>Ga0184629_10001241_pt1 | contig 10530 bp, 3 predicted proteins | sample PLM4_32_b1_FD_133158 | JGI IMG/M metagenome (GOLD analysis project Ga0184629, IMG submission 133158) | Groundwater sediment microbial communities from an aquifer in East River, Colorado, USA - PLM4_32_b1 | ecosystem: Environmental > Terrestrial > Soil > Riparian zone | place: USA: East River... | reverse complement strand
TGAAATGATTATCCCCTTCAAAACTAATTGAACCCTGACCTACTCCGGCTCCGGCAAAAAACCTGAACGGAGACTCCCAATTCTTATTTTCCTTGTATATCTCATTTTCATTCAGGCCATTTATAGAATAACAAATCTGAAGCAGGGTTTTCTTAACATATCCAGCATGATTTATGGAAGTTAAAATTTTCTCGCCACCCGGTAAATAGGTAGTCGCAATTTTTAGCAATTGGTAACGGTATTGCTGCTCATTCATGACCTTTCCGTTTACTTTGTAAACACTATTTAGCAACTCTTCGGGGGTGCTATTATTAATTTGCTTCACATAAAACCGGAGTTTTACATCATCCTTATAAGAAAACAGGCTGACATTTTTGCCCATATGTAATACCTTGAGAAAAACGGCATCGGTTTTCGTGGATTTGTCTTTGTCACCGAGATCAGAAAATAATTGTGTGTCAAGGCTAATACTAACAAGATATCGTTCATAAGATTCCCTACCGTCTACTTCAAAGTAAATTATATCATTGGCAGTATACGATTTTGTGATATCTTCTTTTGACGAGCTAAATAAAATAGCCGAAGGGTTTCTGTGCCATTCTTTATAATCAATATAACCTTTTAAGGTATCGTTTGTATTCAAAATGATGTATCCCAGTTGTAAATTTTTCTGCGCAAAAGTACTGTGGCACAGCAAAAGAATGAATAAGGAAGGAAGTAGTAGTATTTTTTTCATTACATAATAAATTGGGCGACAATTTACTTCTTAAAATCCAGATTCAGTGCTTACCTCTTCACTCCGGTAAAATGTTATTTGCCAAGTTGAGCTGGCTTATACGCAAAAATATTTTCTTGTCCTATGCCAAATAATAAAATTTTATTAAGCTCAATAACACTCCTTACATCGCCTTGCAATTTAAAGCCAGACAAGTGTTGATTAATGTATTGAAAATCTCCCTGACCATTACCCTTCAATAAAATGCCATAATTCGCATCAAATTTTCCCAACCTTATTTTGGTATGATTGCTATTTCCACACAGGAGTATGTCGTCCTGACCATCCTTATCATAATCCAAAACAGTGATGGTATGGACTGGTGAATATTGGACTTCTATTGGCAACGGTGAAACTTTGAACTTTCCATCCGCACCGCTGATGAATAAAGTTGTCTCCAGATGATTAGCCTGCAAGTGCCCGGAGCTGCTGAGCTCTTCCTCTTTGAAAATATCCTTCAGCGTGACGTCTGCATAACTTACATAGGTGGTGAAACGTTTACGCAAACTGCCAATCTGTTCCAGCATTTCATCCCGGGTTACATACGGGTAACTTTTTCCCTGAATATAGAAGCAAAAGAAAGGATCCACAGAACCATTGTTATCAAAGTCCTTGAAATACATTTCCGCAGGTTCCTGATCGGATACCTTGAATTGTGTATTGACTCCCATGTTGCCAATGATTAAGTCAGGTTTATGGTCGTGGTTGAAATCCTTCACCACAATTTTATTCCACCACCCGCTGTAACGTTTGTTGAAATACTTTTCAGTCTCGTTTTGAAGTTTACCATTATTGTTCACAAAAACTGAGACAGGTATCCATTCACCAACAACGATGAGATCATCCTTTTGATCCTGATTCAGGTCTATCCAAACTGCATCCGTTACCATTCCTAACCGTTGTAACTCCGGCGCAACCGAATTGATCTGATTTGTAAAATTACCATGGCCATCGTTCATCAATATGTAGCTTTCCGGTATTTCAGGATATCGACCTGGTATTACTCGGCCCCCGACAAATAAGTCAGGATGTCCATCTTTGTTAATGTCATTGATGGAAACACAACCTTTACTTACACGCATATCCGGCAGCGCATTCTTGTTGCGTGTAAAATTGCCTTTCCCATCATTGATGTACAAACGGTCTTGAAGCAAAGCATCATCCTTCTCAAAATTATGATAACCTCCGCTCGCCACGTAGAGATCAATATTTCCATCTCCATTGGCATCAAAAAATACAGCGTCAGCATCCTCACATAACCTATCCGATTCAAAAGCCGCTATAGCTCTGTGAATAAACTTATTTCCACTTTGCTGAATAAACAACGCAGCAGCCTGGCCGTTCCCTCCGCCAACATAAACATCTGCCAACCCATCACTGTTTACATCGCCTTTTACCATGCAGGGTACTGAGAAGGACATTTGACTAAGCAGCAATGGTTGCCGTTTAAAATCATTCACTTTAACGGCAGAACTTCGATGATTAATGGGTGAAGTTATCTCCTTAAATAAAGAAGAAGCGGGTTTAGCAGAGGTCTTTTTGACTGCCTCAGCATTTTTTTCGGAAAGTGTTAGCAATTGGTTTGCTTTTACATTCACCATGACCTGCTGCTTGCCACTTAACCACTTTACCGTTAACGAGTCTACTTGTGATTCTTTTCCCAATCCAAGGTGAAGCAGTGGAGAAACTGCCGATAAATAACCCCGCGTAGGCATTTGTTCAAGGTATTGCTTTTTACCATTATTACTGATCATCACTTTCGCACCAATACCTTGCGTATTGAGTCCATCACCCTGAAGTTTCAATTCTAGATAGTGATTATCAGGATTTTTATCGGATTCATTTTGATACAGAAATGCAGGCTGATTGATGTTGTTAACGATAATATCCAGGTCGCCATCATTGTCAAGATCAGCATACGCCGCGCCATTGCTGTTGGAGGGCCTATCCATTCCCCACGCCTTGGTTTGATTGGAGAATGTCAAACCATTATCGCTGGAAAAAATATAATTAACAACATTGGAAGCGGGCATGTGACTGACCAACTCCAGAACATCCTCCCGTTTGAGTCTTCCTTTGGCCTTGACATAATCATCCATGTACTTAATAAAATCAAGGTTCGTGTAATCCCGGTAGTAGCCGTTGGTAACCAAGAGATCTTTCCATCCATCGTTGTTGTAATCCGCTAACAATGCAGCCCAGCTCCAGTCAGTATTTGAAATACCCGCCAATTGACCAATCTCGCTAAACGTTCCATTGCCATTGTTAAGCTGAAACATGTTCCGCATATATTGATAGTAAAACCCCGTGCGGATATTTAGATCAAACTTGGCGTAGTTATCAGGGGCTAATAACAATTTCTGCCTACGGTTATCTTCCGGAAGCATATCCAACGTGATAATGTCCTGCCACCCGTCGTTGTTAATATCAGCCACATCGTTTCCCATGGAAAACTGGCTGTTATGGCCTACACGCTCCTGAAGTTTGTCCGTAAATGTTCCATTCCGGTTATTGATATATAGATAATCCGGAACAGCATAATCGTTGGAAACATAAAAATCCGGCCAGCCGTCATTATTTAAGTCCGCAACTCCAACGCCTAAGCCATACGTCAGTGCTGACCCACTGATTCCTGATTTTGTCGTAACATCATCGAAATGACCCCGGGTTTGCTTAAAAAGTCTAATGCCTTTTAATGTATCATCTTTTCTAAGAAATTCTGCCGTACTTACTTCATTGAGAATAGGTAAGGAATTTGGATTATGGTTTAGCAATATCACATCCAGATCTCCATCGCGATCATAATCAAAAAAATAGGCTTGATTACTGTAAGCGGCGCTTGTTAAACCGTATTCTCTGGCCTTTTCAGTAAAATGGGGAACACCCTTTTCATCGTTACCTTCATTAATAAATAATTGGTCTACCCTATTTTCATCTTTGACGGTTCCTGAATAACTGATGTAAAGATCGAGCTTGTTATCTCCATTAATATCGGCAAAGGTTACTCCTGTTTTCCAGGGGCCATTTCTTCCTTCAGCGCCTGATGTTGAAGTGACATCCTCGAATTTCATTTTACCTTTGTTCAGGTATAATTTATTTTTACCCATGTTGGATGAAAAATAAATATCAATCCACCCATCGCCATTCATATCGCCCGCAGCTACTCCACCACCATTGTAGAAGTATTCATACATCAAAATATTTGTGTTCGGACCTTCACTCAGGGTGTTGACAAAGCCAATGTTGGTGTGTTGTGAAAATAACAACGTAAACAGCGATGCCTTATTGACAGCAGCAGCTGTGCTGACAGAATCTGATGTTTTACGCGCTGACGAATCATTTTTGCAGCCTGAAAATAATATGTGCATGAAAAAAAAACATACTCCAACGGTCAGAGCCTTTAAAATGCGCATTATGGTTTTGGTTTATGGAAAGAAAAAAAATCTATCCCGAATATTCGGGATAGATTTTCTTTTAACAAAAACAGTATTGTAACTAATTCTAATATCCTGGGTTGTTGATCAGCAGGCCGTTCTTATTTATTTCATCCCTTGCAATTGGTCTGAAATACATTTTATCGAGCCACGTCCTGGTTTCATTGGAAGTTTCGTCCTGAACGACGTACGCATAATTGTAGACAGTTTTGTCGTATACATAGGGAACAAGTGCAGTTTTACCAGGCTTTAAAGTGGCATTCACCAGGATGCTCTTTATTCCTCTACCCAGCGTGGTGGGTGCGATCATCCATCTGCGGGCATCATGATAGCGGTGTTCTTCATAAACAAGTTCTATCCTGCGCTCATTCCGATAACGGTCTTTTAGGGTTGCCCCGCTCTCTGTTATCGCTGGCATTCCAGCCCTGAACCTGATTTTATTAAGCCAATTTCTTGCTTCCACATCTTCACCAAGTTCAATACAAGCTTCCGCATAGTTTAACACAACCTCAGTGTACCGGATAAAGGGCCATGGCACAACCTGAAAGCCAGACTGGTTATCCACAACTGCCGGATCTGCATCTATAAATTTGCTCACATAATAATGCGTCCGGCTTCCGTTCCAATTCTCGATCGCTGACTCGCGGGTATCAACTCCATTGATTTTGCCGCCGCTACCATTGTCATAATAACCCGTTTGAACTTGATCGACAGGATCAATGGCCGCCACATCGGCAGGGCGCGGTTTCCAGACAGCACCATCGTATAAAATGGAAGCATAAAAACGAGGATCTCTGTTACTATACGGATCACCGCTATGGACAGGATCATTCCAATCAAACTTAACGTACTTTGTTGGATCAATTGCATCCATTACTTCATAATCATCCACCAATTGCTGAATGGGTGTATTGCCGGCCCAGTTATGGTATCCATTCGGGCCATTGTTAATACCGAAGTGGATGCCTCCCAAAGGCCAGTTGTTTTCAACCGTATAAAGTCCGGTTTCTGTTCGTTGCAGAAGGAGCTCATCCCCTGCAGCTTTATCGGCTATAGCACTTCCTCCGCCCATAGACAAAGCACGGTAGTTGTCTATGCCCTCTGCTGCAGATACTGGTGCAGATAAGTTTAACTTATAACCTGCCATGGCGTCCAGCACTACTTTGGCCGCATTTTTAGCTGCAGTCCAACGTGCTGTCCGGTCACCACTCACGTACCCTATTAAGTCCTTATTAGCGTAGCCTGAAATGAGGCTTGAATTTGCAGAGGCTGTTGGCATATCATGTAAGTCACTGGCCGCATAGAGTAATACACGAGCTTTAAGAGCCTGTGCTGCAAGTTTTGAAGCTCTTCCCGGTGAGGTGGATTTACCATCCAAAAGTGTGGCTGCCTGATCCAGATCGCTCACAATAAAATCCACACATTCTTCCCACGTATTTCTGGCGATTGAGTAGTCCTCATCCAGTCCATAGAGTTTATCAATGATTGGAAAACCGCCATAAAACCTCAGTAACTGATGATAGTAAAACGCGCGGAGGAAATAGGCCTCTCCTAATAACATGTCCTTATCTACAGTAGTGAAAGTTGCAGTGGGCAGATTTGTAATGGCCAGGTTTGCAGCCCGTATTGCCTCATACATTGGAGACCTTGAAGTATTATCAGGATCATTCCAAGCATATGTAGGGCTGGTCCACGCCAGGTTGGAAGCACTTTCTGTGCCTTCTGTGAAGGTATTTATGTTTCTGCCAGCATGGGTAAACATAGCCTCATCTGTATAGGCAGCGAGCATTTGCTCTTCAAACCCGCCATACCCCATGTACGAATAAACGCCATAGACAAACGCCTGTGATAAAGGCCCGTCGCTCCACGTGGTGACATCGGCAACCCTATCTAAGGGTGTAGTGTTCAAAAAGTCTGTGTTGCATGAAAAGGGGGTTGCTATGAATGTCAGCAGGATCCCAATTTTAAATATCTTTTTCATATGCATTCTTTTTAGAAAGTTAAACGGATGCCCGTATTGATTACCCTGGCTTGCGGATAGTATGAGCCAGCGCCATTGTCTGCTTCGGGGTCAAAGATCTTCTGCTTGTCCCAGGTCACCAGGTTAAGCCCATTGACATAAATTCTCAAATTGCTTAAGCCCACTTTTTTTGCAACCGGAACCGGAACATTGTAGCCTAATTCCACATTTTTTAACCGTATATAATTTTTGTTAAACAGGTTATAGGTGTTGGCTCCGAAATTGCCGCCCGTGTAGTAAGTATCTCCGCGGATCGCCAATCTTGGGTCAGTACTGCTTGGATTGTCGATGGTCCACCGGTTATCATGGCTATACTGCAGATAATTTCCGATATCGCCAGACTCCGTTCCAAACGGGAGTAAAGCCCCGGTAGCTCCTTGAAACAAAATGGATAAGTCGAAATTCTTGAATTGGAAATTCATCGTTACCCCGAAATTGAAATTAGGGACATCGCTCTTATCCAATCTCACCTTATCGTCAGCATCAATCTTGCCATCGCCATTTACATCTTCAAACTTCATGTCGCCCGGCAACAGTTTATTAGTTACAACACTATAATCAAGTGCTTCGTTGTCTATTTCTGCCTGATTTAAAAACGCACCGTCTGACTTATATGCCAGGTATGCGCCGTAAGGATAGCCGGTTTGCCACTGGTAGGGTGGATTGGCCGTAGTTTCATCCATGAATATAACTTTGTTCTTATTATAACCAGCGTTGACACCAATTCTGTAGACCAACCCGGAAATATCACCGTTATATCCCAGTGTAAATTCAAATCCCTTATTTTCCATTTCTCCCAGATTAACAGGTGGCAGGCGGTTCCCAATTCCTGATGAGCCCGGCGTTGAACCCGTCTTCTGGATCAGCATTTGATCGCGCTTGTTAAAAAAGTACTCGAAGGTAAAATCCAACCTATTCTGTAAAACGGAACCTTCCAAACCGATATTGGAGTTTTTGGCGCGCTCCCAGGTATAGTCCTGGTTAGCTACCACGCCTTCAATAAGCGTAGTAGAAACCACGCTGTTGATAGGGTAGGTACCGGGCAAGTAGGATGACAAATATGAATATTCCTGCAGGATGTTATTATAATACACCTGGTCACTACCCATCGTGCCATAGGATGCCCTGAGCTTCAAGCGGTTAATAAAGCTTACATTATTAGCGAAGAAATCTTCATTAGAGATGTTCCAGCCGAGGAGAAATCCCGGGAAAAAACCAAACCGGTTGTCTTCATAAAAGAAGGAAGAACCATCACGCCTCCAGAGGAACTCCGCCAGGTACTTTTCTTGGTAATTATAGGTTACCCGGCCATAGTAGCCCAACCTGGCGCGGTTATAGGTAGTTGTGTTATCATTACCTCCGGTAATTAATTGAGTCGCTCCGCCAAAAAAGGGTTGGTCAATGGCGGTAGAAATATACTCTCTGCGGTAGGCCTGATAAAAATCGGCAGTAGCCTCCTCCTTTGTAACCCCGGCCATAATACCAATGTTATGGCTTCCAAACGTCTTATCATAATTTAACAGGGCTGTCAGGTTTGTATTTACCTTGTTACCGGTGGATTGCGTAAGCCTTGCATCACTAAAGGTGGACCGAAGAACTTTATTTAGTTTTGGCGTTACACCATCAGGTTCATAAGTGACTTTATCCCAGGTGTACAGATACCAGGGGGTCTCCCATACTTTATCCTGATTAATGGCTTTATCCGCTGAACCCATTAACGTAAGCTTCAAACCTTCGATCCATGGGTTAGTTATCTCTACCTTTCCATTGGATTGAAGGTAATCGGTTGGGTTCTTTTGATACCCCGTCGCATTGGTAGTGATCACGTATGGGTTCTGCCCGTTTTCTATATCGGGGCCTGGCAGACCGTTTGGCCAAATCTCCGGCTCTGTTGGCCTGCCGCGCATCAACATTCTGAAAATTTCGCCGGCTGATTCCGTGGGGAAATTCCGGGACTCTTCACGTGCCATCATCCCAACCTGGACACTGATGTACTTATTTACTTTTGCATCAAGATTGAGGCGGAAATTGTATTGTTTATAAAATGTAGCCGAGTTTTTATAATAGGCATCCTGATTTATGTAGCCGACCGAAGCCAAATACTTCACATTGTCAGAACCGCCACTTACTTGCAAATTATGCCGTGACTGGGGAGACCATTTTTTGAATGCATCGCCAAACCAATCCGTGTTCGGATGACCCCAGGGATCACTGCCGTCAGCAAATTTTTGAACATCGGTGGGGCTATAATTCGCATTAACCTGTTGACCTGATGTGGGTGATGTAAAGGTTCCGTTTTGCTGAATTCCGGACCACGCTGCAGCCCATTCACTTTGATTACTAATCCCCTTGTAAATAGGAATTTCATTCATGATGGCAGCATATTCAGGGGCACTCGACATTTCCGGTATACGCGTGGGTTGAGCCCAGCCCTGGTTAAAATCATACGATACCTGGGGTGCTCCCGATTTGCCGCGTTTTGTAGTGACCAATATTACACCATTGGCCGCCCGTGAACCATAAATTGCTGCAGATGCATCTTTCAACACTGAAATTGATTCAACATCCTGAGGAGACAATCTATTTAAGCCCCCTTGCCGATCTGGGATTCCATCAATAACAATCAAGGGATCTTGATTTCCGATTGTATTGACACCCCGGATCCTGATCGTTGAAGCATCATAACCAGGTTCACCACTGGTTTGCACCGCCACGACACCGGCCAACCGTCCAGCAAAAGAATTTGACAAGTCGATAGCAGGCGATTTGACCAGGTCGGCTCCATTTACTGCAACCACCGCACCGGTAACGGTTACTTTCTTTTGTTCTCCATATCCCACAACAACAACCTCCTGCAGTGATTGTATATCCGTCACCAAACTCACATCAATAGTAGTCTGTGTGCCAACCTGAATTTCTTGCGTTGTATACCCAATGAAACTGAATACCAGAACACTAGTTTGATCTTCAACGTCAAGTCTAAAACGACCGTCTGTATCAGTAGTAGTTCCATTGGTAGTCCCTTTTACCAGGACGTTTACACCTGGTATTGGGGAATTCGCATCATCCACCACCCGACCACTGACAGTGATCGCCAGGTCAACGGCCATTTCAGAAGTCTCTGTTTCCCCATCTGCAATTTCCAGGGGTATAGGTTTCAACACAATTTGCTTCCCGATTACCTCGTAACCCAAGGATGATCCAAAGACCTTGGCTAATACGTCATAAAGCGGAGCCTCTGTGAAGTCAAGCGTTACTTTTTCATGATCTTTTATGAGTCGGGGACGATAGGTAAATCTTACATCAATTCTTTTTTCAATTTCAGTAAGGATGCTCTTTACATCCGCGTTTTCTGTCTGTAAAGTCAATTTACGCTCTAATACCTCCTGTCCGCTCGTATCTACCGCATACCCCATAAGCACGGATACACTGGTAATCAACATATGGATTAGCGTAATTTTCATAAAGAATAGCAATGCATTTCGAATAGGTTTAGGTTTATTCTTCATAATTTTGTTTGTTTTTGTTTGATTATAGGGCAAAAACTCGATGCCGCCCCGATGCATCGGGGCGGACATGACGGGCTAATGATGGTTCCAGCATCGTTAGCCCAATTTTTTTCAGGGGTTTGTATCTATTTATTGCATAGGCAATTGGGTTAGTTTCGTATTCATATTACTGGCATCCAGTGCTTTTAATTAATATCATGGCGTCTCCGATTTCATACTGAGCACCAATGGCCTCGCAGATTATTTCAATACGCTCATAAAGGCCTTCTTCAGCCATAGAAGTTGTCAGGCTGCACCCGGAAAGTACTTGCTCATCAAACACGATATCGATCCCATAATTTTCTTCCAGAACCTTAAAGATTTTATCCACTGGCGTACCGTCATAGCGCATTTCAAATAAAGTGGATTTTTCCAAAATGATCTGGGGCTCATCCACTAATTTCTTGGAGAAGTTTTCATTAATGGTATTGTATACAACTACCTGGTTAGGGGTCAGAATGATCTCCTCTTTTGTCTTCCGGTTAGAAGTCTGAGGATCATTCTTTGCATAAACAGAGACTTTGCCAGTCTTCACGGCTATTGTAATTTCCTTTGAGCCTTCATAGGCTCTTACATTAAAACTGGTTCCTAAAACCCTGATGGTGACATCACCTGTGGTAATGATAAAAGGACGATTTTTGTCTTTTGCTACATCAAAAAAAGCCTCGCCCGTTAAATGAATTTCCCTCGTTGGTGCTGAAAAGACTTCCGGAAACTCAATGCTTCCATGGGGTTGAAGTTTTATTACCGTAC
>Ga0184629_10001240_pt1 | contig 10535 bp, 8 predicted proteins | sample PLM4_32_b1_FD_133158 | JGI IMG/M metagenome (GOLD analysis project Ga0184629, IMG submission 133158) | Groundwater sediment microbial communities from an aquifer in East River, Colorado, USA - PLM4_32_b1 | ecosystem: Environmental > Terrestrial > Soil > Riparian zone | place: USA: East River... | reverse complement strand
TCTGCGGGACAAAACAGGTGAAAAGCAGAATAAGAAGAGTAAGAAAAGCAGGTCTATCCGCAGTGCCGTCCATCCTTACCCGGTCCTTATGCGGGCTAGTGCGGTTCCGGCGGGATTGATCCCAATCAGGCCCGGACGGCCGGGCGCACCCCGCCGGCAGTCGCCGCTTCCGCAAAGTGGCTTGACTCGGCAAATAAGTGTAGATACACAGATCTCATGCCACTTGACCGCCGCCGCGTCATCGAATGTGCCGATTGCCTGTGCCTCGCGTCGCGCAAGGGCGCACGCACCATCACGCGCGCCTACGACCGGCAGCTACGCGCGTACGGCCTTCGCGCAACACAGTTTACGGTGCTTGCGATGCTGGAGCTCAAGGGACCGCAGCCGCTCGGCGAACTCGCGCGGGCGCTCGGCACCGAGCGCACCACACTCACGCGAAACCTTGCGGTGATGGAGCTGCAGTCACTGGTCACGACGCACCCGGGCAATGACGCGCGCCAGCGCATTGTCGAGATCGCGCCCGAGGGCCGAAAGACGCTGGAGAAAGCGTTGCCCGCCTGGCGCCGAGCGCAGGAGGAACTCACCGCGTCGATCGGGGCTCCACTCGCCGACAGCCTGCGCCGGCTCGCCCGAGCTCCCGGATTCTAGATGCGCATGACGAATGAACCGCACCGACAGCTTCCGCAGCAATACGTGTAGCTACACACAGCAGAAAGGAGAGTGTCATGTTGGATTTTGCCGGAACTATCGCGATCACGGCTGTCATGGTGGTAGCCATCAACGCCGCGATCAGCGCCGTTGCCGTCTCTCGCCTGCAACGCATCGCCGCCGCCCTGATCGTGGGTCTGTGGGTCGGACTGGCGGCCGCGTCGGCCAATGCCGGCTGGCTGGCGGTCGCGACGCCCTTCCCGATCATCGGGCTCTACGTTGCGGCTCCGCTCCTCGGGATCGCGGCGCTCTCGTCTTTCTCGCCCACGTGGCGTGCGGCGCTCGTGGGTCTGCCCACACCGCTACTGGTGGGACTCAATCTGAGCCGCCCCATTGGCCTGTTCTTCCTTCTCCTGGCCGCCGAAGGGCGCTTGAGCGGACCTTTTCCCATCCTCGCGGGCTGGGGCGACATCCTCGTCGGCGTGCTCGCGCTTCCCGCGCTCTTGATCGCGCTGCGTCCCACACACGGCGGTCATTCGTTCTTGACCGCGTGGAATGGCCTCGGCTTGCTCGACCTGATCGTCGCGGTGACGCTCGGCGTCGCCTCGGCTGAAGGCTCGCCGCTGCAGCTCTTCGAGGTGGGCGCAGGCTCAGCCGCAATGCAGGACCTCCCCTGGGCGTTTATCCCGACTGTGCTGGTGCCCTTCTATCTGACGGTGCACGCGATCCTGTTCGTCCAAATTCGCCGGAATGAAAGCCGGGTTCGTGCCGATCGAGTCGCCTCGGGCGTCGCGTAGGGGCCGTGACGAGTGACGCCGATGGGCGCCACTCGTTCGATTACTTGCTCAGCTCGTCGTAGAGGCGCGGCAAGCTGCGGGCGGCAACGGCGTTGGGATTGATCGTCCAGCCGATGTCGTCGAGCTTCAACTGCGCGACGAACTGATCCTTCGAGACGCCATTGCGGATGAGGTCCCGCACGCGCTGGCGGACGATCTCGATCTTGTTGCGATGCATCTCGAGGTCGGCCTTCTTCATCACCGGGCCATGACCGGGAATGGCGATGTCGAAGTCGAGCGCAAGAGCGGCGTCGATGGTCTTGATCCATTCGATGACCGAGCCGCCATTCTCATAGTCGATATACGGAAAGCCCGCGGTGAAGAGATCGCCCATGTGGACGACGCGCAGGTCGGGAAAATAAACGACAGCATCGCCGTTGGTGTGGCCGCGGCCGTAGTAGTGCGCCTGAACCTCGGCCCCGCCGAGATAGACCGCGGTTTCATCGCCGAACGTGATGCGCGGCGGCGCGTCCATCTGCTTCGTCTTGACCATGTTCGCGCGCGCGTTCTTGTGGGCCAGGATGTCGGCCGTCTTGATGAACTGCACGTTGCCGCCGGTGTGGTCGCCGTGCTGATGCGTGTTGATCACGTATTTCACGGGGAGACCGGTGACGGATTTCACGCGCGCCATGATCTCGTTGAAGTTCCGCTCGAACTTGTCGTCGACCAGGATGACGCCTTCGGGCGTGACGCGAACGGCGACATTGCCGCCGCTTTCGGAGATCACGTAGAGGTTGTCCTTCACCTTCTCGATCTTGAGCGCAGGGCTCTGCGTCTGCTGGGCCTGAACGGCGGCGAGCCCTGCGATCAGAAGCGTGGCGAGCGCGATCCCGAGTTGTTCCTTCATCGTGTCCCTCCCGATGCGATCCGCGACGACAGGATTTTACAGCGATTGGCTACAGCGCGTCGCCCCATTTCTTGCGTGTCACGGCTTTGAAGGCGGGCTTGTCGCGCTTGAGCACGACGCGGTCGGCGAGCTTGGCATCCGCGCAGAGGCGAAGGCGGATACCGGGTTTGCTCGCCTGCGGCGGGGCGACGATGCGGGCTTCTAAGGCTGCGAGCTCGATGGCTTCGCGGGCGACCGCGACGTAGGAGAATTTCTCATCCTCGAAGGGGACGATGGCGCCTTTGGCGCGCATATGGGCGCGCGAGCGCGGCAGGCGCTCGGCGAAGTGGCACCAATCGGGGGCGACGATGGGGCACGGATAGCCGGCGGGACAGGGCGCGACCACGCGCGCGCCGAGAGCGAGCAGCGCGGTGCGGCAGGCGAGGATGGTGGCAAACCCTGCGGGCGTGCCGGGCTCGACGATCACGAGCACACCGCAGCAGGCGGCCCAGAGATTGCTGAGGGCGCGGTCGCGCGTGTGGGCCGGGAGTTCGGCGAAGGTGTAGCCCGCGAGGACGAGGTCGTACGTGCCGCCGAGTGACCCCCACCCGCCCTCCTTCGCGCCATCCGCTTCGGAGGGCGACGCTCGGGCCCGCGACAGCTCTGCTGTCGCAAGAGGGCCCTCGACCCTTTCTGGGGGAGGAAAGTCTTTAGCCAGGTCGGCGGAGATGAACTGAGCGGTGGTGAGGGAGGGGTGGGGACTTGAGTGCGTGAGGGTGCGGGCGGCGGCGAGCAGATGCGGATTGCGGTCGAGCATGACGACGTACGGAAGCTCAGGCCAGATTTCAGTGGCCGCCCAACTCGCCGTGCCGGGGCCTGCGCCAACATCGAGCAGATGCATCGGCGCGAAGCGGAGCGCGCGCTGCTTCACGGCGTCGAGGGCGGCGGCCATGGCGGCATAGGTCGCAGGCAAGCGCGTCGTCAGATAGGCGGCGACATCGCGCTCGTCGGCGATGGCGACATGCGATGCGCCGCCGCTGCGATAGCGCTCGCTCAGCGCTGCGGCGCGCGCGGCCAACTCCTTCGGTGCGATCTCTTCGGCAAAGCGGGCGATGGCATCCTGAAGCGCGGGCGGAAGGCGCGCACTCACGCGATGGCGTCGATCTGTTCGTCGGTGAGGCTGCCGGGCACGACGGTCACGGGGATCGGATAGGCGTTCACGCTGGGGCCAGCGATCGCGGAGACGAGCGGGCCGGGACCTTCTTTCGCGGTGCCCGCAGCGAGCACCAGGATGGAGATGGCGCGGTCTTCCTTGAGGAGCTCGCGAATCTCATCGCCCGGGCGGCCTTCGCGGATCACGAGCTCGGGCATGGCGCCCAGGATGTCGTTCACAGTCTTCGCCGCGTCGTGAAGCTGGCGCTCGGCTTCCTGAAGCGCCTCCTCGCGCATCATGCGCTCGACGCCTGCCCATTGCTGAAAGTCGGCGGGGAGCACGACATAGAGCAGCGTGACGATGCCGCTGGTGTGCTGCGCCCGGCGCGCGGCGTAACGAAGCCCGACGCGGCACTCGGGCGTGTTGTCGACGACGGCAAGGAATTTGCGGCGAGTGTGGGGGGGCAACGGAGCGTCGCTCATAGGGCGTTATCGTGCACGCTTGGGTCAGGTGCTGCAAGGTACGCGCTTGAGCGTGATCGAACAGACCCCCCTTCAGTCCGTATGCGCTGCTTCGCAGCGCGCGGACAGCTTCCCACTCAAGGGGGGAAGCCTAGAAAATTTTGGTTTGAGCCTATTTCTCTTGGCCGGGGAGGAGGTGTTTCAGCGCGTAGATCAATTCGAGCGCGCTCTTTGGCGTGAGCGCGTCGGGATCGGCGTTGCGCACGGCGTCTTCGATTTCGTTCGTCCGTGGCTGAGGCTTTGCGCTCTTGAGCGCATCGGCGAAGAGCGGGAGATCGTCGATCCGCGCGAGCGGCTTGTGGCCTTCGCGCCCGTCTTCGAGCGCGCGCAAAACTTCGCGCGAGCGATCGATCACGGCTTTCGGGAGGCCCGCGAGCTTCGCCACCTGGATGCCGTAGGAGCGATCCGCGGCGCCCGGCGCGACTTCGTGCAGGAAGACGACGTTGTCCTTCCATTCCTTCACACGCATGGTGGCGCAGGCGACGTTCTTGAGGCGCTCCGAGAGCGCGACAAGCTCGTGATAGTGCGTGGCGAACAGCGCGCGCGATGTGTTGACCTCGCTCAAATGCTCGACGACGGCCCAGGCGATGGCGAGACCGTCGAAGGTGGCGGTGCCGCGGCCGATCTCATCGAGGATCACGAGCGAACGCGGGCCGGCTTGATTGAGGATCGCCGCGGTCTCGACCATCTCGACCATGAAGGTGGAGCGGCCGCGCGCGAGATCGTCGGCCGCGCCGACGCGGCTGAACAGGCGATCGACCACGCCGATATGAGCGGTCTCGGCCGGAACGAAGGAGCCCATCTGCGCTAGAATCGCGATCAGTGCGTTCTGGCGGAGGAAAGTGGATTTGCCGGCCATGTTCGGTCCGGTGACAAGCCAGAGCCGCGCGAATCTGCTGCCCGGTTCTCCGGGCGAGAGATCGCAGCCATTCGCCGTGAAGGGGCCGGAGGCGGATTCGAGAAGCGCGGCTTCGACCACGGGATGGCGGCCGCGCGCGATGCGGAAGACGAGCGAGGCATCGACGAGGGGGCGCGCATAATTGCGGCGCGCGGCGAGCTCCGCGAGCGCCGAGGCGACATCGAGGCCCGCGAGCGCATCGGCGATGGACGCGAGCGGTGCGGAGTCTGCGTGGACGTTCGCGACGAGAGTGTCGAACAACTCCTGTTCGATGCTGAGCGCCTGATCGCCGGCCTGGGAGATTTTCGTCGCGAGCTCGGCCAACTCGTCGCTGCCAAAGCGCACGGCGGAGGCGACCGTCTGACGGTGGCGGAAGCGGTTCTGCGCAATCAGCTTGTCGGCATGGGTGGACGTGACTTCGATGAAGTAACCGAGCACCGCATTGTGCTTGATGCGGAGCGAGCCGATGCCCGAGTCCTGGCGGTAGCGCGCTTCGAGCGTCGCGACCACGCGGCGGGATTCGTCGCGCAGGGAGCGCATCTCATCGAGCGCGGCGTGCGCGCCCTTGGCGATAAAGCCGCCGTCGCGGGTGAAGACGGGCGGCTCGGGGACGAGGAGCGAGTCGACGCGTTCTGAAAGCGCGCTCGTCGCGGCCAAGCCGTCGGTCAGGCGCTCGACGATTTCGTCGAGCTCGCCGCGTGGGGGCCCGAGCGGATCGCCGATCGCGCCAAGCTCACGCCGCAGTGCGCGCGCGGCGGCGAGCCCGTCGCGTATGGCGCCGAGATCGCGTGGTCCGCCGCGCGCGAGCGTGAGCCGGCTCATGGCGCGCGCGATGTCGGGGGCGGACTTGAGTGAGACGCGAATGCGTTCGCGCAAGTCCGAGAGTTTGAGGAAATACGCGACCGCGTCGAGCCGGCGCGCGATGGCCGCAGGATCGGTCAGGGGTGCCGACAGGCGCTGATAGAGGAGGCGCGCGCCGGCCGCGGTCACGGTGCAGTCGATGACCGAGAGCAGACTGCCGCGCCGTTCGCCGGAGAGAGTCTCGGTCAGCTCGAGATTGCGGCGCGTCGCGGCGTCGATCGCCATGCGGCCGGCATCGGCTTCGCGCTTGAGCGGTTTGAGCGCGGGGAATTTTCCCTTCTGCGTCAGCTCGAGATAGGCGACGAGCGCGCCCGCAGCGGAAAGCTCGGCGCGGCCGAACTGGCCCAAGCCATCGAGCACGGCGACGCCGTAGAGCGACTTCAGCGCACGCTCCGCACTCTGCGAGTCGAAATATGCGCCGGGGCGAGGCGTCAGCCGCGGGCCAAGCTCCTTCAGCGTCTGAGCCGTGCGTTCGTCGGCCAAGAGCGCGTCGGGTGCGAGCACCTCGCGCGGGGCAAGCCGCGATAGGGCCTGGGCCAACGCTTCGTGCGTGACGGGCTCGACCGCGAAGTCGCCGGTCGAAATGTCGGCCGAAGCCAGCGCGAGCGCTCCGCCCGAGCGGCCGATGGCTGCGAGCACGCTCGGGGTGCGGGAATCCAGCAGCGAATCTTCGGTCAGCGTGCCCGGCGTGACGAGGCGGATGACCTCGCGCTTGACGGGGGCCTTGGAGCCGCGCTTCCGCGCCAGCTCCGGGTCCTCCATCTGCTCGCAGACGGCGACCCGGAAGCCCTTGCGGATCAGCTTCTCCAGATAGGCTTCGGCGGCGTGGACGGGGACGCCGCACATGGGGATGTCGTCGCCCAAGTGCTTGCCGCGCTTGGTCAGCGCGATGTCGAGGGCGGCGGCGGCCTTGGCCGCGTCCTCGAAGAAGAGCTCGTAGAAATCGCCCATCCGGTAGAACAGGAGGTAGTCCTGATGGGCGGCCTTGATTTCGAGATATTGCGCCATCATGGGCGTGGCCGAGTCGGCGGGGGCGGCATCGGCCGCTCGCCTGGCCGGCTCGACCCCGGCGCCATTGTCAGGAACGTAAATCTCAGCCATGACAGGAACCTAGCAGATCGGCCATGGGGAGGGGCCGTCCAGGTCACAGCACGGCGACTTTTCCCCAACCCGCCTATAGTCTGCCCGCCCTTGGCCGGGCAGCCGCAAGAGGTCTCTTCAAGAGACCCAACATCCGGAGAGAAACGTCCTAATGCCTTCCGACCGTCCCTCTTTTACCGATGAAGAAGCGCTTGCGTTTCACGCCGGCGCGAAGCCCGGCAAGCTCGAAATCCGCGCGACGAAACCGATGGCGACACAGCGCGATTTGTCGCTCGCCTATTCGCCGGGCGTCGCGGTTCCGGTGCGCGCGATCCACGCAAACCCGGACTGCGCTAACGACTACACGGCGCGGCGCAACCGCGTCGGCGTGATCTCGAACGGGACGGCGATTCTGGGGCTCGGCGATCTTGGCGCGCTCGCCTCCAAGCCGGTGATGGAAGGCAAGGCGGTGCTGTTCAAGCGCTTTGCCGATATCGATGCGATCGACATCGAAGTCGACACCAGCGACGTCGAACAGTTCATCAACGCGGTGCGCTACCTCACGCCGACTTTCGGAGGGGTCAATCTCGAGGACATCAAGGCGCCGGACTGCTTCGTGATCGAGCAACGTCTGCGCGAGCTGATGGACATCCCCGTCTTTCATGACGATCAGCACGGCACCGCGATCATCACCGCGGCGGGCCTGATCAATGCGCTGCAACTCACCGGCCGGAACTTGCGGGACGTGAAGGTGGTGGTGAACGGCGCAGGCGCCGCAGGCATCGCCTGTCTCGATCTGATGGTGTCGATGGGGCTCAACCGCAGCAACGTGGTGCTCTGCGATACGAAGGGCGTGATCTATCGCGGCCGCACCGAAGGCATGAACCAGTGGAAGGCGGCGTATGCCGTCGAGACGCGCGAGCGGAGTCTCGCGGACGCGCTCGAAGGCGCGGATGTGTTCATCGGCCTTTCCGTGAAGGGCGCGGTGACGCAGGACATGGTGAAGCGGATGGGCAAGAAGCCGCTGATCTTCGCCATGGCCAATCCCGATCCCGAAATCACGCCGGAGGAAGCGCGTGCGGTGAGGCCCGATGCGATCATCGCGACGGGCCGCTCGGACTACCCGAACCAGATCAACAATGTGCTCGGGTTCCCCTACATCTTCCGCGGCGCGCTCGATGTGGCGGCGCGCACGATCAACGAGGAGATGAAGATCGCGGCGGCAAATGCGCTGGCCGAGCTCGCGCGCGAGGACGTGCCCGATGAAGTGGCGGCGGCCTATCGCGGCGCGCGGCCGACCTATGGGCCGAACTACATCATCCCGGTGCCGTTCGATCCGCGATTGATATCGCGCGTGTCGTCGGCGGTGGCAGAGGCGGCGATCAAGAGCGGCGTCGCGCGGCGGCCGATCAAAGACATGGAGGCGTACCGCTTCCAGCTGTCCGCGCGGCTCGATCCTTCGGCCGGCTTGTTCCAGAGCGTGACGGCGAGCGTGCGCGCGAACCCCAAGCGCGTCGTCTTCGCCGAAGGCGAAGAGGAGGCGGTGATCCGCGCGGCCGCAGCGTTCCAGGCCTCGGGCCTCGGCCGCGCGATCCTGGTCGGACGCGAGGAGATCATACGCGAGCGCATCAAGAAGCTCGGCGTCGAGACCGATCTGAAGGTGCAGGTGCCGCACTCGGCCGCAGAAGCCGCGCCTTATGTCGAAGCGCTGTACAAGCGGAAGCAACGGCACGGCGCACTCCATCGCGACTCGGTGCGCATGGTGACCAACGACCGCAACATCTATGCAGCCTCGATGGTCGCGGCGGGCGATGCCGACGGCATGGTCACGGGTGTGACGCGCAATTATGCGGTCGCACTCAATGATGTGCGTCAGGTGCTCGATCCGGCGCCCGGGCAATTGCCGATCGGTGTCACCTGCATCCTCGCAAAGGGGCGGCTGATCTTCGTCGCCGATACGACCGTGCACGAGATGCCGACGGCCGAAGAGCTCGCCGACATCACCATCCAGATGGCGGGCGTCGTGAGACGCTTCGGCGTGGAGCCGCGCGTGGCGTTGCTCGCGTTCTCGACGTTCGGATACCCGAGGGGCGAGCGCTCCGAGCGCATCATCGAAGCGGTCGAGATCCTGGCGAAGCGCAAAGTCGACTTCGAGTACGACGGCGAGATGGCGGCCGATGTCGCACTGGACCGCGAGCGCATGGCGCTCTATCCGTTCTGTCGGTTATCCGACGTGGCGAATGTGCTGATCATGCCGGCGATCCATTCGGCGGCGATCTCGACCAAGCTGCTGCAGCAACTGGGCGACGTCACGATGTTGGGACCGCTCTTGGTCGGCCTGCAGAAGTCGGTGCAGATCGCGCCTTTGGGCGCCAAGATGAGCGAGATCTACAACATGGCGGTACTGGCCGCGTACGACATCAGCCGCTAAGATCGGTTCCAGTCATACGAGTTCGGGAGAGCCGCCATGAAGCATATCCTCGCCATCGCGCTTGTCGCCGCAGCCGTCGGCGCCTGTGCAACGGAAAGCCAGAGGCTGGCAGCGGTCCGCACCTGCGAATCGGTTGGGGTTACGAAGAGCGACCCGTATTTCGAGACGTGCATCCAGGCCAATCGCCTCCAATCAAACCAGGCCAATCTCGAGGTCACCTATCACCGGGCGCTGAACCCGACCTATGAGAAGGGCATGGCCCATCAGTGGCATGGCTACTGATCGAGGTACTGATCGGTAACTCGCGCGACTAAGGTTTATTGCTCTCCCGAACCGCTGCGGGTCTGGAACTCAAGCGGCGCAGCACCCACCTAAAGAACTGTGCTGAGGGGCCATTTCGGGGCCGTTCACCGGCTTGCGAGGCCAAAAACCCCTTCCTATATACCCCCCAGAACGCGACGTATTTTGCATCGAGGGGATGGGTGCTGGGAGCCGCTCTTAGGCAGGGTTCCAAAAATCCCATCTGCCGTTAAGGAGACCAGGTATGGCGAAGGTCATTGGCATCGATCTGGGCACGACGAATTCGTGCGTGGCCGTGATGGAAGGGGCGACACCCAAGGTTATCGAGAACGCGGAGGGTGCGCGGACGACCCCCTCGATCGTCGCCTTTACCGGTGACGGCGAACGTCTGATCGGCCAGCCGGCGAAGCGCCAGGCGGTGACCAATCCCGAATACACCTTCTTCGCCATCAAGCGCCTGATCGGCCGGCGCTTCGACGACCCGATGACCCAAAAGGACATCGGCATGGTTCCCTACAAGATCATCAAAGCCGACAACGGCGACGCCTGGACGCAGGGGCGCGAGGGCAAGCGCTATGCGCCGTCAGAGATTTCCGCGTTCATTCTCCAGAAGATGAAAGAGACGGCCGAGAGCTATCTCGGCGAGAAGGTGGCGCAGGCGGTCATCACGGTTCCCGCGTATTTCAACGACGCGCAGCGCCAGGCGACCAAGGACGCCGGGAAGATCGCGGGCCTCGAAGTCCTGCGCATCATCAACGAGCCGACTGCGGCCGCGCTTGCGTATGGCATGGACAAGAAGCAGGCCGGCACGATCGCGGTCTACGATCTGGGCGGCGGCACGTTCGACATCTCGATCCTCGAGATCGGCGACGGTGTGTTCGAGGTGAAGTCGACCAACGGCGACACGTTCCTGGGCGGCGAAGACTTCGACCAGAAGCTGGTCAATTACCTCGCCGACGAGTTCAAGAAAGAATCCGGAAT
>Ga0184629_10001239_pt1 | contig 10541 bp, 9 predicted proteins | sample PLM4_32_b1_FD_133158 | JGI IMG/M metagenome (GOLD analysis project Ga0184629, IMG submission 133158) | Groundwater sediment microbial communities from an aquifer in East River, Colorado, USA - PLM4_32_b1 | ecosystem: Environmental > Terrestrial > Soil > Riparian zone | place: USA: East River... | reverse complement strand
ATTGTTGGCAGGCGTAACGCGCTCCGCGTTGCGCGTCCCTGCCCAAAAGGAGAGGGCACCGACGCCCAGGAGGACGGCGACGAATGCACTTCCGGCTGCGATTTTCTTCATTCTCGGCATGGCTCTATCCGGCAACTCGCAATTTTAACGGACAAAGCCCGCCCCAACGCCGAACGGCGATTTTTCGTGACGCGGGAAATACGGGGAAACCTACGCGGGAATATCGGGGACCAACTGCCTCTGGAGCATGAAAATCTGGTCTTTCAACATCAACTTCCGCTTCTTCAGGCGCTTCAGCTGGAGCTCGTCGTGGAGGGGATTCTGTTCCAGTGCTTCTATGGCTCGGTCCAGGTCCCGGTGCTCCAGGTTGAGCTCGCTGATGCGCCTTTTGATCTCTTCGGTGTTGTTCTCCATCGTCAGTGTCGCCATCGGTCATCCTCCGAGGATCATGTCAAAAACCATACTCCGCATGGGGGCCGTTGGCTAGTGCTTTGGCGCCCGGGAAACCCCTTGCGCCACGCCGCAAATGCGGTTCAGAATGGCGGATAGTGGCAAACCAGAATCCAGAACAAAATCAGTAGTTTGAATGGGGTGGGCCAGGCGCATGAACTTTCGTCGAGCCGAGTTCGACGTCACCAACCGGATCAACACCACCGATCCCGTCTGCGTGAAGCTCGAAGTGGCGCGCATCCACCGCGCCCTGTACTCGCGCTCCCATCCCGCCGCCATCCTCCAGGCCTTCGATGACATCGCCCGCCTGTATCGCGGCCACTATCCGGGCTACGCGGCCTGCGACACCGAATACCACGACCTGCAGCACGTCCTCGAGGTGACGCTCGCCATGGCGCGCCTGCTCGACGGCTACGAGCGCTCGCGCGGCGACGGCCCCGCCATCGGCGACCGGCTCCACCAGCTCGGCGTCATCTGCGCGCTCTTCCACGACTGCGGCTACATCCGCAAGCTCCACGACAAGAAGCACCTGAACGGCGCCGAATACACCACGACGCACGTCTCGCGCGGGGCGAAGTTCCTGAAGGACTACCTGCCCACCATCGGGATGGCGGAGTTCGCCGACGTCGCCGGCTGCATCGTGCATTTCACCGGCTACGAGCGCCCCGTCGCGACGATCCGCGTGCCGGCGCCGATCTACAAGCTGGTGGGGAGCCTGCTCGGCTCGGCGGACATCATCGCGCAGATGTCGGACCGCTGTTACCTCGAGAAATGCCGCGACCGCCTGTACCCGGAGTTCGTCGCCGGCGGCATCACGCGCAAGAACACCGACAACGGCGAGATCGTGGTGTTCGCTTCTCCCGAGGACCTGGTGCGCAAGACCCCGTCTTTCTATGCGAACGCCTCGCGCCGGCTCGAGGCCGACCTGGGCGGCGCCTACCAGTACGCGATGGCGCATTTCGGCGGCAACAACCTCTATATGGACGCGGTCCGGCAGAACGTGCGCTTCGCCGAGCGCATCGGCACCGCCGAGGCCGTCACCCTGCGCCGGCAGCCGCCCCCGCCGGTCCACTAGTCCCGAGCAAGTCCTCGAGGATCTTGCGCTTCTCCGCGCAGCGGGCCTGCGACCAGCACGGCCCGTAGCGCTTCTCCAGCCGCGCGCCGTCGTAGAGGCGGATCTCGAACGGCCGCTTCAGCAACTCCGTGTGCACGTAGTTCGCGAAGGCCTCGGCGAAATCATCGCCCGGGGAGGTCGCGGCGTAGAGCGTCGGGAAGTTGGTGCGCTCGAGGGCCTCGTAGGCCGCGACCATCTCGTTGCCGGCGAGCTTCGGGCCGAAGTAGTAGGCGATGTTGCCGCGCTGTGGGAATGCGGCGTCGAAGCGCGTGGCGTAGCGCGACTCTCCCGCCGGGATCGTCCACGACAGCTCGAAGAAGGGGAACTCGCGCGTGGACTTCACGTCCTTCGGCGCGATGTTCCAATCGGGATGGAAGGGGCCGCCGATCGCGAGCACGTGCCCCAGTTCGTGCAGCAGGATGTACTGGATCGCGTTCTTGCGGTTGTCCTGGGCCGCGTCCTCGAGCGTCTCCTCGAGCCGGTGGGCCGTGCCCGGCTTGAACGGCGTGCCGTCGCGCCAGGTCGCCCAGCTGTTCGCCGTATGGCTTCGCAGCACCAGGGGATCGAGGATGATGAACCCGCCCGCGGGGCTCCCGTCGGCGGCGTTGATCTGGTCGGTGTAGCCGGTGCCGCCGATGTCCTCGATGAAGTAGATCCCCGCGAGGCGCGGCTCGAGCTTGCGGCGCACCGAGGCGGGCAGCTCTTCGAGCGCGCGGCGCACGTCGTCGGTGAAGTCGGGTGCGGGTTTGACCGTGCGCGGCTGGTTGGGATAGCCGTGCGCGATGTTGTCGAGCGCGAGGATTTCCACCAGCTCCCGCGGGGCGGGGCCGATGCGCTCGGCCAGGGGCCGGGCGAACGCGTCCTTCCAGAAGGCCTGGCGCTTCGCGACGTGCGCGCGAACCGCCTTGAAGGCGCATTCGCGATCGCCCGCCTTGCAGGGGAGCCCGGGACCGACGTCGCCCGCCTTGCTGCAACCCCAGAGACTTAGCGCCGCGGCCAGCGCAATCGCCCGGAGCATCGGGCCTCCCCCTTTGTTATTGGCTCAGTGGACCTTCACGCCCTCCGAGATATCCTCCAGTGTATCGCCGACGCGGCTGTCCTTGCCTTCGCGCACCGCGAGGTCGCCGAGGGACACGATGCCCACGATGCGGCCGTTCACGACCACGGGAAGCCGGCGCACCTGGTGCTCGGCCATCAGCTTCGCGCAATCCTTCGTGGACATCTCGGGGGTCGTGATGAAGACGATCTTCGTCAGGATCTCCTGCACGTGGTTCTTGGGCGAGTCGCCGTCGGCCACGGAGCGCAATACGATGTCGCGGTCGGTCACGATGCCGATCAGGTGGCCGCCGATGGCCACGACGGGAACCACGCCGGTGTCTTCCTCGCGCATGATCTTCGCGGCGTCCTGGATGCTATCGTCGGCCATCACGGTGCGGGGATCGGGTGTCATCACTTCACGGACATTCATGGCAACTCCTTGGTGTGGAACCCCATTCGACCACGGCTTGCAGGCGGAATTCCAGTCGGGGAGAAATAAGCATGCGCGTGCTGCTCCTGCTGGTCGTCCTTGCGCTGGGCTGCGCCTGCTCGCGTCCGCCGCCGAGCGCCGGTGCCGCGGGCGCCGAGACCGACCTCCGGGCGTTCGAGTCCCTGGTGCGACGGTCCGGCGAGGTCGACGTGCCCGCATGCCTCGAAGCGGCGCGCGACCGGTTCCGGGCGTCGATGGAGCAGACGCAGGCGGCGCTCAACGTGAGGCGGCCGGGGGAGGCGCGCGAAGCCTATGTCGAGGCGCGCAAGGCCGCGCGCGCGACCTACGAGGAATTCAACGCGGAAGTGCAGCGCCAGGTTCCGAACGTGCGTTGAGCGGGGCGGGTGCGGCATCGCGCAAGCCCGCGATGATCTCGAAGGACTTCAGGCGATCCGCGGGATCGTAGTGGTCCGAGACGAGGATCAGCTCGTCGGCCTGGGTGTGCCGGACGATCTGCGCCAGGCCTTCACGGACGCGCTCGGGGCCGCCCACCACCATGAGGCTCATGCGCGCCGCGACGGCGAGGCGCTCGCGCTCGTTCCAGAGGCGATCCATGTCTTCCACCGGCGGCTGCAACGGGCCGCGGTCGTTGCGGATGAGGCCCAGGAAGCGCTGGTACATGCTGGTCGCGAGGAACTCCGCGCGCTCGTCGGTCTGCGCCGCGACGATGGGGACGCCGACCATCACGTGCGGCTGCTCCAGCGCCTTCGACGGCCGGAATTCCGCGCGGTAGATCGCGAGGGCTTCCATCAGGTCGTCGGGCGCGAAGTGCGAGGCGAAGGCGTAGGGTCGCCCGATGGCCGCGGCGAAATGCGCGCTCCACACACTCGAGCCGAGGATCCACACCGGCACCTCGATGCCCGCGCCGGGAATGGCGCGCACCGCCTGGCCGGGCAGGGCGGGTTCGAAATAGGAGAGCAGCTCCGCGACCTGGGCGTCGAAGTCCTCGCCGTGGCCGCCCACGTTGCGGCGCAGGGCGCGCATCGTGAGCTGATCGGTGCCCGGTGCGCGCCCGAGCCCGAGGTCGATGCGGCCGGGGTGTAGCGACTCCAGCGTTCCGATCTGCTCCGCGACCACCAGCGGCGCGTGGTTCGGGAGCATGATCCCGCCCGAGCCCACGCGGATCGACTGCGTGTGGCTCGCGATATCGCCCATCAGGACCACGGTCGCCGAGCTGGCGATGCCCTCGAGGTTGTGGTGCTCCGCGATCCAGTAGCGCTTGTACCCCCAGCGCTCGGCGTGCCGCGCGAGCTCGCGCGAGTTGCGCATCGCCTGCGGGATCGTGCCGCCCTGCGACCAGGGCACGAGGTCGAGGATCGAGAAGGCGGTGGTCGCGAGGGTCTTCATGCCCCTGGGACCGTCATTCGAATCCTTCGATCCGCTTGAACGAGCCCTGCAGCACGCGCCCGGTGCGCGCGCGGGCGCCGCGATAGTGCTCGAGGTCCTTCGGCCCGACGCTGAGCGTCGTGCGCCTGTCGCCGCGCCCGTAGGCGGCGACCTTCACGCCCTCGCCGATGGCGCGCAGCCCGAGCATCTTCTCGCCCTCGTGCAGCTTGATGGCGATGATCCCCTTGCCGCCGCCGGAAAGCTCCTTCACTTCGTCCAGCGGGAAGACGAGCAGCCGGCCCTCGCCCGAAAGCGCGGCGACTTCCTTCGCGTCGGCGGGAATCAGGGTGGGCTCGATCAACGCGTCGCCCTCATCGACCGCCACGAATTGCTTGCCGGCGCGCTGTCGCGTGACCAGGTTCTCGATCTTCGCGCGCAGCGCATTCCCGCCGGCGGTGCCGAACAGCACGGCCGCGTCCGCCGGCGCGGACAGCAGGCCCACGATGGGCGTGCCCTGCGTGTCGGCGAGCGAGCTCACCGGGACGCCGTCGCCCTTGCCGCCGGGCAGGTCCATGGCCCTCAGGTTGAACGCACGGCCGTTCGCGCCCAGGGCCACGATGGGATGCACGGTGCGCGTCTCGACGATCGCGAGCGCTCCGTCGCCTTCCTTCCACGCGAGCGCCGCGCGGTCGATGCCGTGGCCGGAGCGCGAGCGCAGGAAGCCGTTGCGCGAGACGATCACCGTCACCGGCTCGTCGGCGACCGTCTCGACCATGGATACCGTGATGCGCTCGGCTTCCTCGATGAAGGTGCGGCGCTTGTCGCCGAAGCGCTCCGCGTCCTCGCGCACTTCCGCGGCCGCGAGCTTGCGCCGCTCCGCGGGCGAGCCGAGCAGCTTCTTCAACCCGGCGGCCTCCTTCTTCAGCTCGGCCAGCTCGCGCTCGATCCGGATGCCCTCCAGCTTCGCGAGCTGGCGCAGCCGGATCTCGAGGATGTCCTCGGCCTGGCGCTCGGAGAGCGAGAAGGCGCGGATCAGCTCGGGCTTGGGCTCCTCGGCGTTGCGGATGACCTTGATCACCTTTTCGATCTGCAGGAAGGCGATCATCCGGCCGTCGAGGATGTGGATGCGGTCGGCGACTTCGTCGAAGCGATGCCTGAGGCGCCGCTCGAGGACCTTCAATCGGAACGCCGCCCACTCGCCGATCGCCTCGCCCAGGCCCATCTGGCGCGGGCGCCCGTCGCCGCCGATGGCCACCAGGTTCATGGAGACGTTGGACTCCATGGACGTGTGCGCGAGGAAGAACGCCATCAGCTCCTCGGGCTCGACCTTGCCGGTGCGCGGCTCGAACACGAGGCGCACGGGATGATCCCCGTCGGAGTCGTCGCGCAGGCTCTCGAGGAGGGCGAGCGCCGCGTTCTTGAGACTCAGCTGGTCCGGCGTGAGCGACTTCTTGCCGGCCTTGAGCTTCGGGCTCGTGAGCTCGTCGATCTCCGCCTGCACTTTCGCCGCGGACGTGTTCGGGGGCAGCTCGGTGACCGCCACGCGGTACTGGCCGCGCGCGAGCTTCTCGACCAGCCAGCGCGCGCGCACTCGGATGCTCCCGCGTCCCGTCTCGTAGGCTTTCTTCATCTCCTCGCGCGACGAGATGATCTGCCCGCCGCCGGGGAAGTCGGGGCCGCGAATGCCCTTCACGACGGGCTTCGCGCCGTCGCCGGCTTCGAGCGTCGACGCGCACGCCTCGGCGACCTCGCGCAGGTTGTGGGGCGGGATCTCGGTCGCCATGCCGACCGCGATGCCCGAGGCGCCGTTCAGCAATCCCACGGGCAGGCGCGCGGGCAGCAGCTTCGGCTCCTGGAACGAGCCGTCGTAGTTGTCGGCGAAATCCACGGTGCCGCGGTCGAGCTCGGAGAGCAGCACGTGCTCCGCGAACGCGGTGAGGCGCACCTCGGTGTAGCGGTAGGCCGCGGGACTGTCGCCGTCGCGCGAGCCGAAGTTGCCCTGGCCGTCGATCAACGGGTAGCGCAGCGTGAAGTCCTGCGCCATGCGCACGGCAGCTTCGTACACCGCGACGTCTCCGTGCGGGTGGTACTTGCCGATCACGTCGCCCACGACGCGGGCACTCTTCTTGTGCGGCGCGTCGGAGCGGTTGCCCATCTCGCGCATCGTGAAGAGGATCCTGCGCTGCACCGGCTTCTGCCCGTCCTCCACCGAGGGCAGGGCACGCCCCTTCACGACGCTCATCGCATAGGCGAGGTACGCCCGCGGCGCGAATTCCCACAGCGTCGGATAAGTGGGGTCAGACTCCACTTTTTCCAATTTCGGGGTTTTCGGCGGCGGCGGATCGAACAGGTCGCCGGAGCGGTCGTCGCCCTTGCGCGGCTTCTTCGTCTTCGCCGCACTCACAGATCGGCCTCGATGGTGTGGCCTTCCTTCTCCATCCAGGCGCGACGGCTCGCGGCCTCGGCCTTGCCCATCAGCAGCTTGAAGACCCCCTGTGCGATCTCGCGCTCCGCATCGTCGAGGCGCATCTCGACCAGGCGGCGGGTATCGGGGTTCATGGTCGTTTCGCGGAGCTGGTCCGGGTTCATCTCGCCCAGGCCCTTGAAGCGGCCGACGTGGATCGAGGTATCGCGCACGCCTTCATCGCGCAGTTTCTCCAGGATCTGAGCGCGCTCCTCGTCATCCAGCGCATAGAGCCGCTTCTCGGCCTTCACCTTGCCGTGGGGCGCGATGCGGATCACATAGAGCGGCGCCTGCGCGATGAACACATGGCCGCGCTCGATGAGCCTGGGGAAATGGCGATAGAAGAGGGTGAGCAGCAGCGTCTGGATGTGCGCGCCGTCCACGTCCGCGTCGGCCATGACGATGACCTTGCCGTAGCGCAGGTTCTCGAGCACCGCGTCGCTCGCCCCGGGCTCGTGCGGATCGATGCCGAGCGCCACGGCGATGTCGTGCACCTCGGTGTTGGCGTAGAGCTCCTTCGCGTCCACCTCGAACGTGTTGAGCACCTTGCCCTTCAACGGGAGGATCGCCTGGTACATGCGGTCGCGGCCCTGCTTGGCGGAGCCGCCCGACGAATCGGCCTCGACCAGGAAGACTTCGTTCCTCGTCATGTCCTGCGACTCGCAGTCGGTGAGCTTGCCCGGCAGCACCGCGACCCCAGAGCCCTTGCGCTTCTCGACCACCTTGCCGGCCTTCTGGCGCGCGGTCGCCGCGCTGATGGCGAGCTGCGCGATCCTCTTGCCGTCCTCGACGTTGGCGTTCAGCCATGCGTCGAGCGGGTCCTTCACGCGCGAGGCGACCAGTTTCAACGCCTCGCGCGACGAGAGGCGCTCCTTGGTCTGCCCCTGGAACTGCGGGTCGAGGATGCGCGCCGAGAGCACGAAGCGCAGCGGCTTCCACGCGTCCTCGGATTGCAGGCTGACCCCGCGCGTGAGCAGCTCGTGGTGCTCGCAGAATTCCTTGATCGATTCATAGACGGCGTTGCGAAGCCCCGCCTCGTGCGTGCCGCCGAGCGCGGTGGGGATCAGGTTTACGAACGACTCTCCTTCGCCACCGGCCTCCGCCCACGCGATGGCCCACGAGGCGCCTTCGCCCAGCGCGAATTGCGCGTCGTCGGCGGCCACGAACGACTCGCCGGCGAAGATCGGGCTCACGTAGCCGTCGGCGCCCTCGATGCGTTCCTGCATGTACGCCGTGAGGCCCCCGGCATAGAGCCATTCGTTCCTGTTCTTGCCGCTTTCCTCCTGCAGCGTGACCTTGAGGCCGGGCAGCAACACGGCCTTGGCGCGCAGCAGCGTCTCCAGGTCGCGGCGCGCGACCTTGGCGGTGTCGAAGTATTTCGGATCGGGCCAGGCGCGGACCCACGTGCCGCTGTCCTTCGCGGCCGCCTTGCCTACCTTCTTCAGCTTCGAGGCGACCTCGCCGCCCTCGAAGGCCATCTCGTGCACCGCCCCTTCGCGCGTCACGCGCACCTCGAGGCGCCTGGACAGCGCATTGGTGACCGAGACGCCGACGCCGTGCAGGCCGCCGGAAAACGCGTACGGGCCGCCGCCCTTCTTGTCGAACTTCCCGCCCGCGTGCAGGCGCGTGAAGACGATCTCGACCGTCGGCAGTTTCTCGACGGGGTGCGGGCCCACGGGAATGCCGCGGCCGTCGTCCTCGACGCTGATGGAGCCGTCGGGATGCGTGGTGACCGCGATGTGCTTCGCGTAGCCGGCGAGCGCTTCGTCGGCGGCGTTGTCGATCATCTCCTGCACGATGTGCAGCGGCGTGTCGGTGCGCGTGTACATGCCGGGGCGCGCGCGCACCGGCTCGAGGCCCTTGAGGACCTTGATGGACTGCTCGTCGTATTTCATTGCGGAAAGGGAGGAAGTCGCTGCGCGGGAGCGCCAGGCGCGATTTTACGCGAACCCGGCAACGCAATGCGTGGTGTGATACCGTCGCGGCGAAAAGGGGAGCAATCCATGATGAGCGCGCGTGGCCGCGCGGCGATCGCATCGGTCGTGGCCCTGGCGTTGTGCCTGGTTCATCCGGCCGGCGCGCAGCAGCCCCAGGCTGCTTTCGTGATTCCATACTCCGGAACGCTCAAGAAGATCAGGGATAGCGGCGAGATCCGCATCGGCTATCGCGAGAACTCCCCGCCCTTCGCGTTCCTCGATGCGCGCCGCAAGCCCATGGGCTATTCGCTGGACCTGTGCGAGATCGTGGTGGAGGAGATCGCCGCGGAGCTCGGCAGGGACCTCCGGGTGGTCCAGCGCCCGGTGACGCCGGAGAATCGCTTCGACCTCGTGGCCTCCGGCGACGTGGATCTCGAATGCGGCTCCACGACCAACAACGTCGAGCGGCGGAAGATCGCCGCCTTCTCGCCGACCATCTTCGTCACCGGCACGAAGCTGCTCGTGCGCCGCGGCAGCGGCATCCTGAATTTCCGCGACCTGGCCGGCAAGACGGTCGTGCTGACGCGCGGCACGGTCCACGAGGCCGCGGTCCCGAAGCTCGCCCAGCGGCGGAACATCCCGGTCAAGTTCGTGTTCGGAGCCGACCATGGCGAGTCGTTCCGCACGCTCGCGGCCGGCAAGGCGGACGCCTTCGCCAACGACGACGTGCAGCTCTACGGGATGGTCGCCGAGACCCGGTCCGCGGCGGACTTCCGCGTGGTCGGCGACTTCCTCACGTACGCCGACTACGCGCTGATGTTCCGCAAGGGCGACCCCGAATTCGCCGAGGTCGTCGAGCGCGCGTTCCACAGGCTGTCGGGCAGCCGGGAAATCGTCGCCGTCTACGAGCGATGGTTCCTGAAGCCGCTGCCGTCCGGCGCGCGCCTCAACCTGCCGATGAGCCCGCATCTCGAGGAACTGTTCCGCGTGCAGGGGCTGCCTTCCGATTGAACCGGCATTTCGAAGGAGGATGCAGATGCAAGCCGCACACAAGTCGCTCTACAAGTCGCTCTATTTCCAGGTGATCGTCGCCATCGTGGCCGGCGTGCTGCTCGGGCACTTCTACCCCGAGACGGGCGCGGCCATGAAGCCCCTGGGCGACGGCTTCATCAAGCTGATCAAGATGATCATCGCGCCGATCATCTTCTGCACCGTCGTGGTCGGCATCGCCGGAATGGAGGACATGAAGAAGGTCGGGAAGACCGGAGGCTATGCGCTGATCTATTTCGAGGTCGTCAGCAGCATCGCGCTCGTCGTCGGGCTCGTGATCGTGAACCTCGTGGCGCCGGGATCCGGGATGAACATCGATACCGCGACGCTCGATACCAAGGGCATCGCGGCCTACACCAAGCCGGGGCAGATGACGAGCACCACGGACTTCCTGCTGAACGTCATTCCCAGCACGATCGTCGACGCCTTCGCGAAGGGGGAGATCCTGCAGGTGCTGCTGATCGCCCTCCTGTTCGGGTTCAGCCTGCACCAGTTCGGCGGCCGGGGCACGCAGGTGTTCGACTTCATCGAGAAAGTCTCCCACGTGCTGTTCGCGATCGTCGGCGTCATCATGAAAGTGGCGCCCATCGGTGCGTTCGGAGCAATGGCCTTCACCATCGGCAAGTACGGCGTCGGTTCGCTGCTGTCGCTCGGCAAGCTGATGGGCACGTTCTATCTGACCTGCCTCGTGTT
>Ga0184629_10001238_pt1 | contig 10546 bp, 13 predicted proteins | sample PLM4_32_b1_FD_133158 | JGI IMG/M metagenome (GOLD analysis project Ga0184629, IMG submission 133158) | Groundwater sediment microbial communities from an aquifer in East River, Colorado, USA - PLM4_32_b1 | ecosystem: Environmental > Terrestrial > Soil > Riparian zone | place: USA: East River... | reverse complement strand
GCGGGGCTCGCCGAGGCGCTGGCGCGCCCCGAGCCCGATCCGGCGAATGTGTCGCGGTTTCGGACGGAGGATCGTGACGCAGGCGGCCGCCCGGTGCTTCAGCGCCGCGGCGGGCTCGCCCCCGCCGGGCACACGTTCCCCGCCTCGAGTGAAACCGCAACGCCCGAGGGCGCGCGGATCAACATGCTCACCGCCATCCGGCGCACCCTCGAGTCCGAGCTCCGGTCCAATCCCAAGGCCATGATCTTCGGCGAAGACGTGGGCCCCAAGGGTGGGGTCCATGCCGCCACGCTCGGCCTGCAGGACACCTTCGGCGCCAAGCGGGTCTTCGATACGTCGCTGTCCGAAGAGGGCATCATCGGACGCGCGGTGGGAATGGCGCTGGCGGGGTTGATGCCGGTGCCGGAGATCCAGTTCCGCAAGTACGCCGATCCCGCCACCGAGCAGCTCAACAACTGTGGCACCCTGCGCTGGCGCACCAACAATCGCTGGGCCGCACCGATCGTGGTGCGGATGCCCGGCGGCTACGCGCCCAAGTGCGGCGACCCCTGGCACAGCGTCTGTGGCGAGGTGATGTGGGCCCATGCCGTCGGCTGGCAGGTGGCCATTCCCTCGAATGCGGAAGACGCCGTGGGGCTGCTCCGCGCCGCGATGCGCGGGAACAATCCGGTAATCTTCTTCGAGCACCGGGCCCTGCTGGATGGCACCTGGGCTCGCCGGCCCTATCCGGGTGATGGGTTCATCGTGCCGTTCGGCAAGGCGCGGGTCATTTCCCAGGGCGACAAGCTCACCGTGGTGACCTGGGGTGCCATGGTGGAGCGCTGTGAGACCGCCGCAAAGGAGTCCGGCTATGCGGTGGAGGTCCTGGACCTCCGCACCGTGTCGCCCTGGGACAAGGAGGCCGTGCTGGCTTCGGTCCGGAAAACCCGCCGCTGCCTGATCGTGCACGAGGACACCCTCACGGCCGGATTCGGTGCCGAGGTGAGCGCCGTGATCGCCGCGGAGGCGTTCCTGAGTCTGGACGCGCCGATCCAGCGGATGGCGATCCCCGATGTGCCGACGCCCTACAACGTGGCCCTCATGAATGCGATCCTGCCCCAGGTGGGGGGTATCGCTGCGAGAATCGTGGAGCTGGTCGAGTATTGAGGCCCTATGATTCGCTTCGTCAAAGGAGACCGACCCATGCGACGACTCATCGGAACTGCGGCCGTGACGGCGCTACTGCTCGGATCGCTGTCGGCTGGCGCGCAAGCCCCGGCGAGGCAAGGCGCGGGAGAGCCGAAGACCACGTGGTACTTCTACACCGTCAAGTGGGGGTTTCAGGACGAGTTCCTCGACCTGTTCCAGCGAAACCACTATCCCGTCCTCAAAGCCAAAGAGAAGGCCGGGCAATTCCGGTCGGTTCGGACGTTCGTACCCGAGTTCCACGGCGACGGCCGTGCGGACTGGACCTTCGTCGTGGAGCTCGTCGTCCCACCGGACGCGCCCGCGACGCCGACCGATGAGGAGGTCCTCGCGACGCTGTACCCGGATCGCACAAAGTTTGCCCGAGAGGAACAACGGCGCTTCGAGCTGCTGACCGCGCACTGGGACGTGCCGCTGAACCGGATCGATCTCGACGCGCGCAAGCCGACCCGGTAGTCCACTCGCCTACAGCGGCTTGAACCAGGCGTTTGTGAACTCGATTCTCATGGGCTGACCGGCGTGAATCTGTAGGCGACACTGGTCCTCCGACCACCCAGTGAGCAACGACGGCGTCGAGGACCCGAACCCGACGGCGATGGTACTCGGCACGATGAAGATCGCCGACGGGACCATCGTCCCGGCGTTGATCACGGTGGCGTCGAGAAGGCCGAGTTCCCGCCGGAGACCGCTAGAGGTGGGTTCATGGGGCGCGCAAGCTACCGCGCGCCGGCACGGGCCGCCATATTCGTGCAACCCCATGGAGACGCCCTCGGCGCATCACGACCCGCCACGGACTGGGCTGCTATCCCGGCTGGTGGTCTGGCTCGACGGCCAGCCGCGGACCCAGTTGTTCGCGAGCGCTGGCATCATGGTGGCCGCTCTCGCGGGGCTCAGCTCGGCGATCGGAAGCGAGATCGCGACGGTCGTGTTCTACCTCGCGCCGATCAGCATCGCAGCCTACTTCGTGGGGCGATGGCAGGGGCGGCTGGTCGCGGTGCTCTCCGCCGTCGCGTGGTCGGTCATGGAGGAGGCGCTTCGACCGATCAGCACGCCGATACCCGTGCTGCTGGCCAGCGCGTTCAACCGCGCGGTGCTGTTCCTCGTGGTCTCCGAGCTGCTCAGCTCACTCCGCGACGCATTCAACCATGAGCGCCAGCTCGCGCGAACCGACCTGCTGACCGGCCTGCCCAACAGCAGGGCCTTTAGCGAGCGCGCCGAGTTTGAACTGCTGCGCGCGCGGCGATACGGCCGCCCACTCTCGCTCCTCTATATCGACCTCGACGGATTCAAGACGATCAACGACCAGTTCGGACACGCGGCCGGAGATGTGGTGCTTCAGCGTACCGCAGCCGCGCTCCATGGGAGCCTCCGCCGCACCGACGTGGTAGCGCGACTCGGCGGAGACGAGTTCGTCATCCTGCTCCCCGAGACGGGGACCGAGTCCGCCGCTATCGTCATCGGGAAAGTCCAGGAGGTGCTGGGGCGTGCCCTGCAGGGTGTCGGCTCCGGAACCACGGCGAGCATCGGCGCTGTGACCGCCGACGTGGCCCCGACCTCGGTGGAGATCCTGCTCGACCGGGGGGACAAGCTCACCTATGCGTCGAAGGGCAAGGGGAAGAATCAGGTGACGCACGATACGGTGACCAACTGGGCGGCATGAAAAAGGTCGGCACCAAACTCCAGCCCCGGGAGGAGCTCAAACCGCGCCCGGGCCCCCCGACTCTCCTTCGCGGTCTGGCAGGTACCGCATCGAGTAGCGGCCCCGCTGGGGTGTTAGAATGGAGGCATGGCCGAGCCCACCGACATCGTCCTTCCGACCGACCAGACCGAGGGCACCACCAACACGGTGGGGAAGTGGTTCAAGGCGGTGGGCGACCGGGTGGAACTGAACGACCCGTTGCTCGAGATCATCACCGACAAGGTGACGGTCGAGATCGCGGCGCCGGCGGCCGGGGTGCTGGCGGAAATACTGCAGGCCGAAGGGGCGACCGTCGAGCCGGGCGCGGTCCTGGGCCGGATTGGGAACCACGGCGGTGTCACCCTGAGCGCGGGCGTCACCCTAAGCGAAGCGAAGGGGCCTCCAGGCGGGATTGCTTCGGCTGCTGCGCAGCCTCGCAATGACAACCCCCAGTCATCGCGAGGTGGCGAAGCCGCCGACGCGATCTCCCCCGCCGTCCGCCGCCTGCTCCAGGAGCACAACCTGGACGCCTCGCAGCTGAAGGGGAGCGGCCGCGGCGGCCGAATCTCCGTCCAGGACGTCGAATCCCATCTGGCAAAAGGCTCCCCGGTCCCGGCTTCCCGTCCTCCCGTCCTCCCGTCCTCCCGTCTCGTGCCTCATACCACGATGCGAAAGACCATCGCCGCGCATATGGTCAAGAGCGCAGCGACCGCGCCCCACGTCACCTCGGTGTTCGAGGCCGATCTCTCCCGGGTGCTGGCCCATCGTGAAGCGCACGGCAAGGCCCACACTCTGACCGCGTATTTCGTCCGGGCCACTGTGACGGCGCTGCACAAGGTTCCCGAGGTCAACAGCCGCTGGCACGAGGAGGGCCTCGAGCTCATGGCCGACTGCAACATCGGCATCGCCACCGCGCTCGCATCCGGCGGGCTGATCGTGCCGGTGCTGCACGAGGCCCAGGACCTGGACCTCGCGCAAACGGCGGCGCGGCTCACCGACCTCACCACCCGCGCGCGCGACAACCGGCTGGAGCCCCGCGAGGTCCAGAACGGCACCTTCACCATCTCCAATCACGGTGTGAGTGGATCCCTGCTCGCCGCCCCCGTCATCATCAACCAGCCCCAGTCCGCCATCCTCGGCGTGGGCAAGCTGGCGCAGCGGGTGCGGGTGGATTCCGCCGGCGGCTTCGTCGCCCGCCCGATGCTCTACGTCACCCTCACCATCGATCACCGCGCGCTGGACGGATTCCAAGCCAACGCCTTCCTCACCGCCTGGGTTGGGGCGATAGAGCAATGGAGCTGAACGATCCCCGCATGGGAACGGTCCAGATCAAGGCCTTCCGGCCCGGTGACATGCTGCCCGTTCCCGTAATCCGGGGCGGCGAGACCATTCGCACTCCGGCCCTCGTCATCGACCTCGACGCGGTCGACGCCAACCTCGACGCCACCCTTAGGCTGCTGGGCGGCGACCCGAACCGTTGGCGTCCCCACCTCAAGACCACCAAGCTCGGCCTCGTGATGAGAAGGATCTGCGCGCGGGGCGTGCTGCAGGCCAAGACCGCGACCACGCTGGAGCTGGAGACCGCCTGCGCGGGGGGCTTCACCGACGTGCTGGTCGCCTATCCGGTGACCGGGCCCCAGGTAGATGGGGTCCGCCGCATCGCGGCGGCGTTCCCCGCCGTCACCGTCTCGGTTCTGGTCGAGGATGCGGCCATGGTGACGGCGTGGCGCGGCTCTCCGGTCGGTCTGTTCATCGATCTCAACTCTGGTATGGACCGCACCGGGATGCGGCTCGACGGCCACGACCAGGTGGTTGGGCTGGCGCGGGGCATTCGGGAAGCCGGCCTTCGCTTTGCCGGACTCCACTGCTATGACGGGCACGCCTCGGACTTCGCACCGGCTGACGCCGCGGCGCGGGTTCATGCGGGTTACGACCGGCTGCTCACGCTGGTCCAGCGGCTCGCCGTCGCCGGCATTCCTGCGCCGGAGGTCGTGACCGCGGGAACTCCGGCGTTCCCCCACGCCGCAACCTACCCGCGCTTCACCGAGGCTGGAGTACCCCATCGGGTGTCGCCGGGGACGGTGGTCTACAACGACCGGAAGAGCCTCAAGCAGCTTCCCGCACGCGCGGGTTACGTGCCCGCGGCGCTGGTGCTGGGACGGGTGGTGAGCCACCCGGGTCCGTCGCGCTTCTGCCTCGACACCGGCCACAAGTCCATCTCGGCCGATGCGGGCGACCCGACCTGCGAGGTTCTCGGCCATCCCGAGTTCACCCCGCGCCATCCCAGCGAGGAGCACTTGCCAGTGGACGTGCCGCCCGGCACGCCGCTCCCCCGTCGCGGCGAAACCCTCTGGCTCCTGCCCAGCCACGTCTGTCCCACGGTCAACAACTTCGACCACGCGGTCATCGTGAAGGATCGGGCCGTCCAGGGCCTCGAATCGGTTACCGCCCGCGGGCGGCACCCGCCGATGGGCTGAGCTGCCGCCGATCGGTTGACCCTGTCACTGCGAGCCGCCGAAGGCGGCGAAGCAATCTCCCACGGAGCTACTATGCCCACACGTCGGATTGTTCTGGCTGTTGCGCTGCTCGCCTGCACCGTCCTCGGATGGCAGGTCTTCGGCGCCGACCGGATCGGCCGCTACTCTTTCGAGGCGCGCGAAGCGGCCCGGCTCCGCCGGCATTTCGCGGACGTCGAGCGCGAGCTGCTCGGCCGTGATGTGTCGAGCCTCAGCCCCGCCCAGCACGCCGCGCGGGGCGACCTGGTGATACTCCTCCGGCGTTATGCCGCAGAAGGGAACTTCCCCCGCAACGAATACCTGCCCGGCCGAGTCCCGTTCTTTCGCGACAGCCACGGGAATCTCTGCGCCATGGCTTTCCTCATCGCCGCGTCCGGACGGGGTGACATCGTGGATCATGTCGCGCGAACCCGGAACAACGCCTACGTCCCCGCGCTCGCCGACGAGCCGGGGCTCACGGGGTGGCTGGACCGGCATGGTTTGACTCTCGCGGAAGCGGCGCGCATCCAGCCCACCTACGGACCCTATCCGGACCCCTACGATGACCCGAGCACCGGCTACGTCGTCGCTTCCGTCGGCGTGGGCGGGCTTTCGGCGGTGTCCATGCTGTGGAACGCGCGGTCGATGGACCGGCTGGCCGGGCATCGCACCCGCGCGTTTGTCGGGCTCGGCGCTGGCGCGACCAATCTCGCCCTGGGCCTGGCCTACGTCGGCAAGGATGGTGGCGCCCAGCAGGCGCTCGGAGTCGTGAATCTCGTCGTCGGGGCGGGTGCGATGATCCTGGGCGCGCGGGCCTTGTCGGCCAAGCCCCGGGCCGAGATCGCCGGATCGGCCCGCCTCCGCCTGGTGCCGATCGTGTCGGCAGGAGCCTCCCCACGCGTCGGATTCGCCGGGCACCTGCGGATTTGAGTCGCCCGCCGGCGACTTGATCCCGGCTTGACCCCCCGGGAGGACCTTCCGCTCATCACTCGAGCGGAAGGTCCTATGCGTTCCCGGCAGCTCCTGGCTCCTACTTTCCTCCTCCTGGCGACTTCCGCCTGCATGATGCAGCAGATGGGGGCTGGCCCCCATCCCGCGCCTGTCGTCCTTCGGGTCATCGCGGCCGACAGCTCCTATCGGGTCGCCGGCCTGGTCCTGACCGACTCAGACTCCCTCGTGTTGTACGACCTCAAGGCCAAGACGCGCTTCGTGATGCGGGAGGAGCCGGGGGTGCGGCTGGAGCTCTATCGTGGGCAGGGGGAAACCGGAAAGGCCGCCGCTGAGGGAGCCGGTAAGGGAGCGCTGTTGGGGGCCGGACTCGGCGCGCTGGCGGGTGGCCTCTTGGGGGTGATTGCCGGATCCGATTCGTGGTGGGGCGACATCGACGTGGGCGGCATGATCGTGGCCGGAGCGCTGGCCGGCGCCATGGACGGCGCCTCCACCGGAGCTATCGGAGGCGCCGCGCAGGGCAAAGCGATTTGGGAGCGGATCACCCTGCGGCAGCTCCGTCAGGAGCTCTGCCATTGCGCCGAGCCAACCGGACCACGAAATGGTACGTAGCATTTGAAAACAATTGGTACTGTCCGCGGAACCCCTGCCGTTCTAGATTCTTCGCCCCGAGTCGCGGTGAGCGTCAAGTTCCCTTCGTGGGTCGTGGTCATCCAAATCCCCCTCATCCTGCCCAGCCCGGCGTCGAGAGTATGTGAACCGGCCGCCCGGGGCGCTCGGCACGGCCGGTGTCGCCCTGATCCCGGCGGGAGACCGGTCATTGCGAGCCGGCTCCGGCGGCGAAGCAATCTCAGGCCATGTCGATTCAGCCACCCGCGGTTCGACGAGTAAGTAGAGCCCGGGTCGAGCCGGCTGGTACCTCCGGCCCTGAATCCGCTTTCACGAAGGAGCAACGAGCCGTGGCAACCACAAATACCGAAAGAATCGGCGTAGAGAATGTGAATCACCCTGGGAGCGTCAAGCACGTCGACGCGGACATGTACAACGCGATGCGACGGGCATTCCTGAAGATCCTTCCCAAGGCATTGCCCGGACTGACAGTGGCGGAGATCCAGAGCGGCGTGCTTGCCCATCTACCCGAGCAGCTGTTTCCGGGAGGAGCCAAGGCGGGCTGGTGGGCGAAGGCGGTTCAGCTCGACCTGGAGGCGAAAGGTATCGTCGCGCGAGAGAAAACAACGCCAATCCGCCTGCACATGGCATGACGCCCAACGAAACGGAGGACTCATCGTGCTTGCCGTAAACTATCCGGCAGTCGTCGTGGCGGCTGTTGTGGCGTTCGGGGTCGGCACGGTGTGGAATGGCCCCTTGCTGTTCGGCAACGCGCGACAGACGCTGCTCGGCATCAGGCCGGATGCCCTGGCCGATACGAGAGTTCCGGCAGGGAAAATCCTTGGCGAGGTCTTGCGGTGCCTCGTTGTCGCTTATGTGCTCGCGCGCTTTGTCGTGCTACTGGGGGTCAACGAATGGACCGGTGCGCTGCAGCTTGGAGCCTGGCTGTGGATCGGTTTCCAAGCCGCCCTTCTCGCGGGCGCGGTGATCTGGGAAAACATGCCCTGGAAGCTCTACGCGATCCACGCCGGTGACGCCCTCGTCAAGGTACTTCTCATGGCCGTCCTCCTCGGCGTGTGGCGCTAGACCAGCCGAAATCCGAGGCGGGCCGGGGATCCAAGCCGGCCCGATTGTGGAGCGCTTGACCGCCGTCCCGCCCTGCAGTACATTACCGCATGGTTATGATACTAAAGGGTTATGAACGGCTCACCCCGGATCACCTCGACGCGACCTTCGGGGCACTCGCCGATCCCACCCGGCGGGCCATTCTCACCCGGCTCGCCTCGGGTGAAGCCTCGGTCACCGACCTGGCCGAACCGTTCGCGATGACCCAGCCGGCCATTTCCAAGCACCTCAAGGTGCTGGAACGCGCCGGCCTGGTGTCGCGCGGCAGAGACGCGCAGCGGCGGCCCCGCCGGCTCGAGCCCAGGCCACTCGCCGAAGCCACCGAGTGGCTGGAGCGGTACCGCAAGAACTGGGAGGGGAACTTTCAGCGCCTCGACGCACTGCTCGACGAGCTCAAATCCGTTCAGAAGAAATCTCCCCACCCCAAGCGATAGAGGACTACCATGATGACGAACCCCGGAAGCCTGAAGGTGACTACTCCTTCCGACCGCGAAATCGTGATGACCCGCGCCTTCGACGCGCCACGAACCCTGGTGTGGGAGGCGATCACCACGCCCGCCCTGCTCAAGCGCTGGCTGGGGGGACTGCCCGGCTGGACGATGACGACGTGCGTGATGGATCTGAGGGTCGGCGGCGCCTACCGCTACGAGTGGCGCAAGGACGACGGCACCGTGATGGGGATGGGCGGTGTATTGCGCGAAGTGGTCGCGCCGGAGCGCATGACGGCGACCGAGCGGTTCGACCAGTCGTGGTATCCCGGCGAAGCGCTGGTGTCCCAGGTCCTGACCGAGCAGGGCGGCACGACCACGATCACCATGACGCTCCGCTACGAGTCCAAGGAAGCCCGCGATATCGTGGTCAAGTCGGGCGCGACCAGCGGGATGGAAATGACCTACGCCAGGCTCGCCGAGCTGCTCGCGGCGACCCCGGCCGGCAACAGGAAGTAACGCACTCTCGCACCCTTGAGGAGAATCTCGTGCCGAACGTCACTCCGTTCCTCTGGTTCGATGGCAATGCCGAAGAGGCGACGAATTTCTACCTCTCCGTCTTCAAGAATTCCAGGCTGTTGAGCACGATGCCGGGCCCTGGAGGGAAAGCGATGGGGACCTCCTTCGAGATCGAGGGACAGAAATTTCACACCCTCAACGGCGGCCCCCAGTACAAGTTCACGCCCGCCATTTCGCTCTTCGTGAGCTGTGAGACGCAGGGGGAAGTGAACGAGCTATGGGGGAAGCTCACGTCGGGAGGCGGTAAAGAAGATCGCTGCGGCTGGTTAATAGATAAGTACGGGTTGTCGTGGCAGATCATCCCCACCGCCTTGAGCCGGCTGATGGGCGACCCCGACCGGGCCAAAGCTGGGCGGGTCATGCAGGCCATGTTGAAAATGACCAAGATCGACATCGCGGGCCTGCAGGCGGCGTACGACCAGGGATGAAGAGCACCGAGGAGCAGGTTCAGTCGGCGCTCACCTGGCTCAAGCGCAATGGAACGAAGAAGGGCCGTGACGGGATGGCACGGTACGCCATCCCCTCGGACAAGGCGTTCGGCGTATCGGTGAGCAACATCCAGAAGCTGGCGAAGCAGCTCGGGCGCAGCCACGAGCTCGCCCTCGCACTCTGGGACACCGGCTGGTACGAGGCCCGCATGCTGACCGCGTATGTGGACGAGCCGGCGCGGGTCACGCCGGCGCAGATGGACCGCTGGGCCAGGGATTTCGGCAACTGGGCCATCTGCGATACCTTATGCTTCGCGCTCTGGGACCGCACGCCCCACGCCTGGGGCAAAGTCACCCAGTGGAGCGATCACCGGGGCGAGTACGTCAAGCGCGCCGCCTTTGCGCTCCTGTGGGGTCTCACCGTGCACGACAAGCTCGCCGGCGACAAGCCGTTCGCGCACGGACTGCGCCTGATCGAGCGCGCGGCCACCGACGAACGGCACTTCGTCCAGAAGGCCGTGAACATGGCGCTCCGCGCGGTCGGCGGACGCAGCCCGGCGCTCAACGCCGGTGCGGTGGCGGTGGCCCGGCGGCTGGCGAATTCAGCGGATGCCGCACCGCGGTGGATTGGGAAGGACGCGCTCCGGAAGCTCACCAGCCCCTCGGTCGTCCGGCGGCTCAAGCGGCGTGTCGATCCGGCCACCCCCCGCTCGTCGCGTACATAGAACCGGGCTACAGCCACAGGAGAATTGCTCCATGTTCGATTTCCGTTACGCCCTTCGAAGTCTTTCCCGCGCACGGGGTTTCACCGCCGCCGTGGTGCTCACCCTGGGCCTCGGCATTGGCGCCAACACCGCCATCTTCAGCGTGGTTCGGGGCGTGCTGCTCAAGCCCCTTCCCCACCAGGACGGCGGCCGCCTGATGTACCTGCGCCAGTCCACCAACGGTCCCGGGGGAGAAGACATCGCCTTCTCGGTGCCCGAGATCGACGACTTCCGGAATTCTTCCAAGACCCTGGGCGGCATCGCCGAGTACTCCCCGGTGACCTTCACGATGGTCGAAGAGGGGGAG
>Ga0184629_10001237_pt1 | contig 10547 bp, 11 predicted proteins | sample PLM4_32_b1_FD_133158 | JGI IMG/M metagenome (GOLD analysis project Ga0184629, IMG submission 133158) | Groundwater sediment microbial communities from an aquifer in East River, Colorado, USA - PLM4_32_b1 | ecosystem: Environmental > Terrestrial > Soil > Riparian zone | place: USA: East River... | reverse complement strand
GTTTGTAAGCATGCTTATGTTACCTGTCTTGGTTACACCCATCCAGGTTCCGCTGGCTTCGAGATCACGACCTGCCAGAATATCCGGGTGATCCTCCCAAAAATTTGCTGCTGCTGTTTTACGATTGTAAAACTCATCGCGATTGCCAGCGACAATTAGCTTATACGTTGGATGATGCTGAAAAGAAAGGAAAATCAGGCACATGTTATTTTAAAAGGCTAAGGCCTCATCACAAAAATTAAATGACAAAACAGGTTCATTATTAAACCAAAAATGACTGTTCAAAGTTGCCAGGCGCTCCTTCAAAATAATTCTAATTGTTGTGGCAATAAGGTGAAGGATTTCCGGTGAAAAGGTGTTATGCCACATTGACGAATACCTTCCCGGTGGGCCTCGGTAGCATAGCCAACATTGGTTTCCCAACTATACCCGGGAAACCGGAGGGCTAACCTGATCATTAAATCATCCCGATAAGTTTTAGCCAGAACAGATGCAGCGGCGATGGATAAATACGTTGCGTCACCCTTAATAATACATTCAAATCTTACGGTGCCATACGGTTTAAACCGGTTTCCATCAATCAGTAAAAGTTCCGGACGTGCGGCAAGCTTATCCACAGCAAGATGCATGGCTTTAAATGATGCGTTCAGAATGTTGATCTTATCAATCTCCTCGTGATCCACCTCTGCCACTGCCCAGGCCAATGCATCTCGCTGAATGTCAATGCGCAGAGATTCACGTGCTTCCTTCGTAAGCTGCTTGGAGTCATTCAATAATTCATGCTGATAGTGTTTCGGTAAAATAACGGCTGCTGCCACAACAGGACCTGCCAGACATCCCCGCCCTGCCTCATCGCATCCGGCTTCAATCAGATCTTCAGTAAAGGATGACAGCAGCATAGACACAAACTTAATGCGGAAATGACATCCCGCAAAAAGAATTCAATAGCTTTGAGATCAGCGGTGATGGCCCTAACGGTAATTTTTGCCCATGTGAACCTTCAAAACGTTAAAGACCAATAACATTGAACATTATGGCTCAAGAGGAAATTAATAATCCCTGGACAACACTTTCGGGAGAAGAAAAATATGAAAATCGTTGGATCAAGGTTACGGAGTATCTGGTAATTAATCCTGCAGGAGGAAAAGGGATTTACGGTAAAATCCACTTTAAGAATAAAGGCATCGGTATCATTCCAATCGATGAGGATGGTAACACTTGGCTTGTCGGCCAATACCGATATACACTCAACGAGTTTCACTGGGAAATTCCTGAGGGTGGTGGCCCTTTGCACGAAAATCCATTAGACGCTGCTAAACGTGAACTTAAAGAAGAGACGGGCCTGACAGCAAAAAAGTGGACATCGCTCCTAAGAATGAATCCATCGAATTCAGTATCGGATGAAGAATGTGTGATCTTCCTGGCTGAAAACCTGGAGCATGGCGAAAGTGAACTGGAAGAAACAGAAGCTGATTTAAAAGTCCGGAAAATGCCGCTAAAGGAAGCCATTGATATGGTGGTGCGTGGTGAGATTAGAGACAGCATGAGCATGATCGGTTTACTAATGGTCGCGAGAGTAAAAGGGCTTTAAGAAATAATTTTTTACACGGGCTTCTTCCTCTCCGTCCATGGATATCCTTTATTGAATATTGAGCAATTAGAAATTCCCGATTATCAATCTGGCACGGTAGGCGGGCTAGCCTCTTTTATTGTGGTGTAACCATGACCATTAAAACCCACATACAAGAAAATTTTCTCCTGGCTTACCCGGTGATGTTTAGCAACCTGGGCCACGTCATGATGGGCGTAACCGACAACATCATGGTCGGGCATGTGAGTGCCACTTCACTCGCTGCTGCAGGCCTGGCCACTGTGGCTTTTAATGTTCTTATGCTTTTTGGTATTGGTGTATCCTATGCCATTACCCCACTCGTGGCTTCGGCAGATGGTCAAGGAGACAATGACAGTATTGTTGAAACGTTACGACATGGCTTTATGATTAATCTTGTCAATGGATTATTGTTGGCCGGCATTGTTTATACGTGTAAAAATTTACTTTACCATATAGGCCAACCTCCCGAAGTTGTTTCACTTTCTATTCCATTTCTGAGCATCATTACATTCTCTCTTATTCCAATGCTAATTTTTCAGACCTTCAAACAATTTGCAGAAGGATTGTCGAATACACGGGTAGCCCTGATTATTGTCGTGATCAGTAACATAGTAAATATTGGACTCAATTATATTTTGATTTATGGCCATGCCGGGTTTCCGGCCATGGGATTAATCGGGGCAGGATGGGCAACTTTCTCTTCCCGGGTTTTTATGGCCCTGGTATTTGCCGCTTACATTTATTATGCTCCTGCTTTCCGAAAATTTAGGGCCGGCTTCAGGTTGGGCAATTACTCGGCTAAACTATTCCATAAAATGTTACACCTTGGCGTACCCAGTGGTGTACAATTTATTTTCGAAGTTGCCGCGTTTGACTTCTCATTAGTCATGATGGGATGGATGGGCACAAGTACACAAGCGGCCCATCAAATTGCGATTAACCTGGCCACGATCAGCTATATGACAACGGCCGGACTTGCTGCGGCAGCGACTATCCGCGTAAGTTATTTCCTGGGGAGAAAAGACCTTAACAATTTAAAACTTGCCGCCTATACATTGCTCATCATGGCGCTCACGTTTATGATGCTATGTGCTCTCGTATTTATGTTGGGTAGACATTGGCTTCCCGGACTATATGTCGACGATAGGGAAGTAATTAGCATCGCCTCCTCCTTGTTGATCATAGCAGGTTTATTCCAACTCTCTGACGGAACACAAGTGGTTTGTATAGCAGCGTTGCGGGGTTTGCAAGATGTAAAGGTACCGTCTGTTTTGATTTTCATTTCCTATTGGATAATCGGATTGCCCCTTGGCTACTGGCTCGGTTTTACGTTGGGATACGGAGCCAATGGAATCTGGCTTGGGCTACTCATTGGACTTACCCTTACCGCCATTGCCATGTTCATGCGTTTTCGAATGCTTGTTGACCGTTACTCCTGGTTACCGGAAGGCCGGCATTAATTGTTATCGGTTAATCGTTTTAAGTTTTTAGATTTATCAATAGAAAAAACCACAAATAAACGACATGGAGGCTGCTAAACCGGTACGGGCATCACAAACCACAATCACTGAATTAATGATCCCCTCGTACGCCAACTTTGGGGGAAAAATACACGGTGGCATTTTACTTTCCTTGATGGATAAAGTAGCCTATGCCTGTTCCAGTAAACATGCTGGCGCTTACTGTGTTACAGTGTCGGTTGACCGGGTTGAATTTCTTAAACCGGTTGAAGTCGGTGAATTAGTTTCACTTCACGCTTCTGTAAATTATGTAGGTCGCTCCTCCATGATTGTTGGTATTCGGGTGGAAGCACAACACGTAAAGAGTGGAACCATCCGGCATACCAACTCCTGTTACTTTACGATGGTGGCCAAAGATGATGACGACAAACCCGCAGAAGTTCCCAAGCTAATACTTGAAAACACAGACGATGTCAGACGCTTCATAGAAGCCATGCGCATGAAAGAAATAAAAAACAAAGTGAAAGAAGAATTAGACGATGCTAAATCTTCCATACAGGTTGATAACGCTACAGAATTTTTAAAAAATGAGAGATGCATCATTCCGTAATCCGCTGAAAAAGCAAATCACAAACCGTAAACCATTATGAAGTATTTTTTTAGCCTGTTGATGGTATGCTCATTAGAATTCACTTTTGCTCAATACCCTGCTATTCTCCCACAGCGCGAACAAGCTAAAGTGATTGATGAAATATTAGAAGATCGGTTAAAAAATATACTGCCGGAACTGATGCGCATGGAAGGCTTTGATTTGTGGGTGGTGATTTCCAGAGAGTACAATGAAGACCCTGTTATCAAAACCTTACTTCCTGCCACCTGGCTGGCAGCGAGGAGAACGACCATGTTAGTGATGTTTGATCAAGGACCTGAAAAAGGAGTGGAATACTTAGCCGTGGCCCGCTATGATGTCGGGAAGGTTTTTAAACGTGCCTGGGATCCCGATCAACAACCTGACCAATGGGCGCAACTGGGCAAAATCATTCAGGAAAGGAGTCCAAAAAAAATTGGGATCAACAAAGCTGAACATTATGGACATGCCGATGGCCTTACTGCGAATGATTATGAGAATTTATTGAAATCATTGAATACAGAATTTCAGTCCCGGGTAGCATCCGCGAGCGATTAGCCGTGGGCTGGCTGGAAACCAGGAGTGAAAAGGAAATGGTGCTCTACCCGCATATCTGTCGCATTGCTCATGACATTATTCTGGAAGGATTTTCCGAAAAGGTAATTCAACCCGGAGTAACCACAACAGAAGACGTGGTGTGGTGGTATCGCGAAAAAATAAAGGAGTTAAAACTTGATACCTGGTTCCATCCATCTGTTTCAATTCAACGAAATGAACCTGACGCAATTTTTACCAAGCGGCCTCAGCCCGTTGTGATTATGCCGGGTGATTTATTACATGTTGATTTTGGCATTACCTATTTGCGCCTTAATACCGATACACAGCAACATGCTTACATTCTAAGATCCGGTGAAACCGAAGCTCCGGAATATCTGAAAAAAGCGCTAAGCCAGGGAAATAAATTGCAGGATATCCTGACTGGAAATTTTGCTATAGGCAAGACCGGCAACCAGATCTTGGCGGACTCCCGAAAACAGGCAATCAGCCAGGGCTTAACACCTTCTATCTATACGCATCCTATTGGTTATCATGGTCATGCCGCCGGCACTACTATTGGGCAGTGGGATATGCAAAATGGAGTGCCCCACACCGGAGACTATAGCCTGCATTCTAATACGGCGTATTCCATTGAACTGAATGTGACAACACAAATTACGGAATGGAAAAAAGAAATCCAGATCAAGCTGGAGGAAGACGGTTTTTTTGATGAGGCTGGTAACTTCCGATACATCGATGGACGGCAAACTGAGTTCATCGTCATTCCGAAAGTAAGTGCAGCGCATAAATAGGTTAGTCGGTATTATTGTTGTGATAAAACGCGCTAACACTAACCCCATACAACGTTATGAAAAAGATACTTGTACTGTCCTTATTGGTGATGTTCTGTATCACTTTCTTATTTGCCCAGGAAGAAAAAGAAACTCAAAAATCCTTTCAGAAAGACATTGGTTTTAATACAACGTTCATTCTCCAGGGAATTTTTCAGTCGAATCAAACTCCTTTTTCCCTGATGTTTAAAAAATACACGTCTGAAAACCAAGCCCTCCGTTTTGGCATTGATGCTTTTTTCAACTTAAATAATAGCGATGCTAATACCGGTTCATCAAGTTACAGCAATTCCTCTGCGGCATCCTTGTCCTTCGCCGTTGGGAAAGAATTTCAAGAACCAATCGAAAAAAGGTGGACATGGTATTACGGCGGTGACCTTGTACCGTTTTTCTCTTTTAATAGTCAAGATTTTTTTTCAAGTGGTGAATTATACTCTGAATCGGAAAACAATAGCGTGGGGATTAGTGTAAGACCATTTTTAGGAATTCGGTTCAATATCAATCCCCGGTTATATTTATCTGCCGAAGCCAATGTCGGACTCCAGTATGCTTATGGGAAAAATTATCTCAAGTTCGGAGATAATAATGTACCATACACGGATACGAAGAGTAATAACATTTCCTTTTCACTCAGTCCGGCAAGTGGTCTATTTCTATTTTATCGGTTCTAGTATACTGTATTATTTTTTTTTCCGTCATCTTGAGAAATAGATAAGTTAGCCAGACGCCTATTAAAAAATGACAATGGTTATCAAACCTTGTGGATAGATGGGCTGCGTTGTCAGCGACAGGAAAGTTCCGTCTATGCTCCTGTCCCGACAACTGTCGGGGAACTGACGCGTAATCTGTGGTGAGCGTGAAATAATTGTCCCGCTAGCTGAATCTCCGGACTAGCTCGTATGCACGATGTAGACTGGGGATTGTTGGAGATCCGTCATTGCGAGTTTGCTTGCTTACGGAGTAGGCAACGCAAACGTGGCAATCCCCGTACTACAACGCGAACACTTCGTAGTACGGGGATTGCCTGCCTACCGGCAGGCAGGCTTCGGTTGTACTCCTCTCCCGATAGTATCGGGATCGGAGACACCCTCACAATGACGCGTTCATAATGTCTTTAAACATTTTTTCCTTGCCCCACGGTGTTTAACTCAGCAACTTGTCTCGCTTTAGCGGATGACGAATGCCTTTTTTATGATACAGGCAATTATCAAAACTACAGTTGAATCGGGTAATTTTCGGCTAAAGAATAGAGGCTATTCTTTCTTACATTTGAGCCCATGAAAATTTTAAGAGCATTATACACCGGCTACGGCGTTGTTGTATTTGCTACTCTCTTCTTCCTGCTTTTTCCGTTGTTTCTTATCCCTATGTTCTTTCCCCGAAGATTCAACCTGATCGGCATTCTTAACCGGTGGTGGGCAAGATTACTCTTTACATTTATCGCCATACCCTTCAAAGTTGAAAAACGGGGTAAACTTGATCCGAATAAACAATACATTTTTTGCTCCAATCATTTTTCCTATCTCGATATTCCTACGCTGGGGTTGGTTCCCCACAATACGATCTTTGTCGGAAAGACCGGCATAGAAAATATTCCCATGTTCGGTTTCATGTACCGTAAGCTTCACATCACCGTGGACAGAACCAAACTTAAGAGCCGCTATACATCCCTGAAAAGATCCATGGAAGCCATTGATGAAGGCAAGAACCTGATCATCTTTCCGGAAGGTGGCATTATGACGCTGAAAGACCCGGTAATGGCAAAATTCAAGGATGGCGCCTTCCGGATCGCGGTTGAAAAACAAATCGCCATAGTGCCTGTCACCATTCCCTTTAATTGGATAATTTTGCCTCCGGATCAATTTCTGCTGCGTTGGCACCCGCTGAAAGTAATCTTTCATGAGCCGATTGATACGGCAGGCCTTACGGCAAAAGACACGGATACATTGAAGCAGAAATTGTTTACTATTATTGATGATGAACTGAAACGTCAACTAAAAAATGAAAATTGATCGTGCCTTGCTGGATAAGATCGCGCACCTTTCCAGGCTTGAATTTGATGAGAAAGATGCGGAGAAAATGATGAAAGACATGACCGCCATCGTAGATTGGGTTGAAAAGTTAAAAGAGGTTAACACGGATGGTGTCGAACCGCTTACGACCATGAGCTATGAAGTGAACGTACTCCGCGAAGATGAAGTTAAGGAACACCTGAGCCACGAGCGGGCGCTGAGAAATGCACCCAAAAAAGATTCTGACTATTTCAGAGTGCCTAAAGTTTTGGAGTAGAAACTTTCTTCAAGACAATATATCCAGCCATACCGGATATTATAGAGGCAATAAAAATCCCCGCCTTAGCTTCCGTTATCAACCCAGCGTCCGTAAAAGCCAGTGTCGTAATAAACAACGACATCGTAAAGCCAATGCCGGCCAAAAGCGCTACGCCACAAAGATGGCCCCAGTTCCAGTCCCTTGGTAATGAAGCCAGTCTCAATTTTATCATTACCCAACAAACGCCTACGACACCAAAAAACTTACCCACCACTAATCCTGTTAACACGCCCATGCTTACACCTTGAAAAAAAGTCGCATTGAATACCTCCGCGTTTAATTGAATTCCGGCATTGGCAAAGGCAAAGAGTGGCATCACCAGGTATGCAACCCAGGGATGTAATTGATGTTCTAAATCTTGCAACGGCGTAATGGCGGCCTTGGCCAAGCGAATTATTCTTGCAATAATCTCATGTTGTTCTGGCTCCAATAAAGTGACATCGTTTGGAGCTATTGCATGAAACCTTTTAAGCTGAGTTTCCAGGCGATCCACAAATTTTCTTTCATCAATCTTCGTGCGCGCAGGAATCGCCATAGCAGCCAGCACGCCGGCAATGGTAGCATGAATACCAGACATTAAAAAAGCAAGCCATAATCCGGCTATCCCAACAAGGCAATAAAAAAGTGTGCTTCTCACGCCCAAATAATTACTCACCAGTAAAACAATCAGAAATATGGCCCCTACCCCAAGGCTCATGATAGAAATATCGGAAGTATAAAAAAAGGCGATCACCAACACAGCACCTAAATCGTCTGCTATCGCCAGGGCTGTAAGAAAAATTTTTAACGAGAGCGGCACACCTTTACCTAATAATGAAACTATTCCTAAAGCAAATGCTATGTCTGTTGCCATCGGGATACCCCAACCATTGCTAGCAACTCCCGTCGGATTGAAAAGTATAAAAATTAATGCCGGAAAAACCATACCGCCTATCGCTGCCGTGAGGGGTAGTATTGCTTTTCTAATATTAGAAAGCTCTCCTGCAATGATCTCCCTTTTTAGCTCGAGGCCTACCACAAAAAAGAACATGGCCATCAAACCATCATTAATCCAATGATGTAAAGTCTTTTTAATACCATATTCCCCCACGCTGATGGCTAACTCATGATCCCACAAGTGAAAATATGACCCACTCCAGGGAGAGTTTGACCAAATGATCGCGGCAAGGGCAGCGAGCAGCAATACCACACCTGCTGTACTTTCTGCATGCATAAATCCCTCGACCGGCCTTAAAAATCTATCAATTCTCTCCTCCTTCATCCGAATACAGTGTTTCCATTAAGCAATGTTCGCAAATTATGAACTTTAAAATCTTAACAAAGGAATACCACATTCGATTAAGAATTATGAGAAATTTTCAAATTATCGTTCCGTCCTTTAGCTTGCGCCCTAACTGGTTAAATCATTTATGCAATCACTCTTTTTTTGGAAAAATTGGCTGAAGGATTACCGCTGGGTGTGGTATTTATCGGGTAGCGTTTTTCTCTTCACCGTTTTGTTTTTGTGGTTTTCATATTTCCGCGGAGCAAGCGGGGTGATTCAATGGGTGAAGATGCAAGAACAAAAGGTTATTCAAACCACTGTTCACAGCTTCCAGCTTGGTCCTTTTGAACTCAGCTTGCCGGGAGAAAGTTATGTGATCTTTGAATATTTTCATGGCAGTGATATCACTCCAAATGCTGCGGCGTCATACATCTTTCTTTTTGTATTAATCTTTAGTGCTGTGATTATGGTTACCGTAATCACCACCATTGAAAAGTTCTGGTTCTACATCGGCATGGGTTTATTCATTCTTTTTATGGTGAGCCTCCGGTTAGAAGTACTTGGTATTTTTGGAATGTATAACCGGATTCCGGTTATTACAACCCTCCTACTTTTTGTACTACCAGCTTTTTACTTCAATCGTATTAAGACAACGGTACCTTTTGTAATTCGTCTTCTGGTATTCTTTGCGCTGACCCTGGTCATCGGCCTTGCTGTTAAATTCTTTTCCGGTGTAGCGTATCCCTTCTATCACCTGACGCTGACAGGATATACACCCGGACTTATTATCAGCATATTGTTTATTATAATGATCGCACACGAAGTGTTTGCGACCTTTGTATATATGGTGAGTCAGGGGGCTTCCAAAAGCCTTCGTCATCTTTCATTAATCAGTATTATTTACATGGGTAATTTGCTCATCACTTGTTTTCATGAGATGGGCATTATACAATGGAACTTCCTTTATATTAATCTCTACCTTCTGTTAACCATTTCAGCGGTGTTCGGGGTTTGGGGCTTTCGCCAACGGGAAGTGATGTATGAATATATTTTACCGTTTGCTCCTTTTGGAGCATACTTTTTTATGGCCCTTGCTGCGATTTGTTTTGCAACGACAGGACAACTGCTGGGCAATGCTAACGACCCTGCATTAAAAATCATCCGGGATGTGATCATCTTTAGTCATACGGGATATGGAATAATTTTCCTTACCTACATCTTTTCCAATTTCGTGCTCATGTTGGCCCGGAACCTTCCCGTGTATAAAGTGTTATACAATCCAACCCGCATGCCCTACTTTACGTATCGGTTTGCCGGAATGATTGCCATGCTGGCATTCGTTTTTTATTCTAACTGGCGAGTGTATGTCTATAATGGAATAGCAGGCTTTTATAATACAGCGGGCGATCTATACATGATGCTTGGCAATGAGGCTTTCGCTGAATCATTTTATGAACAGGGGCGAAGCCAGGGCTTTCAAAACAACAGGTCTAATTACGCTTTAGCCACGCTGAAGTCATCACGGTTCAATATGGAGGGTGCCCATTACAATTATGAACTCGCAAATGGCAAGAGACCCACAGTGTATTCACTCATTAATGCAGGTAATATTTACATTTGGGAGAATAATATCTTTGCTGCCATTCGCGAATATCAACAGGCCCATAAACTCTTAGAGGGCACTAGCATTCTGGAAAACAATCTTGGTTTCGCCTATGCTAAAGTCCATAACCTGGACTCGGCACTTGTTTACCTGAATAGAGCCCGCGAAAATTCTTACACTAAAGCCTCGGCGGAAACTAATTTTTTTGCCCTGGCTGCCCTGGAATTGATACCGCTAAAAATAGACTCTGTCGTTAGCCTT
>Ga0184629_10001235_pt1 | contig 10551 bp, 7 predicted proteins | sample PLM4_32_b1_FD_133158 | JGI IMG/M metagenome (GOLD analysis project Ga0184629, IMG submission 133158) | Groundwater sediment microbial communities from an aquifer in East River, Colorado, USA - PLM4_32_b1 | ecosystem: Environmental > Terrestrial > Soil > Riparian zone | place: USA: East River... | reverse complement strand
TCTTGGACAGCTTCAGCTGGTCCTTTGGCTCGGCGGGCTTCGGCTCCGCGGGCTTCGGCGTGATCTGGCCCGCCGCCGCACGCTCCTCGGGAGCCGCCTGAGCCGGCGCGGCCGCCACGGTCGCTCCGAGCCTGCTGCGATACTCGGCGAAGTCGGCCATCTGCGCGCGGACCAGCCGGTTGGCGTCCGCCACTTCGACCGCGGCCAGGTCTTCACGATCGGGAATGTTGAGGATGCGTCCCGCGCGCACCAGATTGACGTTGTTGCGGATGAAGGCGTCCTCGTTCGCGCGCTGCAGCGCGATCAGCATCTGGTTGAACGTCACGCCCTGGGGTCGGTACTGGAGCGCGATGGCGCCGAGGGTATCGCCCTTCTTCACTTCGTACGATTGCGGCGCCCTGGTCTCGGCGGGCACGGGAGCGGCGGCAATCGGCCGCTCCTCGATGCGCGGCTCGCCGGGCTTGGCCGCCTCGGCCACTGGCGCCGCAGGCGCCGCTTCAGCCACCGGTGCCCCAGGCGCCGCCTCGGCCGCCAGCGCCGCAGGCGCGAGTGCGGGCGCAGCGGGCGCGGCGGGCGCTGTCGGCGCAGCAGGCACCGCCGCAATGGTCGCGGGGACCGCAGGCACGGCGGCCGCCGCCTTGGGCGACTTGTAATCGGGAGGATCGAGCAGCACGGTGTACTCGCGCACGAGCAGGCCCGTCGCCCAGCGCAATTCCACCAGCATGTCGAGGAACGGCTCGTTGACAGGCTGGCGCGTGGTCACGCGCAATACGGTGCGGCCGTCGCTCTTCACGATTGCGAAGCGCGCACCGACCAGCACGGGGTTGAATTCAATGCCCGCCTGCGCGAATGCATTGCCCGAGGCAAGGCGCGCCTCGAGCGAGGATTCCTCTCCCGGCAGGAGCGCTACGATCTCGATCTCGGCGCGCAGCGGCTGGCCGAGCGTGGACTGAACATTCAGCCGCCCGAGACCCGCCGCTTGCGCGAGCAGCGGCAGCGAGAGCGCCGCCGCGAAGACGAGTCGAAGGAACCCGACCGGTTTAATCACCCGCACCACCCTGAGTCGTTCTTATCGGACTGAGTACCATAACATCATGGCGTTAGGCCTGCAAGCTGAGACCTTTTCTCGGTTTTTCCATCTTTGACCGCAGGCTGCAAGGAGTTTTTACTGCCGGACACCGGCGTCCAACAGGATACGCAACATGCGGCGCAGCGGCTCCGCCGCCCCCCAAAGCAACTGGTCGCCGACAGTGAACGCGGCCAAGTAGTCGCCGCCCATTGGCAGCTTGCGCAAGCGCCCCACCGGCACCGACAGCTTGCCAGTGACCGCTGCGGGCGTGAGTTCGGCCAGCGTCTCTTCTTTGCGGTTCGGCACGACGCGCACCCAGTCGTTGCCCTCTGCGATGATGCCCTCGATCTCGTCCAGCGGCACGTTCTTGCGCAGCTTGATGGTCAGGGCCTGGCAGTGGCAGCGCATCGCGCCGACGCGCACGCAGATGCCGTCCACCGGGATCGGCCGCTCGCTGCGGCCCAGGATCTTGTTGGTCTCGGCCTGCCCCTTCCATTCCTCGCGGCTCTGGCCGTCGCCCAGGTCCTTGTCCACCCAGGGCAGCAGGCTCGCCGCCAGCGGATGGCCGAAGTGTTCCTTCGGCAGGCCGCCATTGCGCAGCGCATCGGTCACGCGACGGTCGACGTCGAGGGCGCTCGCTGCCGGATCGGCAAGCGCGGGCTTTGCGACGTCGCCCAGGTACGCCATCTGCGCCGCCAGCTCGCGCATGTGGGCGGCGCCCGCGCCGGACGCTGCCTGGTAAGTCATGCAAGTCATCCACTCGACGAGGTCGCTGCGGAACAGTCCGGCCAAGCCCATCATCATCAGGCTCACCGTGCAATTGCCACCGATGTAGTTGCGCACGCCCGAGGCGAGCGCGCCCTCGATCACCGGCATGTTGACCGGGTCGAGGATGATCACGGCATCGTCCTTCATGCGCAGCGCGCTGGCGGCGTCGATCCAGTAGCCCTTCCAGCCCGCGGCGCGCAGTTTCGGGTAGACCTCGTTGGTGTACTCGCCGCCCTGGCAGGCGATGATCGCCGGCAGGGACTTGAGCGTTCCGATGTCGGTCGCGCTCTGCACCGGCCCGGTCTCCCTGCCGATGGCGGGGCCCTTGCCGCCCGCCTGCGAGCTGGAAAAGAACACCGGCTCCACCAGGTCGAAGTCGCGCTCCTCGCGCATGCGCTGCACCAGGACCGATCCGACCATTCCGCGCCACCCGACGATTCCGACTCTCAGCATTACCCTTCCTTCAAAGCGCGGCGACCACTGCGTCGCCCATTTCGGCGGTCCCGACTTTCTTCAGACCGTCAGTATAGATGTCCGCCGTGCGCAGGCCACTCTGGAGCACCTTGCGCACCGCCGCTTCGAGCCGGCCGGCCTCGGTGGCGCGGCCGAGCGAGTAGCGCAGCATCATCGCCGCCGAGAGGATGGTCGCCAGCGGGTTCGCCACCCCCTTGCCGGCGATGTCGGGCGCCGAACCGTGGATCGGCTCGTACAGGCCCTTCCCCCGGGCGTCCATCGACGCGGAGGGCAGCATGCCGATCGAGCCGGTCAGCATCGATGCCTCGTCCGACAGGATGTCGCCGAACAGATTGCCGGTGACGATCACGTCGAACTGCTTGGGGTTGCGCACCAGTTGCATGGCGCAGTTGTCGACGTACATGTGCGAAAGCTGCAGGTCGGGATAGGCCTTGGCCTCCTCCGTTACGACCTGCTTCCAGAGCTCGGTGGTCTCCAGCACGTTCGCCTTGTCTACGGAACAGACGCGCCTCGCACGCTTGCGCGCCGCCTCGAAGGCGACGCGCGCGATGCGGCGGATTTCGCTTTCCCGGTAGCGCATCGTGTTCACACCCTCGCGCTCGCCGCCCGCGAGGGTGGAGATGCCGCGCGGCTCGCCGAAGTAGATGTCGCCCGTCAGTTCGCGCACGATGAGGATGTCGAGCCCTGCCACCACTTCGGGCTTCAGCGTAGAGGCCTGCGCCAGCTCCTCGTAGACCAGCGCCGGGCGCAGGTTGGCGAACAGGCCGAGTTCCTTGCGCAGGCGCAGCAGGCCGCGCTCGGGGCGCTTGTCGCGCGGCAACGCGTCGTACTTCGGGCCGCCGATGGCACCGAAGAGGATCGCGTCCGCCTCGCGCGCGAGGCGTAACGTCGCCTCGGGCAGGGGATCGCCCACCGCGTCGAATCCGGCCCCGCCCACCGGCGCCTCCTGCATTTCCATGGGCAAGCGCAGGCGGCGCAGCACCGTGACCGCCTGGGCGACGATCTCCGGCCCGATCCCGTCGCCGGGGAGCACCGCGATTTTCACGGGATTACCGGAACAGCCAGGGCTGCTGCGCGCGCCTGCGGTCCTCGTAGACGCGGATCTTGTCCGCGTGGCGCAGCGTCAGGCCGATCTCGTCAAGGCCGTTGAGCAGGCAATACTTGCGGAACGGGTCGACGTCGAAGCGCATGCTCTGGCCGCCGTCGGCGCTCGACACGGTCTGCTGCCCGAGGTCGACGACCAGGCGGAAGCCCGGGAACGCCGCGCTCTCATGGAACAGGCGGTCGATTTCGGCCTCGGTCAGCGCGACCGGCAGCAGGCCGTTCTTGAAGCAATTGTTGAAGAAGATGTCGGCGAAGGACGGCGCGACGACGCAGCGAAAGCCGAAATCCATGAGTGCCCAGGGCGCGTGCTCGCGCGAGGAGCCGCAGCCGAAGTTCTTGCGCGAGAGGAGTATCTGCGCGCCCTTGTAGCGCGGCTGGTTGAGCACGAAGGCCGGTTCCTTGCGCCAAGCGGCGAACAGGGCGCCGGCGAAACCCGTGCGCTCGATCGACTTCAGGTATTCCTTCGGGATGATCTGGTCGGTGTCGACGTTGGCGCGGTCGAGCGGCGCGACAAGGCCGTTGAGGACGGTGAACTTTTCCATGGCTAGCGCCAGTCCCTGATGTCGACGAAATGGCCCGCGATCGCGGCCGCGGCGGCCATCGCGGGACTCACCAGGTGCGTGCGCCCGCCCTCGCCCTGCCGGCCCTCGAAATTGCGGTTGGAGGTCGAGGCGCAACGCTCGCCCGGCGCGAGGCGATCGGCGTTCATGCCGAGGCACATGGAGCAGCCGGGCTGGCGCCAGTCGAAGCCTGCGTCCCGGAAGATCTTGTCGAGGCCCTCGCGCTCCGCCTGCGCTTTCACCAGGCCCGAGCCGGGAACGACCATCGCGAGACGCACGTTCGTGGCGACGCGACGACCTTTGACCACCGCCGCTGCCACGCGCAGGTCCTCGATGCGCGAGTTGGTGCACGAGCCGATGAACACCTTGTCGAGCTTGATGTCGGCGATGCGCGTGCCGGGCTTGAGTCCCATGTACACGAGCGCGCGCTCCATGCCCTCGCGCTTCTGGCTGTCCTTTTCCTTGTCCGGGTCGGGCACCGCCTCGTCCACCGCCACTACCATCTCGGGCGACGTGCCCCAGGTCACGTTCGGCTTGATGGCGCGCGCATCCAGCGCCACCTCGCGGTCGAATTTGGCATCCAGATCGCTCGTCAGCGTGCGCCAGTAGACGACCGCCTGGTCCCACTCGGGACCGGTCGGCGCAAACGGGCGGCCCTTCAGGTAATCGATCGTCGCATTGTCCACGGCAATCATCCCGGCGCGCGCGCCCGCCTCGATCGCCATATTGCAGACGGTCATGCGCCCTTCCATCGACAGCGCGCGGATCGTGCTGCCGGCGAACTCGATGGCGTGCCCGGTGCCGCCACCGGTGCCGATGCGGCCGATGATCGCCAGCACCACGTCCTTGGCGGTGACGCCGCGCGCGAGCGGCCCGTCCACGGTCACGCGCATGTTCTTCATCTTCTTCGTCACCAGGCACTGCGTGGCGAGCACGTGCTCGACTTCCGAGGTGCCGATGCCGTGCGCGAGGCAGGCGAAAGCGCCGTGCGTGCTGGTGTGCGAATCGCCGCAGACCACGGTCATCCCGGGCAGCGTCGCGCCCTGCTCCGGCCCGATCACGTGCACGATGCCCTGACGCTTGTCGAGGAACGGAAAGTACGCCTTTGCCGGGTGCTGGCGCATGTTGGCGTCGAGCGTCTCGATCTGCAGGCGCGCGAACGGATCGCGCACGCCCGCCATGCCTTCCTCCCAGTGGTCGGTCGGCGTGTTGTGATCGGCGGTGGCCACCACGCTGCCCATGCGCCAGGGCTTGCGCCCGGCCACCTTGAGACCCTGGAAGGCCTGCGGGCTGGTCACTTCGTGCACCAGATGGCGGTCGATGTAGATCAGTGCAGTGCCGTCTTCCTCGGCATGCACCAGGTGACTGTCCCAAAGCTTGTCGTACAGGGTTTGCGCCATCGCTCGTCTCAACGCATTGCGGCAGTGCGGAAACGAGGAATTATGGCACAGGCAACGCGCCCATCGGCACGCCGTTTCAGCGTTTCAGGCGAGCGGACTCGTAGAGCGGCATGACCTTCGCCGAATACACCCCGAGATCGGCGATACGGGTCGAGTGTGACGGGTGCGTGGACAGGAATTCAGGGGGCTGGCCGCCGCCCAGCTTGCCCATCTTCTCCCACAGGCCGACCGCGCCGCGCGGGTCGTAGCCCGCGCGCGCGGCGAGCTCGACGCCGATGCGATCCGCCTCGGTCTCGTGCTCGCGCGAATTCGGCTTGTTGAGCGTCAGGTCCACCACCAGCTGCGTCAAGTCCATGCCGCCGCGCGAAACGCCGGCCACTGCGCCGATGACGCCGATGATCATCCCCTGCGCCTGCGCCTGGGAAACGCGCTCGCGCCCGTGCTCGCGCAGCGCGTGCGCGATCTCGTGGCCCATGACTGCCGCGAGCTCGTCATCGCTCGGCTGCAGGCGCTCGATCAGGCCCGTGTAGACGGCGATCTTCCCCCCCGGCATGCACCAGGCGTTGACTTCCTTGGCGGAAAGCACGTTCGTCTCCCACGCCCAGTCCGGGGCATCGGCGCGGAACGCGCCGGTTTGCGGGATCAGGCGCCGCGCGATGCGGCGCACGCGCTCGACCTGCGCGGGGTCCCGGTTGACCTGGCCCTTCGCCGCCGCTCCTGTCACGAGCTGCTGGTAGGCCTTCTCCGCGCTGGCGTTGACCTGCGCAGAGGAAATCAGCATGGATTGCGTACGGTCGACGCCGACAACCCCAGGCTGCGTGGTTTGCACCGTCTGGCAGGCGGCCAACACGGACAGCGAAGCGATGGAAAGCAACCGTCTCATCATGCCGAAAGCCTACACGCGCACGCGCCAGATGACGAGAGCGGCCGCCGTCAGGCCGGCGGCGGCGCTCAGCGTGAAGCTGAGCTCGGGCCCGAGCGCGGTCCACGACCATCCCGCGAGCAGCGTGCCGGCTGTCCCGCCCAGCCCGTAGGAAAGGCTCGAGTACAACGTCTGCCCCCGCGCCTGCAGCGCGCCCGTGAACAGGCGGTGCACGATGGCGACGGAGGATGCGTGATAGGCGCCGAAAGTCGCCGCGTGCAGCAATTGCGCGAACGCGAGCAGCAGCGGCGAATGCACGCCCCAGCCGATGACGGCGAAGCGCAGCGCCGCGCAGGCGCAGCTCGCGCCCAGCACCGCGCGCAGGCTGTAGCGGCGCAGCAACCGCGGCAGCACCAGGAACAGCGCGATCTCCGCCAGCACGCCGAGCGTCCACAGCACGCCGATGGCGGTCTTGCTGTACCCCTCGGCATCCAGGTAGATCGAATAAAACGCGTACAGCGCACCGTGCGCCACGTTCATGCACAGGCAGGCGGCGAAAAACGCGAGCACCTCGGGCCGCCGCAGCACTGCGGCAAGGCGCGCATCGCCTTGCCCGCCGGCGGACGCGACGCGACCCGCCGGCACGAGGAACGACACGGCAAGCGTGAGCGCGGCCAGCAGGACAATCACACCGAGCAGCGACTGCGGCGGATGCGCGTCCAGCCAGGCGCCGGTGGCCAGCACGCCGACGACGAAACCCACCGAGCCCCACAGCCGGATCGGGCCGTAGCGCTCGGTGCGGCTCCCCAGCGAGCCCAGCGTCAGCGCTTCGACCAGGGGCAGCGCGCCCGCTGACAGCAGGCTCATCAGCAGCATGATCGCCACGAGCGCGGCATAGCTTTCGACCGCTAGCAGCAGGGTGAACCCCGCCAGCAGCACCGCGGAGGAGAAGATGACGATGCCGCGCGCGGCGCCGCTGCGGTCGGCGAGCCAGCCCCAGAACGACGGCGCGACGATGCGCGCGAGCTGCGGCATCGCCAGCGCCACCGCGATCTCGCCGGCGCTGTGGCCCCGCGCGGCGAGAAACAGCGAGAAATAGGGCACCAGCGCGCCCGCGTAGAGGAAGTAGGCGCAGAAATACGCGGACAGGCGCAGCGGCGGCGTCATCGCGCCGCATCTTACCCAGAGGCCGCGTGCAGTCGTGTTATAAACGCGCGCCATGCCCGGATTCCAGCCCTCGCGCACCGCGTTCTACCTGCTGTTCACGCTGTCCGGGTTCGCCGGCCTCGTCTACGAGTCGATCTGGACGCACTACCTCAAGCTGTTTCTCGGCCACGCCGCCTACGCCCAGTCTCTTGTGCTGGTGGTGTTCATGGGCGGCATGGCGGCGGGCAGCGCCTATTGCAGCCGCATCTCCGCTCGCCTGCGCAATCCGCTGCGCGGCTACGCGCTGGTGGAGGCTGTCGTCGGCCTGTTCGCGCTCGGCCTGCACGAAGTCTTCGTCGCGGTCACCGACTGGTCCTACGCCGCGCTGCTGCCCGGCCTGGGCAGCGAATGGCTGGTGCTTGGCGCCAAGCTCGCCATCTCCTGCCTGCTGATCCTGCCGCAATCGGTGCTGCTGGGCGCCACGTTCCCGCTGATGAGCGCCGGGCTGGTGCGCGCGCACCCGGCGGCTTCGGGCGAATCGGTGTCGATGCTCTATTTCACCAACAGCCTGGGGGCCGCCGTGGGCGTGCTCGCCAGCGGCTTCCTGCTGATCGGGTGGGTCGGCCTGCCGGGGACGCTGCGCACTGCCGGCGCGATCAACCTGGCGTTGGCCGCCGCCGTCTGGCTGCTGGCGCGGCCGATGCGGGCCCCGGCGCTCACCGCGAGCACCGGTGGCGAGCCGGGAGCCGCCACGTTGCTGCTGCTGGTGGCTTTCCTCACCGGCCTCGCCTCCTTCATCTACGAGATCAGCTGGATCCGCATGCTGTCGCTGGTGCTCGGCGCCTCGACGCACTCCTTCGAACTGATGCTCTCGACGTTCATCCTCGGCCTGGCGCTCGGCGGCCTCGCTGTGCGGCGCCACGTCGACGCCACGGCCAGCCCCGAGCGGCTGCTGGGCTGGGTGCAGGTGGTGATGGGGCTGCTCGCGCTGCTCACGCTGCTGGTGTACGACCGCAGCTTCGAGCTGATGGAGTACCTGATGAACGGGCTCGCGCGCAATGCAGCGGGCTACCTGCTGTTCAATCTTTCCGGACAGGCGATCGCGGCGCTGGTAATGCTTCCCGCGACCTTCTGCGCCGGCATGACGCTGCCGCTGATCACAGGTGCGTTGCTGCGCAGCGGCGCCGGAGAAGGCGCCATCGGCAGGGTCTACGCCGCCAATACGCTCGGCGCCATCGCCGGGGTGCTGTTCGCCGTGCACATCGGGCTGCCCGTGCTGGGCCTCAAGGGCGCCATGGTGGTCGGCAGCCTGGTGGACGCGGCGCTCGGCCTGACCCTGCTATACAGGTATGCCCCCGCGCGCCGCCACGCCGCCCTGGCGGCGCTGGCGTGCGCGGCCCTGTTCCTGCCGGTGACGCTCGGCTTCCAGCTGGATGTGAACAAGATGACCGCCGGGGTGTTCCGGCACGGCGACCTGGGGAGTTCGCGCGACGCCAAGGTCCTGTTCCAGAAGGACGGCAAGACCGCCACGGTGCACCTGATGCAGTACGGATCGGCGACCAGCATCCGCACCAACGGCAAATCCGACGGCTCCATCAATCTCACCGGCGAGGCGGAAAGCGACCGCGGCACCGATGAGATCACCATGGTGCTGACCGCCGCCTTGCCGCTGTCGCTCAAACCCGCAGCGAAAACCGCCGCCGTCATCGGCGTCGGCACCGGGCTCACCACGCATACTCTGCTGCAGAGCCTGCAGATCGAGCGCGTCGACACCGTGGAGATCGAGTCGGCGATGGCGGAAGCCTCGCGCGGCTTCAGGCCGCGCAACAGCGCGGCCTTCGCCGATCCGCGCAGCAACATCCTGATCGACGACGCCAAGACCTTCTTTTCCTCGCGCAACCGGCGCTACGACATCATCATCTCGGAGCCCTCGAACCCCTGGGTGAGCGGCGTGTCGAGCCTGTTCACGCGCGAGTTCTACCGGCGCATCCGCACGCACCTCAATGCGCGCGGCGTGCTGGTGCAATGGTTCCAGCTCTACGAGATCGACGCGTCGCTGCTCGCCTCGGTGATGCGCTCTCTGGGCGAGGAATTCCCGCATTACGCGATCTACGCGCCGAGCGACCACGACGTGCTGATCATGGCAAGCGAAGCGCCGCTGCCATCCGCGCCGGACGTGAGGGTGTTCGAGCAGCCGGGCCTGGCGAAGGAATTGTGGACCGTGCACGTGCTGAGCGCGGGCGACCTCGACGCGCGCTACCTGGGCAGCCGCGCCACGCTCGAGCCGTTGTTCGCGAGCTATGGCGCGCGCGCCAACTCGGACTACTACCCGGTGCTGGATCTGAACGCGGCGCGGCACCGGTTCATGGAGAAGAGCGCGACCGACGTGGTGGCGCTGCTCAATCTCGGCGTGCCGGTGCTGGAGCTGCTTGAGCCCGGCTTCGCGCGCCGCCCGATGAACCCGCTGCACAAGGGGGCCTACTCCTTCGAGCGCATCGAGAACGCGCGCCAGGCGGCTTATGCGCGCGATTTCCTGCTGCGGCGGCCCCCGCCGCCGCAAGGCATCCCGACGCAGCTGCAAAAGGATCTGGAAGTGGTGAAGCTGCGCCTGCTGGAATGCCGGGACGCGCGTGACTTCGACGTGTGGCTACACAGCCTGCTGCGCGTGGCGAAGCTCCTCAACCCGGCGCTGCCGCCGGCCGAGGCGGGCGCGGTGTGGTCGCGCATCGCCGGGGCGCACTGCGTTCCCGGCCTGCACGAGTTCCAGCGCCGGTGGATCGCGTTATTCCAGGCGGCCGGGGCGCGCGACGCGCGCGCCATGGCGGAATTGTCCGCGGCGCTCCTCGATTCCACGCCGGAACTGCATGGCGACGGCCGCGAATACCTGCTATTGGCGGGAATGAGCGGCGCGATCGCCGCCGGGCGCAGGGAACAGGCGCTCGCGCTGTGGGAGCGCCACGCGACCGAGCTTTCGCGCGGCACGGACCAGCCCGCGTTCCGGCTGCTGCGCTGCCACGCGCAGTCCGGCGCCGGGGAAGCCTGCGCCGCAGCGTTCCGGGCCTACGCGGAGGATTGAACGCGCGCATGGTGCGGCGCCGGCCGCCGCACTGGAAAGCCCCTGATGGCTCTGGTAGCATTAATTTCGGGAAAGCGGCGTCTGAAAAGCGC
>Ga0184629_10001234_pt1 | contig 10555 bp, 5 predicted proteins | sample PLM4_32_b1_FD_133158 | JGI IMG/M metagenome (GOLD analysis project Ga0184629, IMG submission 133158) | Groundwater sediment microbial communities from an aquifer in East River, Colorado, USA - PLM4_32_b1 | ecosystem: Environmental > Terrestrial > Soil > Riparian zone | place: USA: East River... | reverse complement strand
ATCTCTGCCTGGAGTGCTACCTTCTCTTGCAGCAGTTTATAGGATCTCCAGCGAACTAATCCCCATACCAACAAAACAATTCCGGCAATGTAAACGGCATAAGCGTAGTTACTTCTGAACCACGGCGGGGAAACAACAAAAGTAAATTCATCGGTGTTGCCGATCAGGCCGGCGTAGTTCCGTGACCTCACTAGAAATTTGTAACTACCTTCCCACAGGCGTGAATACTCTTTAATACTTTCTGTTGTCCAGTCTGACCATTGATCATCATACCCTTCCAGCTTATACTGAAACGTATTGGTTTCAACCGCCACAAAGTTAGTCGCTGTAAATTCAAACCGGAATGAACTCAATCCATGAGGGAATGTAAGATTTTGTGCCTTGCCTCCTATGCCTTGGAAAAAGATAGAGTCGCCTGATAAAATGATCTTGTTCAGGTAAGTATTAAAAGTTGTTGTATCAGGTTTTGTTGTATTCAACTCCTGACGCACCATAGCTCCGGCTCCAACATGCCAGACTACATTTTTTTCCGCATAGGTCATTACGCCAACACTTTCAAAGATCCTTGACATGTCAAATGGTTGCAGATCATACTGATGGTTACCCGAAGGTGTTACAATGAAAAGTTGCCGCTGGCCACGGTCATTTCGTTTTGTTTTCATTAAAAATTTACCGGAGGCATCCTCGTCCGATACGGGGAAGGCCACTTCATTCTTAAATCCAAACCTGGAGTCGAACGCAGAATCCTCCTGAAATCGATTCGTGGAGTAATCAAACCGGCAAAGCTTACTTTCAGTGCCTATTTTAAAGATCTCCTGCTGTTCAATCGTGTTGATTTTTATAAATCCTTCAGGTAACCCGTCTGCCGGGCCAAAATACTTTACCGTTGGTTTGTCATAATCAACGGATCCGTCTTCCGGTAAAAAGGAAATGAGCACAGCGCCTTGTGAAAAAGTACTGAGCCATAGTTTGCGTTCGATCGTTTCGTTAAATTTTACGTTGTCGAGTTTAACATCCTTGATAAATCCTGCTTCCTGCCATTTCCCATGTTGAAGCCGAAAAGCTTGTAATCCATTATCATAAGCGATGAGAATTCTATTGCTGTCTGCTTTAAACCGATGCATAGCATAAGCGGGTTGATTAGTGATCTTACGGATAGTACTACCTTGCACTTCGAACACTCCCTGATTGGAACTGATCAGGAGCCTATTGTCTATTTGCAAAAAATTCCAACAGGCAGCAGCATTCGTTAACGCTATCTTCTCAAAATAAGCTAGCCTGTCGGGCAGGACCGCCGGCTGTAAAGTGTATGTTCCTACGTTTGTTGTGAGATAAAGTTTACCATTGAACCGGCATATATCATTTGGGGCGCTTTCAAAACCCATTCCTTCATTGTAAAAGCTCAAGCCATTGTTGATCTCAAAATGACTGATACCAAAATCCAGGGAAAGCCAAAGATCACCTTTCCGATCGGTCGTCAAAGCCAAGATACTATTGGAAGGCAATCCGTTTTCTTTCGTAATCATCGAGCGAGTGGTCCCTTTGCGGTCAAGTATGACAACGCCGCCTAGCCGGGTTCCTAGTGCAAGGGTACTATCCGTCAAGATAATGCCTGTGTAAATCTGGTTATTTTTAAGGTAGTCATTGGCTTCCGTAGGGAAGACGTTTGCGTTATGGCCATCGTATAAGTAGAGCCCGTCAAATTTTGTACCCAGCAAGAGCTTATTTTTTCCGAGCGGTAAAGCACTGTAGATTCTCATATTTTTGAAAAAACCCCCGGCCGGTGTTATCGAAAACTTATCATCTTTAAAAAGCAGTAAACCGGCACCTTCCTCATAGAGGTACAGTTCATCATTCCAAAAGAAAGTTTTATGATACATGGCTGGATCAGGCCATGGCCAGAATCTGAATCGTTCACCATTCCAGCAAAATAAGCCTGTCTCTGCTTCAAAGTATATAAGTCCCCGATGAGCATGCGTGCTCCAGATGTTGCCCATGGCATGAAGTTCAGGTTTCAGGATTGGCAACAACGATGTATAAACAAGACTGCCATCCGTGGATTTATCGAGGTAACCAATATCATCGAGTGCGCCCACGAATATTTTACCGGAATCGTCCATGGCCATTGACCGGATAACGCTTTGGGTAGGTGTTTCAATGATTGTCCATTTTTTTCCATCATACGTAAGCACGCCGTCACCATTGGCAAAAACTATAATGCCCTGTTTGTCCTGAAGGGCTCCCCAGTTTTGATAGGAAGCCCCATACTCTTTTGTCGTATAATTTCTATAATAGAAGATTCCCCTTTCTGTATAAAGGGATAGGTTGGATGAACCCGCCACCGTTGAAGGAAACTGAGCCTGGCTACATAAAGCCGGTAAATAAAACAATAGAAGGAATATCAATTTAGTTGACACAAGATCTATTATTTAGAGGCCTAAAAGAGTGAAGAGGTTGTCCTATTAAAGATGGACCTAATTTTCTGAAGAACAAAGGCCTGATTGCTACTGCCGCTCGTATCGGCCTGATTTTTCTTTTAGTCGGATACGATAGATAATTGAATTTTTTCCGTGTGTACTCGTTGGTTTTGATGAGGCTGGGCCCATGCGCTGGGGGTGGCTGGTTTCACTGGGCATCAAGGCTGATAACTTATTTGCCAATTTCTTCAGGGCCTTTTGTGCTTCGTCACCTTGTAGTTCTTCAAAGGTTCCCCATGCAATGACACTTTGCCAGTTTGCTATATTCTTCATAACATCCACTTCGAAGCAGCATTCAGGGTTTTGCCGCAGAAGCTTTATTTTCATTCCTTCTTCCGTGTGTCCAATTACATACTCTCCGTCATAGGCATAGGTGACCGGCACAACATACATTTTTTGTTGGGCACTACAACCAATCCTTCCGATCACATTTGATGTGAGCAGATCTTCTATTTCAACTTTACTCAGCTCTCCAAGCATATGACACAAGTTTAGTTCTTAAAGTACCTCTCTAATGTATGAATTTTTGGGTTTAGTTATTGATGTTTTGGCTGACAAATGCAATGCGCAAAATGTTTTTTAGAACTATCTAGAAAACGTTCGTTAGAATAAATGAGAATTAAATTATTAGAAGATGCTTAAAAAATATTGGCTTAATTCCCGTTCATGTTGATTTTGAATTTTCCTTAAAAGGTTTAATTTTATAATCATATAAAGGAGCCCGTCTTTTGAAGAGCATAACTCTTCGAGGATGGGTTTTGTGTTTTTATAACACTCTATAATGGAGCTTGTTAGAAGCCCATTCGACTTGAGGTTTGTATTAACAAGACAGACCATCGTATGAGAAAGGCAGGTTATTAATTAGTGGACGAGATGAGAATCCATAATCATCGATCAGGAGCAAACCGTTTGGAGGACCATTGCAGAGATATATTTTGAGCCTCGAAAGATTGACCAATATCCATGCGCTCCGGCTCACGAATTCCAATAAGCTCTTTTGAGCCTTTTTGCATTAGTTTTTAGTTTGTAAATCTTAAAACCTATCATCATGGCAAAAAAAACCAACACCGATTCACGGCTTTATACGTACCGCAATGGAAAAAAAATATACCTTAAAAAAGAGCCCGACCAGTTTGTTGTAAGAGCAAATGCGGAAGAACTGGCTAAGAAGGGAATCACAGAAAATATAGAAAAGGTTTCTTCCGCTTCCACAAGAGTCACCGTTACCAGCAGCACACGTGACCGCGTAATGAAAGAATTACGGAAGGAAGCAGTTACTCATCATGCCTATGTGCAGGAAACCAATGATGTTGAGTTTTTGATCACGGACCGTATCATGGTTACTTTCCGGCAACCGGCCAGCAATGAACAACTCAGCGGGTTCATGGCCAAGTATGGCCTTGTACTGAGAAATCAGTATTCAGAAAAGGAATATTTATTTCAGTTGACCGATCAAACAGGGATGAACCCGGTGAAACTTGTTGTCATGATCAATGAAACAGAAGGCCAACTTGTCGAATCTTGTGAACATGACCTGAACAAGCGGATGACAATCAGCGAGCTAAACATACCGGCAGACGCAAAATATTTACAGCAATGGCATTTGCATACACGATTTACCCATTCCGCGGTTGATCCCCGTTCGTGTTCCAACTGTGAAGGAGCCTGGAACCTGCTAAATCATTACGGAAGTCATGATGTGGTGATCGCCGTTTCAGATGACGGCTGTAAGGTCGATCATCCCGATTTTGATTCGGTTAATAAGTTTGCGCACTGGGCATACATGCAAGGAAGCAATTTGATCAACAGGGATTCTGTGAGTGCCAACCCGCAGAGTATGTATCAAGCCGGAGCTGATCACGGTACCTGCTGCTGCGGGGTGGTAGCAGCTGAAATGGATGGTACACTTACCGTTGGCGCTGCTCCCGGTTGCAGCCTTTTACCTGTTAAATGGGAGTCAAGCGGTCCCAGTTTATTGATCAGTGACAGCAAGATGATGACGGTGTTGATTTTTATTGCTGATAAAGCCGATGTGCTTTCCAACTCGTGGGGCTCTTCACCCGAATTTGTCTTCGCTTCGAATGTCATTAACAAGATCACCCAACTTGCACAAAATGGGGGGCGAAGAGGAAAAGGAATTGTTTTCCTGTGGGCTGCCGGAAATGAAAATTGTCCCATTAAATATTCAGGTCCTTTGAATATTCCCTATGATAATGGCTATAACCGGTTTGGCAGTTGGCAAGGGGTACATACATCAAGGGAATTCGAGCATAACTTAACGGCAGTTCCAGGCGTCATGCATGTTGCCGCACTGGCCAGCAATGCACAACGCAGTCATTATTCCAATTACGGGGAGGGCATTTCTATTTGCGCACCATCAAGCAATTCGCACGAATATTGGAGAATGGCCGTAACAGGAATTGGAATCCTGACGACTTCAGGTCGTTCTCCTTTCTTTGATTCGGAATTCGGAGGAACATCCAGCGCAACCCCATTAGTAGCAGGTATCGCCGGGTTAGTTATCTCTGCCAATCCCAACCTCTCAGCGCTGGAAACTATTTCTGTTCTGCAACGAACTGCAGGGAAAAATCTGAATATGACCCGCTATCCACAGACCCCTGTTGCATCGTATGATCCCGATACTTCATGGGATATATCTCCCGCAGCTCCTCATGATACGGGAAATTTTAATAACATCGCTCATCCGGATGGCACCTGGAGCGGCTGGTTTGGTTTTGGGAAAGTTGATGCGGCAGCAGCTGTTGCCGAAGCCTTACGACTGGCTGGCGGTTCCGTTGTAAACGACGGTACCATCACCCAAACTTCTGCTCCATCTAAATCCATTCCTGACAATAACCCTACAGGTATTACCGATGTTATTGTTATCAATGGAGCCGGAACAGTGACTTCCGTAAAAATCGATCTTAGTATCGCACACACGTATATCGGCGATCTCACTATAAAAATTATTTCCCCACGGGGAACTCCTGTTGTAATACATAACCGCAATGGTGGAAGGACGGACAATATCAATAAAACATATGATCTGCAGAATACACCATCACTATCAATACTCAATGGAGAATCTGCCAATGGCAACTGGACATTGTCTATTACTGATACGGCTACTGCAGATGCGGGAAAATTAAATAGCTGGACACTGCATATTGGCACAGGACAAGCGCAGGCCATTACACTGGAAGATGCACCGGGTATGATGATCCCTGATAATAATCCTGCCGGTATAGAACGCAGTATCAATTCAACGATCAATGGTACCATTAAGGAAGTAGAGGTGGGCATAGATATTACCCATACCTATGTCAGCGACTTGCTCGTTAATCTTGTTTCACCCATGGGTTCTGTGATAAGTCTGCACAACAGGACAGGGGGTTCGGCAGATAATATTATTAAAACCTACAATTTTGCTAACCACGTAAATCTCAGGTCGCTTCTGGGGCAGCAGGTACAAGGCAACTGGAAGTTAAAGATTTCTGATGTTGTCGGTCAGGATGTTGGAAAATTAAATAAGTGGTCAATAAAAATTATGAAGCAATAAAAACTTCTATTTCTTCAGGCATTAGAAAATGCATTACCATAGAGTAGCCACCTTCTCACTTGAAGTATGGTGAGCGCCGTTTATGGGTGTACTGGTAGTGATCATTGGTGTTGAGTATACTAAATGGAAAAAAACACCCAATCAAACACAAAACGAGCCTGAAGATTTATTCTTTCGAACTGATAAAAATCTTCTTTCTTCATTTGTTATTTGGCAGGCCTTTCCTAATTTTAATAATGGAGCCCCATCCGATAGGCATTTGCAAAAATGTTTGTTGGATGGGTTTTGCATTTTTGCCCTCGCTGTTGAGTTGCTTCTTGCAGCTTGTTTGTATTTGGTTAACGTTCATTGGAACGCATCAAAAGTGTATTAGCTGAAATTTCTTTCTGTTAAAGGAAACATTTCGATGCTAAGGAAAATCAGATGTGTCTGTTTCCATGCCAGGCATCACTTGAAATAGGGATTATTGGTCGACAAAGTTCTTTTATAAAACATTGACCCCATGAAAATCCAATCTCTTTCCCAGAGACTCTGGCTTGTGATGTCGACAATAGCAATTACCGGTGGGTTCTTTGCCTATTATTTTCTGGTATACATGAAGGACCGACAAATTGAATTGGAAGCTAAAAAATTCAGAGAGCTAAACCAGTACGCGGAAAATATCAAAGAAGGTTTTCGTGAACATACAAAAAGGAGTATCAGAGTATATGGCTCATTTGAATGCATCCCTCCGGGCACGCTTGAAAAAGCCAGGCTTGAGGTGATCAAGCCAATCGTACAAGAGTCCGATTTCAGTGAGCTTCTTTTTGAAGTGGAATCAGCAATAGAATACCAAACTTTTGCGAACATCATTGACCCCGGTGTTGTCCAATCGATTTTAAGTAAGGAGAATGCCGGAATTGTAAGGCAGGTGGAATTCCGGATCAATAACGAAAACTATCTAATTTTTATCCATGAATTTAATTTGGGGGATGTCTCCTGGCGGATTTTTGGGTTCTACGTAAAGGACCAGTTCATGTCGCAGGTGCGTTCTGTAAACCTCATCTATGCTGTAGGAGCTTCCCTTTTTTTGATCATCATACTTCTCATGATGCCCTTGCTTAAACTCTGGATCATGAATGAATTGGAAAAGCTGCGAACTGTCAATGTTTGGTTTTGTGGTTTTTCTCTTGTTGTAGGAGGATCGTTTCTGTTGCTTATCCTGTTGATGGCGAATGACTTTTTTGCCAGTTACAATTCCTTTCCATGCGAAGAAATAGCGGGTGAGTGTGACCTGAGCAAGAATCGAAACGCCAGGGTAAGAGTCCTGTCTGACTCGATTGAAAGCAAATTTACCAAAGAGCTCAGGTCCATATACAACGAGATTCAGGAGTGTAAAGGCAAATACGATTTGATAAAAGGGAATGAGAATGGAACAAATATCATGCGCCCTAATGCATTGTTGAATCCGCCAATTAAATTCACAGCATATTCTTATTTTAATGAAGTGCTGTGGCTAAACGGCGATGGCAGTTCAGCCATGGTTATGGCAACGCATGGGCTTGACTCAAATGATGTGCTCAATATTGGGGACAGGAAGTACTTTAGCCAGGCGCTCCACGACAGCACATGGATTATGCCGGATGCGACAAGCGGAAGAGCCGAAGAAAAATTTGTACTTCAATCCATTCAATCCTACATCTCAAATCTTCATGAAGTCGGCTTTGGCACCAAGCTTCATGGTGAAAATGGTGACGCTAAGGTGCTGGCCATCGCCACTAAACTTCACACCGTTATGGACCCATTACTTCCTCCCGGCTATCAGTTTGTGGTTATTGACAGAATGGGAAAGGTGTGGTTTCATTCAAAGACTGATAAAAATCTGAAGGAAAATTTTTTTGATGAAACCGGGTGGGATAAAAAACTAATGGCCGCAATCAAGGGCAGATCCTCTACAGGACTGGATATTAATTATGATCATAGCAACCATCGCAGTTTCATAAGGCCGATCCGGAATACGGATTTGCATTTAATCGTGCTCCATGATCATGATTTTTTTAACACTCCGATTGTACTCACTGTGGGGCTAGCCTCATTTCTGGTATTTATCCTGTTGATCATCCAGGGAATACATCAGCTCATCCTGCTGTCGACTACCTACCGATTTTCGTTACTGAAGATCAATAGGTTTTTCCTGGCGTGGCTGCGTCCGCAAAAGGAAAAAATGGCGATCTACCGCAAAGCTGTTTTGGTTCAATTACTCCTGCTTGTCCCCATAGCCATTATCACTCTTAAATTTCATCCTGTATGCCTGATAATTTGTTTTTTCACCTTGCCGATTTTCCTCCATGTATATCATTTTTTTTCCCTGGAGCGGGTTACTATTCAGCGAGGTTGGAAAGAGCAACATTTGATCCTGTGGATACACCCCTTCCTGTTCGCCAGCGGATTGTTAGTATTATTCATCAATTTCTCGGGATACTACTATTTAGTGCCGGATAATTTTGAAATAGTTGCTGTTGTTCAAGTCTTGATCATACTGACACTGTTAGCTGCATACCTGTGGAAGCCTTCCGAAAAGGTGAAGCGGTATTTACTCCGATACAGGATTTTGTTGTTTGGTGAAATGAACGACTTTGACAGGTTGTTGCCCCTCACGGCTCTTTCGAGCAAACAATACAACATATTGAAAAGGTGGAGGCGGAAAGTTATAAGACCTCGTCCGGAAAGATTTGAGAATTGGTACTACAGATTCCTTTTTCTATGGTTAATTCTGGCCTCCATTTTACCCACCTATTACTTCTATAAGATTGGCTATTACGAGGAAGGGAAAGTATGGATGCGCTATGTGCAATTAACAGCGGCTCAAAATCAGGAGCAGCGTGATCTGCACTTGAAAAATGAACTCTCGGGTGTTTTTGGAGAGCAAGTGGAGGAAATGAAAAAGCTTGGCGACTACCTGGATGTAAATCAGGAAATAGTGTACGAAAAGAGTATTGACACCTTTAGCTCTTTAAAACACGTTCCCTTTCAGGATCTTCTTTTCAACGCACCCACGCTTAGCGGACAAGCAGAGTTGTCTCGGGCAGCGATTTATCCCGCAGCAGGAGACAATCAATGGACCTGGTACGAAAAAGGTTTTTCCAACCGCTTGCAATACAAAACCTACGCAGGAGATGTACGATACTACGAATCCAGGCTTTTGCCGTTTCGTCTGTTTAAGGGAGATTATTGGATCATTCTACTGGTGATTATCGCCTTGAGCGTCTTAATACTGTATCGAACGCTTCGTTTTTGCGTCACGCACATTTTTGGTCTGGGACTTCTTACCATGGACCAATATAAGGTGCCAAAGCTTTTCGCTGGTTCAAGATATTTCATTGTCGGAATGCCCCACTCCGGCAAGAGTAAGCTGGTTGAAGAAATTAAAAAGGAAAGTAAAATTAACGGGCCTATCGTGTACGTTGATTTGAATGCAGGCCCTGTTCCTGTAATTCCAATAGACTGCCCATTAGTGATTGCCACCAATTTTCATTTGGACCTCAACAACCATCAGAGCAATCAGGAAAAGCTGGAGAAAATGGATGCGTTTAAGAAATTTACGCAGGTGCCGGTAATCATCGTCTCAAACCTGGAGCCGGCTACCGTCCTGGAATTCTATGACAAACTCGCCTCATACTATCATAAAGAAAAGGGAGATTATGAGTTGGATGGAAATTTTCGAAAGTGTAAGCAGGCCTATCGGAAATGGAAGAACATGTTAAGTGGATATTCCATCCATTATCATGCGCTAAAAAAAGAGCGCCAGTTCGAGGATAAGTACATTAAATATGAACTGAATCATGGCGATTACCTGCCACAGCATGCACGTCAGTTGAATCTCCACATCTCGAATACACGGGAGCAGGAGGAGATGGTTTTACAGGTGGAGGAACTTTCACAATTGTATTACCAGGCGCTATGGAACTGTTTGTCCAGTGCTGAGAAATTTCTGCTGTACGACTTGGCAAAAGACCCCTTCGTGAATATGCGCAACATGAAGACCGTCAGGGTACTAAGGCAGAAAGGGATACTCATCATGAAGAATTCCCTTCACATCATGAACAAGAGCTTCAACAACTTCATTTTGTCGATCGTGAAGGAAGACGATGAAATGAAGATGGAAGAAGAGATGAGGAAGCGGGGATCATGGAATACCCTACACTTGATTTTGGTGATTGCCATTGTGAGTATCATTGTCTTTTTGGGTATCGCTCAACAAGAGTTGTTCAAAAACTTTCAGGCAATCCTGGCAGCCACTGCTGCACTACTGCCACTCCTGGCAAGATTTGGCGGAATGTTTACCGGGACAAAAATGAAAGAATGAAACGCATAAAGAAATGAGCCAGGTCCGGGAAATTGAATGCGAAACGAATTAAACACTTCTACCCGAAAAACGGAGGAAGCCGAAAATCCGATTGAAGAGTAGGCAAGTCGTTATTAAATAACCAACAGATATGACCGGATCAGTTGCTTTAGATGTCGTAATAGGGCTTGTCTT
>Ga0184629_10001233_pt1 | contig 10559 bp, 9 predicted proteins | sample PLM4_32_b1_FD_133158 | JGI IMG/M metagenome (GOLD analysis project Ga0184629, IMG submission 133158) | Groundwater sediment microbial communities from an aquifer in East River, Colorado, USA - PLM4_32_b1 | ecosystem: Environmental > Terrestrial > Soil > Riparian zone | place: USA: East River... | reverse complement strand
TACGACGCGGTCGAGCTGCACGCCGCCAACGGCTATCTCTTCCAGCAGTTCCTGAGCCCGCGCATCAACCGGCGCGAGGATCGCTATGGCGGACCGATCGAGAACCGGATGCGCCTCCTCACGGAAACGGTGGCCCTCATACGCGGCGAGCTGCCCGGCTTCCCGCTCATGGTGCGGGTCAGCGCGACCGAGTACTGCGAGGGCGGCTACACCGAGCAGGACATGATCGCGTTGTGCCAGGCGCTGGAGCGCGCGGGGGTGATCGCGATCGACATGTCGGGCGGCACCAATGAAAGCCCGGAGCTGTCGCGCTACTGCATCCAGCCGCCCTCCTTCGCCCGGCGCTTTCTCGAGCCCTACGCGCGCCCCATCGCCAAGGCAGTCGGTATCCCGACCGTCATGGCCGGGCGCGTGATAGACCCGGCGGACGCGGAAGGCATACTCCAGGCCGGAAGCGCCGACTTCGTGGCGGTCTGCCGCGCGCTGGTGGCCGACGCCTGGTGGCCGCGCAAGGCCTTCGGCGAGATCAAGACGCCCATCCGCAAGTGCATCTCGTGCAACGTGTGCTACGAGCGGCTGACGCTCGAGCGCGACGTGGCCTGCGTGACCAACCCGATGGTCGGGCTCGAGTACGAGCGCATCGAGACGGCGGAACCGCAGCTGCGCAAGAACGCGTCGCCGCCATCGGGGCGCAAGCGCATCCTGGTGCTGGGCGCGGGCGTGGCCGGCGTCGAGGCCGCGCGCGTGGCCGCGGGCCTCGGGCACCAGGTCGAAATCTGGGAGAAGGCCGCCAGGCCGGGAGGCCAGATGCCGCTCGCGCTGGCCGCTCCGGACAAGGCCGACGTCGCCGGCGTATGGACTTACCGCTGGGAGCAGATCGAGCGTCTCGGCGTGCCGGTGCGCACCGGCGTGAACGCGAGCGCGGAATCGATCCGCGATTTCCAGCCCGACCTGGTGGTGGTCGCCACCGGCGCCAAGCCACGTTCTCTGCCGTTTCCGGTCAAGACGAACGTTCCATTGCTGCATGCCTGGGATGCGCTGCTCGAACAGGACCGCGTGCCGCACGGCGCGCGCGTCGCCATCATCGGCGGCGGCATGGTCGGGATCGAAACTGCCGACACCCTCATCCACTACCGCGGCGTCAAAGCCACGGTGATCGAGGGCCTGCCGGTGATCGCCAAGGAGATGGCCCGCAACAACCGCTACGACGTGCTCACCCGCCTGGCGAAAGGCGGTGCGCGAGTGATCACCAGCGCCCCGGTGGAATCCATAGAGGGAGACAGGATCTGGGCGATGGTCGCGGGCGCACGCACGCGGGTCGAAGCCGGTGACCTGATCATCTCGGCCATCGGGCCCGTGCCCAATCGCGATATCCTGCCGGAAGTCGAGCGCGCGGGCGCAGCTTACGTGCTGGCGGGTGACTGCAACCAGATCGGCGATTTTCTGACGGCGATACGCGACGGCTGGATGCTCGCGCTCGCCGTTGACATGCGTCTCCCCGATTCACGGCTCTGGAAAGCGGCGGTGAACAGCCCTACACTTTGAGTCCCAGGAGTTTGTCGGACTTGGCTCCGACAAACTCCTTAGCAGCCTGTCCGACACCTCTGTCCGACAGGCTGCTACCAATCCATGCAACAAGAGGAGAAGTCCACATGGTGCGAATCGGATTCCTGATTTCAATTGTTCTCGCGGCGGCAAGTGCGCCGGCCCAGGCCCAGTCCTATCCGTCGAAGCCGATCCGCCTGGTGAACGCGTTCGCCCCGGGCGGGGCGAGCGACGTGGTCGCCCGCGCCTTCGCCGCCAAGCTCACCGAGTACCTGGGACAGCAGGTCACGGTCGAGCCGCGCGTCGGCGCCGGCGGCAACATTGCCGCGGAAACCGTCGCCCGCGCCCCGGCGGACGGGTACACGCTGCTGATGGGGACTTTTTTTCTCGCCACCAACACCAGCCTGTACTCCAAGATCAGCTGGGATCCGCAGCGGGATTTCGCGCCGATCTCGATGGTGACCGCATCGCCCTTGATCCTGTGCGTGCATCCGTCCTTGCCGGCGAGGAGCACAAAGGAATTGATCGCGCTGGCGAAGAAGGAGCCGGGCGCGCTCAATTTCCCGTCCGCGGGCAACGGCACCTCCATGCACCTGGGCAGCGAGCTGTTCAACATGATGGCCGGGATCAAGACCGTGCACGTGCCCTACAAGGGCTCGGGTCCCGGCGTCCTCGACCTGGTGGCCGGGCGGTTGCACTTCATGCTGAACCCGATGCCCGAACCGGCGCCCTTCATCAAAGCCGGGCGGTTGCGCGGCCTCGCGACCTCGACGCCCAAGCCGATCTCCGCGCTGCCCGATCTTCCGCCGGTCGCGGAAGCGGTCCCCGGCTACGAAGTGGTGACCTGGCAGGGCCTCGTCGCGCCGGCGGGAACGCCAAAGGAGATCATCGACCGGCTGAATGCCGAGCTGGTGAGATCGCTCAAGGACCCGGAATTCGCCGCGCGCATGCGCGGCATGGGCCTCGAGCTCTACGGCACGACGCCGGCCCAGTTCGCCCAGTTCATTCGCGACGAGAACGCGAAGTGGGCGAAGGTGATCAAGGCGACAGGCGCCCGGGTTGACTGACGTCAACCCGCGCGCCTGAAGGATGAGGGATGAGGGATGACCCCCGCAATGCGGGTCACCAAAGCGGGCAGTCGTTTCGTTCTTGACATCTATGCGTGGCAAGTAATCGCGAGGGAGAGAGCATGCGTTCAATTTCCTGGTGGTTGTTGCCGGGTGCTGTGGTGGTGGCAGGCGGTCTCGTCGGCCTGGCTGCCGCGCAGGGCTATCCGGCGAAACCCATCCGTTTCGTGATTACCTATCCGGCGGGCGGCGGCTCGGATTTCACGGTGCGGCCGATCGCGCAGAAGCTGTCGGAGCGTTGGGGGCAGCCGGTTATCGTGGACAGCCGGCCCGGCGGCAGCGCCATGATCGGGACCGACTTCGTCGCCAAGAGCGCGCCCGACGGCTACACCCTGATGCTCGCCGCATCGAGCGAAGTTTCGATGAACGTGGTGCTGTTCAGGAAGATGCCTTACGACCCGGTGCGGGACCTGCAGCCGGTGACGCTCGTCGGCACGACGCCGCCGATACTGCTGGCCCATCCTTCACTTCCGGTGAAGTCGCTGAAGGAACTGGTCGCGCTCGCCCGCGCAAAACCGGGCGCGCTGAGCTACGGCTCGATCGGCACGGGAACGCCGCAGCATTTTGCGGGCGAGCTGATGAAGACGACATTCCGCATCGACATGGTGCATATACCGTACAAAGGCGCGGCGCCGGCGCTGATCGACGTCGTCGGCGGCCACATCCCGCTCGCGCTGACCGCGCCCACCGTGGCAATTCCGCACGTGAAAGCCGGCCGGCTGCGGGCGCTCGCGGTGACTTCGGCGGAACGCTCCGGCGCGATACCGGACGTGCCGACCGTCGCCGAGTCGGGGGCGCCGGGATTCAACATCGTGCAGTGGTACTCGATATGGATGCCGGCGAAACCGCCGCGGGACGTCCTGGAAAAGCTGCACGGGGAGCTGGTGCGCATCATCCAGTCGCCGGACTACAAGCAGCGCCAGCTCGAGGTGGCCACCGACGTCGTCGGCTCCAGCGCGGAGACTCTCGCCAGCTTCCAGAAGACCGAGATCGAGAAGTATCGGAAGATTGCCGCGGCGGCCGGCATCAAGCCGGAATGACAGGCTAGCGCCCGCTGGTGCGTCCCATCGTCCGGCGTGCCTTGTAGCGCGGCGGATTGTGCGGCTTGCTCGGCCCCACGTGCTTCTGCGCTTGCGGGCGCCCGTGCCTCGGCATCACGCCCTTGCCGGCCGCGCCGGCCAGCTGCTTGACCCTGTCGATCTCGGACTTCACGGCTTCGACGTTCTCCGCATGGCCTTCGCCCGCGCCGCGCGACTGCAGCGCTTCGTGCTCGCGGTCGAGGAGCTTATGCAGCTTGCGCAGCGCCTCGTTGCACGCCGCAGCGGCACCGGCTTCCTTCTCCATTGCCTGCCGGTGCTCTTCGATGTGAGCGATGGCGTTGGTGACTTCAGTGGTGATCATGCCGGACCTTCCTTTCGTGATTCCGAGTTTGTTTTCATGAGCTCATCCAGGCGGCACAGTTCCCCGAACTGCCCAGGCTCGCGCGCCTAGTGAAATCGGCCCGTCCGCGCGATCGGCAAGAAGCCTTTTGCGCAGCGCTTTCTTCAGGGCCTCCTGAGGTTCCTTGGGCAGATGAGCCACATACGACCCGGTAGGCCCGACCCCATCGAGAAATGGCAACCAATACTCATCGAAGGACTTGAATTCGGTGCGGATTCGGAGATCGATTTCTTCGATATTTTCGAGGCCTGCCTGGCGCCATACTTTGGCGAGATCCCCCTGGCGGTTACAGTGTTTCGGCCTTTCTGCCTGCGCCTCGGCGTTGGGATCCAGCTTGATCTGCTCCTCCCACAAAATGGCGCTTCTCTCCATACCGGCGCTGTCCCATGTGCACGCGGCGACGGTTCCACCGGCGCGCGTCACGCGGCGCATTTCGCTCGCGGCCTTCTCGGGCTGCGGAATCAGGTGGAATACCAGGCACGAGAGCGAATGGTCGAATGAGCTGTCGGCGTAGGGCAGATCGAGAGCGCTTCCGCGATCGAATGTCATGCGCGGGTCGGCAAAGCGCGAGCGGCAGAACTCGATGAACTTTTGCGACGGGTCTATTCCAACGATCGTGGCTTCCGGATTCTTTTCCGCTATGGCCTGCGCCAGGGAACCCGTGCCGCACCCGACATCAAGCACTCTGCCGCCTTTTCGGGACCGGGCGAACTCAGCGAACAATCGCGCGAGCTGCGCGCTCCAGCGGCCCATGAAACGCTCGTAGGCGGCGGCGTCCGAGAACACCTCTGCCATAACCGTCCTCCCCTTCGCCAAACGTGCATGCGAAGGCGAGTCATCACTATCGCGCGACTCAGCCGACCTTGACCGGCCGTCCTGCCTTCGCGGACTGCACGATCGCCTCGAAGACCGCCACCCCGTGGATGATCTGGTCGTGGGTGACCGGATACGGCGTTTCTCCTCGAACCGCCGACGCAAACGCCTCCATGACCGCCTTCACCAGATTGAAGCCCTTGTTTTCGATGACTTCCGGTTGCGCGATCGCGTGGGGCCCTCCCTGAGAGGCCACTGGCATGAAACGGAACGTGTCGAGGCTCGGCCGGGCGGTCTCGGCGATGCCGTTCTTGCCGAAGACGGCGATGCAATAGCTCGCCGCGCTCGCCAGCGTGCAATAGTTCGTGGAGATCACTCCGTTCTTGTGCTTCATGGTAAAAACCGTCGTATCGTCCACGAGCGGCGCCGCGCGGCGGGCGTTGATGCAATACACCTCCTCCACCTCGCCGCACAAATCGATGAAAGCGTCCACGAGGTGCACCCCGAGTCCGGTCATCGCGCCCGCCGGCGTCTCCTCCGGATTCACGCGCCAGGACTCCTTGGGCAGGGTAAGTCCGCTCGGCGTCGACACTTCGCCGACGCAGAAGGAGATGGGGCCCAGGCTGCCGTCCCGCACGCGCTTGCGGATCTCGCCGACGGACGGGTGAAACCGTCGCTGGAAGTCAACGGCAAGAACGACGCCCGCCTTCTTGACCGCGTCGATCGCGGCCCTCGCGCTCGCCGCGGTGAGGGTAAAGGGCTTCTCCATGCAAACGTGCTTGCCCGCCTGCGCTGCGCGCCTGACGTGCTCTTCGTGCTGGCGGTGCGGCGTGGTGAAGACGACCGCTTCGACCTTCGGGTCCTTGAGGACTCCATCGAGATCGTCGCGCAACTCGATTTTCTTGTCGCGGCAAAACTGCTCCGCCTTGGCACGGGTGCGCGTGTTGGCGGCGACGAATGTGATCTTATCGCTCTTGCCCTGCACCGCCTCGACGATCGACTTTCCCCACCAGCCCAGACCTACGATTGCAGCTCGAACCATGTTTTCTCCCTCACGATTGGTATGAGTTGAACTCGAAATGGCGGACACGAACGATACCGCAAAGACATGGGGACAGACACCTATATTTCTACACTCATGAGCGGAAACGGTATCTGGCCCAACTCCTGAGCGGGCTAACCCGGAAGCTTGTCTCCGTCCGGCGGCGCCGGAACTTCGAACGCATTGGCAATTCCCGATACCAGTGCGAAGTAGCCCATGGCTGCAGTCAGCTCGACCAGCCATTGAGTGCCGTAGCGGTTCCTGAGCGCATCGAAGGTTGCCTGTTCGACGCGATTCGTGCGCAGCAGCTGCCGGGCGTAGTTCACGATATCCTGCTCGCCCGCCGGAAGCTTGCCCGGGTCGCCCTTTGTCCGGATGATATCGATGAGCTCCTCGCGCACGCCGTTGCGGCGGGCGGCGGCGACCTGGGCCGCCCATACGTACGCCGCCCCGAACTCGCGCGACGCGGTCAGGATGGCGACCGAGCGGAGCTTCCCTTCGACGATGCTCTCGTCGTGAAAGAAGGGCACCAGGGGAATCAGGCGCGCTGCCAGCTTCGGGCTGTGGAGCAGAATGCTGAACGGCCCGCGAATTTGACCAAACACTTTCACGACCGCATCGGCGACGGCGTGGTGCTCGGCAGGCAGTGCGGACTTGGCCGTGATCGGATCGACGCGTGGCACGCTGGTCTCCCTCCCCTTACTCAGTCTTGATATTTGCGCGCTGCACAACCTGCGACCACTGCTTGATTTCTTTCTTGACCAGGTTATCCAGCGTCTCCGGTGGGCCGCCGGCGAGCGTCACGCCGATCTTGGCCGCCACATCCTTAACTTCTTGAAGCGCCAGCACCTTATTGGCCTCGCCATTGAACTTGCTGATCACGGTCGGTGGCGTCTTTGCAGGAACCATCACGCCAGTCCAGGCTTCAACGATCATATTGGGATAGCCCGCTTCGACTATCGTGGGCACTTCCGGAAGCAGCCGGGTTCGTTGCGGGCTCATCACGGCAAGCATGCGCAGTTTTCCGCTTTGCACCAGCGGCGCGGCCGTTTGAAACACCATCATGCTGGCCCCCACGTGGCCCGCGACGAGGTCGCTCATGACACCCGTCGTGCCTTTGTAGGGAACGTGAACCATCTTGGTTCCGGTCTCGTGCTGCAGCAGTTCCATGGACAGGTGGAACACGCTGCCCGTGCCTGCCGACGCATAATTGAGATCGCCCGGCCGCCTCTTGGCCTGGGCGATCAACTCTTTCACCGTCTTGGCGGGAAAGTAGTTGCTGACCACCAAGCTCAATGGACTCGTCCCCATCAGCATGACGGGCGCGAAACTCCGGTTGGGATCGTACGGCAGCTTCGGGTTCGCTGCCGCCAGCGTGCCGAAGGCGGTGGAGGTGAATAAAAACGTATAACCGTCGGGAGCGGCCCTCGCCACGGAATCGATGCCGATGATGCCGGCGGCGCCCGCCCGGTTTTCCACGACGACCGGCACGCCCCAGCGCTGCGATATATGTGTTTGCATGAGCCGCGCCAACGAATCCGCCACGGTACCCGGCGTAAACGGCACCACGAACAAAATTTGCCGCGCCGGATATTCCTGGGCATGGGACGACGCGGGCAACGCGGCGGCGCACAGCAAAGCCATTGCGGCGAGCAAGTTGTTTCGTTTCATTGGGCCCCCGATAGATTGAAAACGAATGTCGATTGACAGTGTCAGACCGCGACGTGCGCCATGCCTTTTCGATACTTCACTGCTTCCAGGGCTTGCTCCCTGAAATTGGAGTCCGCGGGAATGACGAACGAGGCCGAGCGCACGAGCTGGTCCTCCGGGCTCAATCCCGGCGCCTTGCCGCCGTTCTGCACGTCCCTGGCGGCCTTCACCAGGCGCTGCCGCGCCATGATGATGGCGTTGTCGGTCGATACCAGGTTCTCCTGGGTCCGGTCCGCGATCGGCCCCATGCTTTCCTGCACCGATGCATCCTGCATCGCGAGACCCCTGACGCCGTTGTAGTGCCGGCCGCTCTTCTGCTTGGCGCGATCGATCAGGTAATCGTTGTCGCGATTGGCCACGGGCCGGAACGTGCCGGGGATCAGCTCCGCATGGACGCCGTTGCCGTCCTTGATGAGCTCGATATGCTTCTCGGGTATGGGCGCCGTGGGATGAAAGGTCATGGACCATGCCATGCAGTTTTCGTCGTCCATCGGCACCCACGCGTGCCCGTTGAGCGCGTTGTTGGCGTACGGCGGAATCAGCGTGTACCACGGCATGATGAATTGCGTAATCCGCCAGTAATGATTCCCGGGATCCGCGTCGCGCCGCGCGCCGATGAGCAGGCCGCCGGGTGCATCGAGAATGTCGAACGTGGTCTTCGTGGATTTCACGAACTTTGCGCCCGCCGTTTTCCGGTGGAACGGGTCGCTGGCCATGTCTCCGCGATGCAGGAACGAAACGTGGCTGGAATCGATGCCGCCCTCGATCGCCTGGAGGTAGTTGCTTTCCTGCCAGCGCTTGGTGGTGACGCGATGCGACGGGGGAAGGTGCACCCACTCGAAGCCGGGCAGCGGCGGCTGCTCTGCCGGTGGCCCCATGTAGGCCCAGATGACGCCGCCCAGCTCCACGCAGGGATAGGACTTGAGCTTGATGCGGCTGCGCATGCCGCTCTCCTGCGCCTCGGAGGGCAGGTCCACGCACTGGCCGTTCACGTCGTACTTCCAGCCGTGATACGGACAGCGCAACCCGCACTCCTCGTTGCGCCCGAACCAGAGCGATACACCGCGGTGGGCGCAGAACTCATCAACCAGGCCGATGCGTCCCTGCGTGTCGCGAAAGGCAACGAGCTTCTCGCTCAGCAGCTTCACGCGCACTGGCGGGCAGTCCGGCTCCGGCAATTCCCAATCGAGCATCGCGGGCAACCAGTAGCGCCGGCACAACTCGCCCATCGGCGTGCCGGGTCCCGTGCGGGTCAGGAATACATTGGTTTCCTCGGTCATCATGGTCATTCACCGCCTCGAAACAAAAGCATACTGCAACCTATCATCGTTCGCGCACCCTGGCGCTATCGATGTCGATCTTGCTGCTCAATGCGAGGAGCTTGGTCAAGTCGCGCGTGTTCTTGACCTTGTCCAGGGACCACAGGAGTGACGTCAATCTGGCTGCGCGTTGCGCGCCGGCAATCGGCTCGACGTTCTCGCGCAGCTTCTCGTTGAGGTCCGCGTCGGAGAAGGGATTCTTGTGGTGCCCGGGGAACGGCCGCGCATCGCCGTGCACGACGGTGCCGTCGTTGACCTCGATCTCGATGCGCGACAAATAGCCCATCTCCACGCGCTTATGCTTGCCCATGGCGTGCGAGCCCAGCTCCAGCGCTGGCGTGCAGGTCACTTTCTTGATGAAGGCTTGCCGTGCCGGGTCGAGCACCACTTTCGGGCTGAAGCTGTTGACCGTGATGCTTCCGTCCAGTACCGCCGCCGCGACGATATAGGGCAACGAATGGTCCGCGGTTTCGCGCGAGATGGGGTTCCACGGGTCCTGGCGTATCTTGACCAGGTGGTCGTAGGCGCCCTCCTCGGCAAATACGCGAATGTGCTTGATCTTCGACACGTCCTTGATCTGCGACCGGGCCTGAATGGCGGCCTGTATGGCGCTCTGCGCCACGGAGCCGACCGGCCACCGTTTCATGAAGGCCTCGTTTACCCGGGTAAGCGGAAGCTTCGGGTCCAGACGCTCGCGCAGCACGGGAACCGGGTCGTCCTTCATGTTCATTTTTTGTATGAAGCCGCACTTCCCGACGAACGGCCTGACAGCCGCCTCGACCCCCACCTGCGCCAGGAGACATGCCTGGAGCGCATTCCTGACGGCGTCGGCTCCATTGAAGCGCTTCCACATCGAAAGGTCGCCGCGTTTGTTCAGCTCCCCCGATTCGATTTCGTCGCTCGCGAAATGGGGAACCACGGTCATGCCCATGGCTTCGCGCGTCTGGTCTGCATTCAAGTTCAGCAGTCTTGCGATAGCGGCGGTGGCACCAAGGCCCATCAGGTTCGTGTAGTCCCAGCCGCCCGGCGCAGTCGAGAACGCATCGAATGCCGCTCCCACCATTTCATAACCGATGGCCACCGCGGAGAGCAGATCTTTGCCCGGCGCATTCGTCCATTCCCCAGCGGCAATCACGCCTGACAGCATGTCACTCGTATGGCCGCTGTTACGCCGCCCCACGAAAAAATCATTGTAGTCGTGGCATCGCAAAAGCACGCCGTTCGTCAAGGCGGCCAGCTCGGGCGCCGCGCGTTTTTGAGTGCCCCAGATCACGCATCCGGCGCCATGTGCCGGAAAACGATAAGCATGCTTCCGCGCATTTTGTGCAGCAGGATGCCGCAGCGCAGCGATCGATACGGCAATCGAATCGATCAGGGCGGCCTTTGCAGCATGCTCGGCGCGATCGCTGAGTTTATCGGAGACAGCCACCACATAGCTGGCGATCAACTCGGCGACGTCATCGCGATACCTGAGATTATTTGTACTGGCTATCACACACAACCCTACAGTTATCGGGGCCCGGGTTTCTTGATTCTACGAAAATCTTACTCTGAGCAGTCCCG
>Ga0184629_10001232_pt1 | contig 10564 bp, 10 predicted proteins | sample PLM4_32_b1_FD_133158 | JGI IMG/M metagenome (GOLD analysis project Ga0184629, IMG submission 133158) | Groundwater sediment microbial communities from an aquifer in East River, Colorado, USA - PLM4_32_b1 | ecosystem: Environmental > Terrestrial > Soil > Riparian zone | place: USA: East River... | reverse complement strand
GTTGGTGAGCACCTGAGCGAGCCGGATCGAGTCCAGCAACAGGTCGGGCAGATCGGCCGCGAGCTGGAGCTCGAGCTGGAGGTGGCGCTCCTCCAGCATGGTGCGCATGTGGTGCGCGGCCTGCTGCACGACCGGTTCCAGCCGCTGGCGCTCGATGTTCATCGGCATGGACTCGGACTCGAGCTTGGAGAAGTCCAGGATGTCGTTGATGAGCACGAGCAGCCGCTCGGCGTTGGCGTGGCCGATGGTCAGGAGCTTGGCCTGCTGCTCGTTGTTGTGGAAGTAGCGGTCGTCGCTCAGGAGCTCGATCGCCCCCTTCACCGACGTGAGCGGAGTCCGGATCTCGTGAGAGACCACCGCCACGAACTCGGACTTGAGGAGGTCCAGGCTCTTCATGTGCTCGTAGAGCTGCGAGTTCACCACCGCGATCGCCGCCTGCGAGGCGTAGAGCGCGAGGAAGGCCTCGTCATCCGCGCTGAAGCCCTCGGGCTTGTTGGCGAGCACCAGCACGCCGATCATCTTGGCCTCGGTCGTCAGCGGCAGCGCCATGAGCGTGGAGACGGCGACGTCTACGAGCCCGGGCAGGGCGAGCGGCGCGGGGTTGCCGGCCAGCGTCCGGCGCACGGCGCGCGGATCGGACGAGAGCAGCCCGAGCGACCGCTCGGCTTCCTCGAAGCGGGCGCCGTCCTCGTCGGGACTCACGAGCTCCGCCCCGTGCGCGGCGCCGACGTGCAGCCGCTCGGTCTCCGGGTTGCGCAGGTAGACGACGACCACCGGGGCGCCCACCAGCTCCGCGGCCTTGGCGCAGATGATCTGGAGGCGCGGGGCGAGCTCGAGGTTCGCGCTCACGTCCTTGCCCACCTCGTAGAGCTTCGTCATCTGCCAGGTCGCGAGGCGCACCTTCTCGCGCAGCTCCTGCTCGTGGTGCTGGAGGATCCCGTTCTTCTGGCGCAGCTCCGCCACCAGCCGCCGGTTGATCGCCTTGAGCCGGCGGTTCGCGATGCCGCGCTCCACGATCTGCTGGACGTCGTCGAGGTCGAAGGGCTTGGTGACGTAGTCGTACGCCCCCTCGCGCAGCGCGTCGATCGCCGTGGACGCCGACGCGTAGCCGGTGACCACGATGACCGCGACCTCGGGGTCCACGCGCTTGGCGAAGCGCATGACCTCGAGCCCGGAGAGCCCCGGCAGGTTGATGTCGGTGAGCACGAGGTCGGGCTTGATCTCGGGGATGAGCCGGACCGCCTCCTCCCCGCTCAGGGCCACCGACAGCGCGTAGCCCTCGCCCGAGAGGAACTCGCGGAACACCTCGACGACGGAGGGCTCGTCGTCGACCACCAGCACGCGCGCAGGCTCGAGCCCGTCGGAATTCGCTCCCGAAACGGGCGCCGCGCTCGGGGTGGGGCCACGCGGTGTGAGTTCCATGTTCTCCGGCTTCAGTGCGTGTGCGCAGGATCGGTCAGCGTCACCCGCCGGCGCCCGGATTTCTTCGCGACCGACAGCGCGTGATCGAGTTGGATGATGAGCTCGAGGGCCTCGACCCCGTCCCGCGGGCCGGAGGCCACGCCCGCCGAGGCGCTGAGGCGCCCGATGCGGGCGAAGCGGTGCTCCTCGACGGAGCGCTGCAGGCGCTCGGCGCAGCGCACGGCCGCCGGCGCGTCGGTCTCGGGGAGGATCACCACGAAGCGGTCGCCGTCGACCCTCGCGAGCACGTCGGACTCCCGCACCTGGAGCTTGAGGAGCAGCGCCGTCTCCGCGAGCACCGCGTCGCCGATCGGGCGCCCGTACCGGGAGTTGAGCGCGCCGAAGTGATCGAGGTCGAGCGCGACCGCGCCGAGCGGGAAGCCGTGGCGGCGCGCGCGCGCCAGCTCCTCGGTGAGACGGGTATGGAACCCGACGGAGTCGGGCAGCCCGGTCACCGGGTCGCGCCCGGGCTGGTGGCGCAGGTGTTCCAGCTCGAGCCGCGCGCCGACGGCCGCACCCAGCGCGCCCGAGGCGGTGCGCACGAGCCCCAGCTGGGACGGGCGCCAGCGCTGTCCGGGCCGCGCCTTGAGATCGAGCGTTCCCACGCGTTCGCTGCCGCGGAAGAGCGGCACGCTCACGCAGTCCCTGAGATCGCCGGGCGTTCCGGTCCATGGACCGCACGCGAGCCACGGCTCGATCGCGCCGCTCTCCGTGCGGGTATTGAGCGCCACCGCGTCGCAGTCGAACGCCTCGCGCAGCGAGTTCAGCGCGCGTTCGAGCGCGCGCGGATCGACCGACCCGCCCAGCAGCGCCTCGCATGCCGCCCACAGCGAGCGCGAGGCCCGCCGCCGCTCCCCCACCCCGGCGTGCGCCCCGTCGCCGGCCCGCACCGCGGCGTCGCCGGCGCCCGTCACCGGGCGCGGTGCGCCAACGGGTAGCGGCTCAGGCGGCGCGGGACGCCGGGTCCTGCCCACCGAGCGCGGTCTTCGCGTCCCGGAGGCGCCCAACCGCTTCCTGGATTCGTTGCGACTCACGGATCACGACCTCCAATCGTTCCAAGACCCCCGGCGGATGGGCTGCCGCGCTTCTCTGGATCAGCTGCGCGTTCCCGCGGATGCCCACCAGGGCGTTGTTGATCTCGTGATGCAACCCGAACAGCCACGAGAGGTACTCGTTCCATTCCTGCTGCGCGCGCCACCATTCCTCGATGGCCTTCCGCAGCTCGCGCGAGTGCTCCCCGCCATTCTCCGCCTCGACCGACGCGAGCGCCGCCAGCATCCGCGCGTGCAGCGTCGGGTACGGCGGGGCCTTGGGGCCGGGGGCCGGCTCGCGCGGCGGCCTCACGCGGCCTTCTCCTCGACCAGCGCCTTCTGCAGGCGCAGCTTCAGCCGCGCCATCGCCCGGGTGTGGACCTGGGAGACGCGGGACTCGGAGATCCCGAGCGCGCGCCCGATCTCCTTGAGGGTGAGGCGCTCGTAGTAGTAGAGCGCGACCACCAGCCGCTCCTGCTCCGGCAGCAGGTCGAGGGTGCGGAGCATCACGACGCGCGTCTGGTCCTCTTCGAGGCGCGACTCGACGTTGGAGGCGTTGGGATCGGGCAGGTGGTCGGCCAGCGTGCTGGGCTCCTGGTCCTCGCCGGAGCGGCCCTCGTCGAGCGAGACCAGCACCGCGCCGCGCACGTGGTCGAGCAGGCGGTAGAAGTCGCCGCGCGACATCTTCATCTCGCGCGCCACCTCGTCCTCCGAGGCCGCGCGTCCCAGGCGCTGGTCCAGCTTGCGGGTGATCCCGTCGAGGTTGCGGGCCTTGCGGCGCATGCTGCGGGACACCCAGTCGAGGGCGCGCAGCTGGTCGAGCACCGCGCCCTTGATCCGCCACACCGCGTAGGTCTCGAACTTCACGCCCTTTCCGGGATCGAACTTCGCGTGCGCGTCGAGCAGCCCCAGCACGCCGGCCGAGTAGAGATCCTCGTGGTCCACGTTGCGGGGAAGCGTGACCGCGACGCGCTCCACGACGTGCCGCACGAGGGGCGCGAAGCGCTTGAGCAGGTCATCCTTCGAGTAGATCACCGCCAGGGGCGGCGGCGGGCGCCGGTCCGCGGGACGGCGGGGCACCAGACGGAGATGGAGTGACGATCGGGTCGCAGTGGAGACGGCGGCTCGGGGCATCGCTGGGCTCCTCTCTCTCAAGCTTCCAGCCTCTGAGGCTGATCGTGCTCGATGGCAGGGTCGGTAGGAAGGACAACACGCCACAGGCGCTCCGCGGCGGCCCGGTAGGCGGCAGCAGCGGGGGAATGAGGAAACGTCGCGAACACCGGCTCCTGACGGCGCACGGCGCGGGGAACCGCTGCGTCCAGCGGCACCGGCTCCCACGATTCGAGGTTCATCTGAAGGAAGCGGCGGGCCACGAGGGCGATGCGGTGCGAGGTCTCCTCGGCCTCCTCCGCGCTGCCCGCCTGGTTCACGATCAGGTGCGGCGGACGCGTGAGCCCCCGGTGGTGCAGCAGCTTCATCAGGCCGTAGGCGTCCGAGAACGCCGGCATCTCGGGCGTCGTGACGAGCAGGATCAGGTCCGCGGCCAGGCACAGCGAGGTCACCGCCCGCGAGATGCCCGAGGCGGTATCGATCACCATCAGGTCCGCGCCGGACTCGAGCTGCGTGAGGCCGCGCAGCAGGAACTCGAGGCGCACGTCGTCGAGGTCGGCGAGCTCGGGAGCGCCGGAGGCGGCCGGGATCAGCGTCACCCCGCGCGGTCCGGGCACCGCGATCTCCTCCAGCGTCTTCTCCCCCGCGAACACGTGCTGCAGATCGTGCCGCGGATGGAGGCCGAGGAGCAGGTCGAGGCTGGCCTGCGCGAAGTCGGCGTCCACGAGCAGCACGCGCGCCCCGCGCTGTCCGAGCGCGACCGAGAGATTCGCGGCCAGCGTGCTCTTGCCCACGCCGCCCTTGCCGCTCGCGATCACGACCAGCGGAACGTGCGGCCGGCTCCAGCGCGCCGGATGGTTCCCCTCGGTGGCGGGACTGCCGCTCCCCGGCACCACGTGGAGGTTGCTCGGGGGGCGACCGTCAGGGCCCGGCGGCGGCGTGCTCATCGGATCCGGTCGCCGGGCCAGGTGAAGACGCCGGGATTCGGGCGGCGCGCGGGCGCAGCCTCGGGCAGCGAGAAGAGCGCACGCAGGAAGTTCCAGTAGCGCCGCTGCTCGCGGCAGCGCGCCATCGGCAGCTCGAGCCCGAGCCGCGCGAGCCGCTGCTCCTCGGCCGCGAGCGTCGCGAGCGCGGCTTCGATGCGGTCGCTGCGGCTGCCGGCCCCGGACGGGATCTCGCGCCGCGGATCGGCGCTCACGGTGAACGGCGACAGGTGCACGATCACGCCCTTCGCGCCGCGTCGCGCGGACGCCCGACCTGCCGGGCGCTCCCGGACACGCGCGCGCCCCGCTCGACGGCGCCGTTCAGCGTGCGGGGCTCCGCGCGGCGCCGGCGGCGGCGCTCCGCGGTCTCGAGCGCCTGGCGCACCGAGCGCCGGAGTCCGTCGATCGGAAACGGCTTGGGAAAGCACTGGGACACTCCTGCCTTCTGGAGATCCCGCAGCACCTCGGGGGAGCCGTCCGCGGTCACGATGATCACGGGCTGGGCGTGGGGCCCGCGGCGCAGCTTGCGCGCGAGCTCGAGGCCGCTCATTCCCGGGAGGCGCAGCGACGAGATCACGAGATCGCTCCGCCCGCTCTGCAGCCAGGCCCAGGCTTCCTCGCCGCTGCGGAAGGTGTCGGCGGTGAAGCCGTCTTCCGTCAGTCCTTCGGCAAGCGCCCAGGACGTGCTGGGTTCGTCTTCGACGATGAGAATGTGGGGCATCGGGGGTCTCCCTCGGGTGGCGCGAAGGGCGGTTGCAGTCTGCGTGCCACCTTCGGGCGCTCCGCGAGGCCGGAAGGGACTCCCGCCGCCAGAGACCCCGGAGCCGCGCCGCCGGAACGGAGCGATGCCTGCAGCTCTTTCTTTCGGAAGAAGTTAGGCGGGGCGGCTCAGGAGCGCTTCGGGACCCCGGGGACCCGGGCGAGCCCGGATGGGGTGAAACGCCACACACGCAATCGCCGGCGGGTGCAATTCGCCCGCCCAACCTCGTTGCGCCCCGCCCGGGCGCACGAATGGTTCCTGGTCGGCCCTGGTTCTGACTGCAAGGGCCGCGAGGTCTGTTTCGCGGCGCGCCGGCCCCCGGTGCGCCTGCTACGGCATCCAGCCTCCAGCGATGGCTTCAGCGCAGCGAAACGGACCTCGCGGCCCGTTCCCAGTCAGAACCTAGGCCGGGGCCGGCGGCTCCGCCTCCTCAACATCGTCCTCCATGGCGAATTCCTTGAGCTTCGTCCGCAGGGTCTGGCGGGAGATGCCGAGGAGCTGGGCGGCGCGCGTCTTGTTGCCGCCACACACGCGCAGCGCGTGCTCGATCGCGAGCATCTCGACCTCGGCGAGCGGCCGGACCACTCCAGGCGGGAACGGCGTGGGGGCTACGGAATCGCCCCCCGCCTCGGGCCGGCGGGTGAGCTCGGCCGGCAGGTGCTCGAGCCGGATTTCCTCATCGGCCTCGAGCAGCACGACGCGCTCGATCACGTTCTTGAGCTCGCGCACGTTGCCGGGCCAGGCGTAGTCGAGCATCGCCTTGAGCGCGTCCGCATGGAGGCGCACCGCGGGCCGGCCGAGCTCGCCGCAGAAGCGGCGGATGAAGTGTTCGGCGAGGAGCGGGATGTCCTCGACCCGCTCGCGCAGCGGCGGCATCGAGATCGGGACCACGTTCAGGCGGTAGTAGAGGTCCTCGCGGAACTTCCCCTCGGCCACCGCGCGGGGCAGGTCGCGATGGGTGGCCGCCACCATCCGCACGTCCACGGTGATGTCGACCTGGCCGCCGACCCGGCGGAACGTCCGGCTCTCGAGCACGCGCAGGAGCTTGGACTGGAGCTGCATCGGCATCTCCCCGATCTCGTCCAGGAACAGCGTGCCGCCGTCCGCGAGGTCGAAGAGGCCCTTCTTGAAGTGCTTGGCGTCGGTGAACGCGCCCTTCTCGTGACCGAAGAGCTGGCTCTCCAGCAGGTGCTCCGGGATCGCGCTGCAGTTGAGGTCGATGAAGGGTCCGACGGAGCGCGCGCTGTGCGAGTGGACGTAGCGCGCCATCAGCTCCTTGCCCGAGCCGGTCTCGCCGAGGAGCAGCACCGTCGCGGTGTTGCTGCGCGCCACCTTCTCCAGGCGCTGGAGCGCCCGGCGCAGCCCCGGGCTCTCGCCGAAGAGCGGCTGGTCCCGCTGGGTGCCGATGCGCAGGTGCTCGACCTCGTGCTTGAGCCGGGCGTGCTCGAGCGCGCGCCGCACGACCACCTCGAGGTGCTCGAGGTAGGGCGGCTTCTTCTCGATGAAGTCGTAGGCGCCGAGCCGTGTGGCGCGGACGGCGTGCTCCACGCCGCCGTGCCCGGTCAGCATGATCACCGGGAGCGCCGGGTCTTCCTCGCGGATCTTGCGCAGCACCTGCAGCCCGTCCTCGTCCCCGAGCTTGAGATCGAGGAGCACGACATCGGCGCCGCGCTCGCGAAGCTGCTCGAGCGCCTGGCGCCCGTCGGTGGCCTCGAGCGCTTCGAGCCCCGAATCGCGGGCCCACTCGCCGATGCTGAAGCGCAGCGACGGCTCGTCGTCAACGATGAGCAGCGTGTGCGCGGTCTGGACGCGGGTCGGGATGTCGCCTTTCGCCATGTCGCTTCTCCAGGGGGAAGTTGAGCAGCACAGTGGTGCCGTGGCCCTCGCGGCTCAGCACCTCGATCGTGCCGGCGTGCTCCTGCATGATGGTCTGCGAGATCGAGAGTCCGAGCCCGGTGCCCTGGGGCTTAGTCGAGAAGAACGGCTGAAACAGCTTCGCCAGCACGCCGCGGGACATGCCGGCGCCGTTGTCGGTGACCCGCACCTGCTGGAACGGCACGCGCTCCGTGCCCGCGCGCGGCTCCGCGCCGTCTCCGCGGGCGCGGTCGGCCGCGCGCCGCCCGGGCCCGCGCGGGGTGGGACGGCGCCGCACGGTCCGGATCTCGTAGCGCAGCGTCCCTCCCTGCGGCATGGCCTGGATCGAGTTGAGCGTGATGTTGAGCAGCACCTGGGACACCAGGTCCGCGTCAATGTAGACCGGCGCGAGCCGCGGCGCCACGCTCACCTCGGGGACGACACCGGCCTGCGCCATCGCGTCCCGCGAAAGCTCGAGGACGCGCTCGACGCACGCGGAGAGCGGGCCGGGCTTGAGCTCGGGCGTGCGCGGGCGCGCGTACTGGAGCAGGCTGGTCACGATGCGGTCGAGCCGCCCCACCTCGTCCAGGATCACCCGCACGAAGCGCGCGCGCTCGTCGCGGGGCTCGAAGCGCCGCAACAGCACCTGGGCGCTGGTGCCGATCCCGGCCAGGGGGTTCCGGATCTCGTGCGCCACGCCCGCGCTGAGCTGGCCGAGGGTCGCGAGGCGTTCGTTGCGGCGCAGCTCCTCGCGCAGGCGCTTCATCTGCGTGAGGTCGCGCAGCGTGAGCAGCGTCCACGGCGGCCGGCCGAGGCGGTAGCTGCGCACCAGCACCGGGACCTCGGTGCCGTCGTGCGCCACGAGCAGGCTCTCGCGCTCGCCGCGCACGGCGCGGGACCCCTCGGCCAGCGGGTCGTCGTGCGCCCCGGCGGTGCGCAGCAGCCGGGAGGCGTGCAGGCCCCGCGCCTGCGATTCGCGAAGCGCCAGGAGGCGGAGCGCGGGGCGGTTGATGCGCTTGAGCCGCGCGCCCGGGTCCAGCAGCAGCACGCCGGTCTCCGTGTCTTCCATCAGGGCCCGCGCCAGCGCCTCCGGCGAGGGCCCGGTCCGTCGTGGCCGACTGGTCGAGGCGCCTTTCATCGCGCGCAGTATATCGCAATCGCTGCGGAGGCCGGCGCGGCGGCGCGGCGTGGCAGGTTTCGCGTCCGGGGCCGCGGCCCCGGAAGAGCTACGAGGGCTGAATCTCGCGGAGCACGGCGCCCGCGATCCGGCGGCGGACGCTCGGGCGGTCGTAGTATCTGGCCGCGAGGCGCGCGCGCGCGGACATCACGAGGGGCCAGCGGATTCCGGAGTCATCCGGCGCAACGATGTCGCGGGCAGGCCGCCGGCCGTGGCCCGCGATCCCGTGCGGCGGGAGCGGAAACGGAAGGATGCGCGCGGAGGCGTGCGCCACGGCGCGCGTGTCCGGTGCGGTCGCACCGGGCATGCGAACGGCATCCCGCGAGTCAACCAGGCGCAGGGCGGTCCTTCTTGTCGCTCTCCGCGGCCGCCGGTGGTTCGGGGCCCGATCCCATCTTGTTGAGACGTTGCGCACGACGGTTCTCTTCCTGAATGCGGGCGTAGATTTCTTCCCGGTGCACTTTCACTTCGGGCGGAGCCTCGATGCCCAGCTTCACCTGCCCCGAGCGGACCTCGAGGACCGTGATCTTGACCGAGTCTCCAATTCGAATGTTCTCTCCTAACTTCCTTGTTAGGACCAGCATTGTGAAGCTCCCTCCGCACCGGTGCCGGGGCGATTGTCACCCGTCGGACAGCAAGCGTATCGGCAAGAACTTTGAATGACTTAACCCGGACGGTTCATGAGCCCGCCGCCTGCGAACGCGACCTGCCTGCCGAACGCTGCGTTGCGAGCCCCGGTCGCTCCTCGACGTGTCAGCGACACGACTGCGTCGCGACCGGGGCTCGCAACTTGCGCTCGGCGGGTATCTCGCATCGGCTGGCGGTTCATGAATCGTCCGGGTTGGCGAGCAGAATAGACACATTCTGGAGACACTCCAAGCCCGGAGTGATGCTTGACTCCCTCGGGCCCCCTGATAGCCTCCTTCCGCCGCTCAACCCGGGAGGCAAGGATGCACCGAGGATGGACCGGCCTGATCCCCGCGTGGCTCCTGGTGGCGTCCGCCGGGCTCGTCGCCCTGTCGGCGCTGAGCCTGCCGCGCCGGCCCTACACCGGCGTCATGCTGCGGTCCGACCACATCGCCGGCGTGGTGCCCGGGAGCCCGGGGGAACGCGCGGGCCTCCTGGCCGGCGACCACCTGAGGCACGCCCACCCGCCGAGCGGCGGGCCGGCGGCCCGGATCGGCCCGCTTTCCGGCGCTTCGCCGGGGACCCCGCTCCAGCTCGAGCGCCGGGCCGAAGGCGGCGAATGGCGCCGGGTCTGGCTCGTGCCCGAAGAGCAGCCCGCCAGCGAGCGCCGCATGATGGCGGCCCAGCTCGCGGTCTGCTCGGGCTTCGTGCTCCTCGCCGGAATGGTGTGGAGCGAGCGCCGCGACCGGCTGACCCGCACGTTCTTCCTGCTCTGTCTCGCCTTCGCCTGGCTCGTGATGCCCACGCCGCTCTGGCGGGGCGCGGCGGCTTCCGCCGCCTGGGATGCCGCGTACTCCGGAATCACGCTGTTCCTGCCCGCGCTCTTCATCCACTTCTTCGCGCTCTTTCCCGAAGGGGGCCCGCGGAGCCGGCGGGTGGCGGCCGCGGTGCGGGTCTCCTACACGATCGCCACCCTCCTGTTCGCGGCCGTGTTCGTGGAGCTGGCGGCGCCCCAGGGGTCGAGCTTCGCCGGGCGCGCGCTCCTCGCCCTCCAGGGCGCGGCGGCGGTGTGGTTCGCGGCGGGGCTCGCCTTCGCCCTGGCGCTGTTCGCGCGCTCCTATTTCCGCGCCCGTTCGCCCGACGCGCGGCGGCGCCTGCGGGTCGCGCTGGCGGGCACGCTGCTCGGCGCCGGGCCGCTCGCGATCCTGATCCTGGTGCGGAACCTGTCTCCCGGAACCGCGGTTCCGGGAGAGCGGTGGGTGGTGGCCCTGACGCTGCTCGTGCCGGCCTCCTTCGCCTGGGCGGTGGTCGTCCACCGCATCTTCGACTTCCGCATCGCGCTTCGCGCGGCCGCGCTCGGACTCGGGCTCGGGGTGATCGCGGTCTCCACCTGGCTCAGCGGCGAGTGGATCGCGCGCCACTGGGGTTCCCGCCTCGGCGCCGAGGTCGAGGGGCTCTCGCTCGCCGGCATCGCGATGCTCTCGGCGGTCCTGGGGCCGGTGAGCACGTGGGTGCGAAGCATGAACGCGCGCTACGCCCGGGATGCCGGAGCGGCCTCGCT
>Ga0184629_10001230_pt1 | contig 10578 bp, 9 predicted proteins | sample PLM4_32_b1_FD_133158 | JGI IMG/M metagenome (GOLD analysis project Ga0184629, IMG submission 133158) | Groundwater sediment microbial communities from an aquifer in East River, Colorado, USA - PLM4_32_b1 | ecosystem: Environmental > Terrestrial > Soil > Riparian zone | place: USA: East River... | reverse complement strand
ATGTTTTCCTTGTCAACCTTTAATTGCAGTGTTTTTGAAGGAAGAATATTATAGGAATCACCCGTATTCGTATGCACAGTTAATCCTGTATGTTCTTCCTTTAATAACTGCAAATACCTTTTAAGATCGATTCCTTCTTTTATTGTTTCCTGAACATACAACACATCATTCGGGCCATATTGCCGGTAATCTTTTTGATCCAATGTTAACGCAAATGACGCTGACTGATAGTAAGGTTTGCGCAGTTGGTTGATATACCAATCAGTATTAAAATAACTTAATACCATCACACGAACATCAGTTCTATATCCTTCTACTTCCTGCAGGTACCAAAGGGGAAAAGTATCGTTATCACCGCCTGTAAACAGGAGGGAGTTTGGCGCACAGCTATTCAAGAGGTTCCGCGCATTGTCAACCTGAAAAGTTCTACCCGAACGGTTGTGATCATCGTAGTTCTGGTACAACATCCACGAGGGAGTAACCATACTGATTACTCCGACAACAAAAAGCACAAGCCTGGTTTTTGGAAGAAAATAGTAAAGGCCAGAAATTCCCACGCCAATCCAAATACAAAAGGCAATGTATGAGCCCACATAAATGTAATCTCTTTCCCTTGGTTCATTCGGGGTAGAGTTGAGGTAAAGCGCCAGAACAATTCCGGTGATTAAGAAAAGAATGGAGATGGAAAAAAAACCCTTCCGGTCTCGTTTGTATTGATAAAGGATTCCCAGAATACCTAAGATCAACGGGCCCATCCAATATTGGTTTCTTGCTTTGGTTTCATTTTGAATGGTTGTGGAACGAAAACTATCCCAAGGGTTTAGCCATGTGCTGTTTTGCCGATCGCTTTCCCGGCCTGCGAAATTCCACATCAGGTAGCGCAGGTACATGTGCCCAAGCTGATAACCGAACATAAATTCTAAGTTATCTACAAACCTGGGTTTCTCATTTTGTTCTAATCCTGTCCATAGTCTGTACGATTCAACATGATCTGGATCGTTACTATAAAGCCGCGGGAGAATTGTATTTCTGGAATTCTCATAATGATACTCCGGCATCGTACCAGAAAGTTCGTAATGTGTTGTGCCTTTGAAATAAATCTTTTTCTTAGTACTGACCTCATCTATTTGTGTATCGAAGTATGGACCATAGAGCAGCGGACTTGAAGGGTACGACTCCCGGTTCATGTAAGCTTTGATCATGGAAAGATTTTCGGGATTGGTCTCGTCTATGGGCGGGTTATGATTTGAACGAATAAAAAGCATCAGATACGGTGTAAACCCTATAAGCAGAAAAGCTATTGACCAGGTATAGGCGGCGACGCGTGTGTATTTTTTTAGCACGAAGGAAAATAAAGAAACAAGAAGTGTGAGCAGAATAACAGCTCCGGAATAGAAAGGAAGGTGTATGGTATTGACAAAGAACAAGTCAAATGTGAACGCTAACTCGAATAGACCAATGGCAACAAAACGGTTAATGATAAGAACGATGGCCAATCCGGCTGAAATAGTGAAGATAACATTTTTAAATGTCTGCGCCCGGCTGTTGACATACCATGTAAAAGGTAGTATAGGCAAGGCAAGCAAGCACATGGGGTGAATGCAGTAAGACAATCCACTGATATAAAAAATCAAGATGAGGTACTTCGATCGCAATGGCTCATCCAGATCTTTTCCCTTTAAGATCAACCAGACAATTAAAAGAAGAAAAAAACAGGCAGCTCCGTAGGTTTCTGCCTCTACTGCCGAAAACCAAAAAGTATCAGAAAAGGTCAGGCAAAGACTTCCGCTCAAGGAAGCCAAGACGAGTATTATCTTTGAATATTTTGCAGGTACCGCCAGCCTCTTTCCGAAATAATAAATGATGTAATAAACAAGACATACTGTCAACGCCGAAAAGAGAGCACTCATTGCGTTTAGACTCCAGGCCACTTTGGTAACATCACCAAAAGAAAGGAGGGTAAATATTCTACCGATCAACAATGACAGTGGTGTGCCCGGAGTGTGTGGCACCTGAAGCTTATAAGCTGAAGCAATAAATTCAGCACAATCCCAAAGACTGGCCGTTGGCTCAAGCGTTAGCAGGTAAGTTGAAAATGAAATCAGGAATGCCAGGAATCCGCAAACATGTTTCAACCTGTTCAATTTTAAATCATGGAAAGAATAATAACGGGTCAGATTATCGGAACCCAGGATTCCTACAGTTGGAAGAATGAATCCAATAAGAAGTAAGGGAGGTGCAGTCCAAAGGGTGAGGATTCCAAATCCATTATCCACAGGGTCAAAAGCCATACAGCCAAAACCGATGCCTATTAAAACTATGGAGGTGATAAATAGAGAATAATCTTTTCTGGAAAACATGGATGGTTGATGGTGTTGGTTTGTTTTTGGTTGTACACAAAAGCTGCAAGCTTCAAGTAGTGTGAGCAAGGGAGTGATCGTGCACCTGATGCTTGCAGCTTGCGGCTTAAAGCTTGCAGCTTTTTCCGTTGCGTAGCGTTAAAGAGTGTAAAGAAGTGTTAATGGAGTGTTAAAAACAGGAAATGATATACGGGAGAGCGTATAAAATCTTAATTTTATTAAATGAATAATAAACATTTAAGACAGATAATTCTCTTCGGCACCCTGGTGCTGACATGTCTGTTGATCCTTCAGGTGTATTGGTTCAAAAAGGCATTTGATGTGGAGGAAAAACAATTCGATCACAGTGTACAAATAGCCCTGAGAAAAGTAGCGGATTCGGTTTCCAGAGATTCTGAAGTTAAAAAACTGTCGTCCAATTTCTTTTTTGTGGCCACGGAAAGTGAACTTAATGATAAGGACCTTGACCATCTGCTGAAGAAAGAATTTCTAATCCGGAGTCTGAATGTAGATTATGAGCTTGGCGTTTATAATGCAGACGATGATACCCTGGTGTACGGCAATTATGTGCAGGCTACTAAGAAAACAACACCTCAGGAAGACAATTCCGGCCTGAAAAAAAGTGATGACGAAAAGAACTTTGCGGTTTACTTTCCAAAAAAAGCCAGCTACGTAGCGGCGCAGCTGGATGTCTGGATTTTTTCAACGTTTATACTTTTACTGATGATGGGCTTTTTTGCCTATGCCATTTATTCTTTGCTGCAGGAGAGAAAATTTGCAGCGCTTAAAAATGATTTCATCAATAACATGACGCATGAATTTAAAACGCCGGTGACCAACATCAAAATTGCCGGAGAGATTCTAAAGAACAAGCTGGCTGACCAGGCCGGAACAAAAGTTTATATCGATATTCTGCTGAAGGAGAATGAAAAACTTCGTCAGAAAATTGACCAGGTTTTGCTGGGGTCATCTGTTGATCACATAAAACGCCCTGCCCTTGAAATTGTTGATGTGCATCAGCTCATTGCTGATTGCGCAGATGCTTTTCAATTTAAAATTGAGGAACGGAACGGAAACATTCTGCTGGAGTTCAGCGCAGAAAATACTTCTATTTTAGGCGATAAAGATCTCCTCACACAGGCCATTAATAACGTGATAGACAATGCAGAAAAGTATTCACCGGACCCACCGCATATCGTCGTGCGAACCAGAGACACTGAAAACGCCATTGAGATAGACATCATTGACGATGGTATCGGCATCGCGCCAAACATGAAATCGAAGGTGTTTGAGAAATTTTTCCGGGTGCGATCGGGAGATGTGCATAATGTAAAAGGTTTTGGCCTGGGGTTAAGCTTTGTAAAAAATGTCATCCGGTTACACAGAGGCCAGGTTAGTCTTTTTAGTGAATTGAACAGAGGAACGGAAGTTAGAATTATCCTGCCCAATGCATGAGTGATTGCCGGCAAATAATGTTGGTCGAGGATGATGAGAGCCTTGGGTTTCTGATCAAAGATACGCTGGATGCTTATGGATGGAAGGTTCATTTGTATCCGAATGGTGAAAAAGGGTTGACAGCTTTTCACAACAGTTCTTTTGATCTATGTATTCTGGATATCATGTTGCCTCAAAAGGACGGATTTGAGCTGGCGATGGAAATCCGGAAGTACAACCAGGGTGTGCCCATTGTATTCCTGACTGCAAAAAACCAGACGGATGATCGAATTCGGGGGTTTCAACTTGGTGCGGACGATTATGTGTGTAAGCCATTTAGTATTGAAGAATTGAAATACCGAATTGAAGCCATTTTTAAAAGATCATTTGGAACAGCTTCTTCCGCTGAAAGAACTTCTGTTCTGAAAGTTGCGAAGTCTACGTTGGATATTCACAGTCTATTGTTGGATTCTAATGGAGTGGTTACACGCCTTACGTATAAGGAATGTAAACTTCTGCAAATGTTTTTCAGGCATCCCGATAAACTGATCGAAAGAGATGTTTTCCTTAAGACAATTTGGGAAGATGATGGATTTTTTGTGGCGAGAAGTATGGATGTCTTTGTTTCAAAACTTAGAAAATACCTGATTAGTGACCCGGATCTTCGAATTGAGAATATCCGGGGAGTGGGATATATCATGAAGCAGTAAAATAATAACGGTTGATCCATAGGTTAGCCTTAAAATATGGATCTTCTGGCGGAGGCACCACATGTACACTTATGACCACCCAGGTGTACAAATCCGAATAGTTTGGTGCTGATCATTTTTGTAATACCCTTAAAACCATGTGGTTATTAATTTGGTGAGTCATTTGTTGATGAGCGACTAAATAGATCATTATCATGAAGACTTTGATAGCCATTATTCTCTGGTGTATTTTATTTGTTATGTGCTGGCCGCTGGCCTTGGTCATGATATTCCTTCTTCCGCTCGTCTGGTTAATCCTGCTTCCTTTTCGATTGCTTGGTTTTACCATTGAGCTGGTTTTCAAACTCATTAGCGCTGTTCTTTTATTTCCTTTCCGCGTAGCGAAGGCGATTTAGGAGCCTGCCTGCCGGCAGGTTGAGGAGGTGAGGAGCTTTATTGTTAGCTTGACAATGTAGATGGTTACATAAGACCATAGTATTTTGGCATGTCTTTATTAATTTGCTGCCGGTTGACCAATCGTATCAAACCTCTATTAAAAATATCGCTCGCTGTTTACGCGCTTTTACTTTGCGCGGTCTGGTTTTTTTATCCTGAATTTACGGCCTGTTCGAAAGATAGCGTATGGTGTTCAATAGCCTATTGGACCACGGAGTCTGCAGGAAAAATCGGGACGTTATTTATTGTCACCATCACCAGCACCCTATATGCCATCAGCCTGCCATCCATTAAAGAAAAAGTAAAGATCTTCCTCAAGACTTTTCTTGTCTTGAGTATTCTATTGTCAGCATTTGCGTTTTTAAATGAACACTTGTTAAAGCCCGCCGTGAAGTTGGCAAGGCCTAGCCATATTTTTATGATCAAGCAAACACACTCCAGGGCAAACCTTGATTCACTTTATACACTGGAAGAAGTAAAAAGAAAAACTTTTTTTCAGGAACTCCTTGCTTCAGATACGCTTAATTTTAAGAGCATTGATGTACGGATATTAGATCATTGGGTAGAAGAAGATGGTTATTCATTTCCTTCGGGCCATTCCTTCAACGCGTTTTTGTTGGCGAGTATACTGACTTTTAGCATCTATCAGGTGGAGCATAAAAAAATAAGGCTGTTATGCTTCCTTCCCCTTGCATGGGCGTTTCTGGTGGCATTATCGAGAGTAGCGGTAGGAGCCCATTCCGCAATGGATGTAAGCGTTGGGGCAGGCGTCGGATTAATCCTTTCTCATGCGCTGCTAGGTGTCACAGCAACAAGAGATCTTATTGTCCCTAAAAAGCGGATTTAATGAATGAGGAGAACAACTATCCGCTTGCAAGACCATTGTAAAAGCAAAGGTTCCGTGTTAAGGGGAAAACATCTTCATTGCGGGTTTGTCACCGTGGGGTACGGAAGCAATCCCCGTACTACGAAGTGCTAGTGTTGTAGTACGGGGATTGCCACGTTTGCGTTGCCTACTCCGTAAGCAAGCAAACTCGCAATGACGGATCTCCAACGTCATTGTAAGCCGAAGTGACCAATGACGACACATAAGTTAAGTTTATGAAATTAGAAATAACTTGAAATCCCAAACTGTATCCCCACCGTTCTGGCTGCCGGATTACCCAGCAGATCTTTTTGCCATTGTCTTCGGTAATTGAGCCGGATTACAGTTTGGGCTGTGGGCCGGAAACTGATACCGGGTACAATAGCCCAGAGGTTATCGCCAATATTACCGCCGGTTTCAGTGAAGGTGCCAACATTCCAGTCAACATACTCCAGCCTGCAGGCAGCATTAAGAACGGCATTTTTAAATCCAAAAAAATCTTTTCGTAGCAGCGGTTGGACAATGTCTAAAAATCCCCCATGTTGTTTGTCGCCATACTGCTGACTGTATGTTTCGGCAATATTGACATTCACCCAGGCCCATTCACCGACTATATAAGTATGCGCTACCGGTATCAGGGTGTTAAAATCTATGGCCAGAACATGCAGTCTGCGCTTTTCATCTAACGCCAATCCGTCTTCTTCGAATTTGTTATAGATTCCGCCCATATAAGAAATACCTAATTCCCCAATTTTATCTTTCCGGATGGCGACTTTGCCAGTGATTAAAGGTTGTCCGTTGCTACTTTCTTCAAATCGATCGGCGCTAGCCTTAGTGGCCGGTAGAAAGGTTTTGTTCTCGGAATTGTCAATAATGCTTTCATCAAAACCATTTGTCAGATAAAACTCATAACCAAAAGCCCATGTATCCAAATATTTTTTACCGTATAATCCAAAACCAACATTACTCCACGTAGCCGGCAACATCTGCGTCATCGCCACCGGACGATCAACAAATTCCCACTTGGGGCCATCATGATTTTGATTGAAAGCGCCAATCGGATTCATGATGACACCACCCCGAAAATTCACCAGGGGATGAAATAAAAAGTCCAGTGATGCAAATTCAATATTGATCTCACGACCACCTTCTTCAAATTCTATTTCAGAAAGAAACTTGATCCTGCGATGAATGGAGGAAGCGATAAACATTGTTAGTCTTGGAATGCGGAAACTGTGACCTTCGGTCACACCATCGGTCCCGATATACGTATAATCGGCCTCCACATATCCGCCGATCGCTGCGGGTAACTTTCCAATGGTGAGAAAAGGACGATTGTAAATTGCATCCATATTCATCGCTTTTTGAAAAGATGTATCCCTCGGAGTTCGTTTGAGGAGGGTGCTGTCAATTTGACCGAACGCACTGCTGATGAAACTGAACAGGGATAAGATGATGTAAACTTTTTTCATCTCAGATTAATTTTTAACAGGTTGTCTGTAATCGCTACTGCAAATGTTCGTAAGTGCTCAGCGGCAGGGCCGTGCTGAACTGCACCCGTGTTGGTGAACTCGCTTCCATGCGCCGGGCATTGTAGCTTGTTGCCAAAAACCTGCAACTCCGTTCCCTGGTGTGTGCACCTCATCCACAAAGCGTGGTAGGTGTCATGGGTAATGCGATAAACACAGATCGGAAATTGTAATGTATCATTTTGTGCTACAATGTACTTGCGGTATTGAATGGTGTTATCCTTTGCCATTTCAAAAGCTGACAATGGGACCACCATATCACTACCCTCGATAGGCGCGGTAAAGTATTTTGTTCCGGCACATCCCTGGAGAATTGCAGGAGCTACGAGAAGTCCCACGCAACCAACACCACACCGTTTAACAAATTCTTTTCGATTCATATAAATTAAAGTGATTCGAGAAACCGAATGATCGACTCTTTTTCTGGTGATGATAGTTGCATGAAATCGTCACGGCTGGCGGCAGCCTCACCCCCGTGCAATTGAATTGCGTCCTCAATACTTTTCGCACGCCCATCGTGTAATAAAAAATACATTCCTCCTTGTGAGTTTGGAGCGAGGCCTAACCCCCAAAGTGGTGGCGTGCGCCATTCGTATGTCTTGGCACTGCCTTCTGTATAACCATCGTCCAGGTCGCTGCCCATGTTGTGAAGCAGCAGATCAGTGTAAGGATGAAACTCCGTATTTGAAAGAGCTTCAATTGACGAATTACCTGACTTCAGTGTCTGCCTGTGACAACTTTCGCATCCAATCTGAACAAAGAGATTTTTTCCTTGAGTTATCTGTGTATCCTGTTGAGTACGCTGTATTGGAGCTTTCAATGTTTGAAGATAAAAAACGACATCGTTAACGGTTTGTACTGAAACTTCCGGATCAACTTCCAATCCCGAATACACATCACGTGGTTCAAAAGTTGAAGTGATGCCTATGTCCTGGTTATAGGCATTAACAGTCTGGTGCAGCAAATTGTAAGCACCGGCTTTCTTTCCAAATCGACCCATATATTTTCCGTTTTGCGGAATAGCGCCCGAATAACGCTCGACATAAGATGGGATGTTAATCCAATTAGGAACACCGGAGATGCCATCACCATCCTGATCACCAGGATCTGCCATCGCCAGGATATCAGCATCTGAAACAAGTTCCAAATAACCAAGTCCTGTATTACTTGGTGGGGTAAATTTTGCGAAGGTGGCACCCACCGGAAGCTCCTCAGGATTGAAGCCTGGAATGGCTCTGTGCTGCAATTGTGGACCACCCTTATCTAAGTATTGATTTCCGGTTTCATCTACTTGTCCGAAGCGGGTGAGGGTCGTGAAGGGATGTCCCTTTCCATCACCGGCATGACAACCCCCACAACTTGTCGCGACGAATATTGGGCCCAAGCCTCTTTCAGCTGTGAATATTTCGTCATTAAAGGCTACATCACCCCGGAGGAAACGTCGGTTTTGTTCATAAGATAGTCCTGGAACAGGCCCGTCTAATAGTTCATCATCAGCTGGTGCTGAGGGCAACAGGTCATCGCAGGAGAGGACAAGCAGACAAATAAACACGAATGCAATACCGGTGTAATGCTTTTTCATAAGGCAAATGTAAATATATTATTAGGATAATACAATTAAAATTTTAGATTAGTCTAATTTTTTATACCTTTACGATGGCAACGTTGGAGTCATGCATACATTAACGGAGGAGAATTATCTTAAAGCTATATACCGTATTTTCGAATCTACGGGGGATATTGTTTCTACCACGGCTATTGCTGAAAACCTTCAGATCAACGCAGCCTCGGTAACCGATATGTTTAAGAAATTGGGCCAGCAGAAGCTGGTGGTATATGAAAAGTCAAAAGGCGTTAAACCAACCGACAAAGGAAAGAAAGCGGCGTTACAGATTATTCGTAAGCACCGGCTCTGGGAAACGTTCATGGTTGAGAAGCTAAAATTCTCCTGGGATGAAGTGCATGAAATAGCCGAGCAGTTGGAGCATGTCCATTCCGAAATACTGATAGAACGGTTAGATCAATTATTGAACCATCCGAAATTTGATCCTCATGGAGATCCGATTCCTGATAAGAATGGAAAGTTGCCGGCATTGAATTCAATCCTGTTATCAGAAGCTAAAGCAGGTTCGTCTTATAGAATCACGGGTGTGGGTAAGAACTCCGATACCTTCTTAAAGTATCTTAAAAAAATGGGATTGACTTTGGGCGGGATTATTACGGTTAAAGAAGTTGAGGAGTTTGATGGCTCCATGAAGATTCAGCTGCTGGACAATAAATCAGAGTTGATGCTCAGCAGGGAAGCGACTTCAAACTTGTTTGTAAATCCGTGAAGGAAGAACATCTCCTGATCGTTTTTATTATCTAATCTTATTTTTTAAAACAACCTGACCTCCTTTTCCGCAAATCAAGGTAACAAACCCATCGTCTGTATTCTGTATTGTCACTTCCTTCCGGGATATAATATCCCATTTTTCAAAAGGCATTTTCAATTTGGTTTCCCCACCTTTTTCTGAAACAATTTTTATTTCATCAATCTGGCCATCTGTCTTTTTTGCATCCACCAAAAAAGCTCCCTCGGCCCGAAGTTGTTTAAAGGAAATATTTTTCCAGGTCGAAGGAACAGCGGGCATTATTTCAATGAAGCCTGCATAACTCTGCAAAAGCATTTCCTGCAGGCCGGCTGCAAAGGCAAAATTACCTTCCAGCGTGAAGGGCCTATAGGTAAATTTCGAATACCCAGATTTTGTCTGATCGCCATTGGCATGGAAGCTATTGGGCAGGCAAAAAGCTTTTGCGAAAATTTCCAATGCGTTAGCAGCGCCTGCTCCGTCTTTCGCGCGGGCTTTTAAGTTGGCCAACCAGGAATAGGAATACCCACACCATAAATCAGGGCCGATACTGTCCAGCAAATGGATGGTATTTTTTATAATGGAATCAGCTCTTCCACCATCTTCATATTTTATAAGACCCAGTGGATGTATCGCCATGGCATTGGAGAAGTGGCGGTGCGACTGATTGTAGGCCATCGTGGGGCCAAACATTAACTCATTATTATCGGACAGTGCAAAGTCGTCAAACTGCGATAGTATTTTTTTCCAATGTTCAGCTTCACTTGTTAAACCTAATTCTGTGGCAAGTTCTGATGCAATACGGAAATTAAATTTCATCAGCGCCAGGTCATAATTTGTGTTTTGAAGAAACCATGCTGATATGTCGTTATTATTTATTTCCGGGCTTGAACT
>Ga0184629_10001226_pt1 | contig 10591 bp, 8 predicted proteins | sample PLM4_32_b1_FD_133158 | JGI IMG/M metagenome (GOLD analysis project Ga0184629, IMG submission 133158) | Groundwater sediment microbial communities from an aquifer in East River, Colorado, USA - PLM4_32_b1 | ecosystem: Environmental > Terrestrial > Soil > Riparian zone | place: USA: East River... | reverse complement strand
CGCTCCTGCTCGCGCATCTCGACCCGGGCAAGGCGCTGCGCGCGATTCTCAAGCACTCGAAGAAACCGGACACGACCGAGATCTAGGGTCAGCACGAGCCGGTGCCCTCCCTCGGTCGCCGTCATACTAAGACGGTGGACTCCCCCGGATGCCAATCCGCAGTCGCGCATTTCAACGTGTGCGCGGGAGGACGGCGGCAGGGGGAGTCCACCGGGCCTTCAGACCGCCCGACTTCCGATCGTCACCACGTACTCGCCCGGGATCTCGTAGCGCTCGCCGCGGCGGTACGCGGCGATCGACTCCAGGTACTCCGCGTGCGCGCCCGCGCGCGTCGGTTCGTCGAAGCGCGAGTACGCCATCGCGACCGGCCCGCCCGCGAAGGCGGCGACACACGCTTCCTCGCCGGTGTCGTATTCCAGGGTGGCGTCGATGCGCTCGCTGCGCGCGTTCACGAATCCCGTTCGCTCGAACAACGCCTTCTGCATGTCTCCGGTTCCCAGCTGAAAGAACATCGGGCACACGTCGCTCTGGACGCGGCGCTCCACGATCTCGAAGATCGGTGCCCAGCCGCAGCGGTCCCGACTCCCCCACACCGCGGAGACCGCCCGGCCCCCGGGTTTGGTAACGCGGCACAGTTCCCGGATCGACCCCTCGAAGTCGATGACGTACATCATGCCGAGCGCGCACAGCACCGCGTCGAACGACGCGTCGGGAAACGCGAGCTGCTCGGCCGCCATGCGTTCGAAGGTGACGTTGGTGGCGCCGCGCTGCGCCGCCGCGCGCCGGCACTGTTCGATCATCGCATCCGAGATGTCGGTGCCCACGACGTGGCCGGCGGAAGCCACCGCGTCCGCCGCGCGAAACGTGACCAGCCCGGTGCCGCAGGCGAGATCGAGCACGCGTTCCCCCGGCGCGAGCGCGGCCAGTTCCAGCAGCAGATCCTGGGCGGGAGCGAGCTGGCGCTGCCAGCTTTTCTCATAATAGGAAGCGGCGCGGTCCCAGCCGTAGCGCTGGACGCGTTGCTGCAGGCGCTGGTCCATCGTCAGGTGGTGGGGCGGGACACGATGAGCTGCCGCTCGAGGCGGTGCGCGCGCGCGAAGACGTCGCCCACCATGCTGGCGCGATCCGCGGCCTCGGCGACGCGCCGAATGTCGCTTTCCGGCGCCGTGGACTCGACGCGAACCACGTATCGAATCTCGCTGTAGCCCGCCGGGATGTCGCTCATGCCGTGCTGCCCGCGCGCGTCGAAGTCGGCCTGGAGCTCCACCTCCACGTTCGAGATCGGCACGTCCAGGTGCGCAGCCCAGGTCACGTACCCCATCGCGAAGCACGCGGCCAGCGCCGAGCGCACGACGAAGCCCGGGTCCGGGCCCGCCCCGGTGCCGCCGGACTTCTCGCTCGCGTCGATGGTGAGCTTCCAGCGGCCCTCTTCGGTCTCGCAGCAGACGCCGTCGACGACACGCGCCCGGGTGACGGCCGTCTTCTGCCCCAGCGCCGGCCGCAGCTCGATGGCACGGCCGTTTCGCTCGAAGGCGGTCTTGATTCTTTGGATGGATTCGGGTGTGATCATGGGCGGATCATAGCACACGGTCGCGGCTTTAGCGGATTTCCTCCCACTCCAGGATCGTGAGCGTGTGCCGGTGCACGATGCCGAGCACGCGAATTCGTTTCCCGACCAGCTTGTCCAGCTCGGGGTCGACGAGGGCGTGCGCGTCCGCTCGCCGCAGCACGAAGTCGCCCCAGCGCGTCGCGAGCATCACCGCGTGGCGCTCGCTCTTCGAGCCGGTCGCGAAGGGTTTCTTGACGACGTCTCCCGTGTATCGCTTCTCGCGCTCGCTGTCGGTCACGTGGCCTCGGCTGCCGTGCGCTTCAATGACGCACCGCTTCGACGACTCGCTTGATCACGCCGCCCACTTCGCGCACCACGAGCAGTCGCTGGGTGTGCGGGCGGCGGGCACCGCTCGCCGTCCGCCGGGCCGCCAGCCGCCGGGCGGGTGCGGAGCGGCGCTGCTTCTCCTTGAGCACGATAACATGGAATACCGCGTGCCGCGCGACCAGTTGGCGCCCCTCCCGGGCCGGATTCCGCTCCGCGGGCGCGTGCAACTTGAAGCTCTCGATCGTTTGCACGCTCGCGCCGCGCGCGGCCGCCAGCTTGCGGAGCTTGTGCCGGACGGGGCGCGACGCCTTCGCGTCGGGGCGAGAGGCCACGAACGCCGTCGTGACGCCGATGCGACAACCGGAACGCGCGAGCCGCTTGCGACGCGCGCGACGGGCGACGGCGACGCGAGCGGTCTTTCCAGCCGCGCGGCCGGCCGATTTCGCGCGTACGCCGGCCGCGACCACCGCCGTCCGCACCGGTTGTACCGACGGGTCACCCAGCAAGAGAAACTGAGCGATGGTCTTCAGGTCGACCATTTCCATGTAGCCGCCGAGCCGGATGTACTGCTGGCGCGCCTCCAATGCCGCGCGCCCGACCGACGCCCCCTCGAGCACTCCGCGCAGAAAACTGCCGCAGATCAGATCCGCGAAGTTGTTTCCCTCCGCCGGCCCGTACGCGACCGTCGTGCTTCCGAAGAACGCCCACGCGCCCTCGGCGAGGTAGGTCTGACAGATGCCGACGGAGCGTCCCGCGGTGGGTTGGTATAATTCGGCCCCGTAGCAGCATTCCGCCGCGACGACCGTCGCCGCCTGAACCCGTCCCGCCAGGTGCACGGCCATGTGCGCGCTCGGTTGGTCGTCCGGGTCGTACTCGTCCTCTCCATAGAACTCGGGGTCGGCAGTGTCGCCGTGGCAGTTGATGAGATGAATGCGGCCCTGCAGGTCGCCGGCCGTCCAGTATGGCCCCTCGCTGGGCGAAAGACGCACCCACCCGTCGCTTCCGAACAGCTTGCGAGTCGTCGTCCGAGTGGAGCGCCGCCACGATGCCGTGCTGAGCGAAAAATAGTCTCCGTAGTCCGAGCGTGGCCGGCTCCGCCACGTCCGCGCCGTGTCGAGCAGACGGACCAGGTGCTCCGTGCGACCCTCGCCCGCCACGTCCGGAAGCCGCCCCACGACACGCGTGGGCCCCAGGAAATCCTTGATGGTGGTGCTGTACCGCGCGTCGCACGCGTACGGGAGGTCGCTGTCGATCCTGCGATCGCTATCCCGGCTGGCGGCCATGGGGTTCTTCAATCCCACGTGCGGAACCACGTCGGGCGCTCCGAGAAGCATGAGGTAGTCGGGTTTGAGTACCCGGCAGATTTCGTCCACGGCGCGTTTGGCCTGGCGTGCGTCCTTTCGGTTCGCGACCCGGCCGCCGAACGGCTCCATGTCAGCGGCACGATCGATCGCGACGCACCGCGTGGCGATGCCGCGTTTCGCGTCGGCGCGCGCCAGCCGCGCGAGCGCCGCGTCGATCTGCTTCATGCCGGCCGCGCCGTGCTTGCGCGCCAGCGCCGCGCGGTTGGTGACAATGATCTTCGTGGATCGGTCCATACTCTGCTCCCCCTCCGGGCTAGAGGCCCATGCGCTTTTTCAACGCGCGCGACGCGCGGCGCGCCACCTGGTTGCGCCTGCGTGGCGCGCGCCGCACCCGCGCTCCGGTCCTTCCCTTCGCCCCGCGGCGCGACGGCCGTGGCGCGACTGCAGCCGCCCGCTCCTGGAGGGCTTCGCGAAACGCTGCGTCGGTCGCAATGTGGAACGCGACCTCATCACCCATCTCGGCCAGGAGCGAGTCGAGTTCGTCGTCCCGCGCGTGCAGTTCTGCCGCGAGAGCGGCACGAACCCGGGCCGGCGATGTCCCGGGGAAGAAGTCGGCGATGTCGGCGACCACCCCCGCGCGCGCCCGGCGGGCGCGCCGCTTCGGCCCCGCCGAGGTGTCGGCGGCGGGCGCGTTGTCCGGAAGGCGGGCCCTCAACAGTTTCTCCGCGTCGATGATCCCCGCGCCGTAGTCGTCGGTGTCCCAGCCCGCCGGCCGGCGCACACCGTGCGTGACGAGAAGTTCGCGGTACGCGCTCGCCAGGTTGCCGGCACCGAAACGCCGCACGAGCCGGTCGCGCCCGTGGTAGGCGAGCCACAGGGCGGTGACCCCGGCCGCGGTCGCCACCGCGAACGACGTGCCGGTGCCGCGGCCCAATGCATACGGCACCGGCGCGCTGCGCGTCTCCGCGCGCCACACCGATTCGCCGGGCGCGCACACGTCGACCGCGTCCCCGTGCGCGGATTGCTTCCATGGCCCGTCGTCGCAATGCGTCGCCGCCACGGCGATCACCTGCTCGAGTTTCGCGGGATAGACGACAAACGGCCACACGTTGCCGGCCGCCGCCAGCACGATCACGTCACGCGCCGCGGCGTAGCGGACCGCGTCTGCGAGCGCCTGGCTGTGCAGCGGACCGCCCAGGCTCATCGAAATCACGTGACAGCCTCCATCCACGGCGCGGAAAATTGCTTTTGCCACGCTGGCGAAGTTGAACACGACCACGCTCTTGATGACGCGATACGGAACCAGAAGCGCCCTCGGCGCGGCGCCCGACACCCACTGGCTCGCCCCGGGACCGGCGCCGGCGTCGCTCATGATGACACTCGCGGTCTTGGTGCCGTGCGAGGGATGCGGGTCGACCAACGGATCCACCGGGTGGGGTTTGTTGTCGACGAAGTCGTAGCCCGCTTGCCAGCGGACCCGCTGCCAGCCGCCCGGGTTGTTCCAGATCTCCGGGTGGAGCGTGTACCCGGTGTCGGGATGTCCGACCACGATGCCATCGCCGAAGCGCTTGCCGCGCACGGGCTCGAGCTTCCACGCGCGGTCGATCCCCGCGCTGCGGATGCTCCAGTCGGGATTGCGGGAGCCGGGTTTGTGTGTCTCTCCTCCCGACGACTTGGCCCTCGCTGATTCTTTCCTGGTGAGCTGTTCGCGCCGGTGCGCGGGGTGCGGCTCGATTCCCTGCAGGGTGAGGGCGGGCTCGGCGGAGCGGACGTCGCGGTCGGCCTTGAGCGCGTGGACGAGATTCCAGGCCGTCGAGAGGGCGACTGTCTTCGCGCGGGCGCGGCGCGTGACCTCGAAGAACGAGCTGTGTTTCCCGAGCGGCTCGACCCGCCACGAGCCGGAGAGCGTTCCGCGCACGACCCGCTTCGCGAGGGCGAGCCGCTGCGCCGGGCTCGCCCCAGGAGGTCCGACGTCGATCAGGAAGCCTTCACAGACGGGCGTGATCGAAGGCAATGTCGGCATGAGTGGACCTCCCCACGACGCGCGAGCGAAGGGATCTTCGCGCCGCCGGGGGCGGTCGTCAAGGGCTCAGCGGGCGGAGCGTCGCGCCCGGCGCGGGCCGTTCGGCCCTTTCTCTGCCAGCAGCGCCCGTTTCGCGGCAGCGAAATCCTTCAGCTTGTCGCGGGTGACCTTCGGGTAGCGCAGGTCGAGCGCCGCGAGCGAGTCGACCGCCGCGGCCATCACCACGATGCGCGTGAACCACTTGTTGTCCGCCGGCACGACGTACCAGGGAGCCGCGTTCGTCGCCGTCTCGCGAATCATCGCCTCGTACGCGCGCATGTAGTCCTTCCAGAATCCGCGCTCCCTCGTGTCGTCGACCGAGAACTTCCAGTTCTTCTCCGGGTTGGCAAGCCGCTCCAGAAAGCGCCGTTTCTGCTCCCTCCGCGACACGTGGAGAAAGACCTTCCGGACCAGGGTGCCGTTGCGGCCCAGATACCGCTCGAAGCCGCGAATGTCCCGGTAGCGTTGCTTCCAGATACTCGGGCCGACGAGCTCCGCGGGGATTCTCTGCTTCGCGAGCAGCTCCGGGTGCACGCGTACCACCAGGACTTCTTCGTAGTAGGAACGGTTGAAGATTCCGATCCGCCCGCGCTCCGGGAGGTGCCGCTGGCAGCGCCACAGAAAGTCGTGGTCCAGCTCTTCCTCGGAGGGAACCTTGAACGACGCTACCTGGCAACCCTGGGGATTGACGCCGCTCATCACGTGCTTGATCGCGCTGTCCTTGCCGGCGGCGTCCATGGCCTGAAAAATGAGCAGGAGCGACCAGCGGTTTTGCGCATAGAGCCGGTCTTGCAGCTCGGCGAGCACCTCGATGCCCATCTGGAGCGCTTCCTTCGCACGGGGCTTGTCCTCGGAGGCGAAGTGCAGCGTGTCACCGGGATCGATGTCGCGCAGACGAAACCGAGCCCCGTTGGTGATGCGAAACGACGTCGAGAGCCGTCGTGCGCGCTGAGTGATTTCCTCGAACTCCATACCAAAAAACATTGTATCACGGCGGTTCGCCGGCGACCGGGTGGCGTTTGCGCCAGGACGGGCGGTGTCGTATACTTACGCCGACCGGAGTTCCCCACCACGCTGTTGAACCCGTGAAACCTATCCATCCGAGGAACGCCATGCGACGTACGATGTGGGCCGTACTACTCATGCTCCCCGTCATTTCCCTGGCGCAAACGCCCCCACCGGGCAACCCGGCGATCGACCCGTCGATCGGGGACGGCGCGGCGCAATGCGCCGAAGCCAAGATGGAACTCGCGGCGCTGCCGCCGCACGAAGCCGCCTCCATCGCCAGCACCAACATCGATATCTCCTACTATCACCTCGATCTCTCGATCGACCTCCTCAATCGAATCCTCACGGGCACGGTCCGAATCGAAGGCACCGTCGTCGGGTCGACGATGTCGGTGCTGACCCTCGACCTCGCCAACGGGATGGCGGTGAGCGCGGTCAAGCTTCCCGACGCCACGCCGCTGGCGTTCGCGCACCCCGGCGCCGCGCTCAATATTACCCTGCCGGCTCCGGTTGGAATCGGCGGCGCCGTCGCGGTCGACGTGACCTACTCCGGGACACCTGTCACCGGCGGATTCGGGAATTTCGTGTTCGGCGTGGGCCCCGATAATGATCTTTACGCATGGAGCCTGTCGGAGCCGTATGGCGCCCGCGAGTGGTGGCCGTGCAAGGACCATCCGTCCGACAAGGCCGATTCCGTCCGGGTCACCGTCACCGTGCCGTCCGCGTACCGCGTCGGGTCCCAGGGGCTGCTGGAGAGCGAGACGTCCGCCGGCGGCATGACCACCTACGACTGGGTGTCCCACTACCCGATATCGAACTACCTCGTGTCGGTCGCGGTCGGCGAGTACGTGCGTTATCAGGGCACCTACAACCGCTCCCCGAGCCTCTCGGCACTCTACGGTGCCCTCTCGATGCCGCTCGACAACCTGGTCTACAACGACGGTACATCACCCTTCCCGGCCGGCTGGGCAAACGTGGGCGACGACCTCGACGTGTTCGAAAACTGGTTCGGACCGTACCCGTTCGCGGACGAGAAGTACGGCCACAGCGAGTGCACGTTCGGCGGCGGCATGGAGCACCAGACGATGGGATCACTCAACGGGTCGCAGCCGGGGCTGGTGGCGCACGAGCTCGGCCACCAGTGGTACGGAGACAACATCTCGCCGAAGACCTGGCCGCACCTGTGGCTCAACGAGGGATTCGCCACCTACGCGGAGTACCTCTACTTCGAAGCGCGCGCCGGCATGTATCCGGGCCAGGCCGCTACGATCATCGCCTCGCGGTACAATAGTGCGTTGAGCGCGGCCGGAACGCTGGTGCTGGAGGACACGACCGTCGTGAGCAACATGTTCAACGGCAACCGCGTCTACGCCAAGGGCGCCGTGGTGCTGCACATGCTCCGCTACGTGGTTGGTGACGCGGACTTCAAGGAGATCTTGCAGACCTACACCGCCGACCCTGCGGTGCAATACGGCGTCGCGACCACCAGCGACTTTCAGCGCGTGGCGGAAACCGTGTCCGGGATGGACCTCGACGTGTTCTTCAGCCAGTGGGTGACAACCGGCAAGGGCTATCCGGTGTACCGCACCTACAACTTCTCGCAGCCCTATCTGGGGGTATTCAAGGTGTGGGTCACGCTCGAGCAGTACCAGCTGCCCGCGCAGTCGAACATCAACGTGTTCGTGATGCCGGTCGAGATCGCGGTGCAGACCACGGCGGGCGAGCAGCGGTTCCGGGTCCAGAACGACCAGCGCAAGCAGACCTTCGAGCTGACGGTCGCCGCACAGCCGACCTCGGTATCGATCGATCCCGACAACAAGATCCTGCGCGGGAGCGTGTCCACGGGCGTGGGCGACCGCACGCCTTCGTATCTGGCCGTCACGTCGCTCCTCCCGAACCCGGTGCGGCATTCGTTCATGTTCCAGTACGTCGTCGGCCGGGACGGTCCTCTCGACGTGGACGTATTCGATGTCGCCGGTCGTCGCGTGCTCTCACGCCCGGGAAAGAGCGTCGTCGCCGGCTCCGGCGCCGAGACGATCGACGCGTCGTCGCTGGCGGGGGGAGTCTATTTCGTCCGCGTCCGCGCCGGCCACGAGCAGGCGATGCGCAAGTTCGTCATCGTTCGTTAGCACCACTTCGGCGGACGACATATCGGACGGCGCGCGAGCGCATGAGACCGGAGTCCGACATATCGTCCGCCATCGTTGACCACCCACGGCGCGCTAGTCGTTCTTCCGTTCGAGGTCCGGCGCCTGGGCGGCGCTGACCTGTGCCTCCGACTTGCGCTGCTCGACCGACGACTTGCTCCCCACGGTGATGACGACGCGACGGTTCTGCGCCCGTCCTTCCGCGCTCCCGTTGTCGGCGACGGGATCGTTTTCGCCATATCCAACCGCCGCGAGACGATTGGGTTCGATGGCGTACTTGCTCTCGAGGTAGTGCAGTACGGCGTGGGCCCGTGCGGACGATAGCTCCCAGTTCGATGCATACTTCCAGCGGAAGCCCGGCGCGATGGGCCGGCTGTCCGTGTGACCCTCGACCAGCACGCGGCGGTCCGGATAGTTCTGCAACACGGTCCAGACGCGGTCGATTAACTCGGTCCCGTCGTTGGTCAGGTCCGCCTGCGCCGTACCGAAGGTGGCCCCCCCGTCCAGCGTAATGAAGGTCAGGCCGTCTTTCTCCTCCAGCCACACGCGCTTCTGTTCCTGCAGGTCCGCGAGCTGGGCGTTGAGGTCATCCGTCATTCGTTTCTGTTCAGCGGCTTCGCTTTCTAGCTGCGTCACGTCCGCGCGCAGTCCTGCGATTTCCGCGTCTTTTTGCGCGATGAGTTCCTTCTTGGAGCAACCCGTCGCCATCACCATCGCTGCGGTGGCGAGCACCATACCTGCGGTTTTCATGTGCTTCCTCCCACGTTTGGGGTTCCACTGGGTAGACGAGTGGATGTTGTGAATGTTTCGCACAGGTAAGAATACGTCTCGGCGGGCGGGAGTCTGTACGCTCGCTTACACAGCGAGTCAAGGCGGGGAAAACCCGGTCAACCGCTCAGCGGCAGTGTCAGCGCGAATTCGCATCCGCCGTCGTCGCAGTTGCGCACTTCGATTGACCCGCCGTGCGCCGTCGATACTGCTTTCGCGATCGCCAGCCCGAGTCCGGTTCCGCGGGGACGCCCGTCCGCGGTCGGCACCTGGACGAAACGATCGAAGATCTTGTCGACGTAGGCACTGGGAATGCCGGGTCCGCGATCGCGAACCGTGATGCGCACGTTTTGGCCGGACCGCTCGGCACGAATGTCGACCGTCTCGTGGTGCGGTGAAAAGCGGATGGCGTTGCGGACGAGGTTGTCGAGCATGGTGGAGAGCAAGTCGAGGTCGCCGTTCAGTTCGCCCTGCTCCGACCGTTCCAGCAGGGTCGTCTTGACGCGAACGCTGGCGACCTCCGCCTGCGGGCGGGCGCGGGCAGCACACTGTGACACGATCGTGTTCACGGACAGAGCGGTGCGGCGCAGCAGGCCCTCCCCCTGGTCCGCGCGCGAGAGCGTGAGAATGCCTTCGATGATGCCGCGGAGTCGGCGCAGCTCGTCGACCATGCTTTGCCGGTAGGCCTGAAATTCCTGGAGGTTGGCCCCGTCCGGCTGGAGCACCTGTGACTGCGTGAGCATGACGCTGACGGGTGTCTTCAAGTCGTGGGCCACGTTGGCCAGGAACTGTTGTCGCACCCGATACCCTTCCTCCAGGCGTCCGAGCGCGTCGTTGAGCGAGGTCTGGAGTCGCTCGATCTCACTGCCGCTGGAGCCGGATCTGACATCGATGGGCAGGCGGGTCTCCCCTTCCGGTCCCACCCGCCGCGCCGCTTCGGCGAGGCGAAGGATTGGACTCGTGGCGCGTCCGAGCAGAATCCACGCCGCGATCGTCGACGAGAGCAGGCCGCCCAACCCGGCCATGAACAGAACGTCCGAGAAGAACAAGCGTTGCCGGCGCCCGACGTCGGTGGTTCTCGCCAGGTCGAGGTAGAACACGTCTCCATTCGACGACACCAGGCGGTGGGTGACCATGCGCGTCTCGATTGCACGCCCGACCAGCCGGCGCGCCAGGTCACCGTCGATCTTGTTGATGACGCTCTCCAGAGGGGGATCAGGAATCGGCGGGAGAGCCGCCGTGTCCACGCGGATGTCGGACGTCAGCACCGTGCCCACGCTGTCGCGGACGGCGAGCAGGCTGAATTCGCGGTCGACGGGCTGGTACGGGCGGAGGTCGAGGTCGGAAAAATCACCCTCGAATTTCACCAGCAACGTGCCGACACCCTCGGCCAGGCTGAGCAGCCCCTCGTCGAGCAGGTGGCGAT
>Ga0184629_10001224_pt1 | contig 10622 bp, 7 predicted proteins | sample PLM4_32_b1_FD_133158 | JGI IMG/M metagenome (GOLD analysis project Ga0184629, IMG submission 133158) | Groundwater sediment microbial communities from an aquifer in East River, Colorado, USA - PLM4_32_b1 | ecosystem: Environmental > Terrestrial > Soil > Riparian zone | place: USA: East River... | reverse complement strand
GATGCCCATCGCGTTGGAGCCGCCGCCCACCGACGCGATCACCACGTCGGGCAGCGCGCCGCGGGCCAGGAGAATCTGCTCTCGCGCCTCGTCGCCGATAACCCGCTGGAAATCGCGCACCATCGTGGGAAAGGGATGCGGCCCCGCCACCGTTCCGAGGAGATAGTGGGTGTCCTCGTAGCTTGCGGACCAGTCCCGTAAGGCCTCGTTGATCGCGTCCTTCAGCGTTTGCGAGCCGTTGGTCACCGGGACCACCTCCGCGCCCATGAGCCGCATTCGGAACACATTCTGCCGCTGCCGCTCCATGTCCAGGGCGCCCATATACACGAGGGTTTCGAGGCCGAGCACCGCGCCGGTGAGCGCGGTGGCGACACCGTGCTGGCCGGCCCCGGTTTCGGCGATGAGGCGGCGCTTGCCCATCCTGCGGGCCAGCAAGCCCTGGGCGAGCGCCTGGTTGGTCTTGTGCGCCCCGCCGTGCAGCAGGTCCTCTCGCTTGAGATAGATGTGCACCGCCTCCGCGGACAGGTTGCGGCAGCGGTAGAGCGGGGTAGGACGGCCGGCGTAGTGCCGCAGGAGGTCGTCCAGCTCGCGCTGAAAGTCGGGGTCGTCCTTGGCGTCGAGGAATGCCGCCTCGAGCTGCTCGAGCGCCGGCACCAGGATCTCGGGGACGTAGCATCCGCCGAAGCGGCCGAAGCGGCCGGGTAGTCTCATCGTTGGTCGTCTCCTCGTCCCGGAAGCCGCCGCCGCGCCATGAAGAACTGCCGGAGCAGTGCGGTGTCCTTGGTCGCTGGCGCGGACTCCACCCCGGAAGAGACGTCGAGCGCCCAGGCAGTCAGGGCTGCGGCGTGCGCCGCATTGTCCGGGTTGAGCCCCCCGGCCAGGATCACCTGGGAACGCTCGGCGTACCGCTCCAGCAGGGACCAGTCGAACCGCGTCCCGGTGCCCCCCAGCCGTCCCGCGGTCCAGCCGTCCAACAGGAGCCGGTCGGCTCCGGTCTCGGCCCGAGCAGGGATTCGCTCCCTGACCCGCACCGCCTTCCACACCGCGCAGTCATCGGGCACGAGCCCCCTGACCCGCGCCACTTCCTTCGGCCCTTCATTCCCGTGGAGCTGCACCGCACCCACCTCGAGCCCCGCTGCCAGCTCGGCAATCTCTTCCGCGGGCCGATCCGCGAAGACGGCCACCCATTCCAGCGGAGCGGCGCGACGGACCGACTCGGCCTGCTCCCGAGTCAGTTTGCGCGAGGAGTTCTCCACGAACATGAGGCCGCCGTGGGTCGCCCCCATCGTGGCCGCCGCCTCCGCGTGCTCTGGCAGGGTCAGGCCGCAGACCTTGGTCTGCCCGTAGACCAGCCGCCGAACCGCCGCATCGAGCCGGGGCTCACGCATCAGGGCGCTCCCGACCAGAAACGCGTCGGCGTGAGCCCGGAGGGAGGCAACATCATCACGAGAGCAGATTCCCGATTCCGCGACCACCAGTCGGTCTCCGGGAATGCCGGGAGCCAGGCTGGGCGTCGTGTTCATGTCGACCGTCAGCGTGCGCAGATCGCGGTTGTTGACGCCGATGATCCGGGCACCGAGCGCCACCGCCCGCCGGGTCTCGCCGGCATCGTGGACCTCGGTGAGGACCGCCATCCGGAAACGCGACGCGAGATCGGCGCAGGCCTGCCAGGTGGCGTCGTCGACGGCGGCCAGGATCAGCAGAATCGCGTCGGCCCCGTGGGCCCTCGCCTCCGCCACTTGATACGGCCCCAGGATGAAGTCCTTGCAGAGCACCGGCTGGGGCAGTCGCCGGCGCACCTCGGTCAGTCGCGCGAGCGACCCGCCGAAGAACCGCTCGTCGGTGAGGACCGACACCGCGTCCGCGTGGCGACCGTAGCTCCGGAGCACCGGCTCGAGATCCGAGCCGGCCCGGATCACTCCCGCCGACGGCGAGGCGAACTTGATCTCGAGGATGAACCCGGGGCGCCGGGCGCGCAGCGCCGCCTCGAAATCGCGGTCGCTGGGCGTGCAGTGCGCCAGCTGCGATTCCAGCGACGCCGAGCGCTCCCGGGCGGCCACCTCGGCGCGCTTGTGCGTGAGGATCCCCTCAAGCGCCATGGGAGATCTCCTTGAGCAGGGCCAGCCGCCGCCCGGCGCCTCCGCCCGCGAGCGCCTCGCGGGCGAGACCCACCGACTCGCGCAAGGTAGCCGCCTTGCCCACGCTCCACGCGAGGGTTCCGGCGTTGAGCGCGACCACGTCGGCGTGGGTGGAGCGGCCCTTGCCTTCGAGCAGAGTGCCCAGCCATTCGGCGTTCTCTTCGGGGCCCGCGCCGGTCAATGCCTCCAACGGCGCCTCTCGCAGGCCGGCATCCGACGCGGTAAAGGTCACCGGCCGGATCTCGCCGTCGCGAAGCAGCATGCCGGTGGTCGGCCCGTGCAGCGCCACCTCATCGAGCCCGCTGCCGTGCACCACCAGGGCCACCCGACGGCCCAGCAGCTGGAGCGTTCTCGCCGCCGGCTCGCAGAGGGCGGGATCGTAAATCCCCATCATCTGCCACGGGGGCCGAGCCGCGTTGGCGATCGGTCCCACCAGGTTGAAGACGGTGCGGACCCCCAGCGCCCGGCGCACCGGCGCGGCGTGTCGCACGCCAGGATGGTATTGCGGCGCAAAGACGAAGCAGATCCCCGCCTGGTCCAGACAACGCCGCGCCATGGCGGGCGGCGGATCCAGCCTGACCCCCATCCGCTCCAGCACGTCCGCCGAACCGCATCGCGAGGACACCGAGCGATTCCCCGTTTTGGCGATCGGGATCCCGAGCTCCGCCGCGACGAACGCGGTAGCCGTGGAAATGTTCACGGTGCCGGTGCCGTCTCCCCCGGTCCCGCAGCAATCGGCGTAAGGGTAATCGGGCCGCGGAAAGGCGACGGCGGAGGCGAGCAATGCCTCGACGGCGCCCGCCATGACCTCCGGAGTTTCCCCCCGCGTCTTGATGGCGGCAAGGACGGCGGCCATCTCAATCTCGGAATATTCCCCGGCGACAAAGCGGGAGAATGTGCTCGCGCTCTCTTCCCGGGAGAGCGATCGCCGGCTCAGGGCCTCCAGGACGTCACTGGCGCGCATCGGCCGCCCACCGGATCACGTTTTCGATGATCCGGCCCCCATCGGGAGTCAGGATGGACTCGGGATGAAACTGGACGCCGAACTGTGGCGCGGAGCGGTGCGCGATCGCCATGACCACGCGATCGGTGCCGGCGATTGGCGACAGCGCTTCCGGCAGCACCGAGGCGGCGAGGGAGTGGTACCGGCCCACCGGGAAGGGAGAGGGCACGCCGTCGAACAGGCGGCCGCCCTCATGGCGGACCTTCGAGGTCTTGCCGTGAACCACCTCCCCGGCCGGACCGACGACGCCCCCGAATGCCTCCACCATGGCCTGGTGTCCCAGACATACGCCGAACAGTGGAACCTGCTCGGCCGCCGCGAGCCGGACCAGCTCGATGCAGCAGCCCGCTTGGGCCGGCGTCCCCGGCCCGGGGGAGAGCACCAGGAGGCTCGGCGTCCGGGTCCGGGCCCGCGCGAGCGCGTGCGCTGCGTTCACGGTGTTGCGCCACACCTCGACCTCCGCCCCGCGTCGGGCAAACTCGTCCACCAGGTTCCAGGTGAAGGAGTCGAAGTTATCGATGAAGACGAGGCGCAGGGGATCATTCATGGGAGCCACCGCTGCCGATGGCGCGGAGCACGGCCTCCGCCTTGCGCCGCGTCTCCAGCGCCTCGGACGCCGGATCCGAATCGAAGACGATTCCGGCGCCGGCCCGCACCCGCGCGACTCCCTCACGCACTACCGCGGCGCGAATGACGATGGCGGTGTCCATCTCGCCGTCCTGGGTCAGGTAGCCGACCGCCCCACCGTAGGCCCCCCGTCGGGAGGGCTCCACCTCGCGGAGAAGCTGCGCCGCCCGAATCTTCGGAGCGCCCACCAGGGTGCCCATGTTCATGGCGGCGGCGTAGGCGTGCAGCGCGTCGTGCCCGTCGGCAAGGTCCCCTTGCACCTCGGAGACCAGGTGCATCACGTGGGCGTAGCGGTCCACGGTCAGCAGACGGGTCACCTGCCGGGTGCCCGGTCGGCTCACTCGGGCCACGTCGTTGCGGGCCAGGTCGACCAGCATCATGTGCTCGGCGGTTTCCTTCTCATCGAGCCGGAGCGCCGCTTCTCGACGGGCGTCGAGATCGGAATCGATGCCGCCCGCCGCGGTCCGCCCGCGCGCGGCGGTGCCCGCGATCGGCCGGATCGTCACCCGACGGGGCGCGCCGCTCACCTTCACGGCGGTTTCCGGCGAGGCGCCGAAGACGATGGAGTCCGCCCCGGCCACGTAGAAGAGATACGGGCTCGGATTCGATACCCGGAGCCTGCCGTACGCCGCCAGCGGATCGGGACAGGGCAGGGAGAAGGTGCGGGAGGCGACGATCTGAAACACATCCCCGGCGACGATGTGGCGCTTCAGCCGGACGACCAGCGACGCGAATTCGTCGTCCGAGAGGTCGAGCGACGGGAGGACGGGAGGATCGGAGGACGGGAGGATGGGCGGATCGCAGGATGGCGGGGCGGAGCCTGCGGCCTCGACCGCCCTCAGCAAGGTGCCGATCGCCACCACCGCGTCGTTGTAGTTGGCCTCTCCTTGCACGCCGCCCATGGCGGTGGCCACGACCAGCGTCCGGTGGCGGAGATGGTCCACGATGACTATCCGATCGGGGACCACGAACTCGAAGTGCGGAGTGACGGAGGGCTCGGGCCGCCCAACGGGCAGCTCCTCGAAGAGTTCCACCAGGTCGTAGGAGAAGACGCCGGCGGCGAGGTGGCAGGCGTCGATGGGCTTGGCGAGCAGCGCGGGCCCCATCACCACGGTGCGCAGGGCGTCGAGAGGCGAGGGCAGCCGGCCGCGCGCTGCCTCGTCGCGCGGGCCCGGGGGCGGCGCGGGAAACACGGCCCGGACCGCGTCGGGGCCGCAGGAGACCTGGGCCAGGCCGTCCAGCCTCGCCGCGGTCCAGCCGAGCAGGGAGCGTCCGTTGGCGGACAGCGCGGTGACCTCCGCTATCCGTCCCGTGCAGGTGATCCGCAGGGCCGGGGAGACGCCGATCAGGCTTCGCTCCCCGGCGCCGGCCCCGGTCTCGCCCGACTCGAGCAGAAACGTCCCCGGTTTCCGTCCGCCCTGCGAGAGCGATCGGTAGAGTGCCAGGGGATCGGGGCTTCCGGTGACCTCGCGGACCAGGGGGAGCACCGCGCCCTCGGGCAACGCCGCCGTGACCATCACATCACCTTGCCGACGGCCGCCGCGATCGGCCGCAGCTCCCGCATCATCGCCGCGAACTGATCGGGAAAGAGGGATTGCCGCCCGTCGGACAGCGCCGTCAGGGGATCGCAATGCACCTCGACCAGGATGCCATCGGCGCCGCAGGCGAGCGCGGCCTTGGCCATCGGCGTGACCAGCTCGCGAAGCCCGGTCCCGTGCGAGGGGTCGACCAGTACCGGAAGGTGGCTTCTCTGCTTGATCACGGGGATGGCGTTGAGATCGAGCGTGTTGCGGGTAGCGGTCTCGAAGGTCGTGATGCCGCGCTCGCAGAGAATCACGTTGGGGTTCCCCTCCGCGAGGATGTATTCGGCCGCCAGGAGCAAATCCTCGACTCGTGCGGCCATGCCCCGCTTCAAAATCACCGGTTTTCGGCTCCTTCCCAGCGCCTGGAGCAGCCGATAGTTCTGCATGTTGCGGGCGCCGGCCTGGAACGCGGCAGCAAACCCGTCCACCAGGGCCACGTCCGATCCGTCCACCACCTCGGTGACGACCGGGAGTCCGGTTTCCCGGGACACGTCCTGGAGGATCCGCAGCCCCTCTTCGCCCAGACCCTGAAACGAGTACGGACTGGTGCGGGGCTTGTACGCGCCGCCGCGCAGCGCATGGCCGCCGGCTGCCTTGACGGCCCGGGCGGTGGCCAGCATCTGCTCCCGGCTCTCGACGGCGCACGGACCGGCGATCACGGTAAAGCGGCCGCCTCCAACCTGGATGCCGCCCAGCTCCACGATGGTGTCATGCGGGTGCATTTCTCGACCCACCAGCTTGTAGGGCGCCAGGATCGGCTTCACGCTCTCGACCAGCGGATCGTTGTCGAGGTGCAGGCTTTCGATGGCACGCTCGTCGCCCAGCGCGCCGAGCACCACCCGCTCCTGGCCCGGCATGTAGAGCGGGCGCAGCCCGAGCGCGGCGATACGCGCCATGAGCTCCTCGGCGTGTTCCTTGGTCGCATGGGGCTTCAATACGATGATCATCCGCTGGTCCTGTCCGGGTGTAGGACATCACGAAAACGAAGAAGCCCACCGCGAAGGCGGTGGGCTCCGAGAGTCACGCGCAGGTCCGGAAACTAGACTATGCGCACGCCGGCCCACCGCGGAAAGAACCGCGCCAGGGCCACCAGCTCGCCAGCGTCCGTGAGGTCATGATCCAAGTATCACCGCGCTCGGGGCCTCCGTCAAGCGTCCTCACGGCTTCGGAAGGGTCAGCGCCACGAAGGGTGGGTACCCGCGCAGGCCCTCGAAGTCCACGTCGCGATGCAGCCACAGGTCGTACTCCCGGCCTTCGGCGAAGGCGGCGCGCAGCAGCGCAACCGCGGAGTCCCGCTGCCCCAGGACCGCGGCAACCCGAGCCTGCCAGACGGTGGGCACGCCGAAGCTGTAGGGGCGAGGCTCCGCGGCGAGTTTCCGGACGAGGTCGCGGGCGAGGTTCCGATCACCGAGTCGCGCGGCGAGCACGGCGCGGAGCCCCACCCGGTCGACGGAAGCCGCCGGGCCGGCCATCGCGCTGTCCGCGACACTCGTCGCCTCCGCGTATCGCTCCAGCGCGTAGAGTGTTTGGGCCCGCAGAAACTGGCTTGCGGCGTGCTCCTCCGCGCGGGGCGGATGGGCGCTCCTCCAGAGCAGGCTTCGCTCCCAGTAGCGGACGGCGTCCGGTGTCCGGCCGTGGGCGCGAAGCTCTTCCGCCGCCTCGGCGAGCAGGGTCGCCTCCGATGCGCTGGGGTCCGCGGGGAGCTGTCTGGCTTCGCGAAGCAGCGATTCGATCTCGGCGGTCTTTCCCTCCGCGGCCAAGGCCCGCACCGATGGCAGCACCGCGAAGATTCGTCTCGGGTTCGCCCGACGCGCCTCGCGCCCCGCCTCGAGCTCGGCGGGAAAGTCGCTTCGGAGGTGATGGATGGCGCCGAGGAGGTCCCAGTACGACACCCAGCCGCGCATCGGCCCACCGCGGCTCGGGAGTGTTCGCAGCGCCTGTTCCGCTTCATCGAGATGACCGGCCTGCATGGCCTGAAGGGCGTGATTGTAGACGGCCTTGGACGCCGGTTCCTCGGCGGCCACCAGGCGTACCGCCCGCAGGGCGCCCTGGTGGTCGCCCGCCATCAGCGCCCTACGATAGTCGACCCAATGCTGCTGGTGGATGCTGAGGCGATCCCGCATCCGCTGGAGGATGTCGAGGACGGAGTCGGCGGCGGCGAACTGGCCGAGGTTGGACAGGCTGAGCGAGGCGATGATCAGCGGAGCGGCGAAGCTGCTATCGATCCGCCAGGCGTGGCCGGATCGCAGGACGGCTTCCTCGAAATCGTTCCGGATGTAGGCCTCGAGTCCCTCGATGGCCTCGAGGTACGCCTCCCAGGCAGGAGGCCGAGCCGGGCGCCCCACATACGCTATCAGCCGCTGATCCACCGAGGCGGCGAGAAACCCCATAAACCGGGCGCGGGCCTCCGGGAGCACCTCCTCGGGCCGCGCCGCCGGGCTCTTCACCGGGTCGATGGGTCCGAGGAATCGGCCCCGCACCGCGTCGTTGACCTGGATTCGGAGGACCAGGGAATCATTCTCCAGGGTGAAATTCCCGGACACTTGCAGTCCCGCGCCGGTCATCCCGGCCAGCGTGGGCGCCGATTCCGTTCCGGGATCGTCGGTGAGCGCCCGCTCGATGGTGCGTGCTGCCTGGAGCGCGGCGTCGGTCGGGACGACTTCGAGGATGCCGGTTTGCTGCAGCCCCTCGGTGAGCCAGTCGGCCACGCTCAACCCGAGAGGCTCGAGGGCGGGAAGGCCGGTCTGGTTGGTGAAGGCGGTGACCACCACCCGATTGGGGTGGGGACCCGGAGCTGCGGGCGGAATCAGGCCCCGGGCCAGCACCGCTCCGGCCACCAGGGCCCCCAGGCCCACGGCGTACATGACGCGTCGCCGGCGCCGCACCGGGGCCCGAAGCGCCTCGGCAAGCGCCAGCGCGGAAGGGAACCGGTCGCCGGGGGAGGGGGCCAGCGCGCGATCGAGGGCGCGTTCGATGCTCTTGACCACCGCGGGAGGCGCCTTCCGGAGTCCCCGCAACGGCGTCGCCGCGCGGCGGAGCGGGGGCGACACCGGCGACGGGCCGGTCACCGCGGCCTCCCCCGCGAGCATCTCATAGAGCAGAAGGCCGAGAGCATAGACGTCGGTTCGCGAGTCCACCGGCATGCCGCCGTGGCGTTGTTCCGGGCTCATGTATCGGGGTGTGCCGACCACCATGTGCTCTTCGGTGAGCGTGGCGCTCGCCGCCGCGTCACGGGCTCTTGCGATTCCGAAATCGCTGACGACGGCGTGGCCGGCCTCGAACAGGATGTTTTCGGGCTTGATGTCGCGATGCACGACGCCCCGCTCATGGGCGTACTGGAGGGCGTCCGCGACTTCCAGGACGATGGCGACGGCCTCGCCCTGCGGGAGGTACGACCGACGGTCGAGGAGGGTTCGCAACGTGGCGTCCTCGACGTAGGGCATCACGTAGTAGAGAATGCCCGACGCCTCGCCGGAATCGTGAAGCGGGAGGATGTGGGGGTGGGTCAGGGTCGCGACGATTTCGATCTCGCGAAGAAAGCGCAGGGGGCCCAGAATGCCGGCGACCGCCGGGCGGAGCACCTTGACCGCGACCCGGCGGCGGTGCTTCAGATCTTCAGCGAGAAAGACCACGGCCATCCCGCCGCTGCCGAGCTCACGAATCAGCCGATAGCGATCACCCAGTGCAGCGGTGAACCGTTCGGACAGTTCTGACCCGGCCCCCCTGGGCTCTGATGCGCCGTCGTCCATGGCGGTAGGATAGCCCGGCTGCCGCGCCGGGGACAACCGCGCGGCTCGCTGGCCAGGGTTACTTCGTCAGGATACATTCGCTGACTCCCGCCCCCGGCCCTTGGTGGCCGGTGCGTCGCGATACGGCCCTCCAACCCCGAGGTTCCCGTGGGTATCCATCGCATCAACATGCTCTTCGTCGAGGAGTTCGGTAGTCCGGCTGATCTCCGCTTCCGGATCGAGACCGACATCAGAATGTCGCGCGCCGCGGCGGGTCGGGGATTCATCAGGCGGCTGCGCGCGGCGGTCGCGTCGTCCCGAGACGAGACGGTGCGCGATCTGCTCCTGGCGCGACTGGCGCGTCCGGTCCAGAAGCGGGAACCGGTGACCGACGCCGATCTCATCCAGGTGCGCCGTCTGGTTGTGGGGGCCCTGAGCAATCCCCGCAAGAAGCTGCCGCCGGAGGCCGGGCCTCGAAGGAAAAAACGACGGTAGGCCCGCGCCCCCTCAGCGCTCCCCCAGCCAGCGGTCCTGCAGGACCGTCACCGGCTTGGTGTAGGTCCGGCCGCCGGCGCTCAGGGTCACGACATAGATCCCTGGCTCGACCGACTGCACGGCCCCGAACCCGCCGCCTCCCCCGCCCCCGCCCCCGCCCCCGCCGCCACCCGCGGCTGGTGTGGGGGAGAGATTCCACTGGACCCGATTCAGCCCCGCGTCCTTGGTTCCGTCCAGTGTCCGGATGACGCGTCCGGTCGCGTCGGCGATGGTGATCTTCACGTCGCCGGCGGCCGGAGTCTTGAGGTAATAGCTGATCGCGGCACCGCGGGGTGCGTTCTCGCCGAGGAACACCCGCTGCCCGCCGACCCGGTCTCCGGCCTGCTGGTCGTTGAGCCAGGCCACGGCCGGTCGAATGTCGAAGAGCGCGGCGTCCTGCGACGCGGTCGCGGCGGTAAGCTGCTGCAGCGGCGTAACGTCGTCCGCGATGAAGACGCCGCGTCCGTGGGTCGCGACGATGAGGTCGCCGTCTCGCGGATGCACCAGGATGTCGTCCACCCGGACGGTGGGGAAGCCGTTCATGAACCGCTTCCACTCCGCGCCACCGTTGCTGGAGAGGAAGAGTCCGAATTCGGTGCCGACGTAGAGAAGGTCCTTGTTCTTGGGATCCTCACGCACCACCTGGAGATTGCCGTAGGCCGGCAGATTGTTGACCAGACCCTGCCAGGTCCTGCCGTAGTCCCGGGTGACGTAGAGGTAGGGCTTGAGATCGTCGCTGCGGTGGCCGTCGACCGCCACGTAGGCCGTCGCGGGATCGAAGTGGGAGGCGTCGATCCGCGCAATCCAGTGCCGGTGGCCGGCCGGCAGACCGGGGAGATTCTTGCCCACCTCGGTGAAGGTCTGCCCGCCGTCCTGGCTCACCTGCAGGTTGCCGTCGTCGGTGCCGGCCCAGACCACCCCCGGCATGACGGGCGACTCGGAGACCGAGACAATGGTGCTGAAGGCGGTCACCCCATCGTTCTTGGAGAGCATCGTCCGGTCCCCGGGG
>Ga0184629_10001223_pt1 | contig 10622 bp, 15 predicted proteins | sample PLM4_32_b1_FD_133158 | JGI IMG/M metagenome (GOLD analysis project Ga0184629, IMG submission 133158) | Groundwater sediment microbial communities from an aquifer in East River, Colorado, USA - PLM4_32_b1 | ecosystem: Environmental > Terrestrial > Soil > Riparian zone | place: USA: East River... | reverse complement strand
AGGTTTCTCCGGTGCGTGCCTTGCCGCCGCCCCAGAGCTGGTTGGGCTTCGCTACGAGACGATTGAACTCCTGCAACAAGTAATTGCTCGGCCGGCCCGGCAGCGCGTCTTGCAACATTGTGCGCGTTTGAAGCTCAAGCGTACTCAGCGCTTCCGTTGCCCTCAGATTGTTTTCGAAACGTGGAGTGGCTCCGATGGTATCCAGCGCGTTGTTTGCTGCGTTCTGGAACGTGCCCCACAGTCCAACTGCTTCGGTGTAGTCGGCATCCTTGGGAAGGTACGTCGTCGGTGCAGAACCGCCCCGCTGCGGCTGTGCAAATGGAATCCCTCGCCACTGTTGCGGCTGGAGAGGGCCCGCGCCGGGAGTCCCAGCGTTGACTTGGTACGCGCCAGATGACAGGGCGCGATCAAGCTCGGGATCGTCTTGGCGAAAAGCGCGGATGCGCCCGTCAGACATCTGAAGATTGATAAGTCCTGACGGACCGCGGTCGGACGGCCCGCGCTCGCGTTGAGCAATTTCGGCCTGAAGGCCACGAATGCCGAGATTGAAATCTTCGGGTGTGATCCGGCCTGCGTTTCTGTCTGCAACAAGCTTACCAATTTCCGTCAACGGTCCTTCAGGTTTCTCCGGTGCGGACGCCTTGTTATAGCCACTGATCTGCCCAGTGACCGTATTGCGTTGACCGAATCCACCTTGGCCATAGGGATCGTTCGCAGGACCGAAAGTCTCCAAGCGTTGCTGTGACGGCTGATTTGCCGCGAGCGTCGTTTGCTCTCCGTACAGCTTGAGCGCTCCCAACGGGTCGGCCTGCGCCATACCCTCCCAGAAGGGGCGCTGCTGTTGCGGCACTGAGTTCATCAGCCCCCAATTGTGTTGGGCGACGGCCTGCTTGTTCTGTTCGAATTGGTGCGGGCCAGTGACTGGGGGGGTGATCAGCGCTTGGTCAGGGAACGACTCCCACGCATTCTTGGCCGCATCACGCGCGGCGCTTTGCTGCTTAAGCTGTTGCTCCTCCGCGTCCCACTGCTTCTGTTGATGCTGCATCAGTGTATTCCGGTATTGCATCATCTGCGCGTTTTCGCGCTGCTGATTCACTGCGCGCCCGATCGGCGTCCAGGGCAGGTTGTCGCCAACCCAGTTGAGAATCTGTCCGACCATGCTACTTGCCCACCATTCCGCCTAAACGCGTTCCTAAGCTTGGACTGCCGCCCCCTGGCATGGGGAATCCTTGTGGGCCCATCGTCCAATCGCCGGTTGCCGAGTTGTACTCAGAGGACTTGCCCAAAAGCGCGTCCATCAAATCCTTATTTGGCCCCCTGCCACTTGGCCCAAAGTTCGCGTGCCCAACCGGCTGTGGCGCGTTCACGGGCGCGATCTGTCCCATACCCAATCCGCCCGCTCCGCCCATGCCGGCCTGACCGAATGGTGAGTTGGGGCCACGAAGGATTTTCTGTAAGTCCTCTTCCGTCAGTTGGTCGCCTCCGAACGCTTGCTGCATGTACGGGGCGAAAAACGGGTCAGTGCTGTATGGTGAGGCCATGTTCTAGTGCTCCTGTCATCATGCCGCCCATATCGACCCCCTGCGTTGTGGGCGCGGCGCATATCGCTCGCGGCGCTTATGCACCGCGTTTGACTGCACCGAATCGACAAAGGCGTTTGAGTAGTCGCCTTCATCCATCGCGCCACACCTAAACGCGGACGCGCCATGCGATGCCCAATTGTGCAACGGCTCGGAACGCCAGCATTCACGCTCGCTGTTCCACTCGTAACGGTAGCTGCGAAGCGCCTTCAGCAAACCGTCGCAATGCTCGGTATCAAACCATGAGACACCGAGGAGCTGACGGGCCCGCTGTATTGTCGCCGCTATCTCGTAAGGGGGCTGTACCTCAACCGACAGACCCAAGTCCCATGCCTGCGTCTGGAGCGATTTTCCGCCCATGCCGAGGCGTACATGTCCGCCGTCATGCGGCCACGAGTGGCGACCGTAGATGTAGCCGCGCTCGTCGCGCTTCTTTTGCAGCAGCCGAACGTAATACGGGATGTCCTCAAGATTGTGCTCGGCATAGTCGATGAAGTGCTTTTCGGGCCCCGATTGCTGCCAGAAGATGATTGCCATGGCGTCGGCCTTTCCCAAGTCCCACCACGTATTCACCTTCAACGCTGGATCGTGAGAGACACGGCGCACGCGACCCTCGCGCTCGGCCTTTGCGATCTGCTTTCCGAAAATCGCGCCCTCAATCGAGCCCTTGAACGCTTCCTCTGGCGTCGAGGGGTATTCCCTCAACATGTCGTCCTGTTGAGTTTCGTATTTCTTGACGTACCAAGCCTTTTGCGCCGCCGTCAGTTCGATGCCATGCGCCTCTTTCAGATCGGCGAAATACTTTTCCATCTCGACATCAATCTCGACGTGTGCCGGATCGAGGACATAACCGGGCTCCCGGTGCCAAGGGAAAAAATGAAAGCGGAAATCGAGTGGAGTGAGCGGAACGCCGCGCCTCTGCTTTTCCTGCGCCTTGGCGCACATATCGTGGAAGTCGCCCTCTTGTCCCTCGGCGGTGCTCTCTACAAAAACGAATTGCCCCGCCTGCACCGTATTGAGCGCGCCAGTCCTAATTTCCTTCGCCTTCTCTGGATTCTTGGAACACGTTTTTCCGTATTCCGACACATGGAGATATTGATAGGTGCCGGAACGTAGCGACGTGCCAACGCGCAGAAATGAATTGTTCCGGAACGTGAGCTGGCGGGCCGAGTCTTCAAGGGCGGGATTCGCCGCTTTGATGGCCTCAGGGAGGTTTTCGTACGGATACTTTGCCTTCGATTTGAAGATGTCTTCAGCGTTCTCGCGCGTATCGGCAACCGTGCCGGCGGCGATGTTGGGCGAGAACACACACGCATCGAGCATCAACAATTGGATGAACGTCGAGAATCCGATCTGACGCGCCTTCAACAAGACGTTCAGGTAGTGAAGGTTGTCCATCAGGACGAGCTGTCCCCAATTTGGGCGGAAGGGAATGCGCTTCGCCGCCTTGTCAACGATCCAGTACAGATTGCTCAGTCGCCAGCGAACGTCGCTGAACTGCTCTACAGCCTCGCGGAAGCCCGTGGGCTCTTGCGCGGCGGTGTCCGCTTCAGCCGGCGACTGGAAGGGCGTTCCCACGCTTCGCTATCTCCTCGAAAAGTGGGCCTAGCGGATTTCCGGTAATATCGTGCTCCATCGGCTGTGACGGCTTGCCCCAACCTCGATCAATGAGCGCCGACGATGCGGCGACTGATGCGCGCGGATCGTCGCTCTTTGCCCAATGCACGAGGCGCTTAATCGCCATCTCCGTGTGTTGTCGCGCAAGCTCGCGGACTTCGGCCACTTCCTTCGGTCGTCCGCCGGGGTTGCCGCTCTTGCCTCTCTGGAAACCGCCCTTGCCTTCTGGGTTCATCGGTACTTGTTTCGGCTTGTTCTCAAGTTTGCGAGCATACGGGCGAACGGTGCTGTTGCTTGTGACGCGTCACGAGCCTTTACCCACTTTGCGGATCAGCGACGTGACCGCTGCTGCGATGTCTTGCTTGGTGGGCTTCGGACTCTCTGCGAGGAAATGAAGCCGCGAGAGGATCATCACCGCGCTCGCCGATACTGGGACCGGGACAAGCTCTATGCTTGCATCGATACGCTCGCGCCATTTGCGAGTGCGCTCGGCTCCCTGGGCGCTCATGTACCTTTGCCCTTCTGAGCGTCGAGCCATGCTTGCGGATCGATATGACGAACCTCGGAAGCGGGCCCGAGCTTGCCAAGTTTGCGAGTTCGATAGTTCCGCCATGCGGCCGCCTTTGGCTTGGTGGCCGCGATGCGTCGAATCCATGACGGTGCTTTGCCGGCGGCGCGGAGGAGGCGTTTCTTGCTCATGCGCCGCCCCACACCGTTTCTGGCACGAATCGCCCGCGTTCCACGTCGTATGTCATGGGTAACTTGGCAGGCTTGCCGGTCTCGGGAATGAACCGAACCTTCTCGATCGTGATAAGCGCGTCGTTTTTGTCCTGGTCCGGGCGCTGCACGATGATTCCGTGATCGGCCTTGTTGTACCAACTTGCGGAGCCCTCCACGTCGTACAGCGTCGGCGTCCGCTTCCTTCCGTTGTCGCTGTTTGCAATGCCCTTCGTCGGGTGAGCAACCACAATCACCATAACGCCATAGAGCCGCGCGAAACGCTTTAGCAGTCGAATCGCCCTAGCGATGTAATCCGTGGTTGTTTCGTCGCGGCGGCGCGCGTGCTCCAGTTCGTTCCATGGGTCAATCAACAAGACCTTGATCCCGTGCCGCATAACTGCGTCTTCGGCGCGCTCAATCACCCATTCGAGATCAAAGGGCTCGTCATCGTCTCCGGTTCCGGTCGGGTCCGTGTCGATAAATGAGAAGTGCGCCTTGATCCACGTATCCGCCCGGCGCTCGTCTGCGAGGTCCGCTGGTCTGCGACCGAGGATGTAGCGGCGCAACCAATTCCGCAGGTGGGGGATGATCGGCATTTCCGGGCCGCATATCGCGGCTCGCCATCCGAAGTGTAAGGCGAGGTTTGAAATGAGGTTGAGCGCGAAGGTTGATTTGCCGTGCGACGGGATGCCCGAGATCACCATGAACTCGCCCGCGAAGACCTTCAGGTACGCGGACCATCCATCAAAGCCGGTGTGGAATGTTTCGAGGTCGCCCTTGGTTGGGTAATCGTCCAAGCCATAGAGCCCGCGAACGGGATAGCGTTGCGCACTGTCAAGAACTGCCTTCACGCGCTCGTGGCCGCATTTCAGAAGCACGTCGTTTAGATCCTTGCATCCTTCCGGGTACGTGACGAACGAGCACTTGCCGACGCCAAGGCGGCGCACAAGCTCGGCTGCAAGGCGGATGCCGGGCGGATCATTGTCTACAGCGATGAGGTATCTCTTGATCCGCTTCAGGCGCGCACGGTTGTTCCACAGAAACTCAAACTTGCCTTCTGCGTCTTTGGATTCGTCCAGCGGGTCCAGCTCGCCAGGCTGCTTACCCTTCGGCACTGCCGGCGCACCATCAGGAACCGATACCGTGAACGGATAACCGCAGCCGATCGCCACAAGGCAATCAGGCTCACCCTCCACAATGATGAGCGGAGAACGCCCGTCATGAAGGGCCGGCTCGTCCAGCGCGTCGCTGTTCCAAAATGTGCGCTTGCCGCCCTCGCGCTGCCAAAACTGTTTCTGAGGCGCGCGGTACTTTATGCCGACTTCGACGCCGCGCTCAGTGATGGGAAACGCCAGTACGCTGCCGCGCGGATCGGGCACCATGTTCGCTGGGTCGCCCTTCGGGGCGATGTTCTTAACGGTATGAATGCCGTAGCGGGTCACTAACTCTGGGTCGATGCCCCGATCCTCGAACCACTTGGCGGCCCACTCGCCTAAAATCGGTTCGCTCGTCATCGTTGTACCGCTCGCACCATCGCCAATCGCAGTGGTGACATCGGAATCGAACGTCTTCGTCGCCAACGAAGACGCTAAGGCACCTGTCCCGTTTGTGCCGCCGGCGGTGGCTGCACTTGGGACACCGGGTTTTCTGGTTTCCGTGACGGATGCTTGAGCACTCAACGCCATGTCTCCTGATGATGTCGGAAGCGGTCTGCATTCGATCAGGCGATTTCGCCGGTCACGTCGCCCATGTATTCGCCATCAAGGCGCCCGTCTGGGTCGTGGGCGGTGAACAAGAAGTGGGCGAGCCAAGCGGCCGGCTTCGTCTTGGTCTTCGCCTCGTGAAGTTTGGTCATCGCCACAAAGGGCGCGTCGATATAGAGCTTTTTCAGCTTGGCGATCTGGCCGCCTGATGATGCGCCCAGAAACAATTTGCCGAAGTCGAAAACCTCTTTCCAGGGGTCAGGCTTGGTATTGGTCTTTCCGCCGTCGAGAACCTGAAGTTTAGGCTCACGCTTTGGCCGTCGCGTTGGCGAAGGTTTCCGCGTCGGTGACGCGCCTTTCTCTTTAGAGAAAGGAACTGCTTCCTGCTTACTTGCTTCTACTTCGTCGCGGTTTTTGTTCATGCCTGCCTCGCAAGGTGTCGCGACGGGCAACGGTGCAATCTGGTAATCGTTGTAATTGTTGATCGAATACGTTGCGGGGGTGTCTCGGCGCCTGTCGCGGCCCCTGTCGCGGGAGGTGTCGCGGATCATCCCACGCGCCTTCAGCAGGTTCAGGAACCGTTCGACACGTCCGGGTTTCCACTTCCAACGCTTTTCGAGGAAGCGGATCGAGTGTGAGAACTCACCTCGTTCAAGGCTGCGACGAGGTTTCCACCTTGCTTCCGATAGCAACCAAATCCACGCTTCAAGCTTCGTGAAGGGCTCGTCTGGCGCCTTAAGCTCAGTGTGGGCCCAGATCGATCGCGCTACAGCAAAAACGCCGCCATCTGCCATCACTCACTCTCCAGTCGCCACGCAGTCCAGCGGGCGGCCAAGGCGTCAATGATCTGTTGCGCGGATTTGGCGCATTCGTCGTCCGTTTCCGGTCTCGCGCGCGTAATGCGCGACAACGGCTCGACTGTTCCGGATAGCGCTCGCTTGCGAAGATGCCGAAGTGGGGCGTTCATCGAACGCTCCCCGCTTCCTCGATCGCCAAGACATGAACCGGGGTTTTCAAAACGTAGCGGGCGTGGTGACCGCTGTAGGGCCCGTCATGGCTTTCATGGATCGTCTCGACGTTGAGCCCGGCCTTTCGCAAAAGCCACGTGTAGTGACTCCAGCGCGGCCCTGGATGCGTGATCGGCGTGCACCCTTCGCTGCCGGCCGTCGCGAGTTGGGCAAGCGCCCACGCCGCGCGGCCGGCGAAGCTCAGTGTCTCGCCTGTGTCGTAGCGGCGAATCGTGATCTGCCGAACATCACCGGTCGGAATCGCGGCGGCGCTGAAAGTCACGAAGGGGCCAGGCTTGGGTAACGGGATATCGAGCTGTGCGGGGTCCGCGCTCACAACGTTGCGAGCCTCAACACATCGAAAATCCGCGCCGCCTGCGCGTCGGAAACCTCGCCGAAGCTGTTGCCGGAAACGAGCGCTCGCGTGATAGTCGTTCGATCGTCGGCGCTGAGTGGTGTCGCTAGAAGCCTGGCGGCGAGCTGAAAGCCATCAGCGAACGCTTGCCTGCGGCCCGACATTCCGACCAGCGCCGCCATCTTGGCGCGCGTCGTCTTTAGCGCCGAGGTAGGCATCGAATGCTCTGGCGATCGGCGGTGAGCAGGCAGAGAACGCGATGAAGCTTTGAGCGAAAGAACTGCGGTCGGCGTCGGCTACGGTCTCGATCCGGCGTGGTAAGGCGGCGGCGTGTCGGAACGGAATGAGCGCGGGTGCTTGCGCGGCCAGCGCGACGTGTGGCTATATCGTGCATCGCAAAATGCTTTCCTTCTTCGCGCCGGCAACGCTCTCAACCGTTGGCCGGCGCTTTTTCTGTTCGGGGGTGGATCAGGCTGCATTGCTCCCGGCGAGCTTTTGGCGCACGACGCTGGGGACGTAGCGCTGAAGGCGGCCGATAGTGACGGGTTGAAACGTCGGGCTAGCCTTCAGCCTGTCTTTGCGGGCCCAGCCTTCATGCACTTTCAGGAACCGCTCTAGGTCTTTGTCAGTCCAAAGCGGTTCATCGTTGGTGGGATAATCGGTCGCCATGTCTCCCAGGTTCTCCAGTTCGTTCATGCACGTGCATGGTCAATGCACGGATGGCAATGAACGCAGGAGAACGGGAAGGATGCAAAGGGCGCGGAGCGTAATACGCCCGCGTGCTACGCGTGGAAAACGTATTAAGCGCCCTTAATCCACTTTTGCTTTTGCCGGGTTCTTGTGATGGTCGAGAGCCTGTCGGGAATGGGGCGGCCGTTGGCGATAGATTCGATGTATTGGAATACCTGATGATCGATCATTGCTTTGCAGCCGCGAGCCTTCTTGTTCGGCCACCTCCGCCAAAGCTCGATCCACCTTCTTTCCGCGATTGACCACCACCACTTTTTGGTTTCCGCGCCCTGCTTGCCGTGCTCTCGGTTTTTTCGGCTGCTCTCTGCGGCCTGAACCGCGGTGTCGCCAAGACCACCGGGCAGCGCGATTTGGTATAATATCTTGCGCTTGCCCTCATACTCGCCAAGCTTGTGGGCAGTAAGGATGAGCTGCGCCACGGTTCCAGCCTCTTGCTCTCGGGAACGGGGGCGCTCGTAAATCTTCAGCAGGCCATGAAGCTCCGCGAGAGCGATCAAAATCTCCTCGCCAAGTTTGCATTCCCCGAGCACTTCCTTGCCCTCGGCTTCGCGAGCGGCGATTTGTCGGCTGATCTCCTCGGCGAGTTCGATCGGTGACAGGGGGGCCGATAGTGACTTTCCGATTCCGTGCCGGCGCGTGAGGGTGAGCGCAATCGCGCGGAAATCTCGCCGCATCGTCCCGAGCGCTTCCAGGGATCGGGCGAAAAATGCCCCGTCTTCCCTGGCGGCGGGGGCGTGCCCGTCTTTGATTTTCTGCATAATTCGCGCCTCCGTGTGGCGTCCGTGAGAAAGTCGCGCGGCGGGCCCGTCACGGAACGGGCGTTCACTGGCCAAAGCTAGCCGCGCGAATCAATTCTATCCGACGACTCAGGCGCCGTCGTCATCCTCCAGGTCGCCATCACCTCCTCGGCACCACAAGCCGTGGACATGATGGTTCTCCGGGGCGCCAAGCGACGGCTCGTCATCTCCACCGTCTTCGGCCGCGTCGTCTTCCTCCATGTCCTCGGTCTCGGCGTCGTGCCGGTCCAGCAAGTCGATGGCCTTCTGGATCGCTAGTTCAAGGCGCTCGCGGGTTGTCAGCGCACGAGCGCGGCGAAGCGGAACGAACCGCCCCGCCGCATTCGATTGCACCTACGCCCTCCCGCGCTTGGCTTTGGCCTTCCGACGTTTAGCCGCACCGGCAAGTGCCGCCTTGCGCGCACGCTCTGAACGCTCAGCGGCGCGCTCTTTCGAGAAGTTCTCCAAAAAGGCGTGTTCGCGCTCGTAGGCCGTGCGTGCGTGCGCAATCACGGCTGGCGTCCACAGGTCCATAGAAACGTTGTTGACAAGGTACAGGAAGCCGCCCGCTATCGGATCGTTTTGGATGTCAATGCCCTGTTTCACCATGTCCGGGATGATGTGTACGAGCTGAATTCGCTTTGCATTGACCTTAACCGCGCGGTGCCCGTATTCCATGTAGTCGAGGGCATATTGCTGGGCGAGAATGTGATCCTTGGAAAAATCGCCAGTAGGCTTCACGTCCCAATAACACTCAATGATTTCGCTACGTCCGCGCTTGCCCGTGCGGATGAACGGAAGCGGTATTTCCCGTGTTGCTTCGCCGTAGGTGATACTCATGGCCGCCTCCCGTCCAGGCGCTTCGCGGCGCGGGCGAGGGCATCGAAGCAAAGCTCGCCGGGGTTCCACCGTGAATTTGCCAAGTGTTCCTCGAAGTTGTCGGACGCCCAAGCGGCCAGAGATGCAATGCCGGCGAACGTCGTCGGCACGGTGCGGACAAGCTTCTCAAGGGCGACTTCGGTCGCGTCGTTGGCCGCGTCGTAGCGGCGTTCGTGGGCGGTCCATCCATGCTTGTCCTGTTGGCGCTTCAAATCCCGCCGCGCCTTGCGGAGACGCTTCAAGGCAGCCTTCTGCTGGCGGACGCATTGCTTCGTCCATGCGGCCTTCGAGATGGGCGCCAGCGATAGCGGCGGGCCAGCCTTCCGCTGCTTGGCGAAGTATGTGTTGAGCTCGTCCTCGCCAGTAAAACTTGCATACGGGATGCCTATATCGAACGTCGGGCGATGCAAGGTAAGGCCGGGAATGGACTTCTCGAATTTGGCGAGCTTGGTTTCAAGCCCCGCCTCCTCGCTGACAACATCGCCGAACGCCGCCCAGGATTTCTCATAGGCGGCGATGGCGGCGAGCGTGGGGTCAATCACAGGCGAGGACGCTTTGGCGGCGCGGGCCCCTGGCATCGCTTTCGCGAGCGACTGAAACACTCTCTTGATTTCGGGGTCGGCAACGTCGTTGAAAAAGTTATGCCACCATTTCGCGACGTGGGCCGCGAGAGCGCGCACGCCCTCCGGGGTTTGCGGTACCGTGCGCGCCATGGCCCGCAATTCCTTGTCGTGGTTCAGCGTGTGGGGAACGTCTTCGCCCCGGTCGCAATAGGCCATGATGGCCGCGCAAGCCTTCTCGTGCGCGGCTATGGCGGCGAAAATGGGATCAGGCTTGCTGGGCGACAATTCTCCCAGCGCTTTGGCCGCGCGCTTCGGTGCGGTACTCTTACGGTTAGCCTTTGCCATGGGACTTACCTCCTTTGGCGGGTTAGGGGTCGGTTGACGTTCGAGCGTCTTCCGGCCCCGTGTCATTAACGTAAATACGTTAAATGCCTTGTTGCATAGTGTCAATACATAAAGTACGTTGCGCGGCGAATTGAGGAGAAAGCCATGCCGCGCGGTGTTCCGCTCGTTCACGACCGGCCATTCCAAATGCGGGTTTCTGAGGAGTTTCTCGCCGCGATCGACGACTGGCGCACGAAACAGCGCCCCGTGCCCTCGCGGTCGGAGGCAATCCGACAACTAGTTGAAGCCGGGATCGCGGCGAAGAAGCCACGGAAGGGCTCTTAATCT
>Ga0184629_10001222_pt1 | contig 10630 bp, 8 predicted proteins | sample PLM4_32_b1_FD_133158 | JGI IMG/M metagenome (GOLD analysis project Ga0184629, IMG submission 133158) | Groundwater sediment microbial communities from an aquifer in East River, Colorado, USA - PLM4_32_b1 | ecosystem: Environmental > Terrestrial > Soil > Riparian zone | place: USA: East River... | reverse complement strand
TTGGCTTTGCTTCGTGCCAGCAAGTGTAAGATGAGAGGATTTGGTGTAGTATCCAGGTAAAAAAGAAAATCGAATGGAGTATCCGAAAATTTTAAAGCACTATGCGAGGTAATATTACCCCAAAACGATAGGTCCTTTTCCGTAAAGAAATCAAACTTAAATTCATAGTTGTCCTTTTTCTCGGGCAGAAATTCGATTACCTCCACGTGCTTCCCGTCCTGCTCGAGTTTCTTTATTAAATCTTTAACCGTTTCGTGCTTTGCTTTGTCCTCTACCGTAAAAATAATACCGATTTCGTGAGCCTTCTTATAAGACACATTTTCTCTATGAGCCTTATTGTATTTAAGCACCATATTGGTCCTGAGATTCAGGAAATTAAGCTTGATCACATCATTAAAGGGTTTACCCCTTCATTAAATTCTCAAAATCTTCTTCGGAAATGATTTTCACTCCCAATTTTTCTGCCTTCTCACGCTTTGACGGCCCCATATTATCACCTGCCAGCAAATAATCCAACTTTCCTGAAACGGATGATAAAATTCGACCACCATTTTTGACTATTATTTCCTGAAGCTGCTCGCGTTCGTATTGCTTGAAGACACCAGAAATTACGAACGATTTGTTTGCTAACACATCACTTTCCTTTTCTGGTTCTTTTGCCGTGCTTTCAAGGTTTAGGCCTGCCTTTTTAAGTCGTTCTATTTCACGCTGGTTCTCCGGTTGCCGGAAGAATTCGTAAACACTCTGAGCAATTTTCTCACCCACCTCGGGAGCGGCCACTAATTCCTCGTTCGAAGCATGCGCTATTTTATCTATTGTCTTGAAATATTTTGCCAATTTCTCGGCTACCGTTTTTCCAACATAACGAATCCCGATGGCAAACAAGACACTTTCAAAGGGAATAATTTTAGACTTCTCAATTCCATCCAATAAGTTTTTAACCGATTTATCCTTAAATCCTTCGAGCCGTAAGAGGTCTTCCTTTCTTAAATCAAATAAATCAGCAGGGCTTCTAACTAATCCCAACAGATAAAGTTGTTCGATTGTTTTCTCACCGAGCGAGTCGATGTCCATCGCTTTTCGCTGAATGAAATGCTCAATACGTCCTCGTATCTGCGGAGGGCAACCATTTATGTTTGGACAGTAAAACGCTGCTTCGCCTTCAATCCGAATAAGGTTAGTTCCACACTCCGGACACTTAGGAATGTAAACAACAGGAGCTGTACCCGCTTTTCTTTTTGCAATATCAACGCCTGTAACCTTGGGAATAATCTCACCACCCTTTTCAACAAAAACGTAATCACCGATCCGTAAATCAAGACGTGCAATTTCGTTGGCATTGTGCAACGAGGCTCGCTTGACGGTAGTTCCGGCTAAGAAGACTGGCTCCAGTTCTGCGACGGGTGTTACAGCACCTGTTCTGCCAACCTGGTAAGTAATACCGTTTAACCGCGTACTGATACTCTCCGATTTATACTTATAGGCAATGGCCCATCGCGGGCTCTTGGCGGTGTAACCCAAAAGCCGCTGTTGGTCAAGTCTATTAACTTTGATGACTACACCATCCGTTTCCAATGGCAGCTCCTGCCTTCCCGATTCCCAGTGATCGATGTATTCCAGGACTTCTTTTATACGTTTGCATTTTTGGTAGGTAGGCGATACGCTAAATTTCCAGGATTCCAATAGCTTGATACTTTCGTCATGCGTTTTTATTCTTGTATCATCCACTAATAGAAAATAGACAAAGCAATTAAGTTTTCGCCTGGCTACTTCGGATGAGTTTTGCATTTTTAATGTTCCTGAAGTTGTGTTCCGCGCATTGGCATAACGCTCTTCACCAATGTCTTCACGTTCTTTATTCAACTGAACAAAAACATGCTTGGGCATGAATACTTCGCCACGGACTTCAAATGTTGACGGAATATTCTTGCCTTTCACCACGAGTGGGATACTTCGGATGGTCTTTACGTTGGCGGTTACGTCATCTCCCCGAACACCATCGCCTCGCGTAACACCGCGGACTAAAACACCATTTTCATAGATCAGGCTTATGGAGACACCATCAAATTTAAGCTCGCAGAAATATTCGTAAGGCTGATCTTCCAGCCCTTTTGCAACACGCCCATCGAAGTCCTCAAGCTCCTGCTGGCTGTACGTGTTGCCAAGCGAAAGCATAGGATATTTATGGTAAACCGTTGCAAACTCTTTGGTAACCGTTCCGCCTACGCGCTGCGTAGGAGAATCCGGTTGTCTGAATTGGGGAAATTGTGCTTCCAGTGAGATTAACTTTGCCAGCAACGAATCAAACTCCTGGTCGCTGATCTCTGTGCGGCTTTGCTGGTAGTAAAGTTCATTGTGGTGATCAATCCTTTTGGTTAACTGCTCAATTTCCTTTTTTGCTTGCTCCGGGGTCATACAGGCATAAAGCTAAATATCGGAGCGATGAAAGCAAAATTGAGGAGTTGAGAAGATGAGGAGCGTGCCTGCCGGCAGGGAGGTTAGGAGGTGAGGAGTTTGGGGCGATTGAAATCTATGTGTTATCGTGTTGAATCTTCAAAAGCCTTCAATTCTTGTCCTAACTCTATCCTGTTATTTTTGCGTTCCACATCGGCCATGCGAAGTGAAGGATCGATTTCAATGGACGCAATTTCAGCTACGGTATTATTAACCTTCAACGTATAAGTAGGGTAGACCCAGGGCCACGCCTCAAGATCTTTTCTTTGTGTGGTTTTATCTTCCACCGGTTTATTTCCCAGCGTTTCATTGGTAGGGATGTACAACAGTTCCCTGGTACCGTCCGTCAACGTTATCATCAAATCAACGGGCATGGGGAATTCGCCAACACGCTCAAGCGTAATGAAGGTGGCGCCTTCTGTGTTGATGATGTTCTTAATGCCGTAATCAATTCTTTTAGTGGTATTCACCCAATAGTTCAGATACCATTTTAACTGTAACCCGGAAACCTTTTCCATTACTCTTATAAAGTCGTTTGGTTCCGGATGCTTGAATTTCCAGGTATTATAGTATTGCCGCATGCCCTTGTAAAAAATCTCTTCGCCAATGATGTATTTCAATTGGTGCAGTAATATGGTACCCATGGCGTATGCTCCCGTTCCGTAGGCTGTATTGGTAGTATAATGATCGGAATGCTGACTGATAGGTTCCTGGAGACCACGTTTTATCAAATTAAAATAACTGGCATAGCTGCCACTATGGGATTCTGTTACGGGCGTATTAAAAAGCAAGGCGATAGATTCCTGACTTGCAAAATCCGTAAAGCCTTCATCTTGCCATGGATACAACGATTCATTGGAAGCCAGTACTGCCTGGTACCAGCTATGCGATGCCTCATGCGCCATGACACCGACAAGACTCGGAAATGAACCTTCCCCTAATATCAACGTACACATGGGATATTCCATCCCACCATCACCACCCTGAATGATAGAGTAGCTATCGTACGGGTATTTGCCAAAGGTGCTATTCATGAATTCAAAATGCTTCACGGCCAGGTCTTCCATCTTCTTCCAATTCTGCGTTGTCTTTTCACTTTTTTGATAGAAGAAATGTAACTCCGGACCGTTCGGCACCAGGGCTTTGTCGTGAACATAATCGGGATCTGCGGCCCATGCAAAATCGATCACGTTTTTAGCAACGAAGTGCCATGTTAGTTCCCCATCTGCGCGTTTTACGGTGGCTCCGGGTTTTTCGTAACCATATCCGATCTTATCACCATTTTGGAGTTTTCCTGTTCCACCAACAATAAATGTTGGATCAATGGTAATCTTCACTTCAAAGTCTCCCCATACGCTATGGAACTCACGCGCTACGTATTGATAGGCATGCCAGCCCTTAAAATCGTACTCCGCTATTTTCGGATACCATTGGGTCATGGAATACGCAATACCTTCCTTATTATTTCTGCCTGATCTTCTGATCTGTATAGGCACCTGGGATTCAAACTTCATGTCGAATACCGTTTTTGAATTTGGCGGAATGGGTTTTGAAAGGGTTACCTCTAAGATAGTTCCATCTATTTTGTACCCGATGTCTTTGCCATCCTGTTTCAGGCTTTCAATATGCTGATAACCAATTTCATCGTCCTTCAATTTGGAAATACGATCTTTTATACGAGCATCAGGATCCATAATGTTCCGTGAACGAACATCCATCATGCTTCCAGGTTGAAAAGCGTTGAAATAAAGGTGATAGTAGACTTTGTTCAGTGTATCCTTTGAATTATTATAATAGGTGAGCTTTTGAGTTCCGGTAACGCGATGCGTTTTTACATCAAGCCTGACATCCATACTGTATTCCACGCGCTGTTGCCATCGGAAATCCTGCGAAAAGAGTGGAAAAAATAGGGTAGAAAGGAATAAAAGAACGATAGAGGTTTTAGGCATGCTGCACGAGTTTCGTAATCGTTTGCAAAATATCTAAAGCGATGAATTTTACAAAGGGAATTTATTCCGCTTAAAATTTATGAAGTAGGTGAGGCTCGCGTATAAATAGCTGCTTTCAGAAATAGTGAGGGGTTCACCAGCTAACGCTTTTGGGATATTGTACGTATAGGTGAAGGAAAATCCCCAGTTCTTATGCGTCACCATCAAGGGTACGCTGATGGCGTAGTTCATAATGCCAAAAACATTTTTATTTGTTTGAACTAATCTATACCAGGTCTTATAAAGAATAAGATTCTTTGCGGCTTCTATCCGATCCTTTGGGGCAACAAACTCAATTTGAGTAAGAGTCTCATTCCCCATAAGCATAAAGAAAGACGGCGTGATCGCAATACGATCAATTTCAAGAAATTTCTTTTTTTCGAGGATTACACCCACTCCCGGCATGATGCGGTGCACATGAGCATCACCAAAGTAATAGGCATAGTTCAAAGAAAAGAGAACAGGTTTTAGTTCCAGCATGGGTGTGACAGATAGTGTATTCTTATAGGGAACATATTCATCTTCATTTCTGATGTTATAGAAATAATGATCATAGCCCGCCATAAAAGAAAACTTTTTAGAAAAGCTATGCAGGTAACCAATGGATGCGATGGTGAGGTAATAGGAGGGATCAAAATCCTTGCTCCAGAATCCGGATACATCGGCATAAAAACCAGACTTGTGATAATAGGATAGGCCTGGCGCGAGTCCGAAATTTTCAATACCCAATGTCCGGCCGGCAGAAAGTACGTTGCTGTTATAGCTAAGCCTCACGGCCAACTGAGAACCTCCCAACTCACCGTATTGAAGAATGCTGTCGATGAGATTAAAAATCTCCAGGGAGTCTTCGAAGGTTAAGGCGGCATCTACTTCCGATAGTATTAATGAATCAGCTTCCTGGGCAAAAACGTATGCCGAGGAAATTGCCAGGATGATTGCTAAAAGCCATCTTCTACACCAATACATGCCAGGCTGTTTGATTACTTAGTTATTGCGTTGCTGAAGTTTTCGCTGCGATTGATCTTTCAGGGTTCGCTGTCTCTCCTGTTGCAGTTGCCTTCGCTGTATCTGGTCCAGAATCATTTGCCTGAACCTTCTTTCTGCATCCGGTAAGGTTCTTAGTTTTTGTGCGGAGATCACTTTTAGTAAACGGCCAGAGTAATCTTTTTCGAGATTGAGCTCTTTCTGCTTTACTTCGAATTGCTGATCAACAAGATCTTTTTCATACTCCTCCGTTGTTTTATTCGGATCAGGATTTTTCTTCATGTCTTTCAGTTGTTGCCTGATCTCTTTACGCCTTTCTGCAAACTCGTGATAGATCGGCCAGAATTTTTCAGCTTCGGCAGGCGTAAGAGCGAGCTGATCCGTAATATAAGCTATTCGCGCCGCCTGGATTTTTTCGCGTACTTTGGGATCTTGTGCCGCTGGCACCTCTTCATCCTGCGCAAAGGCAGGGATGATCATCAAAGTGAACAATATTTTCAGTAAAACTTTCATCTCTATAAACTGTTTAAATCTATCTCGTCTAAAATATCTTCAAAATCCTCTTCATTCAACTCGAGCCCATAGACGGCTCCTTCAATTTCATTGGCATCTTCCTCATTCAAGGTTGCATCTTCTAACAATTCTTCCGTGGTTAAGTCCGCATCATTTAAGTAGGCAACCAGATCTTCTGTTTGAATGGAGGCCAGAATGGATTCTGCTGTTGTCAATTGGCTTTGGCGATTGAACCAAAAAATCCCTAAAGCGAACAGAACAATTACAGGAAGGGCATATCGCAGGGCATAACTAAACACAGGCCGGATTTCTCTTTCCTTATTTGGCGTTGCGACGCGAGCCTGTATGATGCCCGGAAGTTTTTCGAAATATCCCTCCGGAACGTTAAAAACCTCTTTTTTCCCTATGTCTTCCAGTTTTTTCATGATCGATGCTTTGACTTAATAATTTCTTAAAAGTTTAATCATTCCGATAAAAAATCCTCAATTTTCTTAACAGCGTGGTGATAGCTTGCTTTCAGCGCTCCCACGCTAGTTTGCGTAATCTCTGCTATCTGCTCATAGGGCATATCATCAAAGTATTTCATATTAAAGACCAATCGTTGCTTATCGGGCAGTTTAAGTATGGCCTTTTGGAGTTTTAATTGAATTTCATCGCCTGACACATGCGGAGAGCTATCCAGTTTTGCCGATAGCTCCCCTTCAACATCCCCAATAGGTAAAAAGAACCTGCGCTTCTTGCGCTGGAGAAAGGTCAGGCATTCATTCGTGGCAATTCTGTAAATCCAGGTATATAACTGAGCATCTTCCCGGAAACCCTCTATGCTTTTGTGGATTTTGATGAAAACTTCCTGCGTAATATCATCGGCATCATCGTGGTCGATAACCATTTTTCGCGCATGCCAGTATACCCGTTTCTGGTATTCCCGCACAAGCAAGTTGAAACCATAGTTTCGGGTTTCAGGGTTTCGAATCTTAAGTAACAGTTCTTTATCTTCCAAGGAAGAGCAGCTTGAATTCAGACGTTAGACTTTTCAGAGCTTGAAAGGTTTAAAGTTAACTTCAGAAAGGTTAAGGTTAAAATTTATTCGATTAATTAACCGGATTGCACGTCAATGCAATGGTTTCTCACGGAAGACACGGAAGGCACGGAAATATAAATAAAATCATTCCGTGATTTCCGTGAGAAAAGAACTTCTACAACAATTCTAAACTATCCACTAATAATTCAAAATGCTCTTTCGAGTGTGTAGGAAAGTTGGCGAAGCGAAGCTGGCTTTTCTTTGACGCTCCATAACCATCACCCGGCTGCATTCCTTTTTCAAGCAGTAGTTTAGTGATTTTTTCTGTGTGCTCACCCGTGTCCGCGACAATCACGGTTTTCGATTGAAAGGCTTTATCTGTTACAAAAGGTTTCAAGTCAGCCTGTTTATCCAAAGTTTGGTAAAGTACAGCCGCTTTATATTCTGTTTCCTTTCGGATCTTGCCAATACCTCGTCTCACCATATCTTCAACAACTTTGCTGAGCAGGTAAATGCCCAGTACATTCGGTGTTTCAGGAGTCTGGTATTTTAAGGCATGCGTTTTCAAGCTCGGGATAGTATGATACGATCCAATAGAAATTCCTTTTGAGAGAAGTTCATCTGCTTTAGCAATGCACCTATCGTTTACCATCCAAACTCCTAGTCCGGCAGGCAGCCCGAATCCCTTTTGAACAGAAAAGAAAACGGAATCTAATTTTGAATAATCAAAGTCAGGGAAGGGTAGGGAAGAGACAGCGTCAACTACAAGCAGGGCAGATGGATTTGTAACCTTATAATTATAAATAAAATCCAGGGGCAGGGAGACACCTGTACTGGTTTCATTATGCGTAAAGGCAATTAATTCCGTATCGGAAGAAATGGGCAGTGCGTTCGGAAAGGCATGCCCCGCGCTGACTTCATGCTTGGACGGTTTTTTATGAAGTTGTTGAGCAATTTCAAAAAAGCGTTTAGAGAATGATCCGTTCACAAGGTGAAAAGAATTCTTTTCCACCAGGTTTTGAATAATTCTTTCCCAAATTTCTGTAGCCGACCCGGTAAAGAACAGGTGGTAGTCGGCAGGAAGGTCTAATAACTCCCGTAATCCATCTACGGTATCCTTGTAGATACTTTCAAATTTTTTGCTGCGGTGAGATAAGGATGGAATATCCTCACGAAGGGCAGCCTTCATGTGATCCTCCACCGTAAAATAGAGTTGAGAAGGACCTGGCGTGAAATTTATTTTAGTGTTCATCATGCGGCAGCAAAAGTAAACACTGGCAGCGAAGTCGCTTAGTCAAAAAATACAATTTTCGCAAGAGTGTTAAGTAATAGTGTTTTGCCTATGTTGCATCAAATCCCACTCGGGTTTGGGACACGTTTGCTGAACCTAACAATATAACAATACCGAGTGTAGCTGTTATACAAAATCAGGCTTCACCCCGACTCGTCGGGGCCTCGCCCAAAAAGCAGGATAACAGAAGAAGGTTGCGGATGGCGGCAGCTCAAAACTTGTCTTTTATGGGGTTCAGAAGCACCTCACCAAACCCAGTGGGCTTTTTTTTATTCAACACACCGCAAGAATTATTTTTAGACTTACCTCATACCCTGCCTTCCGTCAATCTCCTGGAACATTGACTATTGAAAATTGACTTTTGAGCATTTTTTGGCAGAAGTGTATTGAGATGTTCAACAATCAATGCTTGCGCCGGCATCAATAAAGCACCCTGAATTTTATGGTGTGGTCAATCTGCCGCAATTCCTTGATGACATCTTTATCATACTCTTTGTTGATGTCTGTGATGACATAACCAATGGTCTCATTGGTCTTCAAATATTGTCCGACAATGTTGATTCCGTGATTGGCGAGAATGTGATTGATCCTGGCCAGAATTCCAGGAACGTTGTCGTGGATGTGAATCAGACGGTGCGCGTTATCAAGCAATGGTAATGTAAGGTTAGGGAAACTCACGCTATTGGATGTACTTCCGGTGTTGATGTAATCCATAATTTTGCCGGGCACAAAATTGCCAATGTTTTCCTGGGCTTCAGAAGTACTCCCGCCAATATGGGGTGTTAAAATTGTATTGGGTAATCCGCGCAACGGAGATTGAAATTCTTCATCATTGCTTACCGGTTCGTGAGGAAATACATCAATAGCACAGCCCGCTACCTTGCCCGATAAAATATTTTCACTCAGTGCGTGGATATCCACGATGTGGCCCCGGCTGAGATTAATGAAAATTACACCTTTCTTCATCCAGCCAAATTCGCGTGTACTAATCAGGTTTTTATTAGACTCTCGTCCATCCACATGCAAGGAGATCACGTCAGCTAATTCCAGCACCTCCTTCATCGTCCGGCATTTTACAGCATTGCCCAGCGACAGCTTCTCCTCTGTGTCGTAATATGAGACTTTCATGCCTAGCGATTCGGCGATGACAGAAAGCTGAGTTCCTATATTCCCATACCCGATAATTCCAAGTTTTTTTCCGCGCACTTCGAAACTTCCTTTAGCCGATTTATCCCAAATGCCTTTGTGCATCTTGACAGACTTATCCACGATGCTCCGCATGAGCATTATCATTTGGGCAACGGCCAACTCCACAACAGATCGCGTGTTACTAAAGGGAGCATTGAAAACCGCAATGCCCTTCTTTGTTGCCGTTTTTAAATCAATCTGATTTGTTCCGATACAAAAGGCCCCAATAACCATTAACCGGTTGGCGTGCTCCAGGACTTTTGCAGTGACTTGTGTTTTGGAACGGATCCCTAACACCGAGACATTTTTGATCTTCTCGCAAAGTTCATCTTCCGTCAGCGCAGCATGGTAGGTCTCTACATTGAACCCTTCCGATTTCAGCAGTTCTACAGCAACGGGATGAACATTTTCAAGTAAAAGCACATTGATTCTGTTCTTGGGATAAGAAATAACAGTATTGAGTTTGTTCAGGTATAAAAACTCATCCAGGCTCGGCGTAATGTGATCCGCTTTGTTTAAAATATTTTCACGCTCAACATTTTCTGTAAAGGCATAAAATTTATTTGCTAGTCCGGAATTTTTGATTTCATAATCGGTGTAGCCATCCCCAATGACATAAATATCTCCCGGAAGGTTTAACCGCTTCAATTGCTCTACTTTCCCGTTGTTAGCAGACAAAGGATTCTCTGTATCAAAACCGACGACACGTCCGTCCTTATCAAAGCGAAATTCGTTAGCCAGAATATTTTCCGCTTTAATGCCAAACTCCGTAACAATGGGTTCGATAAATTCACGAAAGCCATTCGATATGATATAAATATTGTCTGAATACGTGGTAAAAAACTCACGGTTGCGCTTAAACGATTCTGATACTTTTTCTTTTAACAGGCTTATCAGCGGACCGAGGTGCTGTTTAGAAAGAGCCAATAAGTTTAGCCTTTTCTCGAGGGATTCACGAAATGAAATAGACCCATCCATGCCCTGGTTAGTAATGGCTATGATCTGTTTTTTTCGTTGTTCCCGCTCAGCATGATCCTTTAACGATATGTCGGCCAGAACATCAAGGGCTTCCACTTTCGTAAAGGTGCTGTCGAAATCGATTACAAAGTACTTATTGATCTTCATGGGTCAGTTGTAGACCGCAAATGTAATTTGGATTTGTCATTTACGATTTACGATTTGTATTTTTTT
>Ga0184629_10001221_pt1 | contig 10647 bp, 10 predicted proteins | sample PLM4_32_b1_FD_133158 | JGI IMG/M metagenome (GOLD analysis project Ga0184629, IMG submission 133158) | Groundwater sediment microbial communities from an aquifer in East River, Colorado, USA - PLM4_32_b1 | ecosystem: Environmental > Terrestrial > Soil > Riparian zone | place: USA: East River... | reverse complement strand
CCCGGTCCATGACGCGAAACGGGCCTGGGAGCGGGCCGCTCTCGCCGGCGCAACGCCCAGGCCGGCAAACTACCAGATCGGCCTCGCGCTCAAGGCTGCGGGTCGGACCGAGAAAGCCCGCGCCTCATTCCGGGAGGCGCTCTCCGGCCCGGCGCCGGCGCCCGGGGCCGGGAAGGAGCTCGGCCTTTTCGCGCTCGCGGAGGGCAACTCGGCGGAGGCGCGCGATCGGCTCTCGCGATACGTGCAGGCAGCCGGACCGGATCCGGACTCCCTTTCCGCGCTGGCGGTGGCCGAGGCGAACGTCGGAGAGAGCGGCTCCGCCGTGAAATCGGTCGAGGAGGCGAGAACCCTCATGGAGGGTCGCTGGAAAGGCGTCGGGCTCCAGGCCCGGCTCTACGCGAAAGCGGGTGACGCGCGCCGGACGGTCGAAGCTCTGCGTGCTCTCGCCGCGGAAGGGGGAATCGATCGCGAAAGCCTGCGGTCGGATCCGGCTTATCTTCCGATCGCCGCCGACCCGGTCTGGGTGGCGTTCCTGTCCGAAACTCCTTCCCCCTCCTCGACGCCGCCGAAGAAGTAGCGCTCAGTTCTCGGCTTCGGTGTCCGGCTGAGAGCTCGCGTCGGCCGGCGGAGCGCTCGCCTTTCGGGCCGTTACCGTCTGACCGCCCGGACCGCCGTAGAACTCGACGAGCGCGGAGACGATCGCCTGGGCGACCTTTTCCCGGTAGCTTCGGGAGATCAGGAGCTTGCGGTCGTCGGGGTTGTTGAGGTTACAAACCTCGATCAGGACGCGCGCCGGAATCCGGTTGTAGCGCAGGATCGCCGGGACCCACTCGCGGCCGCCGCGGATGACGTTGCGTCGGATCGGCTGAAAGGCGTGAAGCGGGAGACCGAGCGCCCGAAACGCGCCGACGATCTTCTCCGCAAGGTGCCGGGAGACGCCCTCCGCTTTGATTCGATCGCGCCGGGAAAAGCTGACCCGGGGCTCTTCCCGGACCTCCCGGCGCGCGCTGTAAAGCTCGCCGCTCTTGCCGAACGAGCTCTTCAGATACTTCTCTCCCGGAATGTAGACCATCAGTCCGCGGACGGCCGGGTGGAGTGAATCGGCGTGCAGCGAGACGAACACGGTTCGATCCTCGGACCCGCCGCGCTCCTCGGCGCGACGAAGAACCGAGTTCGCGAGGTACCAACGGAAGTTCACTCCGGCGACGGGGTCGTCCAGGTCGTAGGGAGGGTTCGTCATCACCCGGGCCGACCGGGAATCGCTCACGACGTCGGACCGCCCGTCGGAGCACCCCGTGAGACGGCGCACGGTCGGGACGACGGCGGCGCGTGTGTGTGCCCGCAACAGGCGTTCGACCCGGCAGGCGAGGTCGTACACGTGGCGCGCCTCCTCGACGCCTTCCACGCGCGCCCCCGTGTCGCGGCCGCCGTGTCCCGCGTCGAGCACGAACGTCACGCCCGCGAGGTTGACCGCCCGAACGCGGTTGACGAACTGGGTGGCTTCGAGTCTTCCCTTCTCCTCCTCGATTCGCGCGGGGTCGTCCGGAGGCCGGAACTCCGGCGACAGGTCGGCGACCGGGATCTTGACCGCGTAGCCGACCGGAATGGAGCGCACGTCGCTGATCCCGCTCCGCTCCGCGATTTCGGCGGCTTTCGCGTTGACGTCCTCGGCGTGGAGGCGCCCCGTGAGCCGGACCACTACCGCCGTATAGAGGGCCTCGCCGCGCTGGAGCCGGTACAGCGCGAACCGGCCTTTCTCGTCGCGGCCGAATTCGAGCGGCAGCGTCGCGGCCGCGGCGGCCCCCGCCTCGTCACGAAAAGTCGCCGTCAGGAGCTTGAGCGGAATCCGGACTATCTGGCCGCGCTCGGTCGCGAGCGACTCGAGGCCGTTTGCGGCACGGACGTCGCGATAGTTCACTCCGTCGCCCGTGAACCACTCCGCGATCCGCCAGAGGCTCTCGGGTTTTCCGGTCAACGCGGCGACTCGATGGACCCACCCCTGCGCGTCTGCGGTGTCGCGCGGGAAGAGCGACTCGATGGCTATCCGCCGGTAGTTTTCGGAGAGGAGCCGGTAGGGAACCCGAACGAAGACGTCGTTTCTCAGCAGCTTCACGCCCTCGTTTCGCGACAGGATCTCGCTCTTCGTCCGGGGATCCTCCGTGAAGCGCTTCACGAAAGCGTCGAGTCCCTCGCCCGGCAACGGCCGGGCTGAAAGGGTGATCTCGTCCCCCTCGCCGATCGACACCTGGAGCTCCGGCGAGACGACGACCTTCTTGTCGCCGCGGAACTCTCCCGCCGCGCTCGAGGGGAGAAAGACCAGAACCGCCAGCGCGAGAGCTCCGGCCCCTGACCTCCGTCCAGCTTCGGACACCTGTTCCCCGGGCACCTTCCTACCGGACCCCCCTCGGCATCTCGTCGGACAGCGCGACCTCGCGCTCCAGCGCGCCGGCCGCGGCGAATACGTTCGCCTCGCCGAGGCGGGGGCCGAGGATCTGCAGGCCCAGCGGGAGACCCTCCCGCGAGAATCCGGACGGCAGCGAGATCGCAGGCAGGCCCGCGAGCGAGGCGGGAACCGTGAAGATGTCGGAGAGGTACATAGTCAGCGGATCCTCGGTCTTCTCGCCGATGCGGAATGCGGGCGCCGGTATGGAAGGACAGACGATCACGTCCACTTCGCGAAACGCGCGCTCGAAGTCTTCCGAGAGAGCCGCGCGGGCGCGCATGGCGCGTCCGTAGTAAGCCTCGTAGTACCCGGCGGCGAGCGTGAACGTACCCAGCAGGATCCGGCGCTTGACCTCCGGCCCGAAGCCCTTCGTGCGGCTCTCGACGTAGAGCGAAGCGAGGTCGGTCGCAGGGGGTCGCGGGCCGTATCGAATGGAGTCGTACCGTGCGAGGTTCGAGGACGCTTCCGCGCTCGCCACGACGTAGTAGATCGCGATCGCGTCCGGGGCACGCGGGACGCTCACGGAAGAGACGCGGGCCCCGGCCGACGCGAACGCCCGCTTCGCCTCCTCGAGGTTGTTCGCCACCTCGCCGTCCAACCCTTCCGCCTGCGCTTCCTCCAGAAAGCCGACCGTCAGGCGCCCCGCTCCCCGGGCGACCGCGGCCTCGGGGTCGCCCGGGTCTTCGAGCGAGCTCGTCGAATCGAGCGGGTCGGGGCCCGCGATCACCCGGTAGAGCCTCGCCGCATCCGCCACGTTGCGCGCGAGCGGACCGATCTGGTCGAGCGAAGATGCGAACGCGACGAGCCCGTAGCGCGAGACGCGTCCGTACGTCGGTTTGAACCCGACGACGCCGCAGCACGCCGCCGGCTGGCGGATCGACCCTCCCGTGTCGGAGCCGAGCGCGCCCGGAACCATTCCCGACGCGACAGCCGCGGCGCTGCCCCCCGAGGATCCGCCTGGGATTCGTTCCAGGTCGTGCGGGTTGCGCGTCAGCTGGACGGCGCTGTTTTCGGTGGAAGAGCCCATCGCGAACTCGTCCATGTTCGCGCGGCCCACGAACACGGCGCCGGCGCGCCGCAACCGGGACACGGCGGTCGCGTCCGCCGGCGGGCGAAAGCCGCGGAGTATGCGGGAGGCGCAGGTCGCCTGCCGTCCCGAAACCCACATGTTGTCCTTGATCGCCATCGGCACTCCGGCCAGCGGCAGGTCCTCTCCCGCCGCCACCCGAGCGTCCGCCGAGCGCGCCTCCTCCAGAGCGAGATCGGGGGTGACCTCGAGGAATGCCCCCACCCGGCCGTCCAGGGCGCCCACGCGCCCGAGGGCATCGTAGAGGACCTCCTCGGCCGACAGGCGGCGCGAGCGGACGTCGTTCGCCGTCGCCACGACCCCGGGCGGCCGCGAGGTCAGCGTCCGCTCCCTCTGCGTGGAGGCGGCGGCTTCACTCGCCGCCTCCGACCACCCGCGGGACGACGCCGAAGCCGTGCGAGCACTCGGCCGCGTTCTCGGCGAGAGCCCGGTCCCCCGCCCCCGCGCGCGGCGAGTCCGGACGCAGCGGAGTTGCCCGCGCCGCGTCCGGCGCGGCCGGGCCCCCCTCCGGAAGCTCCTTCAGCTGGTCAATGTAGGAGACAATCCGGTCGAGCTGTCGCGACCAGACCGGAAGCTCGTTTTCGGGCAGACGGAGACGGGCCAGGGCGGCAATCCGGCGCACGACGTCCGGAGTCACCGCCGAGGAGTGGGAGGACATCCGAAAGATTGTAAGTCGGAAGACCAGTTTCGGCGCGTCTCGCAAAAGGACGGACCGAACGTCCGCGGTCCGCCGCCTTCTCGCGCGGGTCCGGAGGCTCGCCGCGGATCCCGAGCTCGTCGCCTTAGCGCGGGTCGTCCGGAGCCGGGGCCTTCGCATGGACGCGTGGATCGTCGGGGGCGCTCTGCGCGATCGAGCCCTCGGACGGGCCGTCTCGGAGGTGGACCTGGCCGTATCCGGCGACGCGGAGAGGGTGGCGGACGCCCTGGAGTCGCGCGGCTTCGGACGGGCGTTCCTCCTCTCGGCAGACCGGTCTCCCCGCGTGTTCCGGGTCGCCGGTCGCCGGCGCCTCTTGGACGTCGCCGAGATCGAAGGCGGCTCGATCGAGACCGATCTGGCGCGGCGCGACTTCACGGTGAACGCCCTCGCGTTCGATCTGGCCACCGGTACGCTCCTCGATCCGTTCCACGGGCTCGGAGATCTCGACCGCCGGCGGCTCACGATGGTCGCCGAAAAGAACCTCGCCGACGACCCTCTCCGGTGCCTGCGCGCCGCGCGGCTCGTCGCGACGCACGGTCTCACGCCGGATCGGCGCACTTCCGACGCGTGCCGCCGGGTTTCTCCGGCGCTCGCGCGCGTGGCGCGCGAGCGTATTCAGGCAGAGCTGGCGAAGCTTTTCGAGGCGCGCGAGGCCGCTCCCGCGCTCAACTGGGCCTGGCGAAACAGCGTCCTCGGACCCGCACTCGACCTGCCGATCCCGTCGGAGAAGTGGAGACGCATCGCGCGCCGCCTTGCGGCGCTCGATGTCGTCCCGTTCCGGACCGTCCCGGGTGCGCGGCGTCGCCGGCTCCGGCTCGCGCTCATAGCCGCCGGTCTGGGGCTTTCCCCCGCCGCAACGGCCGGCTGGCTCCGCCGACTTCGCTGGAGCGCTGAGGAGTCATCGGAGGTGGCGCGTCTCATCGATCTGGCGACGGCGGCGCGCACTCCGCTCGCGGACGACGACGCCTGGCGCTGGATCCTCCGCGCGGGAGATCGGGGCTCCGACGCTCTCCGGCTCCTCGAGGCGCAGGCACCCCGGGTGCGCCGCTCCGCGCGCGATCTTCGGGCCCGGCTGCGGCGGAAGGGTCCGGTTCCGGACGTTCGCGGCGGTGACGTCCTCGAGTGGCTCGGCATCCCCCCCGGACCGGAAGTGGGCCGGCTGCTGGATGCAGTCCGCGTCGAGGGTCTCGCCGGGCGGATTCGAACGCGAGCGGACGTCCGCAAGTGGCTGCAAATGTCGCAGGGGAAAGGCGGGCCGCCGACCGGCCGAGTTCGCTAAAGGTCTGATAAGCACTGCGTTATAATGCTCAAACGCTGAAACTTGCCGAATTTCTCCGGTTCATGGCGGGTAAGGAGGCTTCCGACCTCCACCTGAAGCCCATGAGGCCCCCATTGCTGCGGGTCAAGGGAAAACTCGTCCCCCTGAAGGCGGAGGCGCTCCAGCCCAAGGAGCTCGAGGAGATGATCCTGGAGATCCTGACCCCCGCTCAACGGAGCAGACTCGAAAAGCACCAGTCCGTAGACCTGGGTTACGGGCTGGCCGGTGTGGCTCGATTCCGCGCAAACGTGTACGTTCAGAGGGGCTCTCTCGCCGCCGTGTTCCGGCGCATTCCTTTCAAGCTGCCGTCGATCGACGAGCTGAATCTGCCCGAGGTCCTGGAGACCTTCGTCCACCTTCCCGCCGGCCTCGTCCTCATCACCGGGCCCACGGGATCGGGCAAGTCCACGACGCTCGCCGCGATACTCAAGAGCGTCATCGAACAGCGGCAGGTGCACATCGTCACCATCGAGGACCCCATCGAGTACCTGTTCGCCGACGGAAAGGCCGCCGTTTCGCAGCGCGAGCTGGAGACCGACACGCCCGACTTCGCGGAGGCGTTGAAGAACATGTTCCGGCAGGACCCGGACGTGATCATGGTCGGCGAGATGCGGGACTGGCAGACGATGCAGACGGTGCTCACCGCGGCGGAGACCGGCCACCTGGTCTTTTCGACGCTCCACACAAACAGCGCCGCCCAGTCGATCGACCGCGTCATCGACTCCTGTCCGTCGCAACAGCAGCGGCAGATCCGGTCGCAGCTCGCCCTGGTCCTTCGCGCGATCGTTTCGATGAAGCTGATCGAGCGATCCGACGGCTCGGGGCTCCTGCCGGTCGTCGAGATCCTGATCAACTCCCCCAAGATCGCGAAACACATCGAGGTCGGCGAGACCAAGGAAATCGGGGAGGAGATGGAGACATCGGTCGCCTACTACCGGATGCAGACGATGAACCAGTCTCTGCTCGCGCTTCTCGTCAACAGTCGGATCACGTATGAGCGCGCGATGGAGCTGTCGACGGACCCGGAGGATCTTTCTCTCAAGCTCCGGAAGCTCTTTCCGCAGATCGAAGAGCGCCAGCAAGGAGGTCCCATGGCTTCGGACAACGATTTCTCGCACATCTCCCGGCTCATGGAGACCAAGCAACTCTATGACCAGCAGGAGCAGAGCTGGCGGATGCGTCTGACCGAAAAGGACGAAGAGATTGCCCGGCATCGGGCCGAGAACCAGGAGTTGCGCCGCGCGAGCGAGGAACGTCACCGGAACCTGGGCGACCTGGAGGCCGAGATCGCAAAGCTCAAAACCGAGAACGAACGGGTGGCCCGTGAGTCGCAACAGAAGATCGCCCAGTTGAACGAGCGGATCAAGGAGCTGAACCAGCGGATTCTGATCGCCGAGGGCGGCGGCAAGGTGGCCGCCGGGCAGGGGGTCTTCAAGAGATAGGTTTCAGTTCTCGGTTCTCAGTTCTCAGGCCGCCCTTCCCTCGCCATCGCAGCCGCCAGAAAGGCGCCCACCGTCGCACCGGCGACGTCCGCGAAGAAGTCGGCGGAATCCATCATCCGCCCGGGCACCCACTCCTGGTGAGCTTCGTCGAGCGCGCCCCACGCTGCCATCGTGCCGATCAAGATGAGAATCCTCGACCACGCGAAGCCCGGCCGCCCTTTCCACGCGATTGCGCGATAGAGAAGAAACGCCTCGACGGCGTAGAGGAGAAGGTGCGTCACCTTGTCGAGCGGAATGCCCCCGGCCGGGACGGAAGGTGGATTGGGCCAGGACGTGAGTAGAAAAAGAAAGCCGCCCCAGAGGGCGGCTCCAATTCGTGCGCGTCGCTTTCCCATCGCCCGTCGGAATGACGGAGCCTATGCCCCCCGTTTGGACGGTCCGGTCCGGCTCGGCCCCTTCTTCGAACCGGGCCTCGCGACCTTTCCCGGCTTCGAGCGCTCGGGTTTTGCCTTCCTGGCAGTCTTCCGGCCGCCGGCCTCATCGCCCGTCTCGTCTTCCGACTCCGGCTTCTGTTTCCGGACGGTCTCGACCCGGCCGCCCGTCATCCGCCGGGCGCGGTCGGAGAGGGACTCTTTGCGAGGACCCTTCTCCTTGGCCTTGAATTTGTAGTCCACGAGCTCCAGGATGGCCGCCTCCGCCGCGTCGCCTCGCCTCGCCCCGAGCTTCAGGATCCGGGTGTAGCCGCCCGGCCGGTCCACGAAGCGGGGCGCGATCGTCTCGAAGACTTTCTTGACCGTCAGGTGGTCGGGGATCCAGCGGTAGACCCGCCGGCGCGCGGAAACGCCGTCGTTCTTCGCCGCGGTGATGAGCTTCTCGGCGAGCGGCCGCAACTCCTTTGCCTTCGTAACGGTCGTCTGGATCCGCTCGTGCGTCATGAGCGACGCCAGCTGGTTCGAGAACATCGCCAGCCGGTGTGCAGTCGTTCGCCCGAGCTTTCGCCCGGCCCGGTTGTGTTGCATGACTACTCGCTCTGGGCTTCGGCCGTCTCGAGCTCCATGCCGAGCGACAGGCCCATCGGCCGCAGGATGTCACGAATCTCGTTCAGCGACTTGCGGCCGAAGTTCTTCGTCTCGAGCATGTCTCTCTCGCTCTTCTGCACGAGGTCCCGGATCGTGCGGATACCCGCGTTCTTGAGGCAGTTCGCGCTCCGCACCGAGAGCTCCAGCTCGTCCACCGACTTGTTGAGGTATTCCGCCAGGTTCTCCGGCAGCTCCCCCTCTCCCACGCCTTCGAGCGCGGTCTCGACCTCTGCGTTCACGAAGATGGTCAGGTGGTCCCGCAGAAGAGTCGCGGCCAGGCCGACCGCGTCCGCCGGCGAGACCGTGCCGTTGGTCCAGACCTCCAGAACGAGCCGGTCGTAGTCGGTCGCCTGACCGATGCGCGCCGCCTCGACGTGATAGTTGACGCGTCGAACCGGCGAGTGCACCGAGTCGATGGGGATGTAGCCGATCCCCATGTCCTCGTCGAAGTTCTTGTCGGCCGATACGTAACCGCGGCCCATCGAGACCCTCCTCTCCATCTGCAGCTTGCCGTTCTCGGAAAGCGTTGCGATCGGCGCGTCGGCCTCCAGGATGTCGATGGCCGAGTCGCCCTGGAGGTCGGAGGCGGTCACCTTGCCCTTGCGGGTGACGTCCAGCGTGAGGATCTTCTCCTCGGTCGTGTGCATCTTGATGGGAATCTGCTTCAGGTTGAGGATGATGTCGGTGACGTCCTCGACGACTCCCGGCAGCGACGAGAATTCGTGGAGAACCCCCTCGATCTTCACCGCGGTGATCGCCGCCCCCTCGATCGAGGAGAGCAGGACGCGCCGCAGAGCGTTGCCGATCGTGGTGCCGAAGCCCCGTTCGAACGGCTGCGCATAGAACTTACCGTACGTCGCCGACAGCGACTCGGGCTCGAAATCCAACCGCTTCGGTTTCTGAAAACCCTTCCACAGCGTCATGATTCTTTCTCCCACGGGGACAGGTTTTAAACCTGTCCCCCTAATTCCTGTCCCCAAACCTACTTGGAATACAGCTCGACGATCAGCTGCTCCTGGATGGGCAGCTTGATGTCCTCCCGGCTCGGCAACTCGAGAACCGTCCCGCTGAACGCTTCCGGCGAGAGGTCGAGCCAGTTCGGTACGCCGCGAGCGCGCGCGGTTTCGACCGAGGCCTTGATCTGTTCGTTGGACCGACTCTTTTCCTTGATTGCGACCACGTATCCCTTCGAGACCCGGTAGGACGGGATCGTGACCTTCTTTCCTCCCACGGTCACGTGGCCGTGGCGCACGAGCTGGCGCGCCTGCGCCCGCGATGCGGCGAACCCGAGCGAGTAAACGACGTTGTCCAGGCGTCGCTCGAGCTCCTGAAGAAGATTCGCGCCCGTGATTCCTTTCCGGCGCTCCGCGCGCTGGAACGTGAGGCGGAACGGGCGTTCGAGGAGCCCGTAGATCCGCTTGACCTTCTGCTTCTCCCGGAGCTGGATTCCGTATCCCAGGAGCTTGCTCCGCCGCCGGCCGTGCTGGCCCGGCGGGTAGTTGCGCCGTTCTATGGCGCACTTGTCCTTGAAGCACCTGTCCCCTTTCAGGAACAGCTTCATCCCTTCTCGCCGGCACAGCCGGCAAACCGATTCCGTGTAACGCGCCAAAGACTTGAACCTCCTCGATCCCTCTTTTCTCTTTACGTCCTTCCTCCCGGCTGGGACCGAGGAGCCGGTTTACAGACGCCGACAGCAGTTCGCTGTCAGTTCTCAGTCTTGAGCTAGACGCGCCTCCGCTTGCGCGGGCGGCAACCGTTGTGCGGGATCGGCGTGGTGTCCTTGATGGACTTGATGTCGATCCCGTTGGCCTGGAGCGCCCGGATCGCGGACTCCCGGCCGGCCCCCGGTCCGGTCACCCGGACATCCACGGAGCGCACGCCGTTCTCCTTCGCGTGCTCGGCGCAATTCGCCGCCGCGAGCTGGGCCGCGAAGGGAGTTCCCTTCCGCGAGCCCTTGAATCCGATTCGTCCCGCCGAAGACCAGGCGAGGATGTTCCCCTCCTGGTCGGCGATCGCGATTATCGTGTTGTTGAACGACGCCTGCACCGTCGCGACGGCGTGCGGGATGTTCTTCTTCTCTTTTTTTCCGGTCCGGGGCTTCTTGCCCTTGCGGCCGGCCGGTTTTTCGGGGGCGGCCGCGACCGCCGTCGTTGGTTCTGCCATAAGTCCTCCCGGGTCCTTTTCGGCGGCGGGATCTGACCCCTTCGGGATCAGACCCCGCGACTCTATTTCTTCGTCGCCTTCTTCTTGCCGGCGATCGTCATGCGGCGGGGTCCCTTGCGGGTCCGCGCGTTCGTGTGCGTCCGCTGCCCGCGCACCGGGAGATTGCGACGGTGCCGCATCCCGCGATAGCAGCCGATGTCCATCAGGCGCTTGATGTCCATCGAAACGTCCTTGCGCAGGTCCCCTTCGACCTTGACGTCGTCGGTGATGACCTTGCGAATCCGGACAACCTCCTCCTCCGAGAGGTCCTTGACGTGCGTGTCCGGCCGGACGTCGGCCTTATCGAGGATGAAGTTCGCCTTCGATCGGCCGATCCCGAAGATGTAGGTCAGGCCGATCTCGACGCGTTTGTTGAGTG
>Ga0184629_10001220_pt1 | contig 10654 bp, 9 predicted proteins | sample PLM4_32_b1_FD_133158 | JGI IMG/M metagenome (GOLD analysis project Ga0184629, IMG submission 133158) | Groundwater sediment microbial communities from an aquifer in East River, Colorado, USA - PLM4_32_b1 | ecosystem: Environmental > Terrestrial > Soil > Riparian zone | place: USA: East River... | reverse complement strand
GTGCTGAACCAGGCGCACAGCTTCAACATCACGCTGCTCGCCACCAACCAGCACAACAACAACGTCACCGGCGCCGGCGTCTCCCTTCCTCAAACGGACACCTTCGGCTACTTCTCGCTTCCCACCCTGACCAATGACCCGAGCAACCCCGAGGTTTTCGTCAAGATCCTCGACGGCCGCGGGGTCACCGGGTCGTACTGGGTTTTCTACGGCCACCTGACCGATCTGATCTATGACCTGACCGTGAGGGACAACGTCACCGGCATCTCGAAGACCTACCACAAGAACGCCGGCAACGAGCCCGGCGGGTTCGACACCGGGAGCTTCCCCGCTGCGTCCGTCGCCGCGACGAACACCAAGGCGGCCCCGGGAGCACTTCCCGACGCGTACGTGCGGACCTCCGTCGACATCTCGAACAACACGGCGACGGACAGCGTCGCGGCCGATCTCCAGTACTGCTACGCCGTCAACAACGTTTTCCAGGGTTGCACGCAGGCGCTCTCGATTCCGCTCGGGCACCTCGACAACTTCCACTCCGACGACATCGTTTCGTACCTCGGCAGCCAGGGGCGCCTCGCGCCCGGGGCCGAGCAGAACGCGCTCGGAACCCTGCTCGTCACCTTCCAGAACCTTCCCTCACGCCAGGGCTGGGAAGGCACCGTCGCGGCGAGCACCTACAACCGCGTCTCGGAGGTCGACCCCCTGCGCGGCACCGTCGGGTGCGGACAGATCGCCTCGCTCTTCTTCGAATCGGCGCTTACCTCCCTGGTTGGCACGGCCCACGACACCGTGCCGGCGCCGAGCGCCCAGGCCGGGTCCCTCGGCTCGACGCTCGGCATCCACAATACCGACGCGCTCGGCACGCTGGCTCTGGTGACGGTCTACGTCACGCTCTACGACCCGTCCACCGGCCAGCCCGTCGGAAACCAGATCACGCTCGCCAACATCGAGCCGGGAGAAGTGCGGCTCGTCAACGATCTCTTCACGCAGGCCGCGGTGCCGACCAATGTTTCCTCGGTGATCGTTTTCGCCGACACGCGCAACGCGACGCCGAACGCCCCCACGATCGAGGGCTTCCTGCTGACGCAGGACACCGACTCAGGGGACACGCGCTTCCACGAGTTGAAGTGCGCGGCGGGGTGCTTCTAGGCCGTCGCCTCCGCTCCGCTCCGGCTCCCGCCGCGCGACGCTCCTCCGCTCGGTTACTTCGCGGAGACTCGTCGCGCGGCGAGCGATAGCCGCAGTCGGGCTCGACTAGATTCGGTTGGGCCGGATGCCGGCGGCGGCGATGTCGCGCCGCATGTGCTTGCCCTCGAACTGGATCCGGTCGGCCGCCTCGTAGGCGCGCAGCGCCGCCTCCGTCATGGAGGAAGCCGTCGCCGTGACGACGAGGACCCGACCCCCGGCGGTGACCAGGCGGTCGCCGTCGCGCGCCGTGCCCGCGTGGAAGACCTCGACGCCCGTCATCCGCGCCGCCTCGGCCAGGCCCGTGATCGGCCGTCCGCGCTCGTGGTTGCCCGGGTAGCCCCCGGCGCACAGCACCACGCCGAGGCACGCCTCGTTCTTGACCTCGAGCGGTAGGAAGCGCTCGAGGCCGCCCCGCGCGGTAGCAAGCAGGACATCGGCCATGTCGGACGTCACGCGCGGCAGGATGACCTCCGCCTCCGGGTCGCCGAAGCGCGCGTTGTACTCGAGGACCTTCGGGCCCGAATCGGTGACCATCAGCCCCGCATAGAGCACGCCGCGAAAGGCCCGGCCCTCGGCCTGGAGCCCGCGCAACGTCGGCCAGAGGATGTCCTTCAGGACCTGCGAAGCCGTCTCGGCGTTCAAAACGCCCGCCGGCGAGTGCGCTCCCATGCCGCCGGTATTCGGGCCGCGATCGCCGGCGTAAACCTTCTTGTAGTCACGGGCCGTCGGAAGCGGCACGGCGACCTCGCCGTCGAAGAGCGCGAAGAACGACGCTTCCTGCCCGCGCAGGAACTCCTCGACGAGGACCCGATCGCCCGCCGCGCCGAAGACCCGCTCCTGGAAGAAGAGTCGGAGCGCCCGCTCGGCGTCCTCGTCGCTCTCGATGATGAGCACGCCCTTGCCGCCCGCCAGGCCGTCCGCCTTGAGCACCACGGGGAAGCCGAACTGCTTGATCGCCTTGCGCGCCTCCTCCGCGGTCTGGCACACGGTCGCCTCGGCCGTGGGGATGTTGTGGCGCCGGAAGAACTCCTTCGAGAACACCTTCGACGATTCGATCTGCGCCGCCAGCCGCGACGGGCCGAAGATCGGAAGCCCGCGCTTGATGAACTCGTCGGCAATGCCGAGCGAGAGCGGCAGTTCCGGCCCGACCACCGTCAGATCGACGTGGAGGGTCTCGGCCAGGTCCGCGATCTCGACGATGTCGCCCGCGGCGACCGGCAGGCAGTCGGCAACCTCGGCGATGCCAGGGTTGCCGGGAGCGCAGAAAATCTCTTCGACGAGAGGGCTCCGATGGAGCGAAGAGCACAGGGCATGCTCGCGCCCGCCCCCACCCACGACGAGGATCTTCATGCGGGAGTATTCTATCGAATCAATTCCGGATTGCAGCCCGACCGGCCTCAGGCCGGACGCTTCGGCCGGCGGTGAGAGGGCTTTCGCCGCACCTTCTGCTCGCGCTCGGCGGAGGAGCCCTTCGGCTCGAGCGGAACCACCTCGAACCGGTCGTGACGGCCGGGCAGGGCGATGAGCGTTTCGAGCGACCCGTAGGGTGCGAGCACAAGCCCGAAGCGGCCTCGGGCACGGTCCTGCGCGCCGCCGCCGAGCGCGCGCGCCTCGAACGCGAGCGTCCGGCCCGACCACGTGCGCCCGCCGAGATTGTCCGCGCGCACGCGGCAAATTGTGACCTGATCGCTCGAGGTGTACGGGTCCCGGAAGATCGTGAGGCGGACGTCGCCCCAGGCAGAGGCGGGGGGATCGGCCGTCAGCAGAAGCAGGGAGAGGGCGAGAATCGGGTTCATTTCCGGCTCCTTTCGATGGGGAGCCGACGGGAACGCCCGACCCGGGAGGACACGCCAATTCTATGGCATTTGCGCCTGGGCGTTGACACTCTCCGCGTCCGGGTTTACCGTCTCTGACAGATCTTTGACCCCGACCGGGCCGCCCGCAGCGTCCCGGCCGCATCGAGAGTGGGTGAGGGACCGGCCCGAAGAACCCACGGCAACCGGATCCGCGCATCGCGGCGCGGCTTCGACAGGTGCCAAATCCGGAATTCTCCAGACGGAGAAGAAGATGAGGGGGCGCCGCGACATGGCCCGGGCGGGGCCGGTGCCTCTCGCATCGAGAGGCTTTTTTGTTGGACGTCCAGTGAAAAAAGACTTCCGCAAGACGATCGCCGAAGAGGTCCTGCTCGCCGACGGGGCGATCGGGACACTTCTGACTTCCCGCGGCGCCTCCCCCGAGCAGGCGCGGTCGCCGTTGAACCTCTCCGATCCGGATTCCGTCCGCGAGGTCCACGACGACTACATCGGCGCGGGCGCGCGGATCATCACGACCAACACCTGGGACGCCAACCGCGTCAAACTCACCGCGCACGAGTGGGCGGACTCGCTCGAGAAGATCAATCGCGAAGGCGCGCGCCTGGCGAAGGACGCCGCGGCCGGCGAGCCCGTCTTCGTCGCGGGCTCGATCGGCCCCCTGGGCGCGCTCGTCAAGCCCTACGGATCGCTCCACCTGACGCAGGTGCGCGAGATTTTCGAGGAGCAGGCGCGCGTCCTGCTCGAGTCGGGCGTGGACTTCATTCTCCTCGAGACCTTCGGCAGCCTTCTGGAGGCGGCCGAGGCGGTGCGCGCCGTGCGGGGGCTCTCCTCCGCGATCCCGATCGTCGCGCAGATGACCTTCCTGACCGACGGCCGCACGGCCTTCGGGGAGAGCGCGGCGCACGCCCTCGCGACCCTCGCCCTGGCCGGTGCGGACTGCGTCGGGATGAACTGCACGCTCGGGCCCCAGGAGACCCACGACATCTTCTCGAAACTGCCGGGCTCGATCGCGGCGCCGCTCTCCGTCATGCCCAACGCCGGCTACCCGAGCGTCGTTCACGGACGCAGCGTCTATCTCTCGTCGCCCGACTACCTGAGAGAGTACGCGGCCGCGTTCGTCGAGGCCGGCGCGGCCATCGTCGGCGGTTGCTGCGGCACGACGCCCGAGCACGTCCGCGCGATGGCGCGCGAGGTCGCCGGGGCCAAGCGCGCCCGCGCCGCGCACCCGGTCTCCGTCGTCGTCGAGGCCGAGATCGAGCACCTGGCCGAGGCGGCCGTCGAGACCTCGCGCCTGAAGCGAAAGCTGGCCGACGAAAAGGAATTCGTGATCACCGCCGAGGTCGACCCGCCCAGGGGCGCGGACTCGACGGCCGCGGTCGAAGGTGCGCGCCTCATGAAGGCCGGCGGCGTGGACGCCGTCAACGTGACGGACAACCCCATGGCGCGCCTGCGCATGTCGTCGATCGCCGTGGCAGCGTTGATCCAGCGCGAGACGGGCCTGGAAGCCGTCGTCCAGATCACGACGCGCGACCGCAACGTGCTCGGGCTCCAGTCGGACCTGCTCGGCGCGGCCGGGCTCGGCGTCAAGGCGATCCTGTGCCTCGGCGGCGACCCGCTGAAGATCGGCGACTACCCGCAGGCCAAGCAGGTGTCGGAGGTGGACGTGCTCGGGCTGCTCCGCATCGCGAAGGGGCTCAACGCCGGCGCGGACCTGGCGGGCAATGCGATCGGCGCGCCGACACGCTTTGCCGTCGCGTGCGCGGCCAATCCGGCCGCCGCCGACCAGGACGTGGAGTTCTCGAAGTTCCGCGCGAAGATCGAGGCCGGCGCGACTTTCGCCCAGACGCAGCCGGTCTACGACCTCGAGGTGCTCGCGCGATTCCTCGGGCGCTCCGAGGCCCGCGCCATTCCCGTCCTCGTCGGCCTGATCCCGCTGCTTTCGCTCAAGCAGACCCTGTTTTTTGTGAACGAGGTTCCCGGCATCGTCATCCCAGCCGCCATCCAGGAACGGATGCGTCGGGCGGCGGAGAAGGGCAAGGAGCACGAGAGGGCGGAAGGAATCGCCGTCGCGCGCGAGCTCGCGGCGGGCATCGCGCGGCTGGCCCGGGGGATCCACATCATGCCCATGGGCCGGTACGCGACCGTGGCCGAGGTGCTCGAAGCGATCCCCGGCTCCCCGCCCGCTCCTGCTGCCCGCTCCTGATCCGGCCCGAAGCGGAATCGCTTCGCCCCCGTTCCCGTTTTCCCTGTCGGGCCGGACTCCCATAGAATCCGGACGAACGGGCGGAAGACCGGGACCAGATCCCGCCCCGGAGGAGAAAAGATGAGGATCACGATGCGGATGGCTGCGGCGCTCACGGCGTTCCTGGCGGCCGGGTTTCTCCACGCGGGCGCGCAATGCCGCCTGGTGGGATCGGTGACGGACTCGGCGGGCGCTCCCGTGGATGGAGTCTCGGTAGTCATCACGACGCCGAATCTCACGACTTTCAAGCACAGCGTCAAGACGGACTCCAAGGGCAAGTACAGCACGATCCTGAACGACTGCACGATGCCGTACCACGTCGTGTTCGAGAAGGATGGGTTCGTCTCGTCGAGCGAGGACAAGAAGATTCCGATCAACGACCTGGGCACGCTCGACATGAAGCTGATGAAGACCTCGGAAGTCAAAGCCGCGCCGGGCGCCGCCCCCGTCGCCGCGCCCGCCTCCTCCGGCAGCGAGCAGGCCGCCCTGGCCTTCAACACCGGCGTCGAGGCGATGAACGCGGGCGACAAGACGGCCGCGGAAGCGAAGTTCCTGGAAGCGGTGAAGAAGAACCCCGATCTTCCCGCGGGCTGGCAGGCCCTGAGCAGCCTCGCGTACGAGAAGAAGGACTGGGCGAAGGCGGTCGAGTACGGCGAGAAGGCCCTGGACCTCGATCCCTCCCTGACGAATCTCTATCCAATGCTCGCCGATGCCGCGAAGTCGATGGGCGACAAGAAGGGCGCCGCCGACTGGAGCGCGCGGTACGCGGAGGCCAATCCGGACTCGCCCGAGATCCTCTACAACAAGGGAATCCAGGCCTACAACAAGGGCAAGATGAAGGATGCCGAGGAGGCGCTGACCAAGGCCGTGGACGCGAAGCCCGATTTCGCGAACGCCCAGTTCTACCTGGGGATGGCGGCCTTCAATCTCAACCACAAGGCGTCCGCGAAGGAGCACTTGCAGAAGTATCTGGAGCTGGAGCCGAACGGGAAGGAAGCCGGCACGGTTAAAGAGATCCTGCCGACGCTCAAATAGGCGCGGGCGCGTTCTCCCCCGCCGGCGGGCAGCCGCGAGGGCGGACCCGGGACGAAGGCGCTACTGCTTCGAGGTCTCGAACCGGCGGATGAGCCGGAACGCCCAGTGGAGCAGCGCGTCCATCCCGTGGTGTTCGCTCCTCGAGCGCTCGCCGCGCCAGGCTGGCATCGGCTGGCGCAGCGCCACAGCGCGGACTGCGACCGTGGGACGGTTCTCGACGAACTCGAGGTCGTAGGGAATCTGCATGATGGCCTCTTGATGCAGCAATCGCCGAGCCATGGCGGCCCCTCCCCGGAGGCCCTTTTCGTTTCAATGAGTTGGGGACCCCGGAACGGCGGCCGATGACAGTCGAGGATGTGTCGGCCACTACATCGAAGACACTTTCTGACACTGATTCGTTGCGCCCGGGCGGACCCGGCCCGAGAATCCCCCCGTGGGTCGCGCAGGCGCATTTAAAGACCGCCCTCTCTGGCGACGACTCCAGATCATTCATCACGAGATCAAGGAGGGCCGGCACCCCAACACGAGCTCGCTCGCGGCGCAGCTTTCGGTTTCCACCAAGACCGTGCAGCGCGACATCGACTACCTCCGCGACGAGCTCGAGGCGCCCATCGAGTTTCGGCGCGAGGAGAACGGCTACGAGTATGGCCGCGACGACTACGTGCTCCCGTTTCTGCCGGTGGACGGCCAGGACCTCTTCTCGATCGGCGTGGCCGCGCAGGTGCTCTCGCTTCTCGGAGGCACGCCGCTCGCGCGCAGCCTGCGCTCCTGCTACGAGCGCCTCGCCCGGCTGATGCCTCCGGCCGTCCGGCTGCGCCCGGAGGTCGTTCGCGAAAAGCTCGCGATGCGCGCCGCCGCTTTCCGGCCCGTGCGCGAAGAAACCTGGCAGGCCGTCTCGGAATCGCTCCAGAAGGGCATCGCCCTCTCGATCCGCTACCACCGGCCGGGCGAGAGCCCGGGCGATCCGCGCGTCATCCGCCCGTACGCCTTCGTCCTCGCCGGGCGCGACTGGATGGTCCTCGCGGACGACCAGGCGCAAGGCCTCGTGAAAAACTTCTATCTCGCGCGCATCGAAAGCCCGCGGCTGACGGGGGACCGCTACGCGATCCCGAAGGACTTCGACGCCGAATCGTTTTTTCGGAACACCTTCGGGCTCTTCGTGGGAAAGGGCCGGGCCTTTCGATTTCGCGTGCGCTTTGCGCCCGGGGTCTCCGACGAGATTCGGGAGATGGTCTGGCACCCGCAGCAGAAGATCGAGACGGGCCGCGGCGGCGAGGCGATCCTCGAGCTGCCCGCCGAGTCCCTGCGCGAGGCCCGGCGGTTCATCCTGGCCTACGGCCAGCATGCGACGGCCCTCTCTCCGCCGGAGCTCGTCGAGGACCTCCGCGCCGAGCTCGGCGCGATGGTGAAGCTCTATGGCCCCGACCCGTCCCCGGGAAAAGCGGCCCCGGGAGCCGGAACCCGGAAGAAGCGGGAAGGGTCATCGCGTTCTCGTTGACGCCATGACCCGAACGGCCTTTCTGCTGCGCGGCGTCGTCTATGCCTTTGCCGCTCTCTCGGCCGCCTGCGGCCCGGCGAGCGTGCGGCCGACTTCCTATGCGGACCCGGGCGTTCCCTGCCCGGGCGCGCAGACCCGCTGGAGCCTGGAGATCGTCGACCGGCGCGCCGACCGCGAGGGCGCGGACCAGGCGATCGGGGCAATCCGGGACGCGATCCAGAAGTCCTTTCCCGGGTGCCGGTGGACCGCGTCGTCCGAGGCCGGCGCTGGCTCGATCACGATCGAGGTCCACCGCTTCGCCTCTCGGCTCGAAAGCGGCTCCTGGGAGGCCGCGGCCGAGTGGACCGTCCGCGCAACTAACGCGGGAGGGCGCACGCTGACCGAGTTCGAGGCCAACGAGGAGGTTTCCCGCCTCGACTACCGGGGGTCGGACAACGAGAAGGAATCCCTGTCGCAGGCTTTCCAGAAAGCGCTGGAGCGGACGGTCAAGGGGCTGCGCGCACTGCCCTGGATCGACGCCCTTCGTCCTCGTGAAGGGTCGGCCACTCCGCAAGCAGCCCCGACCAGGGCATAGCGTAAGCCGATGAATCCGGGACGCTTGACTGCCACACGAAGCCGATTTCAGCGCGCGCCGCGCGGCTGGAACGAGAATCGCAGTCTGAGTTTGCCGGAGGTTCCATGAAAAGGCCCCTGACCATCGCCCTGTTTCTTGCGATCGCCCTTGCCCCTGCCGCGCGGGCGCAAAGGTCCGAGTCCCGCATCTACGAAATCTCTTCGATGCTCTCGGGGACCTTTGAAGGCTCGACTCCCGGCAATCACCTGCGGCTCAACCTGTCGTCCGTCACGCTCGAGCCGGCCCGCCCCTACGACCTCTTTCTCTCCGTCTCGGGGACGTTCGAGAAGGACAACATCAAGCAGCAGGGAGTGATCCGCCTCGAGACCCAGGGCGCCGACATCTACTTCACCTACATTCCTCACTTCAATCCGCTGGTCACCGCGCTCTCCAACGACGCGGGACGGTTCACGGAGCGCGAGCTCTCGTCGGCATGCAGTTTCGTTCTGAAGCCCCGCGGCGACGGATTCGCCGGCGACACGCTCGGCTCCGCCACCTGCGCGCTCGCGATGCGCGGCGCGATCGGGAAATGGAGCCTCGAGATCGAGCCCGGGACCCTGCGCGTCCGCAACGTGGACAGCGGCGAGACGCTGCGTTTCAAGAAGACGGTGAATTGATCGGCTGACAGGCTTCGCCTGTCAGCCCTCCGGCAGGTACTTGCGGGCGATCGTCTTGACCGGCTCGGAGAAGTCGCCCTTCAGGATCCAGCGAAGAAAGCCCGGCTCCTCGCGGCCGATGTCGCGCAGCGCGCGGCCCCGGTTCTTGCCGAAGTTGATCGTCGGCTCGCCGTTGACGAGCCGGATCCGCCCCTCCGGATCGAGGTCTTGGTCGATGCCCGCGCAGAACAGATCGTGGAGCTGCCCGACGGACCTCGGCAGCTCCGCGTAGCGCTCGAGCTGCCCTTCGAGCACCCGGAGCGTCATCTCGGCATCCGCGAGCGCGCCGTGCGCCCCGGCGTGCTCCGACTGGCAATAGAAGCGGGCGGCGGCCGCCAGGTGCCGCGGCTCGCGCGAGAAGAAGATTCGCTGCGCGTCCACCAGGCGCCGGTCCGACACTTCGAAGAGGACGCCCGCGCGCAGGAACTCGGCTCGCAGCACCGGCAGGTCGAAGCCGGCGATGTTGTAGCCCGCGAGGTCGCAACCCGCCAGGAATGCGGCGAGCTCGGGGGCGAGCTCCCGGAAGCGCGGCTCCCCTGCCACGTCGGCGTCGGTGATCCCGTGGATCGCGGTCGAGACCGGGGGGATCGGGATCCCCGGGTTGATCCGCCGCAGCCACTGCTCGCGCCGACCGTCCGGGTGGACCTTCAGGCACGCGATCTCGATGACGCGGTCCGCGCGCGGGTTGGTCCCCGTCGTCTCCGTGTCGAAAACGATCAGGGGGCGCTCGAGCGACAGCAGATTCTGCAACATCGAACGAGATCCTACTAGTAGTTCTCCGAGAAGAGCCAGAAGAAGAGCTCGCCGGCGCGATCGAGGGGGCCGCGCTTGTTCCACTCGGCCAGGGTGAGGACATCGCACCGGGCGAGGTCCGCGAGGACCATCTTCTCGACCTCGACGGCGAACGCCCGGTCGTACACGGCGATGTTCACCTCGGCGTTCTTCTTCATCGAACGGTTGACGAAATTGATCGAGCCGACGGTGGACCAGATCTGATCGACCACCATCACCTTGTTGTGCATCATCGTCGGCCGGTACTCGAAGATCGCGACCCCTGCCTGGAGGAGCTCCCCGTAGTGGTAGTGCGCGGCCAGACGCACGTTAGGCGAGTCTGTGTGGGCCCCCGGCACGATCACCTTCACGTCCACGCCGCGGCGTGCCGCCTGGATGAGGCCCTCGCGGATCTGTCGGTCCGGGACGAAGTAGGCGCTCTCGATCCAGATGCTGCGGCGCGCGGCCTGGATCGCCATGTAGAGAACGAGCTTCGACATCGAGATCGCATCGGCGCGGGCGGCCGCGATCGCCTGCGCGAGCATCGGCCCCGCGGGCGCGATCGCGGGAAACTGGCGGTCCCCGTTCAAGACCTCGCCCGTGGTGTGGACCCAATCCTGCGCGAATACGTGCTGCAGCTGGGTGACGACCGGGCCCTCGATCCGGATCATCGTGTCCCTCCATTCGGAGGCGTCGCGCGCGTCGCCCTTCCAGCGGTCGTCGATCCCGACGCCGCCGCAGAAGCCGATCCGCCCGTCGATGGTGAGGATGCGGCGGTGGGTCCGGTTGCCGACGCGGTCGATCGAATAGACCCTCAGCGGCTTGTAGATGCGCACC
>Ga0184629_10001218_pt1 | contig 10672 bp, 5 predicted proteins | sample PLM4_32_b1_FD_133158 | JGI IMG/M metagenome (GOLD analysis project Ga0184629, IMG submission 133158) | Groundwater sediment microbial communities from an aquifer in East River, Colorado, USA - PLM4_32_b1 | ecosystem: Environmental > Terrestrial > Soil > Riparian zone | place: USA: East River... | reverse complement strand
GGGCATTCCGGCCAAGTCGATCCGGGTCAAGCCCAACGCACCGGCGGACGCATACGCCACGCTCCGGGTGCCGCGGCGAGAGGAGTGACGCCAGAGGCTAGGACGCTAAGACGCTAAGACGCTATGACGCTATGACGCTATGACGTTAAGACGCTATGACGCTAAGAGACTGCCCTTTCCAAGCGACGTAGCGTCTTAGCGTCGTAGCGTCTTGGCCGTATCGTGACACGTCCGTTGCACCACCGTATCCAGTCCGAAACCCCTTCCAATGAGTTTCCGCCGCGAATACCTGATATGCCGGGCCCTCCACGGGCCGGGCCTACTCAAACCAGCGAGCGGACCCATGCCTTTCGGACCCACGACCGCCCGAAACTACCTCCTCCGGGCCCTGTTCCCGGTTGCATTAGCCATGCTGGGCAGCGTGCCGGCAGCGGCCCAGGGTCAGACCGGCAAGATCGTGGGGAAGGTGGTGGACGGAGATGCCGCCGTTCCCCTGGCCGGCGCCCGTGTGGTAGTGGTGGGAACGACGCTCTCGACCCTCACCAAGGTCGATGGCCGATTTGCCCTGTCCAACGTACCCGCGGGAACCGTGACTCTTCGGGTCGCGATGATCGGCTACGGACCGAAATCGGTCACCGATGTCGTTGTGAAAGCCGGTGACGTGACCACCCAGGACATCTCGCTCGGGGGGCAGGCCACCCGGCTCGAGGAGCTGAGCGTCACGGCCCAGGTCGAGCAGGGGTCGGTCAACTCGGCCTTGGACGAGCAGCGCTACAGTGTCGCGATCGTCAACGCCATCTCCGCCGAGCAGATCGCCCGGTCTCCCGATGGCGACGCCGCCGCCGCGCTGCAGCGGATGAGCGGCGCCACGATTCAGGACGGCAAGTACCTCAACATGCGCGGGCTGGGCGACCGCTACACCCAGGCCTCGCTGAACGGGGCGCGGATTCCCTCGCCGGAGCCGGAACGGAAAGTGGTGCCCCTCGACTTGTTCCCGTCGGCGCTGCTCGAGGATATCACCACCTCGAAGACCTTCACGCCCGATCAGGCGGGAGATTTTTCGGGGGGCGCCGTCGACATCAAGACCAAGGAGTTCCCGGGGCGGCGCTACCTGGCTTTCTCGGCGAGTGCGGGCTTCAACGACGCGGTGACCGGGAAGAGCTCGGTCTTCGCTCCCGCGACCGGACGGGACTGGGTGGCGTTGGGAGCTTCCCCGCGGGCGCGGCCGTCGACCTTCGAGCATGTCGACTTCACCCAGCAGTTGTCGCCCACTCAGACCAACGTCCTGGTAAACTCGTTCCGAAACGTCTGGTCGGCACGTCAGCGCACCGGATCACCCAACGGCGGGTTCGGCATGTCGCTGGGCGGCACTCTCCCGACCGGGGGCACCGGCCTGAGCTACCTCCTCTCGGGCAGCTACGCGTACACTCAGGAGATTCGGACCGGCCAGCAACGGGCTTTCGCCCAGCCTGCCTCGACGGTCGGCGGGAGAGTAACCGAGATCGACCGATTCGACGGCAGCACGGGACGGAACAGCGCGCTCTGGGGCGGGATCGCCAATGTCAGCGTCAACGTCGGCGCCCACAGCAAGGTCTCGCTCAACAACACCTACAATCGCACCATGGACAACGAGGCGCGCTTCGAAGCCGGCACCTCGGAACAACTGGCGCTGCCGCTGCAGCTCCAGCGGTTGCGGTACATCGAGCGGAATATCTACGCGAGCCAGCTGGGCATCCATCAGGAATTGGCCGACCGGCACTTCCTCGACCTCGGGCTCACCGTCTCCGGCGTGTCCCGGAAGGAGCCGGACCGGTCCGAGGTGGTCTACGAGACCTCTACCGGAACGCCAAGCTGGTACGGCTTCTCCAACGAAGCCGCGGTCCGGACCTTCACCGACCTCCACGAGCAGAACTACGAAGGCTCGGCGAGCTGGCAGTTCCGCTTCGGGGCCACGCCGGGCAACCGGTTCGTCCAGATCGGCGCGCTCTACCGCTCGACCACGCGGGACGCAACCAATCGGGCCTACTCGATCTCGCTGCTCCGGCCCCTGAGCGCAGCCGACCGCGGTCTCACGCCCGAGGAGCTGTTCGACGGACGATTCACCCAGGGTTCCGCGGACAACTTCCGGATTTCCCCTATCGCCCAGGGCGGCTCCTACGACGCCTCCGACCGGTTGTCGGCCGGCTACGGGATGCTCACGCTGGAACTCGGCAAATCGCTCGAGCTGATCGGCGGGGCGCGGGTCGAGCATTCCACGGTCGAGGTGCGGTCGCGCTCCACCGCGGGAGAGCCGTCGCTCGCCACGCCGAGCTACACCGACGTCCTGCCCTCGCTGGCGTTCAATTACCGGGCCGGTGAGAACACCAACATTCGTCTCTCGGCCACGCAGACTCTCTCGCGGCCCGAGTACCGCGAGCTCTCGCCGATTCTCTTCCGGGAGGTCATCGGGGGCGATAACGTGAAGGGCAATCCCGACCTCAAGCGCGCGCTCATTCGCAACCTCGATCTGCGCTGGGAGTGGTATCCTCGAGGAGGCGAGGTCGTCAGCCTCGCGCTGTTCGCCAAGCAATTCTCCGATCCGATCGAACGGGTCTATCAGGGAACCTCCGGCACCCGGATCATCAGCTACGTCAACGCCAAGGGTGCCAACAACTACGGGGTCGAGCTGGAAGTCCGCAAAGGACTCGACGCGGTGACGGCCGGACTCCAGTCATTCACGGCGTTTGCCAACGCGACGCTGATGCGGTCCAGGATCCGCATCGACCAGAACAGCGGGTCCATCACCAACTCCGAGCGGAAAATGGTGGGCCAGGCGCCGTACGTGCTCAACGCCGGGTTGACGTGGAGGCATCCTTCGGCCGATGCCTCTGCGACGCTGCTCTTCAATCGGGTGGGGGAACGGATCAGCGAGGCCGGGGAAGTCCCGCTCCCCGACGTGGTGGAGGAGCCTCGCAACGTCCTGGATGCCTCCATCGCCTTCCCGCTGTTCGGTGGACTGGCCGCCCGGGCCGATGCCAAGAACCTGCTGGACGCACCCTACCGGTTTACGCAGGGCGGCATCGTGCGCGAAGGGTACCGCGCCGGACGGGTCTTCTCGATCGGGTTCAGCTGGAAGCAGTAGTCGTGGGCCGGCGCTGTGACGCAACTGTGACGCGATGGCAACACGATGCCGACGCAACCGAGGTTGATTGACTCGGTATCGTCGGCCTTCGTGTTTTTGGCGATCAACCACCCACGGTGGGAGTCGAAATGATGCTGGGCCTCCGAAAGAAGATTCCGGTTGCCATCCTGATGGGACTGGCCCTGGTGGCCGGGTGCAGCGACGATCCGGTCGCGCCGAGCAACGATCCACCGTCGGGGCTTGCGGCAACGGCTTCGGGCAGCACCACCATCAACGTGACCTGGACCGCGTCGACCGGCGTGACGCAGTACGTGCTGGAGCGGGCCGAGGGCGCGGCCGGGACATTCGCGGAAATCAACCGGCCGGCGAGCACCGCCACCTCGTACAACGATACCGGGCTCTTTCCGACCACGCTGTACCGCTATCGGATTGCCGCGGTCCGGAGCGCGGGCACCTCGGCCTTCTCCGCGGAGGCCAGCGCCACGTCCTCCGCGCCGGGGACGGTTAATGTCAGTGCCGACATCACCACCAATACCACGTGGTCCCGCGGAAACATCTATCGGATTCAGGGCTTCCGGAAGGTGTCGAACGGCGCGACGCTCACCATCGAATCGGGCACCAAGATCATCGGCGATTTCAATACGGTCGGATCGTCGCTGTTCGTCTTGCGCGGGGCGCGCATCATGGCTGAGGGCACGGCGGCGCAACCAATCGTGTTCACGTCTTCGCAGCCGGACGGCACCCGCCAGCCGGGCGACTGGGGCGGACTGATCATCATCGGAAACGGGATCATCAACCGCTCCGGCACCGTCAATATCGAGGGGACCGGCACCTCGGGGGACAATCCGCTGATTCCGTATTCGGGCGGCAACAACAACGCCGACAACAGCGGCACCCTCCGGTATGTGCGCGTCGAGTACGCCGGGTTCGGGCCTGCGGATGCCCAGGAGCTGAATTCCTTCACCTTTGCGGCGGTGGGGAGCGGAACCACCCTGGACTTTCTCCAGTCCCTGAACGGCCTCGACGACTCGTACGAGTGGTTCGGGGGGGCGGTGGATGCCAAGCACCTGGTGTCGTACGAGTCCGGCGACGATCACTTCGACATGTCCGAGGGATTCACCGGCCGGTTGCAGTTCCTCATCGCCTTCCAGAGCCGGGTCTTCCCGCCGCGGCCGGGCGTCGGCTCCGCCTCGAGCGACCCGCAGGGCATCGAGAATGACGGCTGCAATGGAGGCGGCTGTGACCTCGCCTTCAACTCGACCCCGTTCACGACCCCGGTCGTCGCAAACTTCACAATGGTCGGAACCGGCGCCGGGGTCGTACCGGTCGGCGGCGGCTATGGCGCCGTCCTGCGGCGCGGCACCGCGGGTCACTACGTGAACGGCATCATGGCGCGATGGCAGACGGCGGGCCTCGGTTACCGCGACGCCGACACCAAGGCCCGGGAGACGGCGGGTCTGCTCTCGATCAAGAACACCCTGATCGCCGAAACGCCTCTGGCGCTGCAAGCCGGCCAGCAGGTGTACGACATCGGCACCAACGCCGTGACTTTTGACCAGGCAACCACCGCCGCGTCCATGTTCGCGCTCTTGCCGGCTTCGCCCACGACGGCCGGCACCACGGGCGCGAGCTTCGACTGGTCGGTCACCGCTGCCGCCGCGGTCCGGACCGGTGGACTCGCCACCTTCACCGGCGATCTGCTGACTCGCGCGGGCGCCTTTGTGGCCGGCACGATCTATCGGGGCGCCTGGGACCCGGCGGGCGCGAAGTGGTGGGAGGGGTGGACGGCTTACTCGCGGAACTAGACTGAACGAGTCGTACCCCGAGGAGCGAAGACTGAATGAAGCTGACAATCGGCATCGTGCTGGTGCTCGCGGCGTGCAGCCGCGCCGACGCCGGCAGGAGCGGCACGCCGATCGCGGGCGCGGCCGTCGATACCGCTCACCCGTGGCGCAAGGCTGGCGACAAAATCGATTCGATTCTCCCCATGCCGGAGTATCTCCGCCGGTTCCGCAACGGGCTGACCGAGCCGGCCCGGTTGACGGGTGGCGCAGCGAGCCAGCACGAGCTGGCGCGCCGATTTCTCGCTGCGGTGAGCGCACGGGACACCGCGGCCTTCGCGGCGCTCGCGGTCAGCCGCGCGGAGTTTGCGTGGCTGGTATTTCCGGAACACATCTACGCCAAGTCACCCTACGAGCTCGACCCGGCGATCTTCTGGATGCAGCTCACGTCGGGAAGCGCCAAAGGGCTCGGCCGGACGCTGGAGCGATACGGTGGAGCCAGGCTCACGATGGCCGGTGTTGGCTGCCAGCGCGACACGATGCAGATCAGGTCGGGACCGGTCCGGATCTGGTCGGAGTGCGAGCTGCGCTATCGGGCGGGAGACAGTGGGCTGACCGGCAGATTGTTCGGCTCGATCGTGGAGCGGGATGGCCGGCTGAAGCTGCTGAATTTCGCGAATGGGATGTGACGGGCGGCAGGAGGCTATGACGCTAAAGACGCTAAGAAAGAGCAGGTTCCTGGCGTCATAGCGTCGTAGCGTCATAGCGTCCTAGCCTCTTAGCCTCTTAGCCTCCTACACCACCCGCAGCATGTCCTCCAGGGCTCCAGCCCCGCCGCTCCCCAGCAGCCCCATCGCGTCATCAATCTCCCTCCGCACCCTGGGCCAGGTCATGCGCGCCCGCGCCTGCTCCGGCGAGAGCCATTGGAACTCGTCGTGCTCGGGGGAAAGCCGGACCTCGGCGCCCGCCCTGAGGAAAGCCGCGAAGACCGGAATGAGCACGACTTCGTCCGTGGTATGCCGGTAGAACGATTCCACGCGGCTTAGGTTGTAGAGCCGCTCCGACTCGGCACCGGCCTCCTCCAGCAGCTCGCGACGCGCGGTGGCCACCGCGGTCTCCCCGGGGTCGATGTGGCCGTGCACCGCCTCCCAGGAGCCTGGAGAACGTCCCTGGGGTCCGCGCCGGAGACAGAGGATCTCGAGGGAAGGACCGGCCCCTCGCAGGACGAGCACGTCGACGTAGGCGACGCGAGGGGGCATCGGTTGGGAAGTTGGGGAGACCGGGTGGTTTCTTAGCGTCTTAGCGTCTTAGCGTCTAATTCGATCGGGCCCGCCGTCCCAGCGCGCTCTCCAGCCGAGCCGCGAGCGACTTGGCCCGGAAGGGCTTGGTCAGGAAATCGTCGGCGCCGAGCTCGAGCACCCGGACCTCGTTGTCCTCGTCACCCTTGGCGGTGAGGACGATGATCGGGATTTGCCGGGTGGCGGGGCGGGAGCGGAGCTGGCTCAGCACGGAGTATCCGTCCACCCCCGGCAAGTTGAGGTCGAGAATCACGATGTCCGGCGCGTGCCGGTCCACCTCCTCGAGTGCCTGGGCACCGTCCCGCGCCTCGACCACGGTGTACCCCTGCCGTTCCAGCAGATCCTTCATGACCCGGCGGAGCTGGTCTTCGTCGTCCACCAGAAGCACCATCGCGCCCTTCCGGGTGAGCTCGGCCCGCGCCGGCGGCAGATCTTCCAGCAGCTCGAAGGCGTCGGAGGCCTCGATACTCGGCGTGGCGAGGTGCCGCGTCGGCATCACCGAGTGCGGGAATACGGAGCGGACCACCGTTGCCGGGGCCTCGTCGTCTTCCACCGCCGGGCGCCGCGGCCGCCGGGCCCGGCGCTCCGGCTCGTCGTCGTCCTCCTCCTGATCCCGCCGCGTCGGGACCCGGGCCGGCGCCGCGCTGTCCTCCCGCGGAGGTTCGGTGACCCGGAGCAGCTCGTCCACCGAAGTCTCGCCCAGCACCACGTGCCGGATGCCGCTCTCGAAAAGCGAGCGCATGCCCGCCGCCTTGGCCCCGAGGGCGATCTGGTCGGCGGTGGCGCCCCTCCCGATCATCCGCTCGATCTCGGGGGTCATCGCCAGAATCTCGACGATGCCGAATCGGCCGCGGTACCCGGTGCTGGCGCATTCGGAGCACCCCACCGCCTGGTAGAGCTCGGCGGGGCCGGCGGGCAGATACTTCCTTATCCGTTCGGGCAGCGGTTCGGTCTGCTTGACCATGCAATGGGGACAGAGCCGCCGGAGCAGCCGCTGGGCCAGAATGCCCCGCAGCGCGGAGGCGATCTTGTACGCTTCCATGCCCATGTCCACCAGCCGGGTGACGGTGTTGGGCGCGTCGTTGGTGTGAAGGGTCGAGAGCACCAGGTGACCGGTGAGCGACGCCTGCACCGCGATCTGCGCCGTCTCCATGTCCCGGATCTCGCCGATCAGCACGACGTCCGGATCCTGACGCAGGATGGAGCGCAGCGCCGTGGCGAAGGTGAGGCCGGCCTTCTCATTCACCTGCACCTGCACGATGTTGGCGCCGAGCCGGTATTCGACCGGGTCCTCCACCGTAACGATGTTCACTCCCTCGCCCTGCACCTGGCGCAGCGCGGCATAGAGCGTGGTGGTCTTGCCGGAACCGGTGGGCCCGGTGACCAGCAGGATGCCCTCCTTGTTCTGGAGCAGCTTGGTCATCATCGCGCGCTCGTCTTCCTGCAGTCCGAGCGCATCCAGCGACAGCACCGTAGCCTTGGCGTTGAGAATCCGGATCACCAGCTTCTCGCCCAGAGAAGCCGGCAGCGTCGACACCCGGAGATCGACCGGGCTGCCGTTCACCGCCACCCGGCAGCGGCCGTCCTGGGGCCGGAGCCGGTCCGCGATGTCCATTCCCGACATGATCTTGACCCGCGACACCAGCGGGATGCCGGCCGAGCGGGGGATTTTCATCACCTGGCGCAGCACACCGTCGATGCGGTAGCGCACGCTGACACCGCCGTCTGCGGGCTCCACGTGAATGTCGCTGGCGCGGCTGGTAATCCCGTCGGCGATGAGGGTGTCTACTAGCTTGATGATCGGGCGCTGCTGGGCCTCCTCCGCGCTGGCGCTGTACTCGTCCGCTTCCTCCGCGATCTGGGTGACCTCGGCGTCGTCGCTGATACCGGAGAGGAGCTTGGACACCACGTCCTCGGGCCGGTACAAATCGTCGAGCTTCTCGCGGATCTTGGTGGGCGGATAGAGCAGCAGCCGCACCTCTCGCCCGGTCGCGAAGGCGAGCATCTTTTCCGCATCCATGTCGAACGGATTCGCGGTGGCGATCTCCAGGAACGAATCGGTGATGCGCAGCGGAAGAATGTTGTACTTGCGGGCGAGCTGCTCGGGGACCGAGTCCTGAACGTTGTCATCCTGCAGGGTCAGATCGGCGATCTGGAAGCGGAATCGGGCGGCAACGGCCTTGAGTATCTGCTCGTCGGTGGCCAGCCGGCGGGCGATCAGCGCCTCCCACAGCGACGTGGCGTTCCCGGCATCGCGCCGAATGGCAGTGATCTGCCCTTCCAGCACAAGGGTCGAGAGGGTTGGAACCAGCCACTCGTCGATGAACAGCATCCGGGGGCACCTGCGGTGGAAAAGTCCCGAAATCTAGGCGGGCGGGGCCAACGACGGCTAGAGGATCGGCCACCACTCGGGGGATACGTCCAGGGTCAGCCGAAGCTGGCGCGTGCCGCCGGGGGGCGCGCGGAGCGCGATACCCAGCTCCAGCCGCAGGAGGTTCTGCAGTAGCTCCAGCGCGACCCCCACCACCGGCCGGGCGCCATCGATGGGCCGCCAATCGAGCCCGTCTATGGCCCCTCCGGCCCAGCCGATTCCGGCAAACGGCGCGAGGATCGCCCGATTGCCGGTGCTGGCGAAGGGTCCCAGCCCGACCGAGGGCACCGGCACGCCGAACCGCCACTCGAGCTGGGTGGCCAGGACGGCGCGTCCGCCGTAGCCCCGAAAGCGCTCGGCCGGGAGGGTGCCCCGGCCGCCGATGGCAAAACTGCGCGCCTTGGGCAGCCCACCGGTGGCCAGTCCCGCGGTGGTGCGCAGCCGCAGGTGGCCCACCGGAATCGGCACACTTCCGTCGGTCCGGAAGGCCAGGCGGAGATACTGGGTTGGACCGACCCCGCCCTCGATGGTGAGCCGGCCCCGCAGATCGGACCGATCGAGCGCCCCCCGCGGCGCGAGGGTGAACGCCACCCGGCCCAGGAAGTAGGAGCCGCTCCCCAGGTCGGGATTGGGCTCGTAGCTGTTCCGCACCGGCGTCGCCACCGTGGCGACCGAGCTGCTTCGCTCGAACCGGGCGGCCAGGTCGAAGCTCCACCGCGGATCGATCCGCCGCCGGAAACCGATGCCCACTTCCTCGCCCAGGTGGTAGCTGCCCAGGTCGATCGCGGCCTCCTGCGCCAGCATCGAGTTGATCACTCCGCTCACCACCGGCTCGTCCCCGAAATCACGGACCGCGCGCTTGGCGTCCACCATCCACTCATTCGCCCCGCGCACCACGCCCATCTGGAACCCCGCGGTCACCCGGTGGTCCGAGAGCCCGTAGCCCACCGAGCCGCGGACCCGGTAGCCGCCGTTGAACTGCAGTCCGACGCCGAAGCCGAAGGCGAGGCCCTGAACCCGGTTCACCCGGACCAGGTCACTGACGGCGGTGGTGCCGACGCGGCTGCGTGGCAGTCCCTCCAGAATCCGGCCGGACACCAGCGCTTCGGCGCTCGCCTTGAGATCGTCGAACTCCCGGCGATCGAACGGCTCGGCCGCTTCGGCGGAGGCCCGCAGCGGGGTGACCCATCGGACCGAGTCGGGGGCGGGCGCGGCCAGCCCGCCGAACTCCGGGGCGGCACGCAGCTCCGGCGGCGTCGGCACGGTAAAGTCGTAATCGCCGATCTCCCAGGTGCCCTTGATGATGGCCCGCAGGGGAAACTCGAACAGCGAGGCCCGGCGGCGGATCTCGATCTGCTGGCGGTAGGGCAGCCACCACTTTTCTTCCAGCAGCGATTGCTCCACCACGACGCTGATGTCCTGAATCTCCGAATCGCGGTATGCCGCGGGAGTGAAGCTGAATTGGAAGCGCACCAGCGCCGCGGTGACCCGCTCCAGGTAAAGCGTGCCCACCACCAGCGGGCGGTCGAGGCTCCGGGGCTTGACGCGGACCTCGAGCACGTCGATGGGTCCCTTGGGCGTTTTGAGGGTGACCGTATCGCCCAGCGCGAACTCGTATTCGTCGAGACCCTCCAACGAGAGGGGATGGACCGCGTCGCGGACCTCGTCACCCTCGCCGATCCGGATGATCGGACCATAATTGTTGGTGACGATGCCCAGGTGATCGCGGTGGTACCGCATGGTCTGGGGGAGAACGGTCGCGTCCCGCCAAGCGACGATCCGTTGCTTGCTCTGGTCCGGCGGCTCCCAATACACTTCCACGTCCAGCTCGTCGATCTTGGCCATGCGGGGCGGATCGGGAAAACCGACGCCGAATTGAACCAGGTAGAATACGAAGCCGTGCGCCCGGCTCCGGTAGTACCGGAGCGCGGTGTCCGAGGGAGGGCTTTCCCGGAGCAGGATGGCGCGACGGATGAGCTGGCCGACCTGGGGATCGCTGCCGGACTGGCCGGCGAGGGTCTCCGGAAGGAGCAGCAGAAAGAGGGCGACGAATGCACGGCGCATCGTGATGGCAAAAATACACGGGGCGAGCCGGACGGGC
>Ga0184629_10001216_pt1 | contig 10689 bp, 14 predicted proteins | sample PLM4_32_b1_FD_133158 | JGI IMG/M metagenome (GOLD analysis project Ga0184629, IMG submission 133158) | Groundwater sediment microbial communities from an aquifer in East River, Colorado, USA - PLM4_32_b1 | ecosystem: Environmental > Terrestrial > Soil > Riparian zone | place: USA: East River... | reverse complement strand
GCTGAGAACCACGCGCATTGTCATTCTGGGGGCGTCATTCGGCGGGCTCACAGTGGCCCACGAACTTCGCCGCCTCCTGCCGGCCAGCAAACTGGAAATCACGGTTGTTGCGCGGGACGACAAGTTCGTATTTATTCCGTCGCTACCCTGGGTAGCCCTGGGACAAAGAACGCTCGATCAGATTTCGTTCCCGCTGGGAAGGGTACTCAAGTCACGGCGCATCGGTTTCGTCCACGGGACCGCTTCGCGGATCGACCCCGAAGGGCAACGGGTCCATGTCGGCGAGACCATCCTGGAATACGACTTTCTCGTGATTGCAACCGGTCACCGCAGCGCCAACGAGGCCGTCCCCGGGCTGGGGCCGTTCGACGGCCCGGGTCACTCGCTCATGTCACCACCCGAGACCATTGAGGCCCGCGAAGCGTGGTCGCGATTTCTCGACGCCCCGGGTCCCGTCGTCGTGGGATGCGCTGCCGGAGCGAGCTGCCTTGGGCCTGCGTACGAGTTTGCGTTCGAGATCGACCATGCTCTCAAGCGACGGAAGATGCGCCACCGGGTGCCCATCACATTCGTCACACCGGAGCCGTTTCTGGGACACTTCGGCGTCGGTGGAATGGGGCGAGCCCGCCAGTTTTTGGAAGGTGAGTTCGAACATCGCGACATCAAGTATCACACGTCGGTCGCGGTATCCAGGATTGCCGACTCTTCGGTGGATCTGGCCGACGGAAAGATTCTCGAGTCGCGCTATTCACTGATCATTCCCCCCCTGGCGGGCGTTCGCGCGATCTCCGAGTCGCCGGGCCTCGGGAATCCGAAGGGTTTTGTCCCCGTGGATGAGGGCTACCAGCACAGGCAATTCAAGAACGTCTACGCGGTGGGAGTTGCCGTGGCTTTTCCGCCCGTTGAGGAGACTCCGGTGCCAGTGAACTTCCCGAAGACCGGGCACATGACCGTGCAGATGGCGAAGGCCGCTGCGAGAAACATTGTATCCGACCTCCAGGGCGGAGACCGGCAAACGCGGCCACCGTTTGTGCACTGCATCATGGATATGGGTGATACGGCGGCTCGCATGCAGGCGGACCCGGTGCGGCCGCCTCGTAACCGCGTCGGCATGAGCGTCGGTCGCCGCTGGCTCTGGGTCAAGCGAGCGTATGAGCCTTACTTCCTCTGGAAGATGCGAACTGGCCGCACGTGGATGCCTTAGCCAGCGGATGGCTCTTTTTGACAACGAGAGGATGCTCATGAAAACACTTTTGGTGCTCAATGATCCCCCGTACGGAACGGAGCGGAGCTATAACGGCCTGAGACTGGCCGGGTCGCTCGCGAAACGCGAGGGCGAGAAGGTGCGGGTGTTCTTGATGGGAGACGGTGCGGCGTGCGCGAAGCATGGCCAGAAAGTGCCTGACGGATACTACAACCTCGAGCGAATGCTGCGAGTCGTGACTCAGCGAGGGGGAGAGATCGGCGTCTGCGGCTCCTGCATGGACGCCCGCGGTATCTCCGATTCGGAGCTGTCCGAGGGCACGCGTCGAAGCACGATGGAGGAACTCACGGACTGGACCGGTTGGGCTGAGCGTGTCCTCATTTTCTAACAGAGCTCCCCGCGTGCTCGGCCGACCAACGTTTGTTCTACTGGCATCGCTGTCACGCTGGGCGGACTGTTGCGGCTAGAATCCAAAGCGCGCCGAAGCGCTTCCGACGTTGACGGCCACTTCGCGGCGGCCTAGGTGGGATCCTCCAAGGAGCAACCGATTGATCATGCAGAAGATGAAGCCTCCCTACGCCCACCCATTCCCCCTCTCCTCTAAAGCGGTGGCAAAAGGGCAACGAACCCCTGTTTGTGTGGATTCCATGGGTCGACGATTCCGCAGTGTCGCTGCTCACCACTGCAAATCGAGAACTATCTCGGGAAGATTTCGGGGCCGTTGCTGGATCGGATTGCAGTCCATGTGAGCGTGCGACCGGTTGACATCGACGCGTGGCAATCTTCGACGACATCGTCGATGACGACCGCCGCGATGCGGGAACTGGTCGTTCGAGCGCGTGAGATTCAGGCGCGTCGTTTCGCCGAGACGAACGGCGTCGACTGCAACGCGCGCATCCCCGAAGGGATGTTTGCGTCGTACTGCGCGATGGAGACTGCCGCGGAAGCGCTGGGTTACAGACAGGTGTGCCTTGAGAACCCATTTCGATGGCAGCGAACGAATCGCGGCCTCGGGAGGACGTCGAACCGCGGCGCGCGCGCGAGAGAGCGCGCACATGGCAACGCTTTGTCTTGTTAGGCTGCAGGTTATTCAGTACTATCTGCACCCGCGAACCACGCGGTCGACAATAACATATCGAATTGGAGGGTCCCTGTATGAAGGCAGTCCAGCTAGTCGTCGCCATGGCGGTTGCAGGTGTCGCCCTTCTATTCTGTTCCTCAACCTGCATCGCGCAGCAAGTTGCCGACCAGCCGGGCTCGCCCCGTGCCACCACCACCACGAGCGGCAAACACCTCCCGCTCCCGGATCCGGAATTCGGTGGCGTGATCAAAACCAGGGCCTCGGAGTCAAAACCGTGGTGGGCGCCACGCGTCGTGCCGCCCAGGGGCGCGCCCAACGTGCTGCTCATCATGACCGACGATTGCGGCTTCGGCGCGCCGGCCACGTTCGGTGGAGTCGTCCCGACACCGGCGCTGGATCGCGTCGCGAAGGACGGGCTGTACCCCGTCCTGTGGTGATTCCGAGGTTGCCGCGCCCGCGGGTCGGAGCAAAGATCGAGATTCACCGGCCACATCCCAAAGGTGACGGTCGCGGTCACGGAAGTGAGTCGAGAGCAGCCGGCGCGGTCGCGCCGACTGCTTTGCGTTGGAGATAGTTGTCGGATATTTAGGAAGGAAACGCACGTGAAGAGAACCCTGTTCGCTGCCGTTTGTCTGGTTATGTCCGCGGCAATACCCGCCGCCGCCGAGGACTGGAAGTACGACTTCGTGCTCTACGGCTGGCTCTCGGGCCTCGAGGGGACCATCGGTGTCGTCGATGTCGCGGAGGTGCCGGTGGACGCCACCTTCGACGACCTCGCCGGCTACGTCGACTTCGCCATGGCCGGCCACTTCGAGGGGAAGAAGACCAAGGGGCTCTGGATCACCGACGTGGCCTACACGAACCTCGGCTCGGAGAGGGACGCAACGGTGGCGAACCAGCCCGTGACCGTCGACATGGACCTCACCCAGTGGATCATCGAGGGCGGCGGCGGCTATCGCGCCACGCCAGAGTTCGATCTGCTCCTCGTGGGGCGCTACTACATCATCGAGTCGGGTGCGATGTCCTCGTCGGACTTCGGGGAGTCGACCCAGGAAGCCAGCAAGGACTGGGGTGACATCTACATCGGCGCGCGCTACACGAAGGTTCTCAAAGAGAAATGGATCCTTTCGCTCCGCGGTGACATCGGCGCGGGCGGGTCGGAGTTCGCGTGGTTCGGCGACGCCGCGATCGGGTACCGCTTCTCGGAGCTGTTCTCGGCGGGGCTTGCCTGGCGGGTTCTGAGCCTCGACCGCGAAGGCGACGCGGCGGAAGCAGACTACTTCAAGTACGACATCACGCAGAACGGGCTCGGGCTCGGCCTGGGATTCAGCTTCTAGCGTTTGAGTTCGAAGGACCGCGGGGTCGAATCACCCGGAAGTCGATGGAGGTTATTGTGATGAGACATGTGGCTCTTGCCGCGTGCTTGACCGCTGCGATGGAGGCGCCGCCGCGTTTCGAAGTGACGGCACCGGAGGGCGCGCCGAACGTGGTGATCGTACTGATCGATGACATTATGGTGACGGGCGGCTCCACGTTGCACGCGGTCGGCAAGAAGGTGGAAGGAGCCTGAGGCTTGATGGCTCGCCTTCGGCAATCGGCGCCCGCGAACGAGCGATGAAACTCGAGCGGCTCGGCGGCGCGACGTTTGATGCACCATTCCCGGTGCACCGGGACCTCGCGGGTGCGCTGCTTACCGGTCATGTGACCGCGGACCCGGAGCGCGACCCGACGATCGCACACGTGCTCGCGACCTTCGCGGGATACTCCTACAGTGACATCGAAACCGTCGCCATGGTCATGTCCCGGCTTGGACTCGACGGGCACGTGTGCGTTCGTATTTCCCAAACGGTGGACGCGATGCTCGTGTTCTCGACCGCATATTTGGTACAGAGCCGGTGTGGTCGCGTGGTGATCCTGTCATACCGGGGCACCGAACCGATGAACATCGGTAACTGGCTCGGGGATTCGGACGTGGGACCGACTGCAATCAGATACGGCGCCGAATCACTCACAGTTCACTCCGGATTCTATCGAAACATGCGCGCCACACGCTGGGCAGTGATGGACCAGTTGAACCTTGCTCTGGCGGGGAGATCACTCCTCAATCCCGATGAACGCGTTCCGCATTCGATGGAGGCATTGTATGTGACGGGGCACAGCCTCGGCGGAGCCATGGCGGCGCTATTCCTTCTTTCCGTAACGGGCGACCCCGGGCATCGCGCCGTCGCGGACCGGCTGCGCGCCGTCTACACGTTCGGCCAGCCGTTGGCGATCGGTGAGCTTTCCGCCGCGGCCCGGCATGTGGCGCCCAGGCTGTTCCGACACGCGCTCGCCGGCGACATCGTTCCCTGTCTTCCCATCCAGAAGTGGGGACGCCTGGTCCATTTCGGTCGCGAGTACTTGTACGAGAAGGAAAACTGGAGAGAGACACGAACGCCGCTCGCCCAGCTCAAGGGCACGCGCGAGGTTTCGCGCTCAGTCATGGCGTATCTCGGCGTTGCCAGGCGCCCGTCTCCGCGCTACACGCTGGCGAACCACGGCCCTCATTATTACATGGACGCGCTTCAGCCGCGTGACACCATCACCGAGCTTGGTGATCACGTCTAGGCAGGGTCACTTGTTGAGGCTGGTGGTGACGCTCCACGACCTGTGGCGCCCTGTACTTGACGCGCGGTTTACAGCAGCTTCCCGCGCCGGAAGAGAATCGCGACCGTGGACGCCCGGCCTTCTTGTTCGGCCGGCGGTTGCGCAGTACCATCGAGGAGACGTGCAAAGGCCGACGCCTAGGAGGTGAACGATGCGCGAGACACACGACCTCATGCGATGGTTCGTTGGTTTCATTCTCGTCTCTGCCCTGGGGTCGACCGCGCGCCCTCAGGCCGGGGACACCGGGGCGCAGGTAAAGATGCGGGCCGGTGCCCCAAACTTCCCATCATTCGATCGCGCCCTCTTGCTTGAGACGTCCTCCGAGACCTCGGCCAACCTCAGTATCGGTGATGTCAATGGAGACGGCAACCTGGACGTGGTGCTCGTGAAGGGCCGCCACTGGCCTTTGGTAGACCGTGTCCTCCTCGGCGACGGTCGAGGCCATTTTGTGACTGGCTATGATCTTGGTGCCGCGGCCGACCGCTCTTATTCCGGGCAGCTCGTGGACGTCGACGGGGATGGTGATTTGGATGTCGTGATCAGCAACGACGCCCCGGACCCAAAGGTCGTCTATCTGAATGATGGACATGGCCGATTCCACGTTGGATCGACCTACGGGCGTCCGGAGTGGAAGACTAGGAACGCCAGCGTGGCGGACCTCAACGGGGACGGTCAGCCCGATATCATCGTCGCCAACCGCGGAAGCGGAGCGAACTACATTTGTTTGAACAAAGGGAAGGGCCGTTTCGACGCCGACGGCATCCCGTTCTCCCATGAACCAGCAACGACGATCGCGCCGGGTGACTTCAATCACGACGGGCTGATCGACCTCGCTGTTCCCAATCGAGATGGCGGCCAGAGCCATGTGTACCTTAACGGCGGGAGCGCGAGCTTCTCAGACATGAGGAGGATTTCCTTCGGTCCACCCGATGCGACTATTCGCGTAGCCGAGGCAGCAGACCTCGAAGGGAATGGTTCCCTGGATATCGCTGCCATCGATGAAAAAAGCGGTGTCGCCGTGTACTTCGGACAGAGCGATGGCATGTTTTCACCGAGCACCGCGATCGACGACGGCAGGGTGACACCGTACGCGCTTGCGCTTGGCGACCTGAACGGCGACAAGACGATTGACGTTGTCGTTGGCCACGTCGGGGCTCCGTCAACGATCTATTTCAACGACGGTTCCGGTCGTCACTACTCCGCGGTCACCTTTGGCGATGCCAAGGGTACCGTTTACGGCGTGGCGATCGCAGATCTCGATAAGGACGGTTTTCCGGACATTGCGCTCGCTCGGTCCGATGCGCCCAATGTCGTTTGCTTCGCACGTCCCGAGTCTCCGGGGACCCGGAATGGCGCCGTGACCAGTACACCTGCTTCAACGCTGGCCACTCAAGAAGAGAAACAAACTCCTCAACTCACAGAAACGAGTTCCGAACTGGAGAGACGCGACCAACCAGTTACAGAAGACGACTTACGCATTCTTTTGAAAACCGATGAAATCTTAAAGGACGAATCTGTTTGGAATCGCAACGACGATCGAGTCTGCGTTGACGATGAGTCGATTGGCAAATGGAGCCTTTTCTGCGCCCTGCAGAAAGCTTGCATTGACGTTCTGGGAAAGTACGATCACCGAAGAGTTGCACTGCAGGAAGTTCGGTTTGCTGTGGAAGACGCCACTCGCGGCCGACACTTCGAACATCGGCTAAGAGATTTCAATAATCTGCCGGAAACGCGGTTTGCCGATGTCAAGAAAGTGCTGAAAATAGCATCGGATCGTGTGAAGTCACGTTTGAAAGAAAACACTCGGTAACGGAACTGCCTAACAAAACGTTGCAGCCTGCAATCCGCGCCACGCTGATGCAAAACCGCAAAAGTCGGCTCGCGTGGGTTGCGGCTGAAGGTTGAGCCGTTAGGCCACAGAAAGCACACTCTCCCTCGCCACCACCCGACCTCGGAGGTTCTATGAAGCGAGTCACTGGCATTGGCGGCATCTTCTTCAAAGCCAAAGACGCTCCATCACTGCGGGCTTGGTACAAGCGACACTTGGGAATCGATGTCCAAGTCTGGGGCGGAGCTGCCTTCGATTGGACCGACGCCGAGGGCAAGCCGGTTGCAGGGACAACTGCCTGGTTAATCGATCCGCAAGAAAGTAATCACTTTGCTCCGAGCTCTGCTTCCTTCATGGTCAACTACCGAGTGGAAGACCTCCACGGCTTGGTCAAGGCCTTGAAGGAAGAAGGCTGCAATGTGCTCGAGAAGATTGACGAATCCGAGTATGGGAAGTTTGGCTGGGTCATTGATCCAGAGGGAAACAAGGTAGAACTTTGGCAACCGCCTGCCGGCCAATGACCAGGGCAATCGGCCTCAGCACGGATCTGCGGCCCAACCCTTCGGTCAAGCCGACCCGCTCCGGGCTGCGCTCTCCGCGGGCGGCTTACCTCAAACGTTAGGTGGAGGTGGACACGCTGGAGCAGCACTGCTTGGGCGTGTGGCGCATGCGTCATAGCTCCGCTTCGCATCTGGTAGTCAGCCTTACTCGGTTCCACCTAAGACTAGTTCGACAGAATTGAGGGGAATTCGGCGGAGCAAAAGAATATGGCGCCGCTTGCTGTGAGTCGAAGAGGTCTTCTGAAGAGCCTTTTACTAAGTCTTGCGACACTCGTGGCTTGCGCTGCCGCGCTTCAGGCCAAACGTGGAACTCCGACCACTTCAACAATCCTGTGGGTCGGCCCTGTACTGCTTCTCGTGTGGTCCACGAAGCTCCGATTGCTTGTTAGCGGTGTTGCCGTCGAATTCACGCTCGAGGGGTTAACCGATCACACTACGAACCTGGGCTTCATAGCTTGGTCTGAGATCGTGTCAGCCCGCCGGAAGGTCTATTGGTTTGGTGACTTTGTCGAGCTCGAGTTGAAAGACGCAGATGCCGTCATCGCACGTCAACCATGGCCCAGGGCATGGGCATTGAAATCCAACATGCGCCACGGCCGCCCCGGTCCCTCCATAAATGCTGGTTGGGTCTCGGGCGGTGCCGAGGCGGTATTTGCAAACCTCAGGACGATGGTGCCAACGGTGGAGACGTGAGCTGTCGGACTCGCTACGCTCGCCGCTGAGATTGATATCGTTCGGCGTCCGATCCGTCTCTCAACGGTCCTAAGGGGGTCAACCTGCCATGCGCAAACTCATCGTCTGCAACATCATCTCGCTCGACGGGTTTTATTCCGGCCCGGGCGGGGACGTAATGGCCATGCCGTTCGACGACGGCTTCTCCGACTACAACGCGGAACGGCTCCGGGCGGCCGACACCCTGCTGCTTGGGCGTACGTCGTACGAGGGCTTCCGGTCCTACTGGCCTGCGATCGCCGAGGACGTGAACCAGCCGGTTGTTGAGCGCGAGATTTCGCGTCTCAACGCCGCCATCGAGAAGATCGTGGTTTCGAACAGCCTGAAGCCCGACGCGGTCGAGGGGTGGGGCCCGACCCGCGTCGTGCGGCGCGCGGACGCGCACGCGGAGGTCGCCGCACTCAAAGAGAGGCCGGGTCGGGAGATCCTGATGTTCGGCAGTCACCTCCTTTGGAACGATCTGCTTGCCAACGGCTTGGTGGACGAGCTGCATTTCATGATCGGGGCCGGCGTGGTTGGCGAGGGCGTGCGGGCGTTCGAGACCCGGCCGCCAGGCTCGCTCCGCCTGCTGGATACCCGCACTTTCGACGGCTCGAGCCTGCTCCTGGCCCGGTATGCCGTCGAGCGCTGACCGCGACGCCGCGCCCGGCCGCCGAACCAGGCGCTGCAGCTGTGCGGTGGGGCCATCGTCGTTGACCTAGATTAACTGGAGACCTACCGTGGTCCTGGCGATCACATCGATGGAGAGTTGACGCCCAAGGACGCGATTGGATGAGGCGATCGCTGTTAATTGCCACGATGGTCCTTCAGTTGTCAGCCTGCTCGCAACACGGCGCTCGCGAGCAGGGTTCGGCGCCTGCCGCCGGCGCCGCGTTTATTGACAAGGTGTGGACCGTCGTCGACGCCCCCGGTGGCCCGGGTGATCTCTACGTATTCCTTTCCGACGGTACCTTTGTCAAGACCGCACGGGAAGCTGTGCCCCACCGTCGGGAAGTGGAGTTGGGACGGAAAGCAGCTGACAGTCATTGAGGCCGCGCTACCCTACCACGCGGAAATCGATTCTCTCACCAGTTCGTATTTTAGGATGTCCATTCGCTTCATGGACCGGGAATACCAGGTGGGACTGGTTCCAGCCACCGCGACCATGCCCGACACCACACGCACAGTAGAATTCGACCCGGTTCACGCCTCAATCATCGCCACGGGCCATGATCCCGCCTGGATCTTCACTGTGGACAACGACAGGGCCATGCTGCGAATGAATCGGACCACGGTGTTCTATATTGACGGCGAATGGGTGCAGGACTGTGCGTCGGTCTGGGACTACACGGCCTACCGGACATATGAAGGTGGTCGGGAGACGATTGAGATGCAACTATCGACGGCGACGTGTGTCGACAGTACCAGTGGCGCGGAATCGCCGCTCGATGTCATTCTCATGCGGGGAGCGGAGAGCTGGCGCGGCTGCGCCGTGGCCGGTAAGCGTTAGCTGTCGTATCCGGTAGCCTCCCGAAAGGAAGCCGTCATTCAGAGAACGGAGCACATTGCCATGAAACACATCTCGATCGGCGGACTCGACGTCTCCCGCATAGGACTCGGCGCCATGTCGATGTCCGGCTACTACAACATCGGGCAGGGCAGCGACGCCGAGTCGATTCGCGCCATCCACCGGGCGCTGGATCTGGGCGTCACCCATCTCGACACCGCTGAGATCTACGGCCCCTACATCAACGAGGAACTCGTTGGCCGGGCCATCAAGGGCCGCCGCGACCAGGTGGTGTTGGCGACGAAGTTCGGCATCGTCTCGCACTCCGGTGGCGGCCCCGGCGTGCTCGACAGCAGCCCGGCGAACGTCCACGCCGCGGTCGTGGGCTCCCTGAAGCGGCTCGGTACTGACCACATCGACCTGTACTACCAGCACCGCGTCGACCCCAAGGCTCCCATCGAGGACACCGTCGGCGCCCTGGCCAAGCTGGTCGCCGAGGGCAAGGTCCGATACATCGGCTTGTCCGAGGCCGGCCCCGCCACGATCCGCCGCGCGCACGCCGCGCACCCGGTCGCCGCGCTGCAGACCGAGTACTCCCTGTGGACCCGAGACCCGGAGGCCGAACTGCTGCCGCTGCTGCGCGAGTTGGGCATCGGCTTCGTTCCCTACTCGCCGCTCGGCCACGGCTTCCTCACCGGCGAGATCCGCTCGCCCGAGCAGCTCTCCGACGACGATTGGCGCAAGACCAACCCGCGCTTCACCGGCGAGAACTTTCGGCGCAACCTGCGTATCGTCGACGAGGTCCAGGCCGTTGCCGCAGAGGCGGGTGCAACACCGGCACAGATCGCTCTGGCCTGGCTGCTCGCGCCAGGGTAACGACATCGCCCCAATTCCCGGCACCAAGCGGGTCGACCGCGTCGAGGAGAACACAGCCGCCGACCGCATCGAGCTGAGCGCCAAGCAGATCGAACGCCTGAACAACCTCACGCCGGCCGCAGGCGAGCGCCACGACGAAGGGAACATGGCCGTCATCGACCGCTGACCGCGCCCCCAGCTTCTCGGCCAGTCGTTTCTGAGGCATGGGGTATCGGGGTCGTGAAACCAGGCTGTCGTGACATCCCAAACCGCATCCTTATCCGTTTGGCGCCACAG
>Ga0184629_10001215_pt1 | contig 10690 bp, 8 predicted proteins | sample PLM4_32_b1_FD_133158 | JGI IMG/M metagenome (GOLD analysis project Ga0184629, IMG submission 133158) | Groundwater sediment microbial communities from an aquifer in East River, Colorado, USA - PLM4_32_b1 | ecosystem: Environmental > Terrestrial > Soil > Riparian zone | place: USA: East River... | reverse complement strand
ATACGCTCCAGATGATGGCGCCGGTCCAGGAGCCCGTGATCAGGAAAGATCCCACGCCGGTCATTCCCGTGCCGCCGCCGAGGGTGCAGATGGAAGAACCGCTCGCTCTTGGTGGACCGGGCACACCCATGATCCAGGAAGCGGTGTCGCGCGCCATTCCCGCGCGGGCCGAGGCGAGGCCTGCGCCCGCGCAGCCACAGAAGCGTCGCCGCTTTGGGCTGTTCGGTCTCCGGCGGACGGAGCACGAGGAGTATCCGGTCGAGCCGCGTTTCGAAGCGCCGATGCCAGCCACGGCACCGCGTGCTCAAGCCGCGCCGCAACCGCAGTCTCCTGCACAGCGCGCCACGGCTGAACCGCCGCGCCAGCAAAACCCGTCTCCGGAGGATCTTTTCGCCGGAGTCGCGGAGGATGACCGGTTCGAGATTCCGGCCTTCCTCCGGCGGCAGGGCAACACGGGGGGGTAATGGCAAGCCGGCATACGCTTGCACGCGAGGTTTCGGTTCAGGGTGTAACCTTGCATGCGGGCGTACCGTCTCGTCTGCGATTGCTTCCCGCCGCGCCGGGAACGGGTATCGAGTTCAGACGCGCCGACCTGAAAGGGTCGGCGCCCATCCTCGCTCTGTGGTCCAATGTTGCGGAGACGCGCCTCGGCACCGTGCTGCGCGGTCCTGACGGCGCCACGGTCGGAGTCATCGAGCATCTGATGTCGGCGCTCTCCGGCGCCGAGATCGACGATTGCACGATCGACGTGGAAGGGCCCGAGCCGCCGATCCTCGACGGCGATGCGCTCTCGTTCCTCGTTGTCATCGATGAGGCGGGAACGCGCGCGCAAGGAACGCGCGAGGCCATCCGGCTCAATCGCCCTGTGGAGGTCACGACCGCATCGGCCAGCGTGAAGCTGCTGCCGGCGGAAAGGCCGGAGTTCCATTTCGTGATCGAGTTCGACAGTGCGGTCATCGGCCGGCAGGAATTTTCATGCGTGCTCGATTCAAAGACGTTCCGCCGCGAGATCGCGCCCGCGAGGACATTCGGCTTCTTCAATGAGGCCGAACAGTTGCGCGCCGCCGGTTTCGGCCGGGGCGCGGATCTCGCCAACACACTTGTGATCGACGGCGATCGACTGATGAACGCGCCGCTCCAGCGTTTTCCCGACGAGTTCGTCCGTCACAAGATTCTCGACGCTGTCGGCGATCTGAAATTGGCCGGTTTGCCCGTGATCGCGCGTTTCGAGGGGCGGAAATCCAGCCATACCCTGAACAATCAGCTGTTGCGCGCGCTGTTTGCAGACCCCGCGAACTATCGGATCGAACCGGGCTAAGCCCTCAAAAAGGCTTGGCGACTCGCGCGGGCGGGTGGCATAAAGAGTGTTCGGCAGGGTGGGCCGGAGCGGGGTTCCTCTTTTCCACAAGGGTAAGGGCATGTCCTTGAAGACACGCGCATTCCAGAAACCGTACGTGAGCATCCTGATGCTCTCCGCGGCGGCTCTTTTCGTGGCCGGCTGCGCCCGCGACGACAACATGGCCGCTGTCTATGTCGAGCGGCCGATCGAGCAGATCTACAACGACGCCTGGACCATGGTGAATCGGGAGTACTGGCTCGAAGCCGGACGGCAATTCGACGAAGTCGAGCGCCAGCATCCCTATTCGATCTGGGCGCGCCGCGCGATCCTGATGTCGGCCTACTGCTACTACGCGGGCAACCGGTACCAGGAGTCGATCGATGCGGCGAACCGCTTCATCCAGCTCCATCCCGGCAACCGCGACGTGCCCTACGCCTATTATCTGAAGGCTGTATCGCTCTACGAGCAGATCAACGACGTCGAACGCGACCAGGGGAAGACCGAAGAGGCGCTCACCTCGCTCCAGGATCTGATCCAGCGTTTCCCGAACACCGAATATGCGCGCGATGCGCGTCTGAAGGTGGACCTCACCCGCGATCACTTGGCGGGCAAGGAGATGACCGTGGGGCGGTTCTATCTGCGCCAGGGCGAGTATCTCGCGGCGATCAATCGCTTCCGCACGGTGATCGACAAATATCAGACGACGAACCACGCGCCTGAAGCGCTCGAGCGGCTGACCGAGGCCTATCTCGCGCTCGGCATCGTCAAGGAAGCGCAGACCGCCGCGGCCGTGCTCGGCTACAACTATCCGGGCACCGGCTGGTATCGCGACGCCTACACGCTGCTGACCGCGGAGAACGCCGCTCCGACGGAAGACGAGGAATCCTGGATCAGCAGGGCGTTCCGCTCCGTCTTCTGAGCGGCGGCCATGCTGGCCTCGCTGACTGTCCGCGACGTCGTCCTGATCGAAAAGGCCGAGCTGAATTTCGCTGCCGGTCTGAACGTGCTCACCGGAGAGACCGGTGCGGGCAAATCCATCCTGCTCGAAGCCTTGGGATTGGCCGCGGGCGAACGTGGGCAGGGACGTGCCTCGTTGCGGCCGGGCGCCGATCAGGCGGCGGTCGTCGCGGTGTTCGAGCCGGCCGCGAATCATCCCGCCCGCGAGCTCCTTTCCGCGAATGAGCTTGGCGATGGGAACGACGAGATCATCCTCCGCCGTACCGTGTCCGCAGATGGCCGCAGCCGTGCCTTCGTCAACGATCAGGCGGTCGGTCTTGGGCTCGCGCGCGAGATCGGTGGATTGCTCGTCGAGGTTCACGGGCAGTCGGACGACCGCGGCCTGTTCGACGCCGCGACGCATCGGGCGCTGCTGGATGCGTTCGGCAAGCATGCGGAGCTGGCGTCGGATGTGGCTGCTGCTCACGCCGCCTTCATGGCTGCTTCGAAGAAGCTCGAGGCGCTGAAACGCGCCGCGAGCGAGGCGTCGGCCGAGATCGATTATCTCATGCATGCGGTCGACGAGTTGCGACAGCTTGCGCCGCGCGCAGGTGAAGAGGCGGAGCTCGCATCGACTCGCGCGCTGCTGATGAACGCCGACCGGCTGGCGCAGGATGTCTCCGCGGCCGCGGACTTCGTCTCGGGCGACGGCGGCGCGGAAACAAAGATCGCCGGCGCCTTGCGGCGCTTGTCGCGTTTGCCGAAGGAGGGGCGCGAAGCAGCGCAGGCCGCGGAAGCCGCGCTGGAATCCGGTCTCGCTCAGGTTCAGGAAGCACGGCACGAGCTGGATTCGCTGCTCGCCCGTCTCGAAGGCGAACCGGGAAAGCTCGAGCAGGTGGAGGAGCGCCTCTTTGCGCTGCGTGCCGTCGCGCGCAAATACCATGTCGGTGTCGATGCGCTCGACGGATTGAAGACGGAGTACGAAGCGAAGCTCGCCTCGCTCGGAGGCAGCGGTCAATCCATCGCCTCGGCGGAAGCGGAAGTTCAGCGCACGCGCACCGTGTTCCAGGAACGAGCCAAAGCGCTGTCCTCCGCACGAGCGAAGGCCGCGAAACAGCTCGAAGCTGCCGTTGCCCGCGAGCTCGCGCCGTTGAAGCTCGGCAGTGCTCGGTTTCGTATCGCGCTGACGCCGCTCTCCGAGCTCGAGGCGTACGGAGCCGAGCGCGTGGCATTCGAGATTGCGACCATCGAAGGCGCAGCCTTCGGCGGGCTCGCCAAGATTGCATCGGGCGGCGAGCTCGCGCGGTTCGCGCTTGCCTTGAAGGTCGCGCTTGCCGAGGCGAGCCCGCCCGCGGTCCTTGTATTCGACGAAGTGGACCGCGGCGTCGGCGGTGCGGTGGCCGCGGCCGTGGGCGAACGGCTCCAGCGCCTCGCCGCGTCGACGCAGGTGCTTCTCGTCACGCACTCGCCGCAAGTGGCGGCGCGTGCGGCCAAGCACTTCCGCATCACGCGCGAACGCGATGCCACGAGCGTCGTTGAGCTCACGCTGCAGGAACGAGTTGAAGAAATTGCGCGAATGCTTTCTGGTACCCATCTAACGGATGAAGCAAGGGCAGCAGCTCGTCGGCTTCTTACGGAGGCTGGCACATCCGTTCGACAAAGGCGGATATCCGCTTAACGAGAAACATTGGAAGTCCACTTGGCCGATCAAGATAGCCTGCACTTGCCTCCGGTCGATCAGCTTAGCCTAAGCCAGTTGCGGCAAGAACGATCTCGGCTAACTCGACGGATACGGAGCGATACTGACGATGGTCGGTCTGAAACTCATATTCAGGAGCTCTATGCTCGACTCGGCGATATTAAGTGGGCGCTTAAGAACCAGAAACGCCGGCGCATCAATCGGCCGACTGCTAACAAACTCAGGCAGACACCTGTCGAAACGCTAAATGCGAAGGATGCTAAGATCGAGCAGGATCTACTTTGGGATCAGATCTTTTTTCACGATGAGAAGTACTATTTCCATCACTCACCCGTAATCACAGATAGTGAGTTTGATGGCCTACGTTCCCGCTTGAAAGCACTTGAGGAACGTGGGGACCAAACCCCTGACCTTTTCTCTCCGGCTCGAACAGTAGGCTCACGGCCCAATAGAACGTTTGAAAAAGTGCGCCATGCACGACCAATGCTTTCGCTCGATAATGCGTTTACCACTGAAGACGTTGAGGACTTCGTCACTCGCATTAAGCGCTTTCTCGGTTTGGACACGGGAGAAGAAATTGAACTCGTAGCCGAGCCAAAAATCGATGGCTTATCATTGAGTCTTCGATATGAGGAAGGCGAGTTGGTACTAGGTGCCACTCGGGGTGACGGTTATGAGGGTGAGAATGTCACCGCAAATGTCCTAACCATTGAAGATGTGCCAAAGACAGTTCACGGTATCAACATCCCTCGCGTTTTAGAGATTCGCGGTGAGGTCTATATGAGTAAGGGCGAATTTGCTGCCCTTAACGCGCAACAGCTAACCTCGAGTGAAAAGGTTTTTGCCAATCCACGGAACGCGGCTGCTGGCTCGTTGCGTCAGCTCGATCCTGAAATCACCAAACGTCGGCCGTTACACTTCTTTGCGTATCATTGGGGTGACGTATCGGAACTTCTCGGAAGTACGCATTGGGAGGTCCTGCAGTCGCTCAAGGGCTGGCGCTTTCCAACAGTACCTATGGCACGACGATGCAAAACCGTATGGGAAGCTCTGTCATTCTATCAAGAAGTAAAGGCAAACCGCAGCAATCTCGATTACGAGATCGATGGCATGGTCTACAAAGTAGATCGCCTCGACCTTCAGAACCGCCTAGGTTACGCGGCACGCAGTCCTCGTTGGGCGATTGCCCATAAATTTCCAGCGGAACAGGCCGAAAGCGTGGTTCGGCGCATCGAAGTATATGTCGGGCGCACTGGTACGCTGACACCTGTAGCCCATATTGAGCCGGTTACAGTCGGCGGCGTCGTGGTCCAGAACGTCTCGATGCATAACGAGGATGAAGTCACGCGCAAAGATGTCCGCAAGGGTGACACCGTTGTTGTTCAGCGGGCGGGGGACGTCATCCCGCAAATCGTTCGAGTAGTGAAGGAGCTTCGCCCGAAAGGGACTAGACGCTACAAGATGCCTGAGAAGTGTCCCCGGTGTCACAGTCGGGCGGTGCGCGAGATCAATCCTAAGACGGGCCAGCCTGAAGCAGCACGCCGCTGCATCAACACTCTATCTTGCCCCGCGCAAGCGGTGGAGCGGCTGTACTACTTCGCCGGGCGCCAAGCGTTTGACATAGAGGGGCTCGGTTACAAAACCGTTCAGGAGTTCTTTGACGACGGAATGTTGAGGGAACCGGCCGATATTTTTCGTCTTGAGGAACTATACTCGACCGGCCCACAAGCTATTGCAGAACGCGAAGGATGGGGCGAACAATCTGCGGCCAAACTGTTCGCTGCGATTCGCGCGCGGCGAACAATCCCGCTGGACCGTTTCATTCTGGCGCTGGGTATCCCGCAAGTCGGCGAAACGACGGCAAAGCTCCTCGCCCGAAACTTTCATTCTCTTGATAATTTTCGAAGGTCAATCGAGAGCGAGCACGCGGTTCAAGATTTGGACTCGATCGAAGGGATTGGTGAGCTAATGGCTCGCGCAATCAAGAACTTCTTCGATGAGGAGCACAACCGGAAGGCAATAGATCATTTGGTGAAACGGTTACGTGAAATATCCGATGTTGCTGCTCATCCGGTCGAGTCGCCCGTTGCCGGGAAGACGATTGTTTTTACAGGTACTTTGGAAAGAATGACTCGCGACGAGGCCAAGGCGCGAGCGGAGTCCTTAGGGGCGAAAGTTGCCGGCTCGGTGTCGAAGAATACCGATTTTGTGGTCGCTGGTCCTGGCGGAGGGTCAAAGTTGTCCAATGCGCGGAAGCTGAATATCGGGATACTCTCTGAGGAACAGTGGCTGCAACTTATTGGGCAGACCTGACTTTGCCCCGATCCTCACACCACGTCTGATTTGCCCAACCTACGCGAGTGGGAGCCAGCGCGATCGCGAACCGCGAGGGCTGGGGCGAGCAGTCGGCTGCAAAATTGTTCGCGGCCATCCGCGCGCGGCGCAAGATCTCGCTCGATCGTTTCATTTTGGCACTGGGCATTCCCCATGTCGGCGAATCTACAGCCAAGCTTCTGGCTCGCCATTTCCACTCTCTCGATGCGTTTCTCGCGTCGATGGACAGCGAAAATGCAGCGGAAGAGCTGGATTCCATCGAGGGCATCGGTGATGTGATGGCTCAGGCGATTGCGGATTTCTTCGCGGACAAGCACAATCGCCAAGCCATCGAGCATCTGGTCAAGCAACTGGACGAAGTGACGGACGTCGCGGCGAGCACGTCGGATTCGCCCGTCGCCGGCAAGACTGTCGTCTTCACAGGCTCGCTCGAGAAGATGACGCGCAATGAAGCGAAGGCGCGGGCAGAGTCGTTGGGTGCCAAAGTCGCGGGCTCGGTATCGAAGAAGACCGATATCGTAATCGCGGGGCCCGGTGCAGGGTCGAAATTGTCCGAAGCGCAGAAGCTCAACATTAAAATTATTTCAGAGGCCGATTGGCTAGAGTTGATCGGCAAAACATAAATCGTCACACGCTTTGCCTTTAAACGTCACACGCCTTCCCTATAATGGTTTCGGGGCGGAGGACCCCGCGTGGCGTAAGTGTAAAAAGAAAAGAGATCTCCAATGCACGAAATCACAATTCGCGACCTGGACAATGCGAGCGTACAGAGCTTGAGAAAGCTCGCATGGCGAAACGGTAGACCCGTGGAGGAGATTGCCCGCTCGTTGCTGGTTGAAGCGGCGAGGGCGCGCGAGGTGAGATACTCGGATGATCGGTTTCCACCCGCTACCGACTAGCTTTTGAAACGCTCAGATTGATTGGGTCGCCTGGATAAGCCAGGCGCTGGCCTGCGCATCGTCGGCAAGCACCGGCACCAATGCCGCGCGCACATCTGCGTGGTAGGCATTGAGCCATGCCTTCTCGGCGTCGGTCAGCATCCCGGCCTCGACGACGTTGAGGTCGATGGGCACGCGCGTGATCGTCTCGAAGCCGAGCATCTGTTTCTCGCCGCCTTGTATCGGGCCAAGATCGCGCACGACGACGAGATTCTCGATGCGGATGCCGTATTCGCCGGCCTTGTAGTAGCCGGGCTCGTTCGAGCAGATCATGCCGGGCTTCAGCGCCTGCGTTGTGCCGCGCGGCGAGATGCTCTGTGGACCTTCATGGACCGAGAGATACGAGCCAACGCCGTGTCCCGTGCCGTGGCCGTAATCGAGGCCGGCATCCCAGAGCGGCCGGCGGGCGAACGCATCGAGCTGCGCGCCGGTGGTCCCTTCGGGGAAGCGCGCCAGCGCCAGCTGGATGTGGCCCTTCAGCACGCGCGTGAAGCGGTCGCGCATCTCGGCCGTCGCCGTGCCGACGGCGACCGTGCGCGTGACGTCCGTCGTGCCGTCCTGGAATTGCCCGCCGGAATCGATCAGGAACAATTGGCCGGGCTCGATGCGCCGGTTGGTCTTCTTCGTCACGCGATAGTGGACGATCGCGCCGTTGGGTCCGGCACCGGAGATCGAATCGAAGCTCAAGTCCTTCAGCACGCCCGTGGCCTGCCGGAACGACTCGAGCTTTTCTACCGCGTCGATCTCGGTGAGCTTGCCTTTAGTCGCCTCGCGCGCAAACCACGCGAGGAAACGCGACAGCGCCGCACCATCGCGCACGTGTGCGCGGCGTGTGCCTGCGAGCTCCGCCTCGTTCTTGCAGGCCTTGGGCAATTGGCACGGGTCGGAGGCGCGCACGATCTTCGCGCCCGCGCGCTCCAGCCGGTCGAAGATGAAGGCCGCCGCCCATTGGGGATCGGCAAGCACCGCCTTCCCCTTGAGCGCATCAAGAGCGGGCGCGAATTCGGAGGGCGCGCGCACGCGCACGTGATTTCCGAGATGCGTCGCAAGCTCGGGCGAGTTCTTGCGCGGATCCAGGAAGAGATCGACCGAAGCATCGGCGTTCAGCAGCGCGAACGAGAGCACGAACGGTGTGTGCGGCACGTCCGCGCCGCGGATGTTGAGCAGCCAGCAGACGGAATCGGGAAGCGTGAGCGCGGCCGCATCGGTGCCCCGCTTTTTCAGCTCCTCCGCCAGTCGCGAGCGCTTCGACTCGGACGTCTCGCCTGCGAGGTCCAGCGGATGAGGGATCGCGCGTGCATGCGGGGGCTCAGGCTGATCCGGCCACACCTGATCGAGCGGATTGGGGAACAGCGGGGCCAGCGATCCGCCGGCCCGCTCTACGGAGAGCCGCAACCGCTCGATCGCGCCCTGCGTGTGCAGCCATGGGTCGTAACCGAGCCGTACGCCTTTCGGCAGGTTTGCCTCGATCCAATTGGTCGGGCCGTCGTTCATCAGGTCCAGCGTCTCGAACAGCGTCGTGTCGGTCTGGTTCCTGACCTGCAACGTATAGCGGCCGTCGACGAAGACCGCGGCCTTCTCTATCAGCACGATGGCGAGACCCGCCGAGCCGGTGAATCCAGTGAGCCAAGCGAGCCGTTCTGCGCGCTTCGGCACATACTCCCCCTGATGCTCGTCGGCGCGCGGGATCAGGAATCCGTGCACGCCGCGATTGGCAAGCTCACCGCGCAAAGCGGCAAGGCGCGGCGCGCAATTCGAGGCGTCGCCCTGCTCGTCAAAGGTCTGGAATGGCATGTTCATGGCGGCTACCGACTCTCAAACGCGGGAGCGACATTCGCTCCGATTGAACACGATTCCCACCCCTTTGATGGCCACCAATCTTGGTGGGCGCGCGCCCAGGTCACACAACTCGGGGTCCGGTACCCATCTTCCAAGTGATTGATCATCAACCGTTTTTCCCGCTTTCAACAGTTCGCTTGTTCGAATTTTGAAAAATCTGCGCTCTCCTTCACCGGACGAAATGTCCAGCTTCAGATGAGGTGGGGTCCCAGCCGGCCATTTCAATTGGAAAAGAGCGTCAGTTACGGGCGAGAACCAGCGCCGACCAGGGCCCTTTGCGCAGCGCTTTTCGACGCTTGAGGCCTTGAGCGCGGTAGCAGGTTTCGACCTGAAGTTCCTGGTCTCGCAGCAAGCCTGAGAGCACGACCGCGCCGCCCCGCGCGAGAGCTACCGAGAGGGCAGGGGCGAGCAGTTGCAGCGGCCCCGCCAGGATGTTCGCCACGATCACATCGTACGGCGCGCCGGCCTGGATTGCCGGACTCGTCATGCCGTCCGCTACGATCGCCCGCACGAGCGGCCGCACGCCGTTCATCCGCGCGTTGTCGCCCGCGACTTCTGTTGCGACCGGATCGATGTCGGAGGCGAGGACGCGCTGCCGCCAAAGCTTGGCGGCAGCGATGGCGAGCACGCCCGTGCCGCACCCGAGATCGAGGATCCGCTGAGGGCGACGGCCGCGCCCGAGAAGCGTGATTGCTTCGAGGCACAGCGTTGTCGACTCGTGGTGGCCGGTGCCGAAGGCGAGCCCCGCTTCGATGCGGATGGGAATCACACCCGCAGGGACGCGTCCGGCATCATGTGCGCCGTAGAGAAAAAATCGCCCAGCGCGCACCGGCGGCAGGCCGATCTGACCCTGTCGTATCCAATCTTGATCGGGAAGCGGTTCGACGCTGACGATCTGCCCGACGAGCTTGCTCAGCAGGCTCGCGTCCGGCGGCTCCTGATAGAGCGCTTCGACCGTCGCGTCGGGTCCGAATGGGTCTTCCGCGATCAGCAATGCTTGCGGCGCGGGCGGCGACAGCTCGAAAACCGCCGCAATATCAGCCGCCCGATCTTTGGCCAGCGTGACGGATGCCTTCCAAAGCGGAGAAACGTTGGTCATGCCCTGTGTTGCTCAGGTGCACTACTAGGACTTTTACTTGTGGTCTTGCCGCGTTTTGCAAGGAGGGGAACAGCCCGGTTACAAAGATCACAGAAGTGGTCTCTAACAAAACCGGAAACCATATGTGCGTAGATGTTTGTTATTCGGAGCTGATCACCGAGAGGCGTTGTCTGAATCGCCATTTGTTCATATCGGTCACCTAGCTTGGTAACGCGCGCACGAATTTCGCGCGACAAATATTCCCGACTTGCGACGAGCCGCCGTAATTCGGCCTCGTCTCTCGACCAAGACAATAAACCGCTGGCATGAAAGAGGCAGTTGCGGACCTTGAGGGCTATGGCCACCTGCTCATAGAGATCACTGTCCTTATAAGGTAGTCCACACTGGGCTGCTGCCGGTTCGGTTGACACCAGCTTAAGCTAATTTGGCATTCATTTCGAACTCCACAGGGCTGAGATATCCGAGCGTCGAGTGCCGCCGCTTGGGATTGTAGAAACGCTCGATGT
>Ga0184629_10001214_pt1 | contig 10697 bp, 7 predicted proteins | sample PLM4_32_b1_FD_133158 | JGI IMG/M metagenome (GOLD analysis project Ga0184629, IMG submission 133158) | Groundwater sediment microbial communities from an aquifer in East River, Colorado, USA - PLM4_32_b1 | ecosystem: Environmental > Terrestrial > Soil > Riparian zone | place: USA: East River... | reverse complement strand
GTCGCCCAGGCTCTCCATGTCGTGGATCGGTCGCGCGTTGGCGGAACCGTGCCGATCGCACGCGCGGGTCGGTTCGGTTCCTTCGATGAACACCTCACGCCGGATCTTCGGGCACGCGTCCGTCGCGAGCAGCCCCGTCTTTTCGCACACCACGCGGTGCTGGATTCCCTCGGGTTCTTCGAAGCGGGGCCCGTGGTGGTCCCGGTAGGCGGCCTTCATCACCGCGGTCCACGTCGGCAGCGACACGAACGACCCCGTCATCTTCTTGCCCATCGTTTTTTTCTCGTCGAAGCCGGACCACACGCCGACCACGAGCTCCGGGGTGAAGCCGACGAACCACGCATCGGTGCACAGGTCGGTGGTCCCGGTCTTGCCGGCCGCCGGCTCGTTGAACCCGAACACGCGCGCGTTGCGGCCGAACCCTTCGTTCATGACACTCTCCATGAGGTCAGTGATCATGAAGTTCACCTTCGGGTCCAGCACCTCCTCGCGAAAGACCGAATTCTCCTCCAGCACGCGGCCCTCGCGGTCGACCACCTTGCGGATGAGGAGAGGCTCGCCGCGCATCCCGCCGGCGGCGATGGTCGCGTAGGCGTTGGTGATTTCGAGCAGCGTCACCTCGGAGACGCCGAGGGCGAGGGAGTACACGTTCTCGAGGTCGCTCTTGATCCCCATGCGGTGAGCGACGTTGATGGCCTCCACCGGCCCCATCGCCATCAGCAGGCGGATGGCGGCGATGTTGATCGACGCGTTGAGCGCGTGGCGCAGGGTCACTTCGCCCTCGAAGGTCTCGGAGTAATTCTGTGGTTTCCACACGTCGCCGTTGGGGAGGTCGAGGACGATCGGCGCGTCGAGCAAGATGTCGGCGGGGGTGTAGCCGTTCTCGAGCGCGGCGGTGAAGATGAAGGGCTTGAACGCGCTGCCCGGCTGGCGCTTGGCCTGCACGGCGCGGTCGAACTTGCTGTGCTTGAAGCTGCGGCCCCCGACCAGCGCCCGCACCAGGCCGGTTTTCACGTCGAGCGCGACCACCGCGCCCTGGAGGTACTCGGGCAGCCCGGCGTCTCCTTCACCCGCGAGTGCCTTCTCATAACCGGCACGGGTGTCCACGTTGCCGCGTGCCCTCTCGATCCGGCGCAGGTGCATTTCCATGCTGTCCTCCGCCACGCGCTGCAGGTACGGGTCGAGGCCGGTGTACACCTTCAAGCCGTCGCGGTAGATGCGGTCGGCGCCGTACTTGTCCTCCAGGTACTGTCGGATCTCCTCGAGAAAATAGGCCGCGAATTCGCTGCGGCCGACCTTCCCCGGACGAACCATCACCGGCGCCGCGTCGATCGAATCCGCCTCCTCGCGCGTGAGCTTGTGGGTTTCCACCATCGCCTGCAGCACCACCGACCGGCGCTTGAGCGCCCGATCGAGGTGGTTGATGGGCGAATAGTCGCGCGGGTTCTTGGGCAGCCCCGCCAGGAGCGTCGCTTCGCCGATATCCAGCTCCCTGGCCTGCTTGCCGAAAAACACCTGCGCCGCCGCTTCGACCCCGTGGGCACCGCCGCCGAAATAGATCTGGTTCAAGTACATCTCCAGGATTTCGTCCTTGGAGTAAGCGCGCTCGATGCGGGTCGCGAGGAGTGCTTCCTTGATCTTGCGCGTGAGCGTGTTCTCGAACATGTCGAAGAGATTGCGACCGAGCTGCTGCGTGATGGTGCTGCCGCCCTGCACCGTGCTCCCGTGGCGAAGGTTGATCAAGACGGCGCGAGCGATGCCGAAGAGGTCGACGCCCCAGTGCGAGTAGAACTTGCGGTCTTCGACGGCGACGAACGCGTCGGGCAGATAGGGAGGGAGGTCCTCGATGGAAATCAGCGCGCGATCCTCGACGAAGAATTCGCCCACCACACTCGAGTCCGCGCCGAACACCTGCGTCTTGAGCGTGGGCTCGATCATCTCCAGCCGCGAGGTGCTGGGAAGATCGCGGGCGAAGTAGCGGTACGCGGAAAGGACCGTGCCGCCGCCGAGCACGACCAGACCGACGATCACGTGCCGCAGCCGGATGCGGCGCGGAGGACGGGCTCCTCCGCCGAGCCCGGCATTCCCGTCGGTTCCCGGCGGGACAGGCGGCGGTTTCGCGGCGCCTTCGGAGCTCTGTCGGTGGCGGTCGTCGCTCGACATTCGGTATTCCCTTCGGCACGCGTCCGGCGCGCCGCTTTCCGGCACCATACCACGGTTGCTCGCGACGGGGCCATGCTTTACGCGGCCCGACCTGCGCTGATATGATGGCGACTTGGCGTCGAGCCGGCGCCGGAACCCGGAGCACCCATGACCCGCAAGCACGACCTCCCGGCGCGAAGCGTCGAGGAACAAATCGCCATCATCCGCCGCGGGGCGGTCGAGATCATCCCGGAGGAGGACCTGCGGCGCAAGCTCGAGCGTTCGCTACAGACCGGCGTGCCGTTGATTATTAAACAAGGTTTCGACCCCACTGCGCCCGACATTCATGTCGGGCACACGGTGGGGCTGCGCAAGCTACGCCAGTTTCAGGACCTTGGGCACACGGTGGTATTCCTGATCGGGGATTTCACGGGCATGATCGGCGACCCCAGCGGCCGCAGCGAGACCCGCAAGCGGCTCGACCACGCCGAGCTGGTCGAGAACGCCAAGACCTACACCGAGCAGGCGTTCAAGATCCTCGACCCGAAGCGAACCGTGGTGGACTACAACAGCCGTTGGCTGGCCAAGCTGGAGTTCGCGGACGTATTGCGGCTCACCGCGACCCAGACGGTGGCCCAGATGCTCGAGCGCGACGACTTCGAGCAGCGCTACGCGGCCGGCCGCCCGATCAGCCTGCTCGAATTCGTGTACCCGCTCGCGCAGGGCTATGACTCCGTCGCGCTCAACGCGGACGTCGAGATCGGCGCGACCGAGCAGAAGTTCAACCTGCTCATGGCACGCGAGATTCAGCGCCACTACGGACAGGAGCCGGAGGTCATTCTCACCCTACCGATCCTCGAGGGCATCGACGGGGTGGAGAAGATGAGCAAGTCGCTGGGGAACTACATCGGCATCACGGAACCGGCCGAGGAGATTTTCGGCAAGACCATGCGGATTCCTGACACCCTGATCCTCAAGTACTTCGAACTGGTGAGCACCCGCACACCGGCGCAACTCGACGAGATTCGCGCGCGCCTGAAAGATCCTGGCACCAATCCCTCCCACCTCAAGCGCGAGCTCGCACGCGACCTGGTGGAACAGTTCCACGATGCGGAGGCCGCCAAGGCGGCAGAAGCCCACTTCAACCGCCTGTTCGTGCAGCACGAGCGCCCCGAGGAAACCGACCGCGTCGAGCTCGCAGCGGGGGACGAGGGCCTGTGGATCGTGAAGGCGCTGACCCAGGCCGGGCTGTGCGAGAGCTCGTCGCAGGCGCGGCGGATGATCCAGCAGGGAGCGGTCAAGCTCGACGGGGAGAAACTCTCCGACGTGGACATCAAGCTGGCCGCGCGCAAGCAACCCTACGCCGTACAGGTCGGCAAGCGCGGTTTCGCTGACATCGTGGTGAAGTAGTGTCGACGCTCGAGGTCGGCGTCGCGCTTCTGTTCGTGCTCGGTGCCGCGAACCACCCATCCACCACCGACACGCTCGACGTGCCGATCCCCCCTGCGGGGGACTACCTGTCGCGTCCGGTCTTCTACGAACGCTACCCGGCATCGAATCGCCCGGAGGATCTGGAACTTCTGCGCCACGGAAAGGTCCGGCTGCCCCACTACGAGCCGGTGGACATCGCGAAAAACTACGACTGGAGCCGCAACACCCACGTCGAGCAGACGTGGTGGATGCAGATGCAAGAGTTGCGTTTTCTCTTGCCCGCCATCGCGTCGGACACGCCGGAGGACCGCGCCCTCACAAGGGGCTATCTGGTGCGCTGGTTCAGGGTTCACATGATCCCGAAGCCACAACACAGAGCCTGGGGCGAACCCATGGCCGTCGCCTATCGCGCGATGGTCTTCGTCTACTACCTCAAGCGCGAATCCGGGCGCAGCGAACCCGACCCGGACGTGGTTGGACTGCTCCAGGCCGCGATTCTGGCGCACCAGGAATATCTCGGCGGCCCCGGTGACTTCGACGAAAACAGCAATCACGCGTTCATCGACGCGCTCGGACTCCTCGAGACGACACGCGTCTACGCGGATCGAAGGGCAATCGCTACCGCGCTCAATCGGCTTATGGCCATGCTCGACCGGGCCGTGACCCCGGTCGGGATAGAGAGAGAGCAGTCGCCGTACTACCACTTCGTGGTGACGCTATGGACCGAGCAGACGGTGGACTATCTGAACTCATTGCCGTCGGTTCCACGCGCGCCCGTGAAACACCTCGCCGGGTGCGCGCCGCGAATGCGCGTCGCCGCGTACTTTCTGCAGGATCACGACGGCGGAATTCCTCAAATCGGTGACGGCGACTCAGTCGGGGTCGATGCGTTTGGCGCGAACTATCGAATCGAAGCCGCGCCTTCCGCCGCCACGACGCTGTACGACCCAAACGCCGGCTATGCGATTTACAAAGGGGAGGCCGCGCAGGGCGACTATCGTTACGTGATATTCCGGAACCCCAACAGCACGATCCGAATGCCGAACCACATGCACGACGACGTCCTCTCGGTCTATTTCAGCTTCGCCGGGGAGACCATTCTTGGAGACAGCGGGCGTTACTCGTACGCGACCGGGCCCCAGCGCAACTACGTCCGTTCGCCGTGCGCGCACAACACCATCGTTGCGGCCGCGTCCTTGACCCAGACTCCACACCCGCCCCGAACGCGACCCGCACGATCGGTGAGGGATCGGTCGACCGCGGGCACGCAGCGCTGGTTCGCCTCCCTGCGAACCACGGGATCCGAGTGCCGCCGTACTGTCTTGATCCCCGAGCGCGCGAACACGGTTTCGGTCGTCGATTCCATCCTCCCCGTGCGCGAAGGCGCCGAACCGGAAGAACTCGCGTGGATTTGGAACGTTGGCCACGACGTCATCGAAACGAAGGCATCCGTACCTGAACAGCGTGACGGAGGGGAGTGGATGCTCGCCACGCGGCGTGGTGAGCGCGTCCGGGTGCGGGTCGTCGTGACGGGAGCCGGCGCTCCGCCGCTCGCCGTTCAGGAGTTGATCCGTGGTCAGGAACAACCCCGGCTGGGGTGGTACTCGCCGTCGCAGGGAGTCCTGCGCCCGGCGACGGCGATCGTCGTTCGAGCGCGGCGCGATCGGCTGCTGGTCGTGAGAACCGACGTGGAGGTCATCGGAAAGCGTGCGCCGCGCGGCGAGTAGGAAACGATCGGCTACGCGCGCCTTGACGGTGCGTTGGCCGCGTGCATATAATCCGAACTCGCCTGATTGCTTCGGGGCTCTCCGCGTGGATTCGCCCTGCGACGGCGTCAGAGATCACCCGCTAGCGTTGCGGAAGAAGGAGAAAAGCCCATGCTCTATGAACACACGACGGTTGGCGACGTGCACGTGCTTGCGCCCAAGAAGAACTTGGTGGGCAAGGATGAGACGCAGGGGTTGCTGACCGCCATCGACGAGCTGGCGGCGAAGGGCACGCCCAAGATCGTCGTGGACCTCGGGAAGATATCCTACATCAACAGCACCGGGTTGGGCGCGCTGGTGCGGGCGAGAATGACCTGTCAGCGGCACGAAGGCTGGCTGCGGCTGGCGCGCGTCGGCGACAGAATCGGTGCCATCTTCATGGTGACGAAACTCGTGCTGGTGTTCGACACGTTCGAGACCATCGACGAAGCCGTGGCGGCGCCAGAGAAGAAAGAGTAAGACCGGCCCCCGTCGGGGACGGCCCACCCGGCTGCCAATCGTACCAACGCCGCGCGTCGTCAGGCGGACGCCTTCTGCGCCTTCACCGCTCCGATCCTCATCCCGTAGAACGACCGGTAGACGAAGAACAGGGCGACCAGGAACAGCCCGACCCCCAGCACCCGCGACACCCCGGGGTTTGCCACTCCGATTTCCACCGCCAGCAGTCCGAACAGCGTCGTGAACTTGATGATGGGGTTGAGCGCCACCGACGACGTGTCCTTGTAGGGGTCGCCGACGGTGTCGCCGATGACGGTCGCCGCGTGCAGGTCGCTGCCTTTGTCGTTCAACTCCACTTCCACGATCTTCTTGGCGTTGTCCCAGGCGCCGCCGGCGTTGGCCATGTAGACCGCCTGGAAGAGGCCCGACACCGCGATCGAAACCAGATACGCGACGAAGAAAATGGGGTCGAAGAACGCGTAGGCCAGGGTCAGACAGAAGATCACGATGAAGATGTTGAGCAGCCCCGCCTGCGCGTACTGGGTGCAGATCTTGACCACTTCCTTGGAGCTCGCGATCGACGCCTTCTCCGCCGAGTCGATGCGGATGTTGCGCTTGATGAATTCGACCGCGCGATACGCGCCGGTGGTGACCGCCTGCATCGACGCGCCCGTGAACCAGTACACGGTGGCGCCGCCCATGATGAGCCCGAGCAGCACGCGGGGCTCCACCAGCGAGAGCGTGAACGCGTCGCCCATGTGTTGCTGGAGCAGGAGAATGATCGAGAAGATCATGGTGGTCGCACCGGCCACCGCGGTGGCGATCAACACCGGTTTCGCGGTCGCCTTGAAGGTGTTGCCGGCGCCGTCGTTGTCTTCCAGGAAATGCTTGCCCTTGGCGAAGTCGGGCTTGAAGCCGAACTCCTTTTCGATCGCGGCGCTGGCGTTCGGAAGGGTCTCGATCTGGGAGAGCTCGAAGATGCTCTGCGCGTTGTCGGTGACCGGGCCGTAGGAGTCGACCGCGATGGTCACCGGCCCCATCCCCAAGAGCCCGAACGCCACCAGGCCGAATCCGAAAACCGCCGAGCTGCTCATGAACTGGTCGAGGCCCTGCATCGACATGAGGTAGGCGATTAGCAGCATCACCGCCAGGGTCAGCGCTTTCCAGAACACCGAGAAGTTGCCCGCCACCAGCCCCGAGAGAATCGTGAGCGAGGCCCCGCCCTCGCGGGAGGCGGCGACGATCTCCTTGGTGTGGCGCGAGCCGCTGCTCGTGAAGGCCTTGGTGAGCTCGGGGATCAGCGCGGCGGCGAGCGTTCCGCACGAGATGATGGTCGAGAGCTTCCACCACAGGCCGCTGCCGAGGCCGCCCAGCATCCACGACGACACCGCGAAGGTCACCGCGATCGACAGGAGCGAGGTGATCCACACCAGACTCGTGAGCGGCGCCTCGAAGTTGATCTTGTCCTTGCCGGTGTTGCGCGAACGGAAGATGGCGCCGTTGGCCAAAAACGATACGATCGACGTCACGATCATGAGGATGCGCATGGTGAAGATCCACACCAGCAGGTCGGCCTTGAACTCGCCGATCACGGCGAGGGCGATGAACGAAATCAGCGCCACGCCGGTGACCCCGTAGGTCTCGAAACCGTCGGCCGTCGGACCCACCGAGTCGCCCGCGTTGTCGCCGGTGCAGTCGGCGATGACGCCCGGGTTGCGGGGATCGTCTTCCTTGATCTTGAACACAACTTTCATGAGGTCGGACCCGATGTCGGCGATCTTCGTGAAGATCCCGCCCCCGATTCGAAGCGCCGCCGCACCCAGCGATTCGCCGATCGCGAAGCCGAGGAAAGACGCGCCCGCGCTCTCTCCCGGCACGAAGAGCAGAATGAAGAGCATCATGATCAACTCGACGCAGATCAAGAGCACGCCGATGCTCATCCCGGCGGTGAGCGGTATCTCGTAGACCGGGAGCGGCTTGCCCCGGAGCGACGCGAACGCGGTGCGGCTGTTGGCGTACGTGTTCATGCGGATCCCGAACCACGCCACCGAGTACGACCCCAGGATCCCGACCACCGACCACATCAGGATGAGCGCGACGCGACCCGCGGCGAGGTGCGAGAGCACGCCGAAGTAGTAGATGAGGCAGACGGCGATGAAGACCTCGAGCAGGAGCAGCAGCCGCCCCTGCTGGAACAGGTAGGTCTTGCAGGTTTCCCAGATGATGTGGGACACGTCCGACATGCTCTGGTGGGCGGGCATTCGCTTCACCTTCGAGAACATGGCCATCCCGAACGCCATCCCCAGCAGGCACACGAAGAGGCCGATGGTGAGCAGGGTGAACCCGGTCACCGGCGTCCCGAAGAGGCTGTACGACGTGTCGATCGCCGGAATCGCGAGGTCGAGTTCGGACGCGAGGGCGCCGGCGGGGGCGAGGGCGGCGAGAAGGAACGTCGCGCAAAGCCACGCGAAGCGTGCGGACGGCAGCTTCCCCCGCACAGACTCTAGGCATCGCAGCATGGATATCTCCTTAAGTGGGGTTCGGGCACCCGGATCGCACCGGGTGTTTCGATGACTGGCCAACGTCGATCCGGGGTCCCAGATCCGACCAACGAACGAGGTGGAGCATAGTAGCCAACGACCCGTGCGATCGTCAAGCCGTCGCGTGCGAGTTTCTAGGGGGTGCGCGCCCGACGACGCGCGGAGATGGTTAGTGCAGCGAGAAGGTGATGGGGACGACGACCCACACCTCGACCGGAGTCGTGCCCTGGATGGCGGGCTTGAAGATTCCCGTGCGGGCGCACTTGATGGCGGCGGCGTGCAGGACCTCCGGTCCCTCGACCGCGACCGCCTTTTTGACCTTGCCGTCTTTTCCCACCAGCACCTGGACGTTCACGGTGCCGTCGATACCCGCGTCGCGCACGATAACGGGGTATTCCGGCTTCTCGATGTTCAGGAGCACCGGATACTCGTCGAACGCGACGAACTCCTCCCGGCCCGGGGAGCGATCGATGTCGACGACCAGCGAATCGCCGCTGCCGAAGTCGTCCGAAGTGACCGGTGTGAGGAAGTCGGACATCTGACTCTGGCTCGCGATGGTCGACTCGGTGGCCTGCTCGTCCGGAACCGGCTCGGGGACACCGATCGACGGCGGCGCCACCGCCTCCGCGACGTTGACCTGCGGCGCGGTCGGCTCTTTGATCGACGGCGGAACGCCGAGGTCGGTCAGCTTCACGATGGTGACACCCGCCGGAACTTCGTCCACCTTGTTGGCGTGGGACCAGACGTACCAGCCCGCGAATATGGCGATGCCGATGAAGAGCGTGAGCGCGTTGGCCCACGTCAGCCAGCGGGCTGCCTCCCGGCGCAGGGGATGGAGGTCACCGGTGAGCGGGAGATGGCCGGCGCCGGCGAGTGAGAACGCTTTCAAAAGCCATCCCCCCCGATGATTTTCTTGTCCTCTTCCGTCATCGGAATGATGCTGAACTTCGTCATTTGCGCCTCGTCCAGCGTATCCAGCATGTCGACCATCGCCTCGTAGCGGGCCTTGCGGTCCACCTTGACCAGGACGATCAGCTCGGGGTTGTAGTCCGACTCGAGGACGAGGGTTTCGCGGAGCTCGTCCCAGCCCAGGGAGTTAATCCCCTGCCGGCCCACGTCGTAGACCATCGACCCGTCCTCGTTGACGTAGATAGTCATCACATTGCTCTCCGGAACCGTCACCGTGGCGTCCTTCGGCGGGACGTTGATTTCCATCGCCAGCGGGCGGCGGAACACGGTCGTTACCATGAAAAATATAAGCAGAAGGAAGGCAACGTCAACCATGGGGGTCATGTCGACGCGCACGCCCACGCGCTTGCGCTTGCGCAGCCCTAACGCGGTTTTAGCCTTGGATCTTCCTTCTGCCTGCTGTACGCCAGCCACTTAGTGACTCTCTTTGCTCTTCTTGGACTTCTTCTGCTTGAGGTCCGTCATCAGGTTGAAGCGAAGCGTCTGCGACTCGGCGAGGGCGTCCATCACGTCCGCCACGTCGCCGTAGTCCACGTCCTTGTCGCCCTTGACGACCACCACCGCCGCCGGGTTCTTCGCCCGCCAGGTCAGGATGGCCTTGACCATGTCCGCTTTGTCGACCTGCATGGTCTGGGACAGATTCTCGTTCGAAATAAAGAGCTCGCCCGCGCTGTTGACCGTGAGCACGATCGTGTTCGTTTCCGGCACGTGGATCTCCGACTTGGAGCCGGGAAGGGTGACGCCCACGCGCTCGGGCGGCTTGAACGAGGTCGTGGTCATGAAGAAAATAAGGAGGAGGAATGCCACGTCGACCATGGGGGTCATGTCGATGGTGATTCCAATCCGCCGTTTGGCCACGGTCTACGACACCTTCGAATGCCGGAGCAGATCCAGGACCTCGAAGCTGGTCTCTTCGATCGCGCTCTGGAAATTGTCCACGCGGGTGGAGAAGTAGTTGTAGAGGAGAATCCCGATGATGGCGGTGGTGAGGCCGAGCGCGGTGTTCACCAGCGCCTCCGAAATACCGACCGCGAGCTGGACCGCGTCCGGGGCGCCTGCGTGCGACATGGCTCGGAAGGAGCGAATCATCCCCACCGTCGTTCCCAAGAGGCCCAGCATGGTGGCAATCGACGCGATGGTGGAGAGCGCGCTCAAGTTGCGCTCGAGGATCGGGCTCTCCAGCGCGGTGGCTTCCTGGATGGCGCGCCGCGTCTCCTCGAGCAGCTCTTTCTCGCTGGACTCGGTGGTGCGGGTCATGTCGTAGCGCTCGAGCCCCGCGCCGACGACGTTGCCGAGGCAGCCGCCCTGCTTCCGGCAGGCCTCGATCGCCTTGGCCAGGTCGCCTTCCTGGACCGCAGCCTTGATGTTGCGAATGAACACCGACACGCCGCCGCGGCCGCCCGCGCGCCAG
>Ga0184629_10001213_pt1 | contig 10706 bp, 7 predicted proteins | sample PLM4_32_b1_FD_133158 | JGI IMG/M metagenome (GOLD analysis project Ga0184629, IMG submission 133158) | Groundwater sediment microbial communities from an aquifer in East River, Colorado, USA - PLM4_32_b1 | ecosystem: Environmental > Terrestrial > Soil > Riparian zone | place: USA: East River... | reverse complement strand
GCCCCGCGGCGTAGACGCCCACGGCGAGCAGCGCCACCCAGGGGAGCAGCCACAGCGCGAAGCGGGCCAGGGGCGCGCGCGACCGGGTGGCAGGAAGCCAGGACCTATCCATGCGATTCTCCCAGCGCCGGACCGCCGGAGTCGCCGAGCTGGCGCACCCAGTCGCGGTCCGAGAGATAGACGACTTTCGGCTCGGTGCCGAGGCGCGCGAGGAGGCGGAAGGCGCGCGGCTCCCGAGCCAAGCGTGCGACCTCGCTCGACTTGTCGGCCAGGTCGCCGAACCGGATCGCGCCGGCGGGACACGCCTCGACACAGGCGGGGACGTACTCGTCGGGCTTCAACTCTGACCTTCCCTCAGCCGCGGCCTTCGCCTTGGCCGCCTGCAGCCGGCCGTGGCAGAAATTGCACTTCTCGACCACGCCGCGTACTCGCGGCGCGACGTCGGGGTTCAGCGCGCGTTCCATGCCCGCGGGCCAGGCCGGGTCCCACCAGTTGAAGTAGCGCGCGTGGTACGGGCAGGCCGCCATGCAGTAACGGCAGCCGAGGCAACGCGCCGGAATCTGGCCGACGATGCCGGTCTCCGGGTCCACCTCGACCGCGTTCTGCGGGCAGACCGTGACGCACGGCGGCTCCTCGTCGCAGTGCTGACAGCCGATCGGCAGGTGCGCCGTCTCCGCCTCGGGGAACGGGCGGCCGTTCTCCGCGCGGTAGACGCGCAGCAGGGTGATCCCCCTTCGCTCCCCCGCCTCCGGCGGCGGGACCGGGACGTTGTTCTCGACCGCGCAGGCGACCATGCAGGCGCCGCAGCCCGTGCAGCGATCCAGGTCGATCACCATCCCGTAACGGGAGTTCGACGCAGCCGCGGTGCTCATCTAGACCTCCCGCAGTGTGGCGGGCGCCACGCGCCAGCTTCCGGCGGCAGCGGGGACGCAGAGCCGCAACAGGCTCTCCTCCCGGGCACCGGGCGTCGCCCCGAACTCGGCCGCGCCCGGCCCGATCGCGACGAACGCCACCCCGGGCATCGCGCCCCGGTCAATCCGCACCCGCGCGCGCCCCGAGCCTGCGGTCGTGACGAGCACGGCCTCACGGCCGTCGCGCAGGCGCAGAGCCGACGCCGTGTCGGGATGCACGAAGGCGTCACCGGCCGCCGGCCAGAGGTCCGACTCGCGGCAGAGCTTCGCGAGCGCCGGCGGCAGCGACCCGGTGCCGACCGCGCCGCGGATCCCGATCGGCACGAGCAGCACCTCTCGCGGACGCGCCGGCCGTTGCCCTGCCCCTCCACCCGCGGCGGCGGCAAGGAGCGCCAGCGAGCCCGGCGGCAGCCGCAGCGCGGAATGGAGGCGCGGCGGCGGGTCGGGAGCGTCGCTCCAGCGTCCGCCCGCGAGCAGCAGGTCCCAGAGATCGGCGGAGGAGGAAAGCGCGCTCAACTCCGACGCCTCGCCGCCCCCCGCGCGGATCACCGTGCCGCGACCGGCGCGGTGGATCGCCTCCACCCGCCGCCGCAACCGCGACTCGACGGGGGCAGCCTCGATCTCGGGCAGGCCGGTCGCCGCGGCCACCGCGGCGAGGAAGTCTCCCGGCTCGCGGCAACCGGGGGGCGGCGACAGCAGCGGCGCCGCCACCCCCAGCGCGGCCTGCGCCAGGACGGGCGACCCGGGGATCTCCGCAAGCCCTTCGAGCGGCGCGGGCGCCGGCACGATCAGATCGGCGCGAGTCGCCATCCCCGAGAGGTACGGCGCGAAGCTGACCACCCGCGCGCCCGGCGCGAGCTTGGTCGCCACGAGCGACCAGGGGAGCGCGAGACCGGGGTCGGCGCCATCGAGGAGGAGCAGGTGGATCGAGCCATCCGGCACCGCGGGAAGATCGCGGATCGCCACGCGCTCGAGATCTTCGCTCGCGCCGGGCAACCCGGCGCGCGGCAGGATCCCACCGACACGGCCCACGCTGCCGAGCGCAACCCCCAGGAGAGCGATGGCGATCTCGTCCCCCGGCGCCAGCGGCCCCGCTGCGGCATCGATGCCGGCCAGCGCGACGGCCGGCCCCGCCGCGCGGAGCCGCATCGCCGCCTGCCCGATCGCTGCAGGCGCCAGCCCGGTGATTGCGGCCGCCGCCTCCGGGGTGAAGCGCGCGAGCAGCGCCAGCAGCGGCTCACGTTCTGCCGCGACCAGGTTCGCAAGCATGCCGCTGCCCGGCGTCTCGAGTAGCAGGAACGCCAGCGCCAGCGCCAGCGTCGCCTCGGTCCCGGGTCGGATGGGTAGCCACTGGTCCGCGAGCGCCGCCTGAGCGGGACGCCGGGGGCCCGCGTGGATCAGCGTGAGCCCACGCTCCGCCGCCGACATCGGGAGAAGCGGCGGGGTGCCGAAGCTCAACACGGCAGAGGCGTGCTCGAGGTCGGCGCCGAGCGGTCCCGGATGCGGATCGAGGAGACCCGAGAATCTCGCCAGGAACGCCCCCTCGTCCGGGGCGGCGATGTACGTCCCGCCGCCGACGGACGCGAGGAAGCGGCGATAGCGCAGCGAGCGCTCCCGCCCCGGCCAGCCGTCCAGCACCGCGACCGCTTCCGGACCGGCGGCGCGCTGCGTCTCACGGAGCCACCCAGAGACGAGGTGCACGGCTCCGGTCGGCGCCACCGGGACGCGGGCCGTCATCCACGCCGGCCCGAGCCGGCGGACCGGAACGGTCAGGCGGTCCGGGTGGTAGGCGAGTTGCGCCGCCCCCAGGCCGAGGGCGCAGGCCGTGCCGCGGCTTGCCAGATCGCCCGGCACCGGCGCCAGCGCGAACGGCCGGCCGTTGACGGAGCGGACCCGCAGCGCACATCCCGCGGGGCACAGCGAACAGCGGGTCAGTCGGGAAGTCCGCCGGCCGCGCGGCGCGGGCACGGCCCAGGGGTGGTTCTGAGTCCGGATCGCCACGTCGTCGAGGAGCTTCCACGGAAGCGGCGACAGCATCAGGCCGACGGCCGAGCCGCCCATCACCATCAGCGCGTCACGCCGCGTCCACGTCGTCGTCATGGGAGATCTCCTCAGCGGTGGCAATCCTGGCAGGAGGCCGCCACGTCCTCCGTGGCGTGACAGCGCAGGCAATCGCTCATCTTCTTGCCGTCCGAGGCAACGGTCGCGATCCCGGAGATCCGCTTCCCCCAGATATCCCGGCTATAGCCGCTGACGCGGTTGCGCTCGAATGGGCGCAGCGTCGAGGTCGCGCCGTGCTCGCCGTGGCAGCGCTCGCAGATGATCCCCGCCTCCCGCACGTGGACCACATGCGGGAAGTAGGCGTTGTCCGGCTCGCGGGAGTACACCCGCCATGGCACCTCTCGCCGCGGCTGCACGTAGTCCCGCACCAGGATCGCCTCGTCGGCCGAGTCGCCGATGGTCTCTTCATGGCACGCGGCGCACTGCTCGATGGGGGGCACGCCGATGAAGGTGCCATCGGGCTCGAAGCCGTGGCAGTCCTCGCACCCCAGACCGAGCGTCTCGCCGGCATGCGCCGCGTGGCTGAACGACAGCGGCTGCGCCTCGTGCTCGTAGAGGAGATACGGGAAGGCGGCCCAGCCGGCGGCCAGGCCGAGCAGGAGGCCGAGGAGCGGCGGCAGGATGGAGCGGAGGCGGCTCATGCGATCTCCTGTGCAGCGCCCTGGAAGAAGAGACGGAACAGCTCGCGCCGGTCGCGCGCGTCGAGGCTCTCGGCGGCGCCCGGCGCCACGCTCCCGCCATCCGCCATCAGCGTCTCCCCGGCCGCGACGCCGCGGCCGAGGTGCGCGTGCAGGAAGCGGGACAGCCGGTCGATCTCCTCCCGCATCCAGGCGACCGCCGCCGCGCCGCGCACCATCCCGGCCGACAGCGCCGCGCGCGCCGCGCCGTCAGGGCCCGGCGGCACGTACGCCTCGAACAGCCAGCCGGCGCCGTAGGGGTCGAGCACCAGGCACTCCGGGTAGCTGCGCAGGTGGGCGTTCACATCGGCCAGATCGAGATCGTTCGGAAGGGTGAGCGGCAGCTCGACCTCGCCGACGGTGAGCATGGCGGTGGGACGCGGGCAGCCGCGCGGAGCGTCATAGGTCACCGCCTGCACATGACCGAGCACCGCGGCGAGCAGCGCATCCGCGCCCACGAAGCAGGCCCCCGACGCGCCCAGATCGAGCCAGAGGTGGTTGGGGGCGTAGGCGAGGTGCAGCGGCACCTGCACCCCTTCGACCCTCGCGGCATCCGCTCGCGCGCCGCCGCCGTCCTCCCCGCGCTCGGCCCGCCCCGCGCGAGTCACCTCGCGGAACAGACGGCAGTGGCGGTGTGCCTCGCTGTTGCAATGGGACACCAGGGCATCGTTGTACGGGATGAGAGTCGGCACCGGCGCCTGCTCGCAGTACTGCACGAGTGGCGTGCGCAGGAACGGGCAACTCGGGGCATTCAGGTCACGCACCCCCCACTCGCGGGCCAGCGGACAATCGACGTAGGCGGGGGACGAGCACTTCTCCTCCACCCCCGGCGCCGTCTCGCGCGGGATGAACTTGCGGACGGGGGCGATGCCGCAGGTCTTGACCCAGGTCTCTTGCAGGAAGGGGCATCTCATGGCCAGCCTCCGTCTCCACCGAGCCCGCCTCACCTCCGGCACCGGGTCCCGGCGACCGCCGGGACCCGGGCGGAGTCGCCACTAGCGCGGCTCCGGCTCGTCTTGCGCCTTCGTCGATTGCTGCGGCGCCGTCGCCGGTTTCGCCTTTCGATCGTCGGGATCGAGAGGCTCGCCGCCGTCGGCCATCGTCAGTCCGAGGCCCGGCACGGAGAAGGCATGGTCGTGCAGCTGCGCGACCTTCGCGCTGCGCTGGCGAACCCATGCGGCGACCTCCTGGGCCACACTGACGAGGAAGAGCGCAATGCAGACGAGACAGACCGCCCCCAGGGCGGCGTTCATCACGTTGAGCCAAAACGTTTGTGGATCGCTCCAGTTGACCATGGCGCACCTCGCGGTTTCCGCTCGCGGGGCACCCGTCCCGCGAGTGCCGACCTCTCCTATTCCAAGATGCGTGCCGCCGGGGTGGCGCCCGCCGTGCCCGGCTGCAAGCGCAACAGCCCCAACGCTTGGCCCCGGAGCGGAGGGACCGCGAGGCGTCCCTGTCGGGCGATCCCGCGCCGGATTTCCCGACGTGGGTGCAGGGATCACCGGCACCCGGGTGGCCGAGCGTGGCGGGTGACGTGGCGCGGCGCTAGAATCCGGGGGATGCTCGGCCTTCGCAGCCTCCCCCACCACCCGACCCGCCTGCCCGCCCCGCGATGAGGGGCCAGCTGCTGGAGTTTGCGCGCCCGTACCAGCGGCGCTTCCTGCTGGGGGTCCTGCTCCTGGTGCTGACCAACGCCTTCACGCTGCTGCTGCCGTGGCTGCTGCGCGGAGCGATCGCCGCGATCGAGCGGGGCGCCGCGGCAGCGGTCGTCGGCTGGTACGCCGCGGCAATGATCGCCGCGGCGCTCGTCCAGGCCGTCATCCGGACCGGCTCGCGGCTCACGATCCTCGGGGCCAGCCGCGAGATCGTCTTCGACATCCGCAATCGCTTCTTCGCGCACCTGGAGCGGCTCGGCGCCAGCTACTTCGACTCCCACCGCACCGGGGACATCATGTCGCGCGGCGTGAACGACCTGCTCCTGCTGCGATCGCTGTACGGTCCAGGGGTCCTCAACCTGCTCAACACGGCCCTGGTGTTCACGGGCGGCGTGGCGCTGATGCTGTCGCTCGACCTGACGCTGACGCTCTGGGCGCTGGCGCCGTTCCCGATCCTGTTCCTGGTGGTGAGCCTGCTCAGCCGCCGCGTATTCGCGCAGTCGGTCGCGGTGCAGGAGCAGCTGGGCGCGCTCAGCACTCGCGCGCAGGAGAACCTGTCGGGGATCCAGCAGGTGAAGGCGTACGTCCAGGAGGAGCGCGAGGCCGCGGCGTTCCGCGAGCTGGGCGCGGAGTTCCGCCGCCGCTCCCTGGCGATGGCGACGCTGCGGGGGCTGATGCTGGCGCTCATCGCCGGTTTCGCGGGGCTCGGCACGCTCGTCGTGCTGTTCGTCGGCGGCCAGCACGTCCTCGCAGGCAGGATGACCTTTGCCGACTTCGTCGCCTTCAACGCCACGCTGGGCCTGCTGGCCTGGCCGACCGTCGCGCTCGGCTGGATCGTGAACGTCCTCCAGCGCGGCGTGGGCGCGATGCAGCGGATCCAGGAGGTGCTGGCGGCCGTGCCGGACATCTCCCCGGCCGGGGAGACCGGCGCGGACGGGCCGCCGCTCGACGGGGCGATCGAGATCCGCGGCCTCACCTTCCGTTTCGGCGGCGCGCAGGGCGCGGCGCTCACGGACCTCGATCTTCGCGTCGAACGTGGCAGCCGGGTGGCGATCGTTGGCGAGGTGGGGTCGGGAAAATCGACGCTGGTCAACCTGCTGGCGCGGGTCTACCCCTGCCCGCCGGGGACGATCTTCATCGCCGGCGAGGACCTTGCCGCCCTTCCCGTCGGCCGGGTGAGACGCTCCATCGGGTACGTTCCGCAGGAGGCGTTTCTCTTCTCGCGCTCGCTGCGCGACAACATCGCGCTCGGACGGCCCGACGCCTCCGACGAGGAGCTGTCGCGCGCCGTGGCGCTCGCGGGGCTCACCCGCGACCTCGGCGACTTTCCCGACGGACTCGAGACCATCGTCGGCGAGCGCGGCTTCACGCTGTCGGGGGGCCAGCGCCAGCGGGTGGCACTGGCGCGGGCGCTACTGACCGATCCGCGCCTCGTGCTGCTCGACGACGCCCTGTCGAGCGTCGATGCCGACACGGAGCGCGGCATCCTCGAGTCGCTGGGCCGCGATCTGCGAGGCAGGACCTGCCTCCTGATCAGCCACCGCTTCTCGACGCTGGCGGGGGCGGACCGGATCCTGGTGTTCGCGGCCGGGCGGATCGCCGAGGACGGCACCCACGCCGACCTGCTGGCGCGTGACGGGATCTACGCGCGGCTGTTCCGCCGGCACCTGCTAGAGGAGCGGCTGGAGGAGGTGTCGTGAGCCGGCGCGGCAAGTCTCCCGCCGGGGCGCCCGACGAGGAAGGGGTGCTGGGGAAGGCCTACGACGCCCGGATGATCGGCAGGCTCTGGGTCTACGTGCGTCCCTACCAGCTTCTGGTCGGGCTCTCGCTGGCGGTGCTGTTCGCCGTCTCCGCGGTCCAGCTCGTGCAGCCGTACCTCCTCAAGCGCGCCATCGACGGGCCGATCCGGGAGCGGCGGCCGGAGGAGCTGCCGTTCTGGGCGGCGCTGTTCATCGCCACGCTGCTGGCCGAGTTCGGGTTGCGCTTCGCCCAGCTCTACCTGCTGGAACGGACGGGCCAGAACGTCGTCTTCGATCTGCGCAACGCGGTGTTCTCGCACCTGCAGCGGCTGCCGTCCGCGTTCTTCGATCGCAACCCGGTCGGCCGGCTGATGACCCGGGTGACGACCGACGTGGAGTCGTTGAACGAGGCGTTCACCTCGGGGTTGGTCCTGATCCTCGCCGATCTCGCCAAGCTCGTCGCCATCGTGGTGATCCTGCTGGCGATGGACTGGCGCCTCGCGCTCGTCACCTTCGCGGTGCTGCCCCCCATGCTGCTCCTGTCGTGGGGCTTCCGGGTGCGGATCCGCGCGGCGTACCGGGAGGTACGGAGCCGGGTGGCGCGCCTCAACGCGTTCCTGCAGGAGGCCGTGTCCGGGATGCGGCTGATCCAGCTCTTCCGTCGCGAGGCGCACGACTACGGGACGTTCACGGCGATCAACGGCGGCCATCGCGACGCGGAGCTGCGCGGCGTGCGCTACGACTCCGCCTTCTCCGCCATCGTCGACCTGATGGGCTCGCTGACGCTCGCCGGGATCGTGTGGGTCGGCGGCGCCCGGATCCTCGGCGGCGGCGCGAGCTTCGGGACCCTCGTGGCGTTCATCGCCTACGCGGAGCGCTTCTTCCGGCCGCTCGAGGAACTGTCGCAGCGTTACGCCGTGATGCAGGCGGCGATGGCCTCGTCCGAGCGGATCTTCGGGCTCCTCGACACCCCCGGCGGTATCGTCTCCCCCGCCAACCCCGTCGCGATCCGCGGCCGGCTGCGCGGTGAGGTGGCGTTCGAGCGTGTGACCTTCGCCTACGAGGGAGGGGAGCCAGTGCTCCGCGACCTGAGCTTCCGGGTCGGCGCCGGAGAGCGGATCGGGATCGTCGGCTGGACCGGGGCCGGGAAGTCGACCCTCATCAAGCTGCTGGTGCGCCTGTACGAGGTCTCCGCGGGGCGCATCACGCTCGACGGCGTCGATCTGCGCGACTATCGCCTCGACGATCTGCGCCGCGGCGTGGGGGTGGTGCTGCAGGACCCCTTCCTGTTCGCCGGCACCGTCGAGGCGAACGTCTCGCTGGGGGATCCGCGCATCGGTCCGGAGGCGGTGCGCCGGGCGGCGGCGATGGTCCGCGCCGACCGCTTCATCGCCAGGCTGCCGCACGGCTACGCGGAGGAGATCCGCGAGCGCGGGGTCAACCTCTCGGTCGGAGAGAAGCAGCTTCTGTCGTTCGCGCGCGCCATCGCTTTCGACCCGGCGGTGCTGGTGCTCGACGAGGCAACCTCCTCCGTGGACCGCGCCACGGAGGCCGCGATCCAGCAAGCGCTCGACGTGGTGCTGCGAGGGCGGACCTCGCTGGTCATCGCGCACCGGCTCGTGACCGTCCAGGACGCCGACCGGGTCCTGGTGCTCCACCATGGCCGGCTGCACGAGGCGGGCACACACGTGGAACTGATGGCCAGAGACGAGGGGATCTACCGGACCCTCTACTCGCTACAGAGCGCTACCGGGTAGTTCAGCTTCGCTCCTTGTTCGCCCGGCGGGGTGGCAGGCGCCAGGCGCGGGATCCCCCGCGGCGGTCATCCACGGGGTCCCTTCGACAGCCGATCCACCGCTTTTCCTCCACATTTCCCTAGGTTTGTCACATCGTTTCCCACAATAAGCCGGGGTCAGGGTCGCCGGGAGCCGCTACATCTTGTGTTTTTTCCGATTGACTTCGGAAAACGGCCGATGCTACTATCCGCGGGTCGGCCGCTCGTTACGGAGCCACGCTGGTCCCGCCATCCCGCGGCCCTCATCGCTGGCTCAGAAGACGGCGTGATGGTGTGTCCGTGGGCGGGATAATTCTGTCCGGCGTCCCCCCGCGGCACGGGTCCCCCCGAGGTCCAGGCAATGCCGTCCCCAGCGCCCAGGCGGTGCGGACGCTCCACATAACCAACCAGGAGGAGGCAGGATGTCGACGAACTTGCAGGATCCTCTGAAGGCCCGCCCTGAGCTGTCGGAGTCCGCCTCGCCGGGCCCTGCCGCCCCCGAGGATGGGATGCGCCTCTCCCCGCCTCCCCCGACCAGCGAAACCGGCGGCGGCCGCGCGGAGGCGTGGGACCGTCCCGGGGTCAGCCCCGATATCCTGCGTGAGGGGGAGGGGGCCGCGCTTGCTCGCCTGGGGGCAGAGCCGGGGGCGGAGCAGGTCCGGATCGAGCGGCGCCAGACCTCGCCCGGGATCGACCCGTTCGACGCCGTCGAGTGGGAGACCCGCAGCGCCACGATCGCCGGCAGCGACGGCGACGTGGTGTTCGAACAGCGCGATGTCGAGGTGCCGCGCACCTGGTCGCAGCTGGCGACGAACGTCGTCGCCTCCAAGTACTTCCGCGGGCAGCTCGGCTCGCCGTCGCGCGAGCGCTCGGCGCGCCAGTTGATCGGCCGGGTGGTCGACACGATCACGCGCTGGGGCCGCGCCGGCGGCTACTTCGCCGACACCGCGGAGGGAGACACCTTCCAGGCCGAGCTCAAGTGGCTGCTGCTCCACCAGCACCTGGCGTTCAACTCCCCGGTCTGGTTCAACTGCGGCGTCGAGGAGCGGCCGCAATGCTCCGCCTGCTTCATCAACTCCGTCCAGGACACCATGACGTCGATCCTGACGCTGGCGCGGACGGAAGGGATGCTCTTCAAGTTCGGCTCCGGGACCGGCTCCAACCTGTCCGCCATTCGCTCGAGCCGTGAGCTGCTCGCCGGCGGGGGCACCGCCTCCGGCCCGGTCTCCTTCATGAAGGGGTACGACGCCTTCGCCGGCGTGATCAAGAGCGGCGGCAAGACCCGCCGCGCCGCCAAGATGGTGATCCTGAACGTCGATCACCCCGACATCGTCGATTTCATCCGCTCCAAGGCCGAGGAGGAGCGCAAGGCATGGACGCTCATCGACGCCGGCTACGACGGCTCGATCGACGGCCCGGCCTACTCGTCGATCTTCTTCCAGAACGCGAACCACTCGGTGCGGGTCACCGACGACTTCATGAAGGCCGTGGACATGGATGGCGAGTGGAAGACGCGGGCGGTCACGACCGGCACCGTCGTCGACCATTACCGGGCCCGCGACATCTTCCGGATGATCTCCGATGCCGCCTGGCAGTGCGGCGACCCGGGGATGCAGTTCGACAGCACGGTCAACGACTGGCACACGTGTCCGAACACGGCGAGGATCAACGCCAGTAATCCGTGCGTCACCGGCGACACACTCGTCGCGACGGCCGAAGGCTGGCGGCGGATCGATTCGCTCGTCGGTCGCTCGGCGCGGATCATTGGCGCGGACGGCCGACCGCACCTCGTCGATCGGGTCTTCCCGACCGGCCGCCAGAAGGTGTACCGGCTGCGGACACGCGCCGGGTACCGCGTGCACGTCACGGCTAACCACAAGGTATGGACG
>Ga0184629_10001212_pt1 | contig 10709 bp, 7 predicted proteins | sample PLM4_32_b1_FD_133158 | JGI IMG/M metagenome (GOLD analysis project Ga0184629, IMG submission 133158) | Groundwater sediment microbial communities from an aquifer in East River, Colorado, USA - PLM4_32_b1 | ecosystem: Environmental > Terrestrial > Soil > Riparian zone | place: USA: East River... | reverse complement strand
TGATCGCTCTTGCAGGCGAATTCATTGCGCCCGCGAGCGGTCCGGGCCCGGTCCGCCAGGTCCCGAAATATCCGCGCGTCACCAATGAGGACTACCGCGCGACCGGCCGCCAGCCGACGCTCGCAGTGGCGGACGCCAACAGCCCAATCCTTCAGCCCTAGGTGCAGGAAGCCTCGCGCAAGCGCAACGAGCTTGTGCAATCCGGAAGGGGCGGCTTGAGCCGGAATGCGAGCTGCTGGCCATCGGGCGTTCCTGCTTTCCTGCTGCATGTGATCCATCCCATCTTCATCATCCAATCGCCGAAGATGGTGGTGATGGTCTGGCAGGGCGATCACGTGGTGCGCCGCATTCACATGACCGACAAGCACTCGGCGAACGTAAAGCCCTCGTGGTTCGGCGAATCGATCGGCCACTACGAGGGCGATACGCTGGTGGTCGACACGATCGGCATCGACAAGCGGACGTTCATCGATGGCTTCCAGACACCGCACAGCGAGCAGCTTCACACCACCGAGCGCTTCCGTATGACCGACGGCGGCAAGGCGATGGAAGTCAGCTTGCGCGTGGAGGATCCCGGCGCCTTCACGATGCCTTGGAGCGCAACCCAGCGCTGGCGCCGCGTCGAGCCGGGCGTGGCGGAGAACAGCATCCCGCTCAATCCGGTGTCGTCGTCGGTGGACGCAGGTCCCTTGATCGAGTCAGTGTGCGCGGAGAATCCATTCTCCTATTTCGGCGATGAGTCGATTCCGGTGCCGCGCGACGACGCGCCGGATTTTTGAATGAAGGGAAAAGGCTGCGGGGCGGGCGTTACACCGCCAGCTAGCTCCAAGGCCGCCGCTCGAGAGTCGAGGATCAGTCGCGCTGATCCGGCTGGGCGGCCAAGGCCATCACTCGTTCCAAAACGCCGCAGCGCGTGAATTCTAGCCGGCTCGATCACGGACGCAAATCAAGTGGCAGAATGTGGTACCCACAGGCCCGAGCGGCTTGTGTCAGTCCGACGGCCAAGCATGCGTGGTATACTCATGTGTCGAAGCGTGGAGGGCGTAGCGTCGTGAGGCAATCTGGTTTTGTAGCGTTGGCGGCCGCGGTGGCCTTGGGTCTGGCGAGCTGCAGCAACGAAGAGGCAGAGCTCGCCGAGAAGGCCAAGCAAGAGGCGACAAGTGTCAATCAGGCGGAAGCCGCCATCCTGAGCGGCGACTTTGCGACAGCATTGAACATCCTCGGTCCACTGGCCGAGAGCGGCAACGCCAACGCCCAAAACGATCTCGCCCGCCTGTACTACGACGGCAAGGGCGTGCCGGAGAACGATGCGGAGGCGGTAAGGCTGTTTAGGCTCGCCGCCGAGAAGGGGGTGCCGGCGGCGCAATACGGTCTCGGCGAGGCGTACGAAAGCGGAGCCGGAGTCGAGCAGAACATCGAGGACGCGCTGAAATGGTACCGGCTTGCCGTCGCGCAAGGACGCCCGCAGGCCCAGGTCAATCTCGGCCGCATGTATAACGACGGGCGCGGTGTGGCGGAGAATCCCCTCGCCGCCTTGCGGTTGTTTCACGCGGCCGCCGCGCAAGGGGACACGCAGGCGGAATTCAGCCTCGGCACAATGTACGCCTTCGGACGCGGCACTCCGAAGAACGATGCCGAAGCGCTCAAATGGTACAGGCGCGCGGCCGACCAGGGCTTCGCCGAGGCGCAGTACACGCTGGGCAATCTGTACGAAGACGGGACCGGCGTGATGCGGGACTACGCGGAAGCCATGCGCTGGTACCGCAGCGCGGCCGAGCGGGGCCACGCGGGCGCGCAGAACAATATCGGCCGCATGTACGCTGAAGGGCTCGGCGTGCCGAAGGACGAGATCAAAGTGCTCATGTGGTACGAGCTGGCGCTGCCGGGCTTGAGGGGCGAAGACGCCGGCAAGGCGCTCGAGTTTCGGGACTCAGTGGCCGAAGAGCTGCCACGCGAGGACCTGGACAAGGCCAAAGAGCTGGCCACGCGCTGCCGCGATTCGGGTTTCAAGACCTGCGACTGACACCGCCCATTTTGCATCGCACAACGCGTCATCCTGTCCTGGGAACGGAAAGGTGATGGACGGAGCGAAGGCGGATCAGCCACAATCGCAGGACCGTCAAATCGTTACCAAGAAAAAAATCCCGAGGGGAAGGCGTGCCGAGGAGGAGATACACGACCGGCGCTCTTGCGCCGATCGCGGCATTCATTTGCGCGTTCATGAGCGGCCCGTTGCTGGCCGCTCCCGCCGCTTCACCTGCGGTGCAGCCTTCGGCGCAAGCTCAACCTCGCCTGCCCTCGCTTGCCTCGGGTCCCGCTACGGCATTCGTCCGACCGAGCGTGAGGCCGGTCAGGATCGACAGCTCGGAAGCGCCGACGATCGACGCCGACCTCAATGACCCCGCGTGGGCGAAGGCCGCCATCATCGACAATTTCACGCAGCGCCAGCCCAATCCCTATGAGCCTGGGACCGAGCGAACGGTCGTGCGGATCATGTACGACGAAGACAACCTCTATTTCGGCTTCTACGCTTACGACAGCAATCCGGATCAGATCGTCGTTCGCAACATGCAGCGCGACGGGCAGCTCTACACCTCCGACTCGGTGATGATTTATCTCGATCCGGGGCAGACGCGGCGGAATGCATACAATTTCGAGGTCGCCGCATCGGGGGGACGACAAGACGCGCTCGAGCTCAACAACACCGAAGAACTGACCGAATGGGACACGATCTGGATAGGCCGTGCTCGCGTCGTGCAGGACGGCTGGATCGCGGAGGTCGCGATCCCGTTCAAGAGTCTCTCTTACGAGCCGGGACAGACGACCTGGGGCTTCGACCTCGCGCGCCGCATCTACCACAAGAACGAGCGCGTGGTTTGGTCCGGATACAACCCGGCGCTCGCCTTCACCGATGTCAGCATGAGCGGCGACCTCGTCGGCATCGAGAACGTAAGCCAGGGCATCGGGCTCGACGTGCAGGTCTATGGCGCGCTCAAAGCCAAGCATGACTGGCAGCTCGAGGGCGACGGCGCAGGATTGGCGTTCACCGCCGGCGGCAACGCGTTCTACAAGGTGACGCCCGCGCTCACCAACACGCTGACGGTCAATCCCGATTTCTCGGACGCGCCGCTCGACATCCGCCAGGTCAACACGACGCGGTTCTCGCTGTTCACGCCGGAGACGCGCGACTTCTTTTTGCAGGATGTGCAGGCGTTCGAATTCGGCGGGCGCAGCTTCGGGCGCAACTCGCAGGACCGCGTGTCGAACAACGGGCGGCCGTTCTTCTCGCGCAATATCGGCCTCGTGCAGGGGCGGCCGGTCAGCCTGATCGACGGCGACAAACTGTCGGGACAGGTCGGGGGCTTTGACGTCGGCGCGTTCAGCGTGCTGACCGACGAGACGCCGACCGGCGAGGGCGGGCAGATCTTATCGGTTGCACGCGTGACTCATCCGATCTTCGCCGAGTCGAAATTCGGCTTCGTCGTCACGAACGGCGACCCCACGGGCCTGACCGAGAACACGGTCGCGGGTGTCGACTTCCAGTACCGCAATTCGAACGTGTTCGGCGACAAGGTCCTGCAAGCCGACGCCTATTACATGAGGAGCTTCTCGAGCACAGAGGGCGATGACGAATCGGCCGCGGTTGCGATCAATTTTCCCAACGAGCCCTGGGCCGGGGATTTCCTGTTCAAGCAGATCGGCAGGGACTTCTCCCCGGCGCTTGGTTTCGTCAATCGCACAGCGATCCGGCAGTACATCGGAACGATCACGCACCTCACGCGCTACCGCAACCAGTTCCTCAACACCATCGAGCTCACCACCGATTTCGAGTTCGTCACCGATCTGAACGACGTGCTGGAATCGCGCGAGAACGATGTCCTTGTGCGCTTCAGAACCAGGGTCGGCGACCAGGCGGCGTTTCGCCTGATCCAATCATTCGAATACGTACCGGCGCAGTTTCTGCTGGCGGACACGGTTCCAGTCCTTCCCGGAAAGTACGAATGGAACAATTTCGACGTTCAGGTCCGAACCTTCCAGGGCCGGTTGATCACGCTCAATGCCAATGTGATCTGCTGCAGCTTCTATGACGGCAGCGCAGTGCACCCGCGCGTGGAGCTGGACTTCCGCCCCAGCGTCTATTTCGAGATCACCTTCTCGTATGAAGGAAACTACATCGATCTGCCGACGGGCAAGGTCGACATCCATCTCGGCACAGCGGACGCCGTGATCAATTTCAACCCGGACATGCAGCTCGCGCTGCAGGTGCAGTACGACAACATCAGCGAGAATTTCGGCCTCTCGGCGCGCTATCGCTGGGAGTACCGGCCGGGCAACGAGATCTTTGTCGGCGTGGGACAGAGCGCGATCATCGACAATCGGGGCTTCTTCGCGCAGACAACCCAGGGCAGCATCAGGCTCGGCCACACGTTCCGCTTCTGAGTTGTCGGTATCCGACACACTCGGGCGATAACTACCGGCTATTGAATCCACAACGATATTGGGGGAAACGATTGCGGGGCAAAGCTTTCACGCCGAGTGCCGGCGCGCCGCTGGCTGCGCTTGCGCTCGTGTGCTCCTGCGATGCCGCCGCAGCCGCGCAAACCTCTCGTAATCCGCCTGCCGGGTTGACCTTGATTGCGGCACCCGGTTCAGGCGGTTCGCCTTCGCTCATGCGGCCAAGCGTGAGGGCGGTGAGGATCGATTCGTCGGAAGCACCCGTCATCGACGGCGACCTGTCCGATGCGGTCTGGGCCAAAGCCGCCGTGGTCGACAATTTCACGCAGCGACAGCCCAATCCGTACGAACCGCCGACCGAGCGTACGGTCGTGCGGATTCTCTACGACGAGAACAATCTCTATTTCTCGTTCTACAACTACGACAGCAATCCGGATCAGATCGTCGTCCGCAACATGCAGCGCGACGGTCAGCTGTTCACATCCGATTCGGTGATCATCTATCTCGATCCCGGCCAGACGCGGCGCAACGCGTACAATTTCCAGATCGGCGCCTCGGGCGGCCGCAGCGAAGAGCTCGACCTCAACAACACCGAGGAAATCACCGAATGGGACACAATCTGGGACGCGCGCGCGCGGATCGTCGCGGACGGCTGGGTCGCGGAGTTCGTGATTCCGTTCAAGAGCCTCTCCTTTGACCCTCGACAGACCACATGGGGCTTCGACCTCGCGCGCCGCATCTTCCACAAGAACGAGCGCGTGCAATGGTCCGGCATCAACCCCGCGCTCGACTTTCCGGATGTCAGCGAGACCGGAGATCTCGTCGGCATCGAGAACATCACGCAAGGCATCGGGCTGGACGTGCAGGTCTACGGCGCGTTCCGCGCCAAGCACGATTGGCAGCTCGACGGCGATGGCGCCGGACTGTCGTTCACGGCGGGCGGCAACGCCTTCTACAAGGTGACGCCCGCACTCACCAACACGCTCACCGTCAATCCCGATTTCTCGGATGCGCCGCTCGACATCCGCCAGGTCAATACCACGCGCTTCTCGCTGTTCACGCCGGAGACGCGCGATTTCTTCCTGCAGGACGTGGCGGCGTTCGAATTCGGCGGACGGAGTTTCGGGCGCAACACGCAGGACCGCGTATCGAACAACGCCCGCCCGTTCTTCTCGCGCAATATCGGGCTCGTGCAGGGGCGGCCCGTCAGTCTCGTCGTCGGCGACAAGCTTTCCGGCCAAGTTGCCGGCTTCGATGTGGGCGCGTTCAGCGTGCTGACCGACGAGACCCCCACGGGGGAAGGCGGGCAGTTGCTAACCGTTGCGCGCGTGACGCATCCGATCTTTCGCGAGTCCAAGGTCGGCTTCATCGTCACCAATGGCGATCCGACGGGCTTGACCGAGAACACGGTCGCTGGCGTCGATTTCCAGTACCGCAATTCCAACGTGTTCGGCGACAAGATCGTGCAGGCCGATGGGTACTACATGAAGAGCTTCTCGAGCACGAAAGGCGACGACGAGTCAGCGGCGTTCGCGCTCAACTTCCCGAACGAGCCGTGGTATGGCGATGTCCTCATCAAGCAGATCGGCGCGAATTTCACGCCCGCGCTCGGATTCATCAATCGCACGTCGATCCGGCAATATGACGGCACGGTCGGGCACCTGACGCGCTACCGGGGCAGCTGGCTGAACACGCTCGAATTCGGCACCGATTTCAACTTCGTCACCGACCTCAACGACGTGCTGGAGTCACGCGAGAACGACGTGTATGTGCGCGCGCGCACCAGAATCGGCGACCAAGTCACGGCGCGCCTGATCAATTCGTTCGAATACGTGCCGGTGCCGTTCCTCGTCGCCAACACGGTGCCGGTCCTTCCTGGAAAGTACGAGTGGACCAATGTCGACGTGGCCGTGCGCAGCTTCAGCGGCCGGCTCTTCACACTGAACGGCAACGTGACGTGCTGCAGCTTCTACGACGGGAGCTCGCTGCGGGTGCGTGCGGAGGTGATCTTCCGGCCGAGCATCTACTTCGAGATCACGACGTCGTATGAGCCCAATTTCATCGATCTGCCGACGGGCAAGGTCGACATCCATCTTGCGACCGTGGACGCGGCGATCAATTTCAATCCCGACATGCAGCTCGCACTGCAGGCGCAGTACGACAATATCAGCGAGAATTTCGGTTTCTCGGCGCGCTATCGCTGGGAGTATCGGCCGGGGAACGAAATCTTTGTCGGCATCGGCCAGAGCGCGATCATCGACAATCGCGGCTTCATCGCGCAGACGACTCAAGGGACCATCCGGCTCGGCCACACGTTCCGGTTTTGAGCCGCAGACTCTTGATGTTGTCGCGTTTTCTTACGCCGAACCGGCAGCCACTTCGGCGGAAAACGCTTACTGCAGCTCGAACGAGAAGTGACGGGATAGCGCCGTCGTGCCCTCGCGGCGAATCTCGAAGTCGGCTTCGTAGACGCCGCGCGGCCAACCTGCAGCGGCCTTGCGCTGGCCGACATACATGAAGCGCTCCGCCATGTTGCTGTCCAAGGGCGGTGCTTCGCTGTGCGCGATCACCTCGCCATTCGGTCCCTTGATCGTGAAGCTCTGAACGTCCTTGGCGCGAAGACCGATCGCGCGCACATAGGCGACGAGCGCCGGACTGTCCGCGGTCGGCGCCATGGCGTCGGTGCGGCCGGTTTCGATATCGGCAAGCGACAATGTCTCATCGGCAAAGCCGAAATTGATCACTGCGGGCGAGTGATAGGCCAATGCATCGGCGGCCGCCTGCGACCACAAGGAATGCGTGGCGCCGCAAGCAGAAGCATCGGCGTCGAACGGATCGACGATGATGTCGTTGCAGCCGACCGAGAAATGCAGATGGGGAAATTCGGTGTTGCCCGAGAGGCCGACGAGGCCAAGCGGCGCGCCCGTCTCCACGCGGTCGCCCGTGTGCACGAGGATCGAGCCGTTCGCCATGTGGCAATAGAGCGTCTCCCAGCCGCCGCTATGCTCGATCAGGACGCCGTTGCCGCATTCGCGGCCGGCGATCTTGTCGACACCGATCTGGTGCACGTTCACGTCGGCGATGCCGTCGCGCACCGCTTTGACGACACCGGGCGCGGCTGCGATGACGGAGGCGCCGCGTTGCTGCGCGGCCAGTGAAGGCACGCGCAGATCGACGCCGTTGTGGCCGTCGTAACTCATCGAGCCGCCGCGGTAATCCCGTACGCCCTTCGACGGATCGTGATCGAAATATTGCTGGATGAAACAGGTCTCGCCCAATTCGCAATCGAGCGGCAGCGCAAGCGAGAAGGACGGTTGTTGTTGAGCGATGGAACTCGTGGCGCCAGCGACGATCAGAGGCAGTGCCAGGATGATGGCGGTACGAAACAACAGGGTGGCCTCCCTCGGATGTGCCGGCTACTGGCCAAGCGAAATTGAGCGAGCGCTGGAACTAAAATGGAAGCGGGCCGTTGTCCAGCGAGAGCGTGGCCGTTAGGCGGGCGGCTGCACGCCCAAAATCTCGAAAAGCTTGAAGATGATCGGCTGTTGGCCGGGAAGGATTTTTGCGAGGGCCTCTTCCGCGCGAAACCAGCCCGCCCGGTCGATCTCGGGAAAGCGCGCGCGCTTCCCCGATCTCGGCGGCCATTCCATCTCGAAGAGATTGCTCGCGAGCTTCGCAGGATCGCAGTCGCCTTCAACGGCCCACGCGTGGACGGTCTTGCCGCCGGGCTGCTTGTAGCCCCCAAGGGGCTCGAATTCGCCTTCCGCGGTGAAACCGGTCTCTTCGTGGAATTCGCGGCGCGCGGCGGTCAGCAGCTCCTCGCCCTTGTCGGGGATGCCCTTGGGGATGGACCAGGCGCCCTCGTCCTTCTTCGCCCAGAACGGGCCGCCGGGATGGACGAGCAGCACCTCGGTGGCGGGGCCCGAGCCGCGATACATCAACAGGCCGGCGCTCAACTGTGCAGGCATGGTTTGGCCTAGGCGTTCCCCGTCTGCCCGTTAGGCATGTATACTCGAAGGGTCAGTTTCGGGGCCAGAATCCAAAACACACGGGCGAAACCAAGCGGAGGGATCACATGCGCGTCAGGCAAAATTTGGTGGCATCGGCGGCGGTTATTGGTGGGATCGTGCTCGGAGGCATAAGCCAGGGCGCGGAGATCGGGCCCGGCCTGCCGTGGCGCGGCGCAGGCGCGCAACCCTGTTTCGGGATCGATGGCGGCACGCTGAAGTGTCAGGAAGCCGCACGCACGATCGCGATCCGCGCCGGGAAGCTGTTCGACAGCAACGCCGGCAAGATGCTGACCAATCAGGTCGTGCTGATCAACGGCGAGCGCATCACCAATGTGGGGCCCGCGGCGCAGGTACAGATTCCAGCCGGTGCGCAGGTGTTCGATCTTTCGCGCGAGACCGTGCTGCCGGGGCTGATCGACGGCCACTCGCACATTTTCAACGAGCCCAAGCCGGGCATGTCGCGCGAGACTTCGACCATGATCGCGATCCAGCATGCGCAGGACGATCTGCGCGCGGGCTTCACCACGCTGCGCGACATGACGAGCCACGGCAACGGCTATGCCGACGTCGATGTGCGGAACGCGTTCGACAAGGGCCTGGCCGATGGACCGCGGATGCAGGTGTCCACGCGCGGGATCGTGTGGTCGGGCGCGCCGAATGCGCGGCCGAATGAGCCGCTCGCATCCGCCGTCGTGACCACGCCGGAGCAGGCGCGCGCGGCAGTGCGCGATCAGATCGAGCACGGCGCGGATTGGATCAAGCTCTATCCCGCGGGCGCGTATGCGTTCACGCCGGACGGCAAGGACACCTACGTCCTCACCTATCCGATGCCGGTGCTGCAGGCGCTGATCGATGAGACCCATCGCCTCGGCAAGAAGACCGCGTGCCACGTCTATGGCGGCGAGGGCCAGAGGAACGCGATCATCGCGGGCTGCGACACGATCGAGCATGGCTTCGGGCTCAATCAGGAGCAGGCCAACATGATGGCGCAGAAGAAGCTCTATTACGATCCGACGCTCGTCCGCTACACCGAGCCGTATATGGACGACAACGACAAGAAGGCGACCGGCGGCAAGTACCGCATGATCCCGATCTTCGAGAAGGCGGCCGCGCTGACGGCGGCGACGCCTGGCATCAAGACGATGATGGGAAGCGGCGTCGACGGCTCGACCTATCCGCATGGCACGCAGGCGCTCGATTTCGAGTGGCTGGTGAAGCGCGCGAAGCTGTCACCTGCAAAGGCGATCCAAGCCGGTACCTCGATCAACGCCGAAGTGCTGGGCTGGAGCGACCGCATCGGTTCGGTGGACAAGGGCAAGTTCGCCGACATCATCGCGGTGTCGGGCGATCCGCTCGCCGACATCACCGAGCTTCAGCGGGTGAAGTTCGTGATGAAGGGCGGCAAGCTGATCAGGAACGATCTGATGATGGCGCCGACCGTCGTGTCCTCGGCGAAGTAGGAGAAACGAGATGCGTGCGAGATTGAACCGGTTTGTCATTGCCCTGTTCGCGACGACGGCTCTTGTGAGCGCGGCACACGCGCAGGCGAGCTACCCATGCGTGAACGAGGCGCCCAATCCCTACAAGCAGGTCACGGGCTGGGAGAAGATGCCGCGCGCGTGGGCCGCGACCAACAACGTCTATGTCGATGCGCGAGACAATGTCTGGGTGATGGATCGTTGCGAGGCCGACGGCTGCCTCAACTCGAAGGGCTCGCCGATCTGGGAATTGTCGGCCGAAGGCGCGGTGATGAAGAATTTCGGCGCGGGCAGGTTCGCCTTCCCGCACACCGTGAAGCCGGACGCGGACGGCAACATCTGGGCGATCGACGGCGACGCGCGGAACAGCAAGGGCAATCAGGTCTTCAAGTTCTCGCCCGACGGCAAGGTGCTGCTGACGCTCGGGAAGGCCGGCCAAGGCGGAACCGGAACGGACGTGTTCGATCGCCCGACCGGGATCGCCTTTGCGCCGAACGGCGACATCTTCATCTCGGAAGGCCACGCGCCGACCTTCGGCAATTCGCGCATCATGAAGTTCGACAACAGCGGAAAGTTCATCAAGAGCTTCGGCCGTTTGGGCTCGGGCGACGGCGAATTGAAAGGGCCCCATGTGCTGGCCTTTGACAGCCAGGGCCGGCTATTCGTCGCCGACCGCAGCAACAGCCGGGTCGCGATCTTCGATCAGGACGGCAAGTTCATCGCGGCCTGGAAGCAGTTCGGCCGGCCGAGCGGCATCTTCATCGAC
>Ga0184629_10001211_pt1 | contig 10710 bp, 9 predicted proteins | sample PLM4_32_b1_FD_133158 | JGI IMG/M metagenome (GOLD analysis project Ga0184629, IMG submission 133158) | Groundwater sediment microbial communities from an aquifer in East River, Colorado, USA - PLM4_32_b1 | ecosystem: Environmental > Terrestrial > Soil > Riparian zone | place: USA: East River... | reverse complement strand
CGTTTTCCTTTGGCATTCGCTGCCTATCGACCATTTGTTCAACGAGAACGAGAAACGTTACGTCCCTGCCGTTCCGCCGTCTCAGGTGGAAGCTAGGCATCTCATCCCGCCTCATGTCGATATTTCTGCGCTCGCCCCTTTCGAGGGAACCTTGCCCGGATTTCGGGTTCATTATCAGCCTTCTTCGGCAGCCAATGTCAAGGCTGAGGAAGCCGTCGAGCTTCCTGAAGACTGTAAGTTTTATAACCCTACTTATTTCATCTTAATTCTAACAACTTTTCGTTGCTAGCTTCTTCAGACGAAAGCGCGCCGACTATTCATTCTGCCTCGACCGCGCAACCGATTGGTCGTCTCCACAAGAGGCCGCCGAAACCCGTAGTTGAGGTTTCGCCGCCTCCTCGCCGTATCAAACAATCGAAGGCCGTTGCTCAAGTCAAGCTGGGGCCTCCCAAAGGTGCTACGAAGCCTAAAGCGCGCCCTAGGAAGAAACGGATCCCCTCCGTCGAAGAAGTCGCACCGAAGAAGAAGAAACCTTTGTTTCCGCCTCGCTTCCAGCTGCTTAAGGACCCCGATGCATTGGCGTATCCGCTCATGGCTGATGAGCTGGATTCCCTTCTGCCTATCTTGCAGACTTCGCTCGTAAGTACTCCTTTTCAAGCTAGCTGCTTTATTCTGCTTTATTTACGGTCTCTTTTCAGATTCCCGCCATGTGCCAGAATTGTATTGGCCGCCGACAGTCGGTTTGCACGCCTCAAGGCGCGGGCGTCAAGTGTGAGGAGTGCGAGCGAGGCCGGCAAGGTCATTGCACGTTCTTCCTCACTCCTGAGGAGCGCAATTTAATGAGCACGAACTTGTTCGTGACTCAGGCTGCTAACTCCTTCAGTACGTTCCTTCCTTTTCGCCTAGCCGCCATCTTGACGTATTCTTTTACAGACTTCCGCGCGCTTTATAATCGCGCCATCGCTGACTGGGGGCACTCGCAGGTGCTTCGCGCGTTGTCTCATCAATCGCTTCGTGCTGCCCAAGCTAGCATCATTGAACTGGGCCGCGCGATCGACAACTGCCGCAGCTCGCATCCTCAGGTGGATTTAGAGGGCGCCGTCTTGGAGGACGGGCCTAGCATCTCTGCTGGCGATCGACTCGTCGCGGAGCTCAGTAATCCGGCCTTCGTCCGCAATTACGACATTTTGTTGGTCGCAGAGCTCGCAGAAGGGCCTCCAACGAGGACCTATGTCGCCGAAGAGGCCGCTTTCTTTGCCGCTTCTTCTGCTACGGTTGCTGAGGCTAGCCAGCCTGAGGTGAGTGCTGTCGAGGACGTCGAAATGGTTGAAGGGGCTGCGGGTCCGGGTCCTGTTGGGCCTCGTCCTTGCACGCCTCGTCCTTCGTCTTTCGAGCCTCCTCCCTCTTCCGCTAGCAAGCGTAAGCGTATCTCTTTCTTCTTTATTCTCGGTCGCGCTTGTTTATCGATTGGTTTTATAGACGATGAGGTTTCCCCCTGAGGCTAGCGGCCTCTTCTCGTTCTATTTCATCGCGCGCGCCGGACTCTTTCCTTTGAACTATACTACCTAGCTTTTCGTCTATATGTTTTTACATAGCTAGTAGTGTAGTTCCGCTTTTTTGTATTATTGTAGGCTCCTGCTGACAGACCAGGATATGTCTGTCTGTCCTGTACAGATGCTCTGGGTTCCCAAAGAGGAACTTTAAATAAATTGTCTCGATATTCTCTTTTTTTTTGTGATATAAGTGAGAGCTTTAAGAAGCTAGCTAAAGGATTTAGCCTTGCTAGTTTGTCTTTCTTAAGCTCTTATCATACAAATTTTCGAAAAATATCGTCTAATTTCGTTGTATTTGTTGCGCGTTTGTCATTTTATGTGAGCGCGACGCGCTCCTTCTCCCCTTAACTGTAATCTGAACTGTCCCCAGTTCTAGATCAGTAGCTAGAGATCCAGATCACTTTGTTGCGCGCGCTCGTTCGGCAATACTATATATAGCATCTTGATATCCCAATTGGATAGCCTCGTATGACTTTGTAACAATGTGGTCTCTAAGGATCGAGATATGCGACTCGAAATCTTTCGATTTCTTGGCTAGATCGTAGGTACAAAAGCCACCTGTTCTAAGTAGCCGACCCTATCCAATTTTCGTTTGCCATGGTGAAGCTCGCTCTCTCTCCTGACATTGCTACCGTTCGCAATCTTCTGGGTTTGATACAGAAGGCTCTTGCGGATAAACCGACCGACGGTTCTGTCGTTGGCAATCTCCTTAACATGATTAACATGTGGGTGGACAGCGTTCCCGCCGTCCTGGAGAATCAAGAAGCCCTCGATCTCGTTTTTCAGTATCGCTCTACCGTTATAAAGAACTGGGTCGATGTTTCCACCAACCGTTCTCTCCTTGATCAGTCGTCGTCGATCATAGGCTTCCGCGCTCTCGTGAAGGCTATTATCGATGCTCAACAGTCCGCTAAAGAACTCAAGGAGCTCAGAGAGCATACGCTCAGAGAGGCCTCCAAAAGGGTCCCGGTTCGTTTATTTCGTTGTCACCGTCGAGCTAGCCGTTGACTAGCTTATCTTCCAATAGCTGAAGCGCATTTCTAAGCGCGCTCCTAAGTCTAAGGCTTATATCGACGATGACGAGGAGTCCGTCGAGATCGTCCCTCAAGTAAGCGACTCTAAAGACGATGCTCTGCCTGCTGACGACGTGGTATGCCTATTCTTTCATTCCAGATTACCGGAAAGCTGTCTAAGAAATTCCTTCGTCGTTTCCAGGTCATGTCTGTCTCTGACAAGAAAGAAGAAGCCATCGCTGGCGCGGTTCCCACTGATACACCTCAGGTTAAAGGCAAATCCGAAGGTTCTTCCAAGGCTAGCTGCATTCCCTCTTGCTATTTTGTCTTTTCTTGACAGGTTTTGCTTTATAGCAGGGCCGTCCTGAGACTAAGATGCTTGACTACGAAGCCGTTCCCGGGCTCGCTCCGTCTAAGAACTTGGATAAGGCTCGCAAATACGTTTCGGCTGGCAAGAAAGCCAAGCTAGCTCATCCTGCCAATACCTCTGGTATGTGCGTCCTTACTTTTGTTTCCTTCAGATCACATTGTTCCTATTTCTAGAGAACAATCTTCCTTTGTCTGTTCAAGCTTTGACGGACTTGGAGCTCCTTTATGGAGGCGATCTTTATGCTCCAGACGCAGAGTCGCTCCAGTTTCACATCTCTAAGATGGAGACTGAGCTTCTTAGCCTCTGCTTTCGTCTTTCTTACGAGTATAGACAGCGCGCTCATCTTATGCAGTACATCGAGGCCTGCAAGGATCGCCTCGCCGCGTTTGCGACCACTGCGTAAGCCACAAGCTTGTCGGTTGTTCTCCTAAATAAGCGCTAGCCGCTATCTTTTATTTATTATTCGAGGGTAGAGCGTATTACATAGCTGCTAGCTTAGTATTGGACTCTTCCCCCTCAATCAATGTGTGTTTGAACCTTTTAATCCTCTTCATCTGAGTCGTCCGAACCCTGAGCTTCTTCTTCGATGTCTCCATGGTCTACTAGGGCCTCTGGATTTGTCATTCTAACATCGTCGAATAGATAGTCTCTTTTTAGGGTTTCGTTTTCCTCGTCTGGCAAGTTTAAGATTCTCTCGACGCCTTCTTTCGAGGTGTCTATCACACTGAATATGCCGTCAGGCATTTCAATCTTTCTCCTAGCAAAGTAGGGTAGTACGCGAAACTTAGCGACTCGTTCTTGTGAAACGGCCCCGTTTATTTCCGCTAGCACATATGAACCTCCTTTACTTCTTGCGACTACTATCATTGGGCCTTTATATCTCGGCTGCATCTTTTTGTCTAGCGAGCTTTCCACTTCGGAGTGTCTCATTAGGACCAGATCGCCTGGCTCGAAATTAAAGTCCTTTATGACGGCTTTATAGTCTTTTTCATACTGTCTTAAGCGCTTTAGTTTTTGTAGGTCTATCCGCTTTCGCATTTGCTCCACATGTATTCTATGTTTCGCTAGCGCTCGCGCTCTTAAACCTATATGCTCTTCTTCGGACAATATGCCTTCTGGTGGCTCGACTAGCCATGTCGCTTCTTTTATATCTAGTGCAAGGATCGGATGTGCCCCTGTTACCATAAAGTACGGTGAACATCCGGTGCCTTTCCTAATACTGACTCTATCGGCCCATAAAACCGAATTTAAGAACCAATACCACTTGCTAGTATTATTCCGTCCTGTTGCTTTATACAACATTTGTCTGATATCCCAATGAGGCTTCTCAATTTTTCCGTTCGCTCTAGAATTATAGGGCGAGATGGTAATGTGAGCTATTCCCCACTTGGCTTTTGCCCATTTTACTGCGGCTTTAAATGATTCTCCATTATCTGAGACGATGGTATGGAGACTGCCCCAACGACACAATACGTCTTCGTATAGCCAGTGAGCTATCGATCTCGCTTTCTCATCTCTGAGCGCGCGAGCTTCTGGCCAAAACGTCAAATTGTCTCGTCCATGAACAATGTATTTGCAGCCATTAGATGCAGGTGTCATGTGCATAATGTCTACGTGAAGTATTTCGAATATTGATGGCGTATGAGTGGCTCGGGGTGGTATGCGTATTAGCTGTAATTGCCGCTCTTGGCATACACCGCAAGTCTTTACAAACCATTTTATATCCCTTTCCATTTCGGGCCACCAGAACCGTTGGGTCAACAGGCTTTTAGTTGAAAAGAACCCTCGATGACCGGTATAATCATGGACGGCTGTCATCATATACATCCGGTATCGCTTTTCTACGTAAAGTCTATGCTGACTTTGTACAGCTCGGCGGTATGTTTTTCCTTTATAGCGTATGAAGCGTTTAGCTAGCTTTACTAGACGGACGTTCATTTTGTCATTAAAATGATCGGGCCTATAGCTTTTGTCTTCGAGCACTTTGTCAATATGCTCCATTAAGCTGTCTTGGTGAATAGCTGTCACGCTCCTTTGCTCTTCGGGGTAGTACATTTCTGTAGGTTCTTCCCCTAGTTCTGGAGGTAACGTCAGTATTCCTACTAGCTGTTGCACATATTTCGTTGGCAGGCTGTTTTTATCGGATTGAGCTACAGCGCGCTTTAATATATCTCTCTCATAAGATCGAGCTAGCTGTGCTTTTTCCAATTCCTGCTTTATATCCTCAACCGAACTAGCTATACCATAAAAGTATCCTCCTCGCGAATCGATTTCATCCACGAAGTCTTTTATTGCTAGCGGCTGTGGCTCGGTAGCATCCACTATTTCTACTACAGGAGGACCAGGCTCGACTTCGTCTGCTTCGTCCTCGCTGCTAATATCTATAGGTGGATCACCTGGTTGCGTAGGCCTCCTAGATAGCCCGTCGGGACCAAATGTCGCTCCTGCTTTGTGCCTTAACACGAAATGGTACATAAGGATTTCGTCAATCCACCTGTTGATAGTCGCGTTTGGCATCATATCAGGGTGCTCTAACATCCCTTTGATGTATTTCGCATCTGTCTCAACAACTAGCTTGCGAGCGCCAAATAGCCATCTTTTATTCATTCTTAATGCTTCCTTAAGTCCGAAGAGTTCCCTTTTTGGTTGTGAGAAGCGAGCTTCTCGACTATTAAGGTTTCTCGAGCCAAATTTAGCATAATGTTTCTTTTTCGGATCTAGCTGATCCTCTTGATAAATATAGAAGCCGACTGCTATATACGAAGTATCCACAGCTAGCACTACAGCTCCTTGACCATCATAGTCAATAGGTCTAAGCGCTTTTGCCTGTCGGACTCCTTCTTTGACTGCTTCCATACTTTCAATTTGTTTGGGTCCCCATTCAAAGGGTATTTCCTTCTTTGTCATTCTTTGCAACCAATGCGCTCTAGCCGCATAGTTAGGAATGTAGGCGCGCAGGACTCCTGTTATGCCTAGGAAGCTTCGAACGTCTCGTAGATCCTTGCACACTGTCCAATTCATTATTGCGCCTATTTTGTCTTCAGATGGAATCCGTCCTTCGAATCCACAAGTATGGCCTAGGACTTCTATTTCCTCTGCGCATACTAAGGACTTTTTACCAGAGAAGGTACCTCCCGAATATTTCATTCTTTGAAGGATCCTATTTACGTTCTGCACATGTTCCCATATAAATCGCCTAATGCCTTCATTTTCTGGGATCGTCTCATATACGCCATCTTTTTCATAGCGCGAGGCTGGTCCTCTAACCGGTACATCGTCGATATATGGAATTGTGTATTCTGGTATTTCTTGTTTTAATATTTCCGTAACATCGTCATGGAATATAGGAACTGAATTGGTCCATCCCATTGGCAATGTTACTAAGCGCAAGGCTCCAAAAGGTGTCTGGAAAGTCGTCATGTCTCGCGACTCTTCAGCTAGCAAACGTTCGTCATAGCCTACATACAAATCGAACATGCCTCCGCACGCGCGACCGCCAAACTTTGCAGCTAGCTCTTCTGTTGCGGGGGGTACCCCTGAATGTGCTATTGTTACTGCATTAAGTGGCTCTAGACTATGGACTAATCTCAAGCTTTTCCCATCTTTCTTGGCTACTGTGAACCATCTAGATCGATAGGAAGCATTGGACGGTTCATAAACGCCCGCTTCTATTTTCTTTTGAACAATTTTACATACTTCATCATAAATTCCTGTCGGAATCGGGATGTTTCTGTATACCCAGGGCTTGTGTTCAATTGTCGGCATAACTACAGGAGGGAAAAATTCTGTTTTGAATCTTCCGCGCTCCGAGTCATCCCATGCGAAAGCTTGATTTTGTTCCATCATTAAGTGGTGAACTAGCTTTCGTTCTTCAGGCCAAAGGAATTCTCCTTTATGGACCTTATCAAAGTCTTGCATCCTTTCCTTTGAATATCGCCCTGTTGGGACGAAGTCTGGGGGCTTTGGATTCAAGCTAGGCATCCCTTCTAAAGGATCGCCCTTAATTTCCCTTTTTATTCTGTACTGGTCCGGTAGCTCTGTATAGACTGGTTTGACTTTCAGCGCGACCGGCTTATATTTCTTTCCTGCGTATACTGAGACCATTGGCTCGTCCTCAGATACGTCTTTCCTTTTCCGACAAGTATCCAGTAGATAGTTATCGAACTTTAGTCTGTCCGAATCTTCTACTGCTGGCTCGCCTAAGGCAACACTTAAATAAGCGTCCCTCCGCTCGCGCTCGCGGAATTTCCTTTCGCTAGCTGGCGAATATCCTTTTAAGAACATGTTTCGCTTTTCAGCATCATATTCAAACATTAACGCAACCTCTCCTCTTTCCGGTATCGAATCCTCGAGGCTAGTTAAAAAGACTGGACTTGTTTCTTTTGAAGGTCTTCTGGTGATTCGCCTCTTTCATAAGTAGGCATAACCACTTGACGCTTCGTGTTTGGGTCGGTAATAGTCAATAGCACTTCACCATTCTCTGCATTTTTCAACGCACTATTAGTAAAAACCTCGAACGGTCTTCCTAATAAAACATCGTATGGCGGATTTTCCAAGATATGTACTTGCAAGTAAATGGTTAAACCTCCCATTAAGAAAGCAACATTGCGCGCCATGCCCAAGGTCTTTTCTACATGGTTGCTAGCACTTTCCATGTTAACTACGAGGTTCGGGTCCCATGTGAGGCCCTGTTTAATCGCAACTCTTTTAGCCATCGAGACTATTTGCGATCCATTATCTAGCAAGCATTCTTCTTGTCCAACTCTGTTTACTACTGAGTATATAGAGCGAATAGGTGCGCTGTCTAGTGCAACTAAAAGCTCTCCAGGATCTCCATCCTTTACTTGTCGTAGATATTGTAAAACAGGGTCGTCAGCAACGAAATGGCCTTCCGGCATTTCTTCCGTTACTTCCTCTACCATTAGATATGCTGAGATTGGCATATGATCTATTTTGACCATATTGCCTACTTTACTTTCGGGCGGCAATGCTGCCCAGTAAGTAGCTTTGTCTATAGGTTTTCTCAACCTAGTGACTTGTTTCCTTATTTCTTCCCTAACCGCTGTCGAAGCTCCGGCTAGACTTCTTAACGGTACCGTTACATTTGCATCTAGCACGGTCTCCACTAATTTTTCGATGTCTACTGCCTCTTCGACTGGCGCGCGGCTTTTATAAGCTGGGCCTGGTTTAAGGGGTGCAGCCGTAGGTAAGACATGCCTAGCTGCTTGCGCTTCTTGTGTATCTGCAGGCGGTAACCTTTGCGCGGGCCTCGGTGGAGGTACGTCCACATAAGGTAATTCCCTTGCTCGATTTACACCTGGCTGACTTCTTTCGTTTTGATTTGCCTTTTCGGGCGTTGAGCGATTAGGCTCATTGACCGGAATCCTACTAGGGTTATTTCGATTAGGGGGCCCAGTCCTGGTTACTCCTTCGCCAGCTCCTGTGATACCTCCTTTCGATCTAGTCTGGTAAGCATTCGGGTTGTTCATTTTTCTTCTTAAGTCCTCCGGCTGCTGAACATACGCTGCCTTCATCGAACCTAGTAGAAACCCTGCTCTGCTTCATCGTCGTTATCCTCGGTTGCCAAGTGGAAGTTCTCCTTCTGCAGGGCTCGCTGTAGATTACCCACTCCCACTTTATGCATTAGCTCGATTAACACTCTCGAGGCTTCTTCTTCTGGATCTGCGGCTTGCATTTGAATATACGACTCTGCCTGAGGCGCGCCTTGATAAAAGTGCTCCTTCGGTATCCGAGCCATTTGTATAAGTCCTGGCTTAGGCTTATTCAGCTCTTCTATGGTCTGCTTCATGGGTCGGCCATCTTTTGGGATGTTCGAGCCATTGGGCAATTTTAGATAGCCTGCAACGCGTATTATCCAACCTTTATCCATATGCGCTTTCACGCTTTCACAAATGTTTATACGACACCCAGGTGTGCCGCAATAGAAACAACCATCCTGACACGGTGCTCCTGTAGTACCTTGTTGCGCTTGAGCATTACTATACACTGGCCTAGCGTTGTACGCGCTGTTCTGGCTCTGGCTCTGATTCTGAGCTCGCACGTTAGCTAGCGTGCTTAGCTTCTGATCTATGAGCTTATAGTTCTGCTGTTGCAGTACTATGGCGTCTTTCAACGCTGCTACCGCTGCTGTGGTCTCTTCTAGCTTGACTGCCGTTTCCCTGCTATCTCCTTGGCCGCTAGGCAAAGCTAGATATCTCGCAAATGGATTGGCATTTTCAACCGATGTAAGCCTGGCTATTTCCATGACTTCTACGATATCAAACATATCTTCGGGATTTCTGGGGGAATTCTGTCCTCCTTGTCCTGTGACAGCGGCTACTGTAGCAGAGACTCGATGAATAGACAGTTTCTGGGCGACGCTAGCCGCAAACCTTTTAGACAGACAGCCTAAAAACATTTCCACCAGTTCCCTGTTGGTATGTATAGGCGGCGTTATGTCCTTGAGCTTGCTTAGCTCGGCTGTCACTATTCTGATTAGGGATAGCAGAGTGTCTCGGTCGTTTACTCCGATCTCTCCAATGCCCCGCATTTTCTTCTTTAAGTTGTCCACTGAACCTCGGCCTAGCTCTTCTGCTCTTGGGTATAGCATTAAGAGTTTTGCTTTTAAGGCTTCATAAGTCCCAGCGGTGAACTCTGGTAAGGCCTTCCACTGCCTTTCCGTTTCTACGTCCGTATAGCGGACTAGTCTTTTCTTCCTTTCGGTGTCGCCTTGGATCCCTTCTTCAGAGAACCAATCATCCATGCGCTCGAAGAACCTTAGAAGCTCGTGCGACTTGTCTAGCTCGAACTTCGGAGCATTCTTTTCGCCTGGTTGTGGCATTTTTCGGTGCCCGGCAACAGGTTGAACTGCTGCTGGTACGGAGCTAGAAGGAACGGCTGCAGACGAGCTAGCTGCCGCACTTCCAGACGCCGCTTGTGTTGGGGTTGTCATATTATGTACTGTAGAAATAAAAGGAGGCTGAACTGAAGATAAAGGAAACTGAGAAACTAATGAACCTGGTATCAAAGGCGAACTCGGAGGCTCAGTTAACGGGCTTAGATCTCGCTCTGGTGGTACACTCGAGCGTGAAGCCTGTGTGTGCTGATTCGCAGAAATTCGCTGAGCTACTCTTTCGCTGGTTGGATCCTGTGAGCTTCCTCTAAGTGGTAATGGAGGAATTCCCGGATGTAACCCTGCTCTGAGAGAGTTCTGTGTGGTTCTTGGTCTAAGATTCGCTGGCGCGCCACGCCCTCTCGAAGATCCTCGACTGTTTGAAGATGAAATTTTTGGCGAGCCGAGTAAAACTCAACTCTTCGAAATAATAAAAGATTCTACTGCTCTGATTGCAACACACCCTCGCGGTGGGCTCCAGATGAAGTGCTTGCTGCGTAAGTGACTGTGAAACTAACCAAAACTAACTCAAAGACAAACTTCGAGTGAGCTAGCTAGCAGGACAGGCAGGCAAAGTGACACCTCCTCAATATCAGCTCTTTGTTAGAAGAGTTTCGTTGGGTGCGTATTATCGGTAGCAGTAGAATTTATATACAAATGAAAATGAAATTGGTATTGGGTGTATGCTACGTATGTGTCCGTTAAGACGGGTTTTCTGGGTTCTCTGCTTGAGAATGTTTTAGCTAGGTATGCAACGATGCAGCTAGCTCGCTTCAATCTCGTCTGACTTGAAGTCTAATGTTTCACCTCAATCCTACTGCGATAGTTAAGACTCTTTGTCTTTGGAAACGATTGCGACAATACGCTCTCTTGTAGATCTCG
>Ga0184629_10001210_pt1 | contig 10719 bp, 9 predicted proteins | sample PLM4_32_b1_FD_133158 | JGI IMG/M metagenome (GOLD analysis project Ga0184629, IMG submission 133158) | Groundwater sediment microbial communities from an aquifer in East River, Colorado, USA - PLM4_32_b1 | ecosystem: Environmental > Terrestrial > Soil > Riparian zone | place: USA: East River... | reverse complement strand
GAAATGATGCGATTGGCCGCTTTGGTCAAAAAACATGATTTATTTTTGATTTCAGATGAAGTCTATCGTGAGTTTACTTATGATGGGGACATACATTATTCTGTAATGAACATCAAAGGCATCGAAGAAAACGCCATTATGATTGATTCTGTTTCCAAACGTTTCAGCATGTGTGGCGCTAGAATTGGCTGCATGGTCTCCAAAAACAAAGAAGTGATGTCAACCGCAATGAAATTCGCACAATCGAGATTGAGTCCGCCTACCATTGAACAAATTGCCAGTGAAGCGGCGCTTGATACCCCAAAAAGCTATTTTGACGAAGTCATTTCGGAATATAAAGGGAGAAGAGACACTTTAATTCGTGAATTGGATAAAATAGAAGGCGTAATTGTAACTAAACCCAAAGGTGCTTTTTATTGCATTGCCCAACTTCCTATTGAAAATGCCGATGATTTTGCACAATGGTTATTGGAAAAGTATGAATTGAATGGCGAAACGGTAATGGTGGCACCTGCCGCTGGATTTTACTCCTCTCCAGGAGTAGGGCTCAATCAAGTACGTATTGCGTATGTACTGAAAAAGGAGGACTTGATTAGCGCCGTTCGGATTTTGAAAGAAGGACTTAGCGTTTATAATTCAAAATAAGGCAGCGTATTTATTTTGATATAAAATAATTTATCTCCTATCCATAAATAAGAAAAATCACAAAGGCAATAACACTAAAAATGGTATTGCCTTTGTCCTTTTATATAAAAATAATTAATCTTAGGATAAATTTTAGATATGATTAAAAGCAGAACTGATAGAAAATGTTTCCTTTTTATTAATTATCTTTACCCCTTAAAAACATATACCCATAATAATAGTACCTTTTAATGATAAATAACGAAGAATTTCAAGACGAAATAGGAGACAATCATATCAGTACAAATGCTAAAAATCCAGTAAGAAAGGATGCTTTTATCATTACAGATGAAGAAAAAATTGAAAAAATACAAATAGATGTCGAAAACATTCTAATTACCTTAGGGATGGATTTGACTGATGACAGCATGAAAGGAACTCCACATCGTGTTGCCAAAATGTTTGTAAAAGAGATTTTTGGAGGATTAAATCCAACAAAAAAACCAAAAGCTTCCACTTTTGAAAACAATTACAAATATGGGGAAATGTTAGTCGAAAAAAACATTACCCTCTACTCCACCTGCGAACACCATTTATTACCCATTATAGGAAGAGCCCATGTTGCTTATATTTCTAATGGAAGAGTAATTGGACTTTCAAAAATGAATCGTATTGTAGAATATTACGCAAAAAGACCACAGGTACAAGAACGCCTTACCATGCAAATTGTTCAAGAATTACAAATTGCTTTGGGAACAGAAGATGTTGCCTGCGTTATTGATGCCAAACACCTTTGCGTAAATTCCAGAGGGATAAAAGACATCGAAAGTAGCACGGTAACCTCTGAATTTGGTGGGAAATTCAAAGACCCTCAAACTAAAAGAGAGTTTTTGGATTATATTAAATTGGATACCCAATTTTAATTATTTAAGACATCAATTTTAAAACATTTCACCATTAAGAAATTAAGTCGCGTTAAGGCTTAAAATTCTTAATTCCTTAATGGTTACTATTTTTTTTTATAAAAATCAACAATTTCATAATTGTCACATTTCATAATTACACAAAAATGCCATTATACAAGACACAAACCCTAAAAATATACAATTCTCTTTCGGGAGAAAAAGAAACATTTACGCCCATTAATGAAGGAAATGTTGGAATGTATGTTTGCGGACCTACTGTTTACAGCAATGTACACCTTGGGAACGTGAGAACTTTTATGTCTTTTGATGTAATCTTTAGGTATTTATTGCATTTGGATTATAAAGTGCGCTACGTTCGAAACATTACGGATGTAGGACACATTGTGGATGATGTGGATGAGGGCGAAGATAAAATTGCCAAAAAAGCCCGTTTGGAGCAGTTGGAACCTATGGAAGTGGTACAGCGCTATACGGTGGATTTTCATGAAATTCTAAATGCATTTAACTTTTTGCCACCCAGTATCGAACCTACCGCAACGGGACATATTATTGAGCAAATTGAAATCATAAAAACCATAATTGACAAAGGAATTGGTTACGAAACCAATGGATCTGTGTATTTTGATGTCGTAAAATTTAACGAAACCAATCATTACGGAGTATTAAGCGGTCGCAATATTGAAGATATGTTGGCCAATACCCGTGATCTTGACGGGCAATCTGACAAAAGAAATCCACAAGATTTTGCGCTTTGGAAAAAAGCCGAACCCCAACATATTATGCGTTGGCCTTCGCCTTGGAGCGATGGTTTTCCTGGATGGCACTTGGAATGTACCGCGATGAGCACTAAATATTTGGGTAATCATTTTGATATTCACGGTGGTGGAATGGATTTGAAATTTCCGCATCACGAATGTGAAATTGCACAAAACGAAGCTTGCACAGGACATACTCCCGTAAATTACTGGATGCATGCCAATATGCTAACTTTGAACGGCAAGAAAATGGCAAAATCTACCGGAAACAATATTTTGCCGGGAGAGATTTTGACGGGTGAAAATGCTTTTTTAAGCAAAGCTTTTTCAGCTTCTGTTGCTCGATTTTTTATGTTGCAAGCACATTACAGAAGTATTCTAGATTTCTCTGACGATGCTATTGTAGCCGCCGAAAAAGGATATAAAAGATTGATGGAAGCCATGGCAGCCTTGAAAGAAATCACACCAAATACTACCAGTTCTCTTGACATTGCCAGCTGGAAACAATTGTGTTATGATGCCATGAATGACGATTTTAATTCACCAATTCTTATTGCGCAATTATTTGAAGGCGTTCGTTTTATCAATTTATTAAAAGAGGAAAAAGAGACTTTGAATACTGAAGATCTCAAAATATTTGCAACTACAATGAATGCATTTGTATTTGATGTACTTGGATTGGAAGAAGAGAAAACAAACGGCAATACTGAAAAGTTAGAAGGAGTTGTTAATCTGTTAATCGCTATGCGAAAACAAGCCAGAGACAATAAAGACTTTGCGATGTCCGATCAAATTCGGGATCAATTAATTGCTCTTGGAATACAGTTGAAAGACGGAAAAGAAGGAACTACGTTTAGTATTCAGTAGGCAGAAAACAGTATTCAGACAGCAGATTGCTTTATGTTTAGAATTTAGATAACAATATCTCAAATGTTTTCAAAAATAATAGTTTATCCTTTTATTTTACTCGTTCGTTTTTATCAAGGAGCAATCTCTCCGTTTACTCCTGCGGCTTGTCGGTTTGAACCCACTTGTTCGAGCTATATGATTCAGGCATTACAAATTCACGGATTATTTTACGGAGGTTATTTAGGCATAAAAAGGATTTTGAGATGCCATCCTTGGGGCGGAAAAGGATATGATCCCGTACCTGAAAAAAAATGCGATCATAATCATTAAAAAAGAAAAATTCTTACCTTTTAGTTAACACAATTAGTCAAATCAAAATAGTATTTTCACAAAAAAATAAAAATTATAAATGACACACGCTTTAAACATTGTTTGGAATCCCTCCGAAGGTATTGATTTAGGTTTTTTCATTATTCGCTTTTACAGTTTAATGTTCGTAATTGCTTTTGGGTTGGGTTGGTACATTATGAAACATATTTTTGAAAGAGAAAATATTTCCATTGACAAATTAGATTCCTTGTTTGTTTGGACTGTGTTAGCCACTTTAATAGGTGCTCGTTTGGGGCATGTTTTCTTTTACGATTGGGAATACTACCGCAACAATCTGTCCGAAATTATTTTGCCTTTTCGATTCAATCCAAAATTTGAATTCACAGGATACCAAGGGTTAGCCAGTCATGGAGCCGCCATTTCGATAATAGTAGCGATGTATTTTTTTAGTAAAAAAGTGCTACACAAACCATTATTATGGATTTTGGACCGAGTGGTAATTCCCGTTGCCAGTGGTGCTATTTTTGTGAGACTGGGGAATTTCTTTAACTCCGAAATTGTGGGTAAAGAAACTACTTCCGCTTTTGGAATTCGTTTTGTGAGAGATCAATTTAGTCCAAGAGAAGCCGTTAATGCAACACAACTTTCTACACCAAAAGAGGCCTATCATGCAATTGCCACCAATCCTCAATATGCCAACTTGCTGGAACAAGTTCCTGCCAAACATCCAGCGCAATTGTATGAAGCTTTTTGCTACATCTTTGTTTTCGCAATATTGTTTTTCTCGTATTGGAAAACCGATGCACGCCAAAAATCCGGGTACTTATTTGGATTATTTTTAGTTCTTTTGTTCTCTGTACGTATGGTCGTAGAGTCCGTAAAAGAAAGCCAAGGGGGTTTTGAAAATGATTTAGGAAATATATTGTCGACAGGACAATGGTTGAGCATTCCATTTATACTTGTTGGATTGTATTTTGTATTTACGGCGAAGAAGACGAGTGAAATCTAAATTGAATTTTACAATACAATAAATAAAAATAGCCACTGAGTTTTCAGTGGCTATTTTTATTTAGACTACCCTATTCTTGAAGTCATATAGACTATTGTTTTTTCCTGTAACAAAATTTCGGGAGTTTGATTAAACTACAGTGAATACAATTGCTCTTTATGCAAATCCAAACCCTTTTTGTTTTTCCAAATCTCATGAAGAATAAAGACATTAGGATCTTCGATATTTTGATGTAAATCATACTGAAGGCAGCCTGATTCTTTTTTCGAATTCTCCGTTAAATTTTTCAAAATTGCCTTTAATTCAGTTCGACATTCTGATTTACTCTTGAGAATTACTGTTAAATTTACTTCCATAATTAATTCAAAAACAATTGAGTCAAATGATTTCTGTACATTTCTAAATCACTATCAACGTTAGCCCCTTTCATAACATCATGAAAGTGCAAACTTTCCAAAGGAGTCATTCCCGTAAAAGCATTCATGCGATGAAAACCAAACAATGGTCCATTGTCAACACTGGTTTCTCCAAAAAATTCACCAGATAGCGTAAAAGCCTCTTTGGGAGCATTCCATGAAGTGGTTACCATATACTTTTTTCCATGCAACATTCCTCCAGTACCATAATTTATTGCGGGATTTTTAGACGAACGTCCGTCGCTATTGTATATTCCTTTTGCATGACCTTCGGTAAATACAACGTCTATGTATTTTTTGAATCCATGTGGCAACTGGAACCACCAAATTGGCGTATGATAAATAATCACATCTGCCCAAACAAATTTCTCCACTTCTGCTGCTGGATTGTATTCGTGATTAATATCTGTCGTTTTTACTTCAAAACCGTCTTTGTTCTGAAAAAATTTCAAAGTTTCTTTTGCAATTGTTTGATTGAATATTCCGCCGGAATGTCCAAACTTTTGACTACCATTTATTATAAATATTTTTTTCATCGTGCGTTATTTTAATTTGATAGGGCAAATTTACCACTCATAGCCGTATTATTAAAATAACATAATTCATACCTTTGTATCATAATTATAATAGATAAATGAGTTATGGTAAATCTAGAATGGTATCGAACCTTTAAATATATTTATAAAATAGGAACTTTAACTGGTGCAGCAGAAGTCTTATTTATTTCACAACCGGGAGTTAGTTTGCATTTAAGTTCTTTGGAGAACTATGTTGGTTATAAATTATTTGACAGAACCAGCAGAAAAATGATCCCCACCGAAAGAGGGAAAGTACTTTATAATTTTATAACGGAAGCTTTATCCAAATTGGAAGAGGCCGAAAAAAACTTTCAACGAAGCACCGAAAAAAATACGCCAACCATTAGCATCGGAATGTGTTTTGAGACTTTTCAAATTACTTTGGAACCTTATATTGCAACCTTTCCATTTAATGTTATTATCCAATTTGGAGAATATCCTGAAATGATTGAGAATCTGGATAAAGGCATTTTGGATTTAATCATCACCCCTCAAATGATTACCAAGAACACGATCGATTATCAAGCTTTTTCCTCGGAAACCATTGTTCTTATTGGCGGCGCCAAAATAGACCAACAAAGCTTTATTGCTTTAGAAAAACAAAATGATTACGAAGCTTTAGAACTTTGGATGAAAAAACAAAAATGGTATGGAACCACAGGAGACATGGAGCATCTAAGACGTTTTTGGCAGCTAAATTTTAACAAAAATGCAGATTTCAGGCCAAACTATATTGTTCCAAATTTAAACTCAATCGTACGCTGTTTAAGTAATGGCAATGGATTGGCGGTAATTCCGGATTTCCTCTGTAAAACAGAATTAGAAAGCGGAAAAATAAAGCTTTTGTGGCAAGGGAAAACTCCACTAAAAAACACCCTTTATTTCGCTACTAAAAAGAAAACAATTTATGTTGATGAAATAAAACTTATAAAAGATACATTTATAAAGATCATGTAAATGTTTTATAGTTTTTATTTTTTTTCTAAATAATCTAAACCCATTCGCTTATAACAAAAAAAGACCCAACTTTCGTTGGGTCTTTTCATATATAAATTGCACAAGAATTATGCTTCTTGATGTTGCAGTTCAACACTTTTCTTGTCTTCAGTAGAAATAGTATCTACCAATACCGGAGTTGCAATAAATAATGAAGAATAAGTTCCTACAACAATACCGATAAGCATTGCGAAGATAAATCCTCTAATAGATTCTCCACCAAAAATAAACATGATTAACAATACTCCAATCATCGTCAATGACGTATTGATGGTTCTTGACATCGTTGAATTAATCGATTTGTTTACAATATCACCAAAACTACCTTTAGTTTTACCATCCAAGAATTCACGAACTCTATCAAATACAATTACGGTATCATTCATTGAGTATCCGATAACGGTAAGAATCGCAGCTATAAAGTGTTGGTCGATTTCCATACCAAACGGCATGAATTTCCAACATAATGAGTAAATCCCCAATACGAAGATAACATCATGCGCTACGGCAGCAATCGCTCCCAAACCATATTGCCATTTTCTGAAACTGATAAGCAAATATAAAAACACAATTGCCATAGCTCCCAAAACTGCCCAATAAGCATTGGTTTTGATATCCTCAGCCACTGTTGGTCCCACTTTTGAAGCTAGCACTACCCCAAATTGTTTACCCTCATATGCATTTATGAATTTATCATACGTTAAGCCTGCAGAATAATTTTGCTTCAAGCTTTCAAACAACATTTTGTTTACTTCTTCATCAGCAGCACTTCCAGTTTCTTCAATTTTATATTTTGTCGTAATCTTTAATTGATTATCATTTCCAAATATTTTTACCTCTGCACTACCAAAAACTTTAGTTAATTCATCTCTAACAACTTCAGCTTGCATTGGTTTTTCAAAACGTACTTGAAAAGTTCTTCCTCCCACGAAATCTACTCCTTGGTCAAAACCATTTGTAAAAATAGAAAACAAACTCACTACAGTTACAACCGCAGAGAAAATGTATGTTCCTTTTTTGATTCTTAAGAAATCAAAATGAAAATTAGTAAAGAAATTTTTAGAAAAATTAGTTACAAATGTCAAGCTGTTTTTAAAAGCAATATTTCTATCAATAAAAATTCTAGCAATAAAGATTGAAGTAAACAATGAAGTTACGATACCAATTAATAAAGTTGTAGCAAATCCTTTGATTGGTCCTGAACCGAAGATAAACAATACACCTCCAATTAAAATGTGTGTAACGTTTGCATCAACAATAGAACGCATCGCCCCTTTCCAACTATAAGAAACTTTTGTAGCTTCATCTAGTGACAAACCTGCACGTAATTCTTCTTTAGCTCTTTCATAGATAATGATATTTGCATCAACAGCAGTACCCATCGTTAAAACGATACCTGCAATACCTGGCAATGTCAACACAGCACCTAAACTTGCTAAAATACCAAACATAAACAATAAGTTAACACCCAATGCAATATTTGCATACCATCCTGCTTTACCGTAGTAAACCAACATCCACAACGATACTAAAAGCAATCCTATAATAGCCGATTTAGTACCATTATCAATAGCTTCTTGACCTAAGGATGGTCCTACCACTTCTGATTGGATTATTTCGGCAGCAGCTGGCAATTTACCTGCTCTTAATACGTTTGCTAAATCTTTAGTTTCTGTAACATCAAAAGATCCTGAAATCTCAGATCTTCCACCAGCAATAGGTCCACTTGAAACCCCTGGAGCAGAATATACAATATCATCAAGAACGATAGCGATATTACTTTTTTGAGTATAAGCCCTTCCTGTCAATTCTTCCCAAGCTTTTGCACCTTGGTTGTTCATTTGCATAGAAACCGCAGGTTTACCCAATTGATCAAACGTATCGCTGGCATCTGTTACAACACCACCACCCATAGCAGCAATATTGTCTCTATTTCCTTTTAAAGCATAAAGTTCTACAACTTCAACTTCTTTTTCTTTTGCGTCTTTAATTGTAGTTGGTTTTCCCCAAACAAATTTTGCATAACGCTGGTCTCCTGCCAATAAAACTCTAATGTCAGCTCTTTTAAAATAAGAGTTTATAGCAGCTGTATCTTTTGGAGAGAAAAGACCTAAAACTGGTCCACCACCTTGAGCAACAATTTTGTCTAATAAAGGATTATTTCCTTTTTTAGTAGCAGCAGAATCTTTACCATCAGTCAACAAAGCACTTAATGAATCCTTTGCAACTGTTTTAGTTTCAACCTTAATGATTTCAGTTTTTTTCAATGCCTCATTTGCAGCCATCATGAAATTACCGATTTCTTCAATTTTATACGTTTCCCAAAACTCTAATTGAGCGGTACTTTGCAATAATTTCTTGATTCTATCCACATCTTTAGCTCCCGGAAGCTCAACAAGGATTCTTCCAGTCTCACCTATTTTTTGAATATTAGGTTGAGTTACACCAAATTTATCGATACGTTTTCTTAGTACTCCAAAAGCACTTTCAACGGATTCATCAACTTTTCTTTTGATTACTTTTTGAACTTGTGAATCTGTCATTTGAAAAGTAACACCACCTTCACCTTGCAAACTTCTGTTTGCAAAAATATCTGGAGACGCTAATTTTACAGTCCCATTAGAGTTAGCTTCAAAAGCTTCAAAGAACGCGTCAAGGTACGTTTGATTTCCTCTTTGATTTGCAGTGGCATCAGCCAAAGATTTATTAAAAACTGGATTTTTTGAATGATTAGACAATCCTTTCAAGATGTCTTTCACTGAAATTTGAAGAATCACGTTGATTCCACCTTCTAAGTCAAGACCTTTGTTGATTTGTTTGTCTTTTACTTCATTGAAAGTAAAATCAGTAAAACCTAAGCTAAATACTTTTTCTTTACCGATAGAATCCAAATATTTTACTTCCTTTTCTGGATTTCCACCAGCAAAAGTTTTTGCGTCACTTTTTATTTTGCTTGAGACAAAAGTGAAAGAAAGTTGGTAAATACTTACCAATGCAAATAGAATTGCGAAAAATTTAATAAGTCCTTTATTCTGCATTATTACTAAAAATTAATTATTTTTATTTATTTATTGTTTTAAACCCTATAAAATAAGCCACTACGTCGATTTTTGAAAACAAAAAAGAACAGCACGAATTACATCATTTTTTTTAAACCGAGCAAATATATAATTAACGTTAAGATTAACCAATTTTTTATTGATTAATATCAAAAAAAAGACCGCAAAAATGCAGCCTTCTTTTTTTATACGCCAATTGTTATGCTAAAACTGTTTTCAAATCAGCATTCATGTTTCTAACAGCCTCTGCACTTTTTGCAAAAGCAGCTTTCTCAGCATCACTTAATTTAATATCAACAATTTGTTCAATACCGTTTTTACCTATAATACAAGGCACACCGATACAAATATCATTTTGACCATATTCTCCCTCTAAATAAACAGAACAAGCAATCATTTTCTTTTGGTCATTCAATATACTATCTACCAAATAAGCTACCGAAGCTCCTGGAGCATACCAAGCTGATGTCCCCAAAAGACCCGTTAGAGTTGCTCCACCAACCATAGTCGCTGCAGCTACTTTATCCAATTCTTCTTGAGAAAGAAATTCAGATACCGGAATACCATTATAAGAAGCCAATCGTGTCAAAGGAATCATAGTCGTGTCACCATGACCACCAATAACCATTGCCGAAATATCATTTGATGGTCTGTCTAATGCTTTAGACAAATAATATCTAAAACGAGAGCTATCCAGAGCTCCCCCCATTCCTATTATTCTATTTTTTGGTAAACCTGTAGATTTCAAAGCCAAATACGTCATGGTATCCATTGGATTTGAAACCACAACAATAATACAATTTGGCGAATGAGTCAATACATTTTCAACAACTGTTTTCACAATTCCGGCGTTGATACCTATTAATTCTTCTCTTGTCATACCCGGTTTTCTTGGAATTCCAGAAGTAATCACAACAACATCGCTGTTTGCTGTTTTAGAATAATCATTCGTTACACCTGATACTTTTGTATTAAAACCTGTATTGGTCGCACATTGCATGATATCTAAAGCTTTTCCTTCAGCAAAACCTTCTCTAATATCCAATAAAACTACCTCACTTGCAATTCCTCTATAAGAAATCGAATCTGCACAGGATGCTCCCACATTTCCTGCTCCTACAATGGTAACTTTCATATTTTAAAGTTTATTTTTTGGTTAAATTATTTAATATATTTT
>Ga0184629_10001209_pt1 | contig 10727 bp, 8 predicted proteins | sample PLM4_32_b1_FD_133158 | JGI IMG/M metagenome (GOLD analysis project Ga0184629, IMG submission 133158) | Groundwater sediment microbial communities from an aquifer in East River, Colorado, USA - PLM4_32_b1 | ecosystem: Environmental > Terrestrial > Soil > Riparian zone | place: USA: East River... | reverse complement strand
TGGCGCTCGAAGAAGTCCGAAGGCGGCGGCTGCCTCCACGATTACGCCTCGCACGTGGTCGATCTCATGAACTTCATCGTGGGACCGCCGGAGCAGGTTCTGGGAGCGCACCTGCGCCGCATCTACTCGAAAGACGTCGAGGATGCCGTCTACGCCACCTTTCGCTACGCCGCCGGCGCGAGCGGCCAGCTCGAGACGAACTGGAGCGATGACAGCTATCGGAAGATGAGCACCACGATAACGGTCTTCGGAACCAAGGGGAAGATCATCGCCGACCGGCAGGAGTGCAGGATTTACCTGCGCCAGGGGGCCGAGTTCGAGCAGTATCCGGCCGGCTGGACGATACGTTACATCACCGATCTGCAAGCGCCGGTCGCGTTCTACCTTCGTGGTGAGGAATATTCAGCCCAGATCGATGCGTTCGTCGACGCCCTCGAGGCCGGCACGGCCGAGCACGAGAACTCCTTCGCAAGCGCCTTCGAGACCGATCGGGTGATCGCTTTCGTCATGAAGGCAGCACAGGCCGTGGACTAGTCATGCATCGCATCCTCTTCGGCGACAACCAGTTCTTCGGGGTCAACCACATGTCCGAAGAAAAGGCGCGCGCCCAGGCCATGCAGTTCAAGGACACGCCGTCCATCATGCGCGTGCTCGACCACGCTTACGATGTCGGGATCAGGGTCTTCATGTGCACGACCCATGACCGGGTCGGCGACGTCGCCGACATCATTCGCGAGAATCCGCAGCGATATCCGCACTTCGAGTTCTACCCCTGCATGCCTTACGCCCATAAGTACGCGAACTCGGTCGGCGAGGTGGGAATCATCGAGACCGCCCGGCGCTTTGCACCGGGCGGGATCGTCGAAACGCTGATCAGGGGCGCGATCTCGGCGGTGACCCAGGATGCGGAAAAGCTGGCGCAGCTTCTCGTGGATGCGGAGATGACGCGCTTCGCCGGACTGAAGACGCCAGTCGTGTTCCTTCAGAACGTGGTGACCGACCTGCTGCTCGGGCTGAAGCTCCACTCCATGTTCGCTGTCTTCGCGCGGCATGTCGAGGAAAAATACCGGGCGGAAGCGGGCTTCATCACCATGAACCTGCCGCTGCTCGTGGATGCCCTGGAGCGGGCGGGCATCAAGAACCCGATCGTGTGCTCCAACATCAACAAGATCGGCTTCCGCATGTCCGGCGGCATCGACGCCTACCGCGATTTGATCCGCTCCAGGCGCTGCCGGGCGATCGCGATGTCGGTTTTCGCTTCGGGGGCGATCCCTCCAAAGGAGGCAATCGAGTGGGTCTGCGGCCTCGAGGGGCTGCATTCGATCGTTTTCGGCGCCTCCTCGCCGCGCAACATCCGGCAAACCAAGGACCTGATCGAGCAGGCCTGGGGCTCGAGGCCTGCTCCGTGACATCGGTCCCGCATGCGCCATTGCCAGCTTCGGGGGTTGGCGCGCGTTCGATGGACCAACCCGCGCAGCTACAGGGCATTTGATCGTCGTGCGCCCGTGGGCGAGGCCTTATGATTCATGTCGCCGTAATTGTCATCACCTACCGCCGCCGGGGCGGCTTGGTGAAGCTTCTTAATGCCCTGCAGGAGCAGCGCTTTCCCGATCCCGAGCGACGTGTCCGGTTGACGGTCATCGTTGTCGACAACGACGCCGCGAGTTCGGCGGCCCCGGGTGTCGAGCTGTTCCGGACGAGCAAGACGCTGGCCGTTCGCTATGTCGTCGAACCGACTCAGGGGATTCCGCTGGCCCGCAATGCCGGAATCTTCGCGGTGCCTGATGATGCCGAGTTCTTTTGCTTCATTGACGACGATGAGTGGCCGGGAGCAACGTGGGTCGACGAGTTGCTGAAAACACAACGCGCCACTGCGGCGGACTGCATCCTCGGTGCCGTAGTACCGGTATATCCCGAAGGCGCTCCCGCATGGCTGGTCAAGAGTCGACTCTTCGAAAGTTGGCGGTTCGCTGATCAGGCACCCTTGAAGGCAGCGGCCTCAAACAACGTGCTGATTTCCACAGCGTTCATCCGCCGGACCGGGCACCGCTTCGACGAGCGCATGCGGATGACCGGGGGCTCCGATTATCTTTTTTTCCGGCAGGCCGTTGCCCTTGGCATGCGTATCGTATGGTCGGCTGGCGCGGCAGTTTATGAAGACGTGCCGGCCAGCCGGCTTACCCTGCGTTGGATCGTGCAAAGGCAGTACCGACTAGGCAACACTTTTTCGGTTAGCGAGCGTGTCGCTGGCACTCGCTTGGGGGTAGTCATGTGGGCTTTGAAGGGTGTTGCCCGCGTCGGTCTAGGGGTGGTGATGTTGCCGGCGCTGATCTTCTCTCCCTATTACGGAATGCGATCGATCATTCACCTGATCCGCGGCGCCGGCACGGTCGCGGGCGCCTTCGGCCATATCCACCGGGAGTATTCGCCCGAAGGCGTGGCGAAGGATCGTTTGGGACAGTATACGGATCGCCGAGTCTAGGATTCTTGCTCGAACCGGCATAGACGATGCCCCCAAAGCCGCAGGCTCCTGACTCTGCACGGCACCGAAGCCGGTGCAGGGCCTGTCCCCCCACGTGCATTGACCGACGTCCGCTGATAATTGGGGGCCGTCCGCCTGGCCTGTTGTCCGACACCACCCGTGGATTACCATTGCACCGGGAGGCATTAGTGGCACCCATGAAGTCGGGCAACGGATGAGCGGCGACCAGTACATGGCCGCAACCCGGAAGTTGAAGCTGGTCGTTGGCGCGTCGGCGGGAGGGCACGCGACCGAACTGCTGATATTGCTGGATGCCGCGAGGGGAATCTGGCCCGTCGAACCGTCGGTTTACATCACCACGATGCGCATCGCCGCGGAGGGCTTCGCGAAGTACGGCAAGCCCGTCCATGTCATCGGCGAGTGCGATCGGCGCAAACCGGTGCAGGCGATAGCGGTCCTGTTCCGTACTTTGTGGCTGGCGATTCTGGAAAGGCCCGATGCGGTGGTGACCACTGGGTCGATGCCGCTGGCGATGTTCTGCGTCTGGGCGAAGCTGCTGGGTGCAAAGATCGTGTGGATCGATAGCGTGGCGCAAATCGACGAGATGTCGGCGAGCGGAAGGCTTATGCGACGCATCGCGGACCTCTGTCTGGCGCAATGGCCCGATGTGGCAGCGCGCTACGCGGATGTCGAATACGCGGGAGAAGTCCTGTGATCTTCCTCACGGTGGGGAGCATGTTCCCGTTCGATCGACTGGTCCGGTCGGTCGACGAGATGATCGAGCAGAAGCTGATCGATGGCCCGATCGTGGCGCAGATCGGTGACGGGCGATATGAGCCGCAGCACATGGCATTCGACCGGTTTCTCCCTAAACCGGAATATGACATGCGTATCGGCAAGGCGACGATGCTGATCAGTCACGCGGGCGCTGGGACGATCGCGCTGGCGCTGCGTTACCGCAAACCGCTGCTGGTCGTGCCCCGGCTGCAACGATACAACGAGCATGTCAACGATCATCAAGTCGCCACGGCACGCAAGTTCGAGGAGTTGGGGCATGTGCTGGTGGCGTATGACATGCGGGATATCCCTGCAACGTTGGAAGCACTGAGGAACTTTTCGCCGCGGAGCCGGGACGTGCGACCGCAGGATCTGGCGCGGCGCATTGGTGTGTTTCTGGAAACGCTTTTGCCACCGGGATACACGGAAAACATCCGCAACGACGCGTACGCACAATCGAGCGAACGACATTCGCGCCTTAAGCAATCGTGACTTGAGTTGCCTTTTGTGCATCCTCTATGAATCGAAGGCGCACCCGGGCTCCATGCCGAAATCGGGCGAGGCATGGTCTTTCAAGTCGCTCTAAATGATAGCTCCTCGCTGACTCATGTGTGGCATCGCAGGCATTGTTGGACGAGTGAGCGCGCCGAACCGGGCCGCCCTCAGGAGTATGAACGACGCCATGGTTCATCGCGGGCCGGATGCCGAAGGCTACTGGGAATCAGCGCCGGATGTCCGTGGCTGGGGCGCCCTGCTCGCGCACCGGCGCCTGTCGATACTCGATCTGTCGCCGGCCGGCGCGCAGCCCATGGTGGATCCGGTAACCGGACACGTGGTCATCGTCAACGGCGAGATCTACAACTACGTCGAACTGCGAGGCCGTCTCGCGGCTGAGGGTCAAGAGTTCCATTCGAGCGGCGATACTGCGGTCATGCTGCGGGCGCTGAGCATGCACGGCCGCCAGGCCGTCGGCTGGCTCCGCGGCATGTTCGCGTTCGCGATATGGAATCCCAAAGCGCGCGAATTGGTGATGGCGCGCGATCCACTGGGGATCAAGCCGCTCTACCTCGCGCGTAACCCCAACCCCCGGGGAGAGTGGTCGCTCGTTTTCGCCTCGGAAGTCAGGGCCATCCTGGCGTCCGGGCTGCTGGGTAAGCCCAGGCTCAATCCGGCCGCGACGGCATCCGTCGCGTGGAACGGTTTCATCGTGACTCCGGAGACAGCAATCGCCGGGATCGAATCGGTGTGGCCAGGTCAGCTGCGCGTCTTCGATTCGGCCGGGAGAGAGGAGCTGCAGGAGTACTTCTGGAGTGTGCCGCAAAGCCGCGGGGCCGGGGCCGTAAACGTATCTCAGCTTGCGAACGCGCTCGAGGAAAGTGTGCGCCTGCACTTGGCAAGCGATGTGCCGCTTGGGGTATTCCTGTCCGGGGGCGTGGATTCCTCGGCGGTGGCGAACCTGGCGCAAAAGACCTCGCAGGCGCCGGTCCATACCTTCACCCTGGCGTTCGAGGAGCCGGAGTACAACGAAGGACCTATCGCGCAGCGCATCGCCGAGGCCATCGGCACGCAGCATCAGGAAATCTCGTTGACCGAACGGCATTTCATTGCTCAGCTTGACGCGGCCCTGGACAGCCTGGACCAGCCGACATTCGACGGGCTCAATTCTTACTACATGTCCCACGCGGTGCGTCAGGCGGGATTCAAGGTCGCACTGGTCGGGACGGGGGGCGACGAACTGTTCGGCGGATACACGTCCTTCCGCGATCTCCCGACGTTGATGCGATGGTCCAAGCGTGCGAAGTGGATACCCAAGAGGGTGAGCGTAGCGATCGCGGAGATCATGTCATCGGCGATGCAGCGGTCGGCCGGGGCGATCCCGCATCAAACCCGGTGGGCCAAGCTTCCGGAGATGGTTCGACGCGGCAACGGCCTCCTGTCGCTGTATCAGCTCGCGTACGCGCTGTTCCTGCCAAATTTCCAGAGGCAACTCTTGGGGGATGCGCTGCAAGGCGCCCTCGCCGACGGCCTTCCTGCCGCCATGCGCTCGCGTCTGCTCCTGGAAACACAGTCGCGCTCGCCCTTATCAGCGATCAGCGTGATGGAGCAGCGCCTGTTCCTCGGCGAGCGGCTGCTGCGCGACACCGATGCGGCCAGCATGTCGGCGTCAATCGAAATCCGCCTGCCACTGGTGGATCAGGTCCTGTTCGAGAACGTCGACAGTCTGTACGATCGCGAGCGATACCATCCGCTGGGACAGAAGTCGGTGCTGCGGCGGATCGGATTACGCGGTTTGGATACGGCCCTCTTCGATCGACCCAAGTCAGGGTTCGTCCTGCCGTTCGACCGGTGGCTCCGGACGGGCCTGGGCAAGGCGATGGACCAGACGATGCGCGACCCCGTTGCAGTGAAACCGACCGGGCTCAATCCGGAGGCGGTTCGACGCCTTTGGCAGGCATATCTGGACGGCGCACCAGGGTTATATTGGACTCGCGTCTGGGCGATATATGTCCTCATCCATTGGTGTCATCGGCATGGGGCATATCTATGATTTCGTGTCGATACCCTGTCTGACCATGCTGCGCGGCGACGACGATCACGATACTCGCCGCCGATGTAACTGAAGTTTCGAGCAAGTTCGCGCAGCGCGCGAAGGCCGCGTAGGTGCTGATCGCCGCATCGATGGTCGCGCTGGCGCTTCCTACGACCAAGACATCGGAATGGTCTGTGGTCGCGATCCGCGACAGGAACAGTCGTCGCGCACGTGGGCGATTCGTCGTTGCACAGCGCAGGTCTAGCCAAGTTGCTTATGAATGGCTTCGGCAACGCGCAGGGCGTTGGCAGCAATGGTCAAGCTCGGATTGGTCCCGCCGCTCGAGGGAAAGAACGATGCATCGACAATATAGAGATTCGAAAGATCGTGCGCGCGGTTGTTCTTGTCCAAAACGCTCGTTTCCGGTTCGTCTCCGAACCGACAGGTTCCACACACGTGTCCGTAGTTGATGTTGTTTTCGCCAGAAAGGACGATCATTCGGTGCGGGCGGAGCGCCTTTGCCAACCGTCTTCGGTATGACTGCACTCGCGTCTTCAGCTCCTTGGTATAGCGGTACTCGAATCGCATTCCGTTCCTGGCGTTCGGATCGACGATGACCCGATTGTCGTAATAGGGCAGATCTTCGATGATGCTCGCCCATACGGCGGCATTCTTGAAGTTGAAGAGGTAATAGGCAGCCAAAGCGATGAGCCTGATCACTGGACTGGACAGCTTCCGCCACCAGACTGGCCTCGGGCTGGCCAGCTTCTTCCACCATGTCGGATCCCTTTCGGCGACGTCACGCATATACTGCATGATCTGTCCTGGCACCACGGCTGCGCCCGCTGCCTGAAACGTTCCGAGCTTTTCTCCTTCGGAGTAGTAGAAATCATTGAATGCCAGGCTCTTGAGTGGGCCGACATAAGAGAGACGCCTCGTCGGCTTCACCGCGATGTAATCGCTGGCGTGCAACATGAGATTGCGGCCGACCAGCCCCGATCGATTGGCGAGCCCCTCAGGCCACGCGTCGGACTTGGAATTTAGCAGCAGGACAGGAGTCATGAAGGCTCCGGCAGCCAGCACGACCATCTTCGCCCGTATCGCGAACTCTTCTCCATTGCGTCGACATCGAATCTCTCGCACTTCGGACTTCCCGGCTTCCAGCTTCAAGACTTCGCACTGTGGCAGGATACTTGCGCCGTATCTCTCCAAGGCCGGGAGTAGGCAGATCCGTGCGGCGTCGTTCTTGCACTTACGGGGACAGAATCCTCCCGCACATTCCGCGCAGCCGTCCACGAATTCGAATCCGACGTGAATCCGGTACGGATGCATTCCCAATCGTACAAAGGACTCGAAGAAGTGCTGATCGCGTGGGCTGAGTGCCGGCGGCTCTCGCAGAATCGGTTCCCCTCCATGTCCGAGTGGGTCTCGGGTCCCTCTGACCCGGAACAGCGCTTCCGCCTGCGCGTAGAACGGCTGTAGTTCCTCGTAGCTGATGGGCCATTTCTCCGGCAGGGTCGAGTCATTGACTTCCGGATAGTTGGCCCTGGGTCGAAAGTCCACAGGGGAAAAACGTTCGAGCCCGGCCGCATAAAGGGATGTCGAACCGCCGGATCCACAGCCCAGCGGCGCAAAGAACTCGAGCTTGCCGAAGCTCGTCTCCCCTTGGAGACGCAGCGGCCACTGGCCTGTCCTCAGGCGCGCCTCGGGGCGCTCGTCCGCACTATCCGACAGTTGGGCCTGGGCCAATAGGCTTTCATCCGGCTTCGCGCTTTCAGCTTCCTGAACATGGAACTCTCCGTGCAAGAACAACCCTTTTTCGATGAAGAGCACTCGCCGTCCGAGCTTCGCCAGTCCGTAGCCGGTAGCCGCGCCGCCCATCCCGGTTCCGATGACAGCAACATCCCATTCGATTGTGCTCGGATCTTCAGGTATGTGGGGGCTCGTGCTCACAGGCAATCTCCGAAAAGCTATTCGATCGAGTCAGCGAGCTGAGCTCTCATTTGAGTAGCCCAATTCGGAATCGCACGCATTCAGTCCCCCGTGCCACCCGTGTCACCGATACGCCGTCACACCGCACAGGCTTTCCCGCCGCTCGCTTCAATACAATACCGAAGCGCGTTCTTGTCCCCGCTATTTGCAATCTCCCACACCATATTCCACTCTATCGCAAGTGCCCACAAAATCAGGGAGAACTCAACGAGTCGGCCTCGCGGATCAATCAAGTTCAAGGTGCCCTCCCGGCTCCGGGCAGACCGTGGGCCAGCAAGTAACCGGCCATCACGTCGGCGGCTAGCTGCTGGCCGGCTGCGTTCCAGTGGTCGTCACCACCGTGAAAATAGAGGGAATTCGCGTCGTGCGCGCGAAAGACGTCATAAAGGCTCACAAAAGGTATGCCCAGAGTTCGGGCCATGTCCTCGAGCGGCGCGATCTGGTTGCGGCCGTCGTAATCGGGAAAGCGCTCGCGGTCGACGCGCCACCCATCGTAGTGGTCCGTTACGTCGGAAGGATACGGGATGAGAAGCAAGACGAGGGGGACGCGGCTTCGCGCGGCCACGTCGCGCATCCTGCCGAGCACCGCCCGCATCAGCGTGACCTTGTAACGTGAGGACACGCTCTTGGGCATCAGGCTGACGTCGGCGTTGTAGTAACTCCGATGGGTGTTGGCAACGACGTCGTCGTGCTCGATGACGAAGCTCCGGTACTCCCGCTCGGCCTCCTGGAGCAGGAAGTCCAGAGTAATGGCGGGTGGGGGTGGGCCGCTTGACTCGAGGGCGTTTCGCAGTGCGCGCTTGAGAATTGACTCCCGCTGGCTGAGTTCGAACCAGCTGCGCACCTTGGGATCAAGCTTCCAGTGATTCGCAACGAGCGCGCCGTCCGCACCAAGCCGGAACAGCTTGTGGCGCAGGAGGTCCCCGTAGTCATTGCCTGCGAAGATCGACACTACGACGAGATCGGGGCGCAGCCTGGGCAATTCATCCGCCATCTTCATGCTGATCTGATCGGGCCCGTAGGAACTCACGCCCGCGTTCACGACCTCGACCGTCCTGCCTAAACGATCGGCGAGCAGCGTGCCGAGCCGGACCGCGAAAGTCTCCTCATCCTTGCTGTAGAAGGCGTGGATGAAGGAGTCGCCGTAGACGACCACACGCGTCGCCTCGCCGGCGGGCCGCAGCTCGTCGCCGCGGAAGCCCTCGGAATTGATGCGATGGGTCACCGTCTCGCCCCCGTTCAGCGGGGTGCGCGTGATCGAGCTGCGGCGATTCGGAATGAATTTGAAGATGAGCCGGTCATCGGGCTGGAAGATCGGACGGTGGCGCGGTCCAAGCACGACCTCTCCAGCAATTTCCGCGAAGCCAAGCATGACGAGACTGGTGACAGTGAGGAGCAGAATGCGGCCGGCAATCGAGGTCGGCAGCAGCCCGCAAAGCGCGATCCCGAAGCCGGCGCCGGCGATCAGCGTCTGGGACCATCCGAAGCCGGGTTCGCCGCCGTAGAGCGGGTGATCGGAAATCGCATAGACGACCATCAGTGCTCCCACCACGAGCAGCAAGACCCGGGGGAACCGCTGGGCGGATTCGGACATCGCCTTGGAGCTCACTATGGCCGCTCTGCACTCATCGAAAGAATAGGAGACTTTACCCTACCACACGGCCTCCCCGCGTTTGGACGTCTTCATGGCGTTCGGTTTAAGACCGCCCGTCTCCATTGAGCATCATCCTGCCAGAAAGCTATACTTCAGGTTTGGTTACAGAACTGGGCAGCCTTCGGACCTTCGGTCCGCGGGAGTGCCGCCATTCGATCTCGCGTTCTCAGGGGGTGGTCATGGATTTTTCCGATAAGACCGTGGTCGTGACCGGAGCCGGTTCCGGTATCGGGCGCGCGATCGCAGTCGGGTTTTGCTCGGATGGAGCGGGTGTCATGGGCATCGGGCGAACAAGCGGGGATCTCGAGGAGACGGCTCGTCTTTGCGCGGCCGGGAAAATGCATTTCGTCGTGGGGGACGTGGCGCGACCAGAGGACGTCGAACGGCTTTTTTCCGAGGCAGTTCGTCGGCACGGAAAGATCGACATCTTGGTGAACAACGCCGCCCTATATCCCAAGGTCGCATTTCTGGAATCGTCCCACGAAGAGTGGAGTCGCGTTATTTCTACCAATGTCATCGGAATGGCCCTCTGCTGTCGCGTGGCCCTTCCCGGAATGCTCGCGGGGGGCTTTGGCCGAATTATCAACGTTGGGTCGTTCGCGTGGAAGGGTCCCATTCGGAATAGCTCGGCCTATTCCGTCTCGAAGGCCGCAGTGCATATCCTCACAAAGTCCCTGGCGACCGAGATCGACAGGAGCCGGTATCCCGACGTGCTGATCAATGAGCTGATGCCGGGCGTGGTGAGGACGAGAATGAGCGAAACCGGCATAGACCCGATCGACGTCTATCCCCACGTCCGCTTCGTCGCGAGCCTGCCCCGAAATGGTCCGACCGGTCGGGCGTTCGTGCAGAGTACGCTCCATATTGAGGACTATGGTCTGCGGGCTCGATTGAAGCGTTTCCTTGCCAAGGCTTCTCGCGGGCTGGTGTCGGGCGAATGAATCGGCGCTGAGCATCCTGTTGGATAAGACGAGCCAAATGTTGGACTAGTGCAGTTCATACTCGCGATGGTGTTTCAGCAACGAGCAGATCCCACATGCAAGCGCCACCCGCTGCGGGCTTCGATACCCGCGCTGGGGAACGTTGCGAGGGTCTCCCGAGTCGCGAGAGCGAGGCGGACAGATTGTACTTTCCCTTTTCGGATTTTCCGCCTCTGAGCGCGCCAATCCCCGCCACCGCGGCACTTTATGCCGATTTTATGCGTACCCGGATGTTCGGGTCGCTGGACGGTCTGCGATGTTTGAGCATTCTTGCCGTCATCTGGCACCATACCAAGGGCGACGCGTTGCACT
>Ga0184629_10001206_pt1 | contig 10735 bp, 7 predicted proteins | sample PLM4_32_b1_FD_133158 | JGI IMG/M metagenome (GOLD analysis project Ga0184629, IMG submission 133158) | Groundwater sediment microbial communities from an aquifer in East River, Colorado, USA - PLM4_32_b1 | ecosystem: Environmental > Terrestrial > Soil > Riparian zone | place: USA: East River... | reverse complement strand
CGGCCTGGTACTTGACCGACGCGTCGTAGATGGTCATGTCCTCGCCGGTGAGAAAGCACTTCGTCCACGTGCCCTCGGAACCGGGCACCAGCTTGTTGCGCAGACGGATATTCGCGAATGTCCCTCGCACCATCACTTCGTGGTTCCCGCGTCGCGAGCCGTAGGAGTTGAAGTCCTTGGGCTGAATGCCGTGCTCCATCAGGTATTTCGCCGCGGGTGATTTCTGCGAAATCGATCCGGCCGGCGAGATGTGATCGGTCGTCACTGAATCGCCGAGCCAGGCGAGCACGCGCGCCCCTCGTATCGGAGCGATCGCTGACGGCGGGCGTTCGACGCCGTCGAAGAACGACGGCTCCCTTATATAGGTGCTCTCCACGTCCCACTGGTACAGATCCGACCCGCCGCTCTCGATGGCATTCCACATCGCGCTCCCCTTGAACACATCCTGGTAGCGCTCGCGGAACGACTTCGCCGTGACGACGCGCGCCACGACGTCGCGAATCTCCGCGGAGGTGGGCCACAGGTCGCGCAGATACACGGGCGCGCCTTTCGAGTCGACCCCGAGCGGGTCGGTGTCGAGGTTGATGTCCATGGTCCCCGCGAGCGCGTACGCGACCACCAGCGGCGGGCTGGCGAGAAAGTTCGCGCGCGTGAGTGGGTGCACGCGCCCCTCGAAGTTGCGATTGCCGCTCAACACCGCCGCCACCACGATCCCGCCCTGCTCGATGGCGGACGCGACCACGTCGGGGATGGGGCCGCTGTTGCCGATGCAGGTGGTGCAGCCGTAGCCCACCACTTCGAAACCCAGCTCGTCCAGATAGTGCTGGAGTCCGCTCTCTTCGAGGTACTCGCTTACCACCATCGAGCCCGGCGCGAGTGACGTCTTCACGTACGGCTTCACGTGCAGGCCGCGCTCGCATGCCTTCTTCGCCACCAACCCGGCGCCGATCATGACCGACGGGTTGGAGGTGTTGGTGCAGGAGGTGATCGCGGCGATAACGGTGGCGCCGTGCTTCAGCTCTGCACCACCGTTGAGGTTCATTCTTACCGCAATGTTCCGCTCGGAACCCGACACGCCAAAGCCGCCCTCCTTGACCGGCTTCGCGAGCGCGGCCCCGAATACGTCGCGCACGTTCTTGACGGCGATGCGATCCTGCGGGCGCTTGGGCCCGGCGATGGAGGGCTCCACGCTCGAGAGGTCGAGCGATACGATCTCGGAATACACGGGTTCGGGCGCACCCGGCGTGAAATACATCCCCTGCGCCTTCATGTACTCGCCGATGAAGGCCACGTGCGCCTCGTCGCGGCCGGTGAGGCGATAGTAGCGCAGCGTCTCGTCGTCGACGGGAGAGTAGCCCATGGTGGCGCCGTACTCGGGCGACATGTTGCCGATGGTCGCACGGTCGGGGAGCGTCATCGACGAGAGCCCCGCTCCGAAGAACTCGACGAACTTCCCCACCACGCCGGTCTTGCGGAGCATCTGCGTCACCGTGAGCACGAGGTCGGTCGCGGTGATGCCGTCCTTGAGTGCGCCAGTGATGCGGAATCCCACCACGTGCGGCATCACCATGCTCACGGGTTCGCCGAGCATCACGGCCTCCGCCTCGATCCCGCCCGCGCCCCAACCCACGACCCCAAGGCCGTTGATCATGGTGGTGTGACTGTCCAGCCCCAGCAGACTGTCAGGATACGCGACGTCACCAGACTTCCCAGAGGGGCCCGTCTCCACGAACACCCCGCGCGCGAGGTACTCGAGGTTGACCTGGTGCACGATTCCGGTCGCCGGCGGCACCACGCTGAAATTCTGGAAGGCGCGCTGCCCCCACTTGAGGAACTCGTAGCGCCCGCGGTTGCGTTCGAACTCCATCTGCTCGTTGATGCGCAGCGCGTCGGGCGACGCCCAGGCGTCGACCTGCACCGAGTGGTCGATGACGAGGTCGCACGGCACCAGCGGGTTGATCTTCCGGTAGTCCTTGCCCATGCGGTGCATGGCCGAGCGCATCGCGGCGAGGTCGACCACGGCGGGAACGCCGGTGAAGTCCTGGAGGATGACGCGCGCCGGTTTGAACGCGATCTCGGTTTCGCCCGCGGTCTGCGGGCTCCAGTGCAGGAGCCGGTCGACGTCGTCGTCGGTCACCTTGAAGCCGTCGTTGTTGCGCAGCGCGCTCTCGAGGAGCACGCGGATCGAGTACGGGATCTGGTTGAGGTCGACTCCCGCTTGCTTCGCGAGCGCGGGGAGACTGTAGATGGCGATGTCTTTGCCGCCGTGACGAAGCGACTGGCGAAAGTCCTTGGAATCGAAGTGCACGTCTTCCTCCTTGACCGTGAGCCTCACAATAGCATGGCGCCGCGGGCTTTGGAAGTCGGCTTGACAGCGTCGCTCGCGCTTCGTACGTTGAGGCTACCGAGACGATAGGGAGGCCGCGCGTGAAAGGTCAGATTGCAGAGCGGACGCCCGCAATACTTGAATTAGAGCCGGGGGAGTACTGGTGGTGCCGATGCGGGCGCTCGAAGAACCAGCCGTTCTGTGACGACTCCCACATCGGGACCGGCTTCGAGCCGGTGATGTTCGTGATCACGGAAAAACGGCGCTACGCACTGTGCCGCTGCAAGCAGACGAACAACAGCCCGTTCTGCGACGCCACGCACAAGACGCTGCCGTAGACGCTCACTCCAGGCAGTCCGTCGGCGAGACCAGCAGTAGACCGCGGGTCCCCCCGGCGACCGCGATCATCCCGGCGACCACCGTCGCGCGTGGCGCCGGGCCCATGAGGTGGCCGGTCGGTTGCGATTCACCGAGGGCGGTCTGGCTAAACACTTCGCACCCGTCGTCCCCTTCTGCCACGACCATCCACATTCCCTCGAACGCCATATCCACGGCATCGCCGTCACATTCCATGCGCGAGATCAGCCTGGGGGCGAACAGCGTGGTGAAGTCCCAGGTTTCGATCGCCGCCCGGCCGCTGGGGTTGCCGGAGAGCGCCACGACGACACGCGGCACCGGAAGGAGCGGCCCGCCTTCGTATCGAATCACAACGCGTTGCGCGGACCCGCCCACGGGTAACGAGGCCGCCAGCCTCATCGACGCACGCTCCACAATCAATACGTTGCCGAGCAGGTCCGGGAGATAGAGGTACAAATCGTCGATCGCGATCGACTGCGGAAACGCACCCGACGCGTTGTAGTAGCGCGGAAAGCCGGACCCATCGAGGCGGCTCTCGACCACCAGTGTGCCGCTCTGCACCATGTAAATGAATGGATCTTCCACCGCCACCGCTTCTGCGCCGTACGAATCCGGCACGATGCCGAGATCCACGGGAACCGCCGGATCGTGGAGGTCGACAGCCACCACGCCGATGTCGGCGGTGTTGACGTAGGCGAGCGAGTCTGCGATGAACACATCGACGGACGTGCCTGCGATGGAAAGATCGCCGACCGTCTGACGCGTCACGGGGTCTACGGTCCAAATTCCGTGCGACGCATCGGCCACGACCACGAGATCGCCGAGCGGCGCGAGCGCGCGGGCGTCGGCAATTCCGGCGAGGGCATCCACCGGCGGCTCCTGCGGCCGGCCGATCTCCGCCACCCGCGCACCGGCCTGGGTGTCCGCGGTGACGAGCCGGCCCGCGACCACCGCAACATCCCGTACGTAGGGCGCGGCGCCGAGCGAGTTGATCGGGCGCGGATTGGCGGGGTCGCCCACGTCGACGACGATGACCCCGCCACTCGCGCCCGCGACGAAGGCGATCTGGTTCGTCATGGCCACGCCGAGTGCTTCGCCAAGCGGCACGGCGATTTGTCCCACTACGCCACCGGACGGCGCCGGAGCGATCATCACCAGCCCCGCCAGCTGCGCCGCGACGGCCACGACCCCGTTCTCGTAGGCCACCGCCTGCGCCACCCCGGGGACGGCGACGGACCGAATCAGAAACGGCGCGTCGACGTCGGCCACGTTCACCATGCGCACGCCGAGCGTTTCGTCGGCGACGATCGCGAGCGAGTCCGCGTCCGGCGCGGCCACGCCGACGGCTTTGCCGGGGGTGTTCTCGATGCCACGGATCACCGGCGCGCCCGGGTCCGACGCGTCGACGATGACGAGCCCGATCGCGTCGTCGGCCACGAACGCAAGCGATCCGCTCGCATCGACGTCGACCGCGCAGCCCGGCATCGGCACCGCGCCGAGGAGCTGCGGCGCGTTCGGGTTCGCGACGTCGACGATTGCGAGGCCATCGTCGCCATTGGCCACGAACAGGAGCGTTCCTTCGATGTCGACCGCGCGGGTGTCGATGAGCGACGGCACGCCGGCCACGACCACCGCTTCCGCCGAGGATGAAAAGTCGGAAATCACAATGCCGTCCGCTCCGTTGGCGAGAAACGCGAACGCGCCGCTGGCGGTCGCGTCGATCGTGCTGCCGGTGGTCCGCGCGATGGCGATGGTGTGGAAGTAGTCCTCGAGCGTCGCGCAGGTGGGGATGGGGCCGGGGGGATTAACGACACTTGCGTCGTCACAGGCGGCGCACAGGAGCACCGCCGCGGCCGCCAGCGTGCGCGCCATGCGGGTCACGGCTTGGGCGCGTATTTCTTTCGCACCATCGTGAAGCGATCGCGCGTCTTCGAGTAGTCCATCCCGCCCAGGCGCCCGACCGGGTGGTAGCGCTCGTAGTCGACCTTGCCGTTGGTGAGAATCGATTCGTCGACGTGCAATAGCACAACCCGGCCGATCACCAGCGACCCGCCGCCCGCGCCCTCCGGGCCGATGTGGATGATCTCGTAGCGTACGCACTCGAAATTGACCGGCGATTCCTTGAGACGCGGGGCCTTCACGCGCTCCGACGGCGCCGGCGTCAGCCCGGCCGCGTCGAATTCGCTCATGCCGTGCGGGAAGTCCGTCGCGGTTTCGTTCATCGCCTCGGCCAAGTCCTCGGTAACCACGTTGATCACGAAGTCCCCCGTCGCCTCGATGTTGAGCAGCGTGTCTTTCTTTCCGCCCGTATCCTCGCGGCGTCCGGGCACGAAACACAGCGTGGGCGGCACCGACGAGATGGCCGTGAAAAACGAAAACGGCGCGAGATTCGTGACCCCTTCGCGCGAGATCGTCGACACCCACGCGATCGGACGCGGGGCCACGCACCGAATGATCCAGGGGTATAGCTCGGAGCGCGGCGTGTTCGCGGGATCGATGATCATTCGAGGCCGCGATCTAGTACTGCCAGCTGTACGGATAGCCCGGATCGTCGACCGTCTCGCACACCTTCGCCACCTTGAGCGGCCGGAACGTGTCGACCATGACCGCCAGCTCGCCGGTTTCCTTCGCGCCGATCGCTTTCTCGAGCAGCCCCGGCTGCGGCCCGTGCGGGATGCCGTAGGGGTGCAGCGTAATGGATCCCACGTCGATGCCCTTGCGGCTCATGAAGCTGCCGTCGACGTAGTAGATCACCTCATCGCTATCGACGTTCGAATGGGCGTACGGGATCGGGACCGCGCCCGGCTCGAAATCAAAAGGCCGCGGGCAGAACGAGCACAGCACGTAGCCCGGGCCCGTGAAGGTGAGGTGCGTCGGGGGCGGCAAATGCACGCGCCCCACCTTCGACATGTAGTCCTTGATGTTGAAAATCCACGGATAATAGAAGCCGTCGTAGCCCACCAGGTCGAACGGGTGGTGACCCCACACGTACTCCTGGATCCCATCGCGGAGCCGGATCTGCATCGGGAACTCGCCGATCTTGTCGACCGCCGAGATGAATTCCGGCTGCCGGATGTCGCGCTCGCAGTACGGCGCGTCTTCGAGCAGCTGGCCGTACTGGTTGCGGTAATGCTTCGGCCAGTCGACCGGGCCGTACGACTCCACGAAGAACACGCGGTTGTCGTCGCTCTCGAACGTCATCTTGTGGATGACGCCACGCGGGATGACGACGTAGTCGCCCTCGCCGAACTCGAGCCGCCCGAACATGCTCTCCAGCGCGCCGCGTCCCTTGTGGACGAAGTGCACCTCGTCGCAAGTCGCGTTCTTGTAGAAGTAGTCCGCCTGCCCGCGCACCGGGCTCGACGTGCCCAGGATGACGTCGCTGTTGAACATCATCGGCTTGCGCCCCGTCAGCCAGTTGCCTTCCGGCTTGAGTGCGAGTGTCTTCAGGTGACGGTGACGATGCTCGCCTTCGAGCGGCTCGATGGTGATCGGGCGAAACTTCCCCACCTTCGCGACGCGGGTGGGCATGTGCACGTGGTAGACATTCGAGTAGATGTCGGAAAACCCAAGGCGGCTGATGTGCTCTTCGTAATAGTGATTCCCCTCCGGGCTCTTGAAGACGGTGTGCCGCCGGTGCGGGATCTTGCCTCGCTGGATATAGATCGGCATGGTGACTCCTACAACGTCCCGCGGCGGGCCTGCTCGCGCTCGATCGACTCGAAGAGCGCCTTGAAGTTTCCCTTCCCGAAGGAGCGCGCGTTCTTGCGCTGGATCAGCTCGAAGAACAACGTCGGGCGATCCTGCACCGGCTTGGTGAAGAGCTGGAGCAGGTAGCCACGGTCGTCGCGGTCGACCAGGATCCCCATCTTGCGCAGCACCGCCATGTCCTCGTCGATCACGCCGACGCGTTTCGAGAGATCCTCGTAGTACGTGTCAGGCACATACAGAAACTCCGTACCATTCGCAACGAGCTTCCTGATCGTCATAACAATATCATTGGTCGACATCGCGATGTGCTGCACCCCCGCGCCCGAGTTGAAATCGACGTACTCCTGGATCTGCGACTTCTTCATCCCCTGCGCTGGTTCGTTGATCGGCATCTTGATGGTCTCGCTCTCGTCCGAAACCACGACCGAGCGCAGCGCCGTGTAATCCGTGGAGATGTCCTTGTCGTCCACCGTCCACAGGCGCTGGAAGCCGAAGATGTTCTCGTAGAAGCGGACCACGTTCTCCATCTCGCTCTCGGGCTGGTTGCCGACGATGTGGTCGATGAACAGGAGGCCGGTTGATTCCGACTTGACGAGCGACTTCGCCTTCGCGTAGCCGGGGAGGAACATGCCCTTGTAGCCGTCGCGCTGGACGAAGGTGTGCGTCACGTCGCCATAGGTGTGAATGCCCGACACGATGACTTTGCCGTCCGCGTCTTCCATCGTGCGCGGCTCGAATGCGGACTTCGCACCGCTCTTGGTGGTGTGCTCCCACGCCTTCGCCGCGTCGTCGACTGCGAAGGCGATGTCGGTGACGCCGTCGCCGTGCTTTCTCAAAGAATCATTGAGCGGTGACTCGGACTTATAGGGTGTATTAAGAATAAAATTCACATGATTCTGACGCAGCACGTAGCTGGCCGTCTGGCGGTCGCCCTGCTCGAGGCCGCGATAGCCCACGAGGTCGAAGCCGAACACGGTCTGATAATAATGAGCAGCCTGTTTGGCGTTACCGACCGCGAAGGTGACGTGGTCGAAGCCGAGCAGCTTAAACGATGGTTTCATTAGAAGTTGTTCCTCCCTCGAACATCCTGGTGGCCGTTTCTCGGACTCGTGCTCCGAGCCGGCGTGTCGGGGGCATTGTAGGAGGTTTTGGAGGGGAAATCAACGCGGAGGCAGAGGCCGCCGAGTTCGTCGCCCAGAAATCGACATGGAAAAGTCCGTCACCACCTAGTTACCCCCATAATCGAATGTGAATATCAAAAAGACAAAGTAGGCCAGGGCGGCGACTCCAACCCCAGCCAGTGTTGTCATGAGGATGTCGGGCTTCATGATCGATACGGATAGAACACGCTCTCTCGCCACGGTAATCGGCAACTTCTCCCTTCCGAAACGGAAGCGCTGGTCGGATGGATGCAATTCCTCGATCGCTACGGTCGAGTCCGTGACTGAAAACCTCCGCACTAAGTACTCTTCGCGCCCTTGTAGCCGAATCCGATATGAACCGACCGCCTGATATTGTGGATCGTCGACTTGACCCGGGGGAATCTCCACCGCCCGTGAGCAACCGCCCAGCAGCAGCAGCGCGATCACAAGCAATGACGTCGCCCGTCTCCCGGGGTTACGCGCCAGGACCGGTGCCAATTGGGGTCTAGTCACCATGGATCAAAAAGTAGGACACACCATCGCCATCAAGGCCAATCTCGACAGGCAACATTGTAGACATTCTTCGAAGGACAATCAATGCGAGGGCGGTCCGTCCCGGACTCCCTGACACCCCATGAGTCGTTCGGCCTCGAGCCGATTGTGATACGCGCACAGAAGTCTCAAGTTGTCCGACGTGCCCGCGCCGCCGCGTGCGGCGGGTTTGATATGATCGATCTGAAGGGCGCGCGTGGACGCGCAGCGTCGGCCGTTGCTGCCTGTGTAGGTGCACCGTCCCTTGTCCCTCGTGAAGACCTGATCTCGAACGGGCGCGGGGATGAACCGTGCGCGGTGCGTTGCGTCCGTTTGCCGGCATGGCTTTTGTGAGATGGGTGCGGTCGCGGCCATCGTTTCACGCGCCCGTGCCGAACGCCCCCGTGCTTCTCTGCGCTCACTGCGCATACGGGGATCCTCCCTTTCAATAACAAGATCCAGTGCGAGCTCGAATACCTGCTCGAAGGACGCATTCGCCGGCAGCCGATACCAGGCCAGCGAGCGAACCCGCTCCACTTTGGCCATGAATGCTTCGCTGGCGGAAAACTGGACCAAGGCGCGGCGCTCGAGTTTCGCCGTCCCCGCAACCGACTCCGCACCTGCGGCTTGGCCGGCCGGCGCTTTGGAAGCACAACCGCTGCGGTTGTGACCAGCGCCTGCCGGGTCTTCGCGTCCACAACCGCTGCGGTTGTGACTCTCATCGGTGCGGCCGTCGGGCGACGCCGCGTTCCGTTCTTCTTTGTCTTTGACCGGTGCCGGGGTCGCAACACTTATGACCACGGTTCGCACACGATCGGGCGGAATTGCGGCGCGCGGTTCGTACTCCGCCACGACCGCCTCCACCTCGCGCTGCGATGTACCGCGAATCCGTGCGAGCACGCGGTCCTTGTTCTCGGGCGACAGGATCCGTGACACCTGGAAGATCGTGCTCAGGTTGACCTCGTTGGATTCGAGCAGCTCATACACCTCCGGGAACCGGGCGATACAGCGCGCGGCCCGGATGCGCCGCATGGCCGCGGAAGCGGAGTACGCCAGGCCGGACGTGCAATAGTCGAACATCGACTGGTATCCTAGCTTGAGATGCAGCCGGCGACGCTCGATCTCGTTCAGGTGAGAAAGCAGGAGCAGCGTTGACGTGCGTTCTTGAACTGTCAGAGCTCGAGTACGGGAGAGAATATCGTTGTCGGATAGGAAGCGGAGAGAAAGAGACATTACGCAACCTCCTCGCGTTGGCGAACACAAGCGCGGGAGGGAGCGCTACGCAATCAATATAGTGATGTTTGCTAATTAATCAACATAGAAACTGAGAGAAGTTGCGTTGGCCATCAGAATAATCCGTGCGGGAACGCGAGAGTGTCCGCCCTCCACTCTTGGCCCCCTCCACCGGTAAATCAGGCATCGGAATGTCGCGGACCGGCACCTCCCCGTAGTCGCGGGGTGTCGCGGTGCGATATAGTGGATGTCCAACAATCCGTTGCTTTGCCCTCGAGCCATGGAGGCCGTCTGTGTATCCATCCACGCGTTCCCGCTTTGCTATTGGTGCGTTTGTGCTCGCCGGTGTTCTGGCCGGCGCCGCCATTCCCGTCCACGCGTTTCCGCCCGCCCACTTCTGGAGCAAACGCTTCGGCGATTCGGGGGAGCAGCAGGGGCAGGGCGTCGTTGTGGATGCCTCCGGCAACATCATCCTGGCCGCGAACTTCTACGGCGCGGTCGATTTCGGCGGCGGAATTCTGACGAGCAGCAACAACTCGCAGGATTTCGTGATCGCCAAGTACACGTCCATGGGCGCGCACGTGTGGAGCAAGCGCCTGGGTGGAGCGAGCTACGACGATGTCCGCGGCATCGGCGTGGACCCCTCTGGCAACATTTTCGTGGCCGGCTATAACTTGGGCACGACCAATCTCGGCGGGGTAGACCTCCCGAGCGCCGGCAGCGACGACATCTTTCTCGGGAAGTTCGATTCGAGCGGCAATCACATCTGGAGCAAACGTTTCGGCAGTACCGGCTTTGACGTGTCCTACGGGATGGCGGTGGACAATCTGGGTTACGTGCTCATCACGGGTTCGTTCGAAGGCTCGGTGAGCTTTGGTGTCGGCACACTCGTCAGCGCGGGCGGAGACGACATCTACCTCGCCAAGTTCGACCCGAACGGTACGCACGCCTGGAGCACTCGTTTTGGCAGTACCCAGAGCGAACGGGGTTACTCCGTCGCGGTGGATGGTTCGCTCTACCCGGTCTTCACCGGCTACATGCAGGGCACGGTGGACTTTGGCGGCGGCGCACTGAACCCAAACGGTGGCTACGACATCTTCCTCGTCAAGTTGGACGCCAACGGCAACCACTACTGGAGCAAGAGTTACGGCGGCATCAATTTTGACTTCGGTTACGGGGTGGCGACGAACAGTCTGGGCGACGTACTGACGACGGGTTCGTTCAACGGAACGATGAATATGGGGGGCAGCAACCTGACAAGCACGTCATTCAGCGACGACATCTATCTCGCGCGATACACGTCGACCGGTGTTCACGTGTGGAGCAAACAGCTCGGCGGCACAAGCGGTGACTTCGGAACGTCGGTGGCAATCGATGCCGCCGGCAACCACCTGGTGACCGGGATGTTCTCGAACACCGTCGACTTCGGCGGCGG
>Ga0184629_10001204_pt1 | contig 10736 bp, 8 predicted proteins | sample PLM4_32_b1_FD_133158 | JGI IMG/M metagenome (GOLD analysis project Ga0184629, IMG submission 133158) | Groundwater sediment microbial communities from an aquifer in East River, Colorado, USA - PLM4_32_b1 | ecosystem: Environmental > Terrestrial > Soil > Riparian zone | place: USA: East River... | reverse complement strand
GAAAAATAGCAATGCTAATGAGAGAAGCTTCGAAATATGGATATGATCTTCAACCCGTAATGTCATGATTATCAAACACAACCGAAGAACGTCATTGTAAGGTTGCATTGCTTACGAAGTAAGCAATGCAACGGTGGCAATCCCCGTACTTCAACGTGCGCGCTCTGTAGTACGGGGATTGCCTGCCTACCGGCAGGCAGGCTTCAGTCGTACTTCTCACCACGTTCGAAGACTCTTTCGCAATGACGTGCTTGGGACGTCATTGCCATTTTTTTCGTGTACCACGATGTCCTACTCGCACTGGCGATTCTTCCATTCTTTTTATAGGATAACGAATGACATTCGCATTTTTTACCCAGTGGCTATGGCCTCCTTGGAATGACCGGAAGAATTATCCGCGACGGTTCGTTTGTACTGTGATGGATAGTATTGGTTGCCTGAATCAGATTTTTTTCCGTTGCGATCTCTGTACCCGTATTTGGATTTGGATCATAATGAGGCGCTTTACTGCTCGTAATATAGATCCGTATTCGATGACCTTTTTTGAAAAGATTTGATGTGTAAACATGACCGATCCGGATTTTATAAACAGTGCCCGGTTTTATCAATTCTTGTTTTTCATTACTGTTTCTATACCGTGTTCTCAAATATCCGGCATCAAGCCCATGGAGGTTGATTGACTTTCCATCCGGATATACATCGCATAACGTAAATGAAAAGTCCGTGTCCTTTGCTGAAGAACTTACGAATAGTTCAGCCACAATTTCTCCGGTTACTTCCAACTCATTTTCCAGCGGAGCGGAGGTATAAACAATAACATCGCTGCGCAATTCTATTTCCCGTTGGTCATAAGGATACGATTTTTCGTATGATTTATCCCATACAGGATTGACCGGGTCGAAAACATAACTTGTACTTTTTTCACCCTGGACAGGTTGTGTTAGGAGCGCACCTGCGTTTTTATCTTTGCCTGAGCGTTGAAGGTAATAAGGCGTGGGTACGGCGCGCGAAAGTGGCCATTCTTTTTCGGCATGCCATTTATTCTCCCCCATAGTAAAGACGTTGACAACGGGGAGGGGATTTTTGTTTTCTTCATTCTTCAGTTGAACGTCAAACCATCGAAGTAATTCGGCGTCATAATCAATGCCTGCATTGGTCCCAAAAGCCACTTCACCAAAGGTTGTTTTGCGCGTGTTTAAGGAGGTATGGTTCCAGGGGCCAAGCATTAAAATGGTTTCTTCTTTTGCCTTTGGGGTCGCTGCTTCCTTTCTCATTTTATTAAAGCCTTGCGTTGCCCCTTCAGGCCCGTAGGCCGCATCGTACCAGCCACTTTCTAAAAAGACAGGATTCCGGAATTTTGGAAAATCTTTCTCCATGTTCACAAAGTCCCACCAGGGTGATAAGTCCGGGTGCTTCAGCCATTCATAATATTCCGGCGCATATTTTTTTAAGAGTGGTAAATCAATGAGCGGCCTGTAGTTATACCAATACTTTTTGTCACTTTTATTCCATGCTTCCGTCGCCGGTTCGTCATCCCATGGTCCAGTGGTATCGTTAGCACGCTTACGTTTGTCCGCTAAAATATAAGGAGTGAACCAGTCAATCCACGGATGGGAGAATGCTCCACCATAATAAATAAAGGTATGACTTCCAATAGGAGTCATTTCAGGGGCTGCAGCTACGAGGTGCGGCGGCGCTTCTGCCATAGCTTGCCATTGAACTATGCCCGGATATGATCCTCCATACGTACCCACTTTTCCATTGCAGTAGGCTTGTTGTGCTACCCATTCAATGACATCATACCCATCTTTTTTTTCGTTCCGGTATGCTTCAAACTCACCCTCGCTTCGCAGTCGTCCGCGGACATCAACAAGAAATACAACATAACCTTGCTTTGCCGCCTTAAGTGGAAACTCGGCATACGCATCGTAATCATCAACTCCGTAAGGAGTACGGTAAACAATGGCTGGAAATTTTCCGGCCTGATTGGGACGATATACAATTGACCCCAGCTTCACCGCATCACGCATGGGAATCATTACTTCTTCGCGCAGCACATTCAGGGAATGTTGGCCGATTACGCGAAGGCAAACGAAACAAAAAAGACAAGGGATTATGGATTTTTTACTGTTCATTTTCGGGATTCTCAGGAGATTCTTATTTAAGGTTCTGATAAAAGTATTTAGCATTTCGGATATCCTTCATGAGGGCTTCTTTCTCCGTGTTGTTACGGTAGACCAGTTCATTAGCCTTGGTTTCGATTCTGTTTACCCATCTCAAGAAATATTCTGCTGCAACTTTTTTTTGAGGGTTTGTATTTTGACTTTTTATATAAATCGGATTGGTACAGGCAAAAGGATATAAGTCGGGAAGGTCGGGATGTCCAATATCATTCCACGCACGAAGCAACAGCCATCCTGAACCTTTTACTTTTACGGAACCTTTTACGTCAGCCGTTTTCAAGGTACCAGACAGTTTATGTCTCGCGACAATCTCTCCGTTCCAGATTATTTCAAAATGATCGATGGGCACCGGGCTCCGTAAGAACGCAGAGTAGGAAAGTATTTGCCCGTTTGACGGGATGGCGACGCTGTCACCGGCATTTTTTCCTTCTATAGTAAAACCAAGCAGCGGTCCGTTCGTAACAAAGCTTTTTCCTGCTACAACTTTTTTCAGAAATACTTTCTGATCAAGCTCTCCCTCACCTTTGACATAAACGCGATTGAGGCCAACGGGTCCACGTAAACTTGCATAGTTCGTCATCGCATCCGTTCCAGCGGCCGCAGGGATGCGGAAGCCACAATTTAACAACTGATACCATACAGCTTCCGAAGCTTTGTGATCCGAAAATCCCATCAATTCGTAGTAATCAACTTTTCCAAGGGCAACATCAACGGGCAGTTCATTGAACAGGGTAGAAGATTGATCGGGAAATACTTCGGATGGTTCAAAGGGATGGACATATCCTACCAGCCCATGTTGCTCATGTGTGCGATCCGCAATGAAGCCATTGTGAGGAAAAAGACTTTCGACGGCCGTTTCCGGATAACCGGAGTAGCCGGGAAGGATCACATGGTCATCCAGCTCCAGCATTCCCAAGTGACCCCAAAAGCTTGTATGAAACTCCTGTGCATATAAGATCTTTGTTTTGCTGGTAGAAGATTTGTCGGGTGATGAAGTGAAATAAGAGACATCCGGAACCCGTTGCTCCTTGTTTACGATCATGCTGAATACAAAATTGAGGTTTTCGGCTTCAGCTTGTGAAACGACTATTTCCGGAGTGCTTCGGTAATTTCCTCCGTAGTTCATGTGCATATGCAAATCACCACTCCACCAGTTACCAAAATCGGATGGAACCTGTTGTTTTTTTAACCTTATAACAAATGGAGTCACCAAATGCTGTCGTGCATCTACCTCCGTTTTTACAACTTCGTACTCAGGCCCATGGGATATCTCGATCAGGATTTTATCCCTCGGTACTTCCACTGTGTCTTTTCCTTTGCTATGAAAGTAGTGTAACTCATACCGCCTTAGACCAGGGTAACTGCCATCATCAGCCTTGACCCAGGCATTGCGGGGAGCGTAAAATTTCCCCTGGCTATCGGTTATACTTACACGGCAAGGTATTTGATTTCCATTTTCATCCTGAACTATAAATGAAAATGGTGTATGTAGGTTCAGGAATTGAAAATCCGATGCAACTATCTGTTTCTGACCTCCCTGAAACACATTCACTACCCAAAGAGATGTATTTCCTTCACGATTCGAAATGAAGGCGATGTATTTTCCATCGGGGGACCATTGGGGCGCAGTGTTGTCAAACTCTCCATAGGTAAGCGGCACCGGATACCCTCCGGCTACTGGTAACATCCACAATTGATTCCAGTTGCGGCCGAGATAACTGCTGTACACTAAGCGTGTACCGTCCGGGGAGATGTCAGGCTTGGTACGCCATGAAGTTTCCTCATGGTGAATGGTATTGATTGCCTTAGTTTCCAAATCAAGACTCACTATGTCACCCGTGCCATGAGCAATCTCCCGGTTGGAGATAAAATAAATTTTCTTTCCGTCTGGTGACCACGTCGGATTAATGGCATGATCAAAGGCACTGTAGTAATAACGTTTTACGGTACTTTTGTTATTGGGAATTAAACAAATGATTTCCTGAAGCGCGTCCCCGTAGAATGTTGCCTTGAAAAGTAAAAAGTGTCCCGTATCGATTGTGGAAACGAATATAATATTCCGCCCATCCGGCGACCAGCGTGGTTCCAGGTTCACCGCTTTATTGTCTGTCAGTGATTTTGTCTGACCACTTTCCAAATCCAGGAGCATTAGTTCAACAGATGTTCCAGTATACCTGACAAAAATAATTTTTCTTCCATCCGGTGATACATCGGGCTGATAATCGTACCCCTCACCATCCGTGAGTTGAACGGCCTTTTTGCTGTCCACTTCCTGAACCCACAAATTTCCTTTCATCGAGTAAACCAGTTGTTTTCCGTCCGGAGACCACGCAACCGAAGATGGTCCGCTGGTGAGTTGGGGAAGATAGAGTTCTCTGTAATAATAATGATGAGGGAGTTTTATCTGATTAAGTACGGGAACGCGTTGTGCAAAAAGCGTAAAAGACAAGGAGAAGAAAATAACAATTGTTATAAACCAGTATTTCATACACGCACAGATTTGTACCATACATTCATGTCTTCTAATCCGGAATATATAAAACAGTTGTTAATCATCATTCCTCCATAGGTAAAGCCTAGCTGATAAAATGCTTTATTCATGCTATAGGATTCTGCACGGGCAATGGAATATAGACATTGAATGTTGTCCATCCGCAAGATTTCTTCCAGCTTAGAAAGCAATTTCTTCATGTGACCTTTCCCTTCTGCTTCCGGCGTGGTGGCACAATCCGTCAATTCCGCATTTAAATACTGCCGGTTAATTTCTGCCGAAGCAACGCTGATGATTTTATGTTGCTCCCGAATCACAACATAGAGGGTTCCTTCAGCCATGGTCTTACGCACATGAGCCTGGTCTCCAAGGGGTGTTGGATAAATCTTGAAAATCGATGAGTACAACATCGACAGTTCCGGTATATCTTCTGTTGTAGCTATGGAAATGGTTTGTTTGTCAGTTTCAGTTGCCAACCTTTCCTCATTCATTATTTTCTCGACAATACGTTGTTCATCGGCTTGTTTGGGACTATACGCCCGCGCTTTTGAAAAATACTTCACGAGGAAATGCACGTCCATCCCATTAAAATATCCATGGATGAAAGCCTCCTTTGTAAAACCGACAGCCTGAAAAAATGAAACGTCGTTTTCACGGGCTTTAAGGATCAATTTTTCAGTCCACTCCGGCACATTTTTTAGTGTTAATACCAACACCTCCTGCAGACTGCCCGAATAATCATCGATTCTTATCCGTTTATTAAAAGGATCTGAATACAGAGAGATACTGGCTAAATCATTTTTTATTTCTAGAGACACAGATTAGTGGTTTGCATGAATGCCGCACCAGGTTGTAAGCGTAAGAGCAAAAAGTTTAGCGGCCTGGATGACTTCCTTGATTTCAATGTATTCATTAGGATAATGTGCTACTTTGGTTTCGCCTGGACCAATCACTAAGGTTGGAATGTTCCCAACTCTTCCCAGCAAACCACCATCGGTTCCCCAAGGGGAGGCTTCAATTTTTATTTTACGCTGATAGATAGCTTCAAAGTTCTCTTCCATCACTCTTACAAAAGGATGATGATGATCGACAGCATTAGGTACCCATTGCGCTCCAAAGAATTCCACGCTTACAGGATGATCTTTAAGCCATTCATCCCCTGAACATAGTTGTGCCAGGTAATCAGACAATTCTTTTCTCACGTCATTCATATCCTCCTGGGGACCAACGCCGATACGCCCCTCCAGCGTTACGAGGTCCGGAACGGAAGAGGGCCAGGAGCCGCCCTGAATCTTTCCAACATTAATCGGAAGCGGGATGGGGATGTGACTATAAAGTGGATCTTTTACCGCAGCATTCCTTTTTTTTTCCAATGCTAAAATTCCCTGATGAATTTTCCACGCCTGTTCAATGGCCGACACACCTTCATACCGTGTTCCTCCATGCGCAGAAAGCCCTTCCACCGTGACGCGAAACCACATTGAACCCTGTTGTTTGATAAACAATTTCATGTTGGTAGGCTCAGGAATTATAGCGGCATCAGCCTTATAATTACGGAGTAAGGTTGCCAGTGTCCCCACACCCCCTGACTCTTCTTCGATAACGGATTGGAAAACTACATCACCCTTTAATTTTATTCCCTCCTTTATAATAGCTTCCATGGCAAATAACAAAGCAACGTTCCCACCCTTCATATCGGTGGTACCGCGACCATACATTTTACCAGCTTCAACCTGACCTGAAAATGGATCATGTTTCCATTTTGTTCTGTCTCCCTCCGGTACAACATCAATATGTCCGTTCAGGATGATGGACTTGCCACCACCTTGTCCGCGTAAAACACCCACTACATTAGGACTTCCTTCATAAGTATTTCGGGAAGGAACAAAATAAGAACTGGCAGAAAGCTCTTTATAAGAAGGATCCCAAACATCAACTTCAAGACCAAGGTCTTTTAGTTTTTGAATAACAATTTCCTGCACACCTTTTTCTTTTCCCTGAACACTGGGCTGTTGAATCATTTTCTGTAAGAATGAAACCGCCTCTTCAGCATGCGCATTAATGTAGGATTCAATTTTTTGTTGAGGTTCAGTCATTGCTTTTAAAGGTTGATGAGACTGAATAGTCAGCTTCCGTATTATTTTTAACATCCTCTAAGGAGGCACCCGGCATGAGTTCATCCAAAAAAAGTTTATCGTCGACGATGGAGAATACAGCCTTATCCGTGATGATCTTTTTTACACAGCGGTAAGTAGTGATCGGCAGCGAGCATGTCGATACAATTTTTGGACGTCCATCTTTTTCACAATGCGTCATGACTGCGATAAGATTTTTTGCACCATATGCCAGCTCCATGGCACCACCTACACCGGGAACTCTTTTTCCCGGAACAATCCAATTGGCCAGATCACCATGTTCATTTACCTGGAGGGCGCCCAATATGGAAACATCAATGCAACCCCGGCGGATCATTCCAAAGGCCAGTGCACTATCGAAGTAACTTGCACCAGGTAATATAGTGACTGGATATCCTGCGGCATTGCTCAGGTTTCCATCAGCATTCGAGGATGGCGTAGGACCCATTCCAAGGATGCCATTTTCAGCCTGAAAAAAAACGCGCACAGAAGCATCAAGAAAATCTGGTACCAGGGATGGTATCCCGATTCCCAGGTTCACGATCATTCCGTCTTTTACTTCGCGGGCTGCTCGCTGCGCGATGATTTGTCGGGCATCTCCCATATCCATTTCCAATTATAACCTTTCGAGGGCACGATATACTTTACATAGATTCCCGGCACCACAATTTCTTCCGGATTTAATTCACCCATCGGAACAATTTCGTCTGCCTCTACGATGGTCACTTTACTGGCCATGGCTACATAAGGATTTGTGTTGCGGGCGGTCTTGTCGAACACAAGGTTGCCAAAGGTATCGGCTTTCCGGGCATAAACGATTCCAACGTCTCCGGTAATGGGCGCTTCATAAAGATACTCTTTGTCTCCGATTTTTATCAGGGGTTTGTCGTAGGCAAGGTGGGTACCTTTGCTTAGTTCAGTCAAAAATCCGTTCAGCCCAACTCCACCCGAACGTATGCGTTCCACCAGAATTCCTTGCGGCGAGAATTCAACTTTTAATTTTCCCTGATTCATTAAATCGCCAGCAATGGGATTGGATCCGATATGTGAGGCGACCAGGGATACGGCACGTTCCAGGCAAATAAATTTCCCAATACCAATCCATGGGAAACCGGCGTCATTGCCAATAAGTTTTACATTTTTTACTCCGGTTTCAATGAGGCAATCAATCAAGCCCGGGGGAGTGCCAACTCCCCCAAATCCACCAAAGAGCAACGTCATGTTATCAAAAAAAACTGACTTTGCCGTTTCGTAGTCTGTTACTTTGTTAAAAATATCCATGTTGGAACTTAGCGCTTATTAAATTATTAAATCCTGGGGACCATAGGATCAATCCATTTGGCACCTTAAGTACGAAATTTCTTTTATTCATAAAATTCAAACAGATATTTTTCATCATAATCGACTTCAAATTTTCGCAACATTTCGAGATACTCTTCCTTGAAAGTCTTTTTCTTATGATGCTCCTCCTGCTGCATAATATAGTTTATGACTATGTCTCGCTGGCTTCGGGAATAGGAGAACGCTGCATATCCCTCCTGCCATTGGAATTTACTTTTCACGAAACTATTTTCATTTATCCATTTTGAGCTGTTTGTCTTTACCACCCGCATGATATCAGAAATATTTCTTGAGGGCGGCAGAGCAAAAAAGACGTGGACATGATCAAGCCAACCGCCTACAGCTAAAGGCTTAGCCTCTTCGTTTTTAAGAATCCCACTGGTGTAGCTATGCAGACGATCTCTCCACTCTTTAGTTATGAAGTTTTCTCGGGACTTTACAACAAATATGGCATGGATGGTAATTTGGGTATATGTGTTCGCCATGAAGTGTTAGTCATTCAATTGTTTTGGCTTATTATTATACGTTCTCTATTCCGGAGCTTCACACTAAATTTCACTCTTGCAGAGCTTACGTATCGTCCCTACAGGACTTTCTTAATCATTGACATCTGTTACTACCAAACTTTCGCTCCTTCGGAGCTCTAATCCCGTAGGGATGAAACTTTGGTAAAAAAAAACCAGCTTTGAGTATAAGTGCCATAGGCACGGAACTTACTTTCACCAAATCTAATTAAACTCAAAACACAACCTCTTTTAAAGATTTCTCTATCTTCTCCAACAACTCATCCGTCTCGTTCTGATTAATAATAAATGGAGGCGAAACTAAAATACCATTCTCATCTTTGCCCTCAGGCCCTCCCACAGCAGGATAGACCAGCAATCCATTTTGAAAACATTGCTCTATAAATTTTGCTTGCAGTCCCTTCTTTGAACGATCAAACTCCATTCCCAGCAGTAATCCTTTGCCCCGCACCGCATCGATGATAGGATACATACGCTTTAAGTCAAGGAGTTTATTTTTGATGTAGACTCCTTTTTCATTCACATTGGCGAGTAAATTATCTTCTTCCACAACCTCTAATACGCTCAATGCTGTCGCACAAGAAAGCGGATGGCCACTATAGGTATGGCCACTCATGATTAGTCCACTTCCGTTTTTAATGGGAGCCAAAATATTTTCAGTCATCAGCGTAGCCGCAATGGGTGCATAACCTGCTCCCAGGCTTTTGCCAATAGCAACAATGTCGGCGACAGTATCCCAATATTCCATAGCAAACCATTTACCGGTTCTGCCCAGCCCCGTCATTACTTCATCGGCAATGAACAGAATTCCATATTCATCGCATATTTTTTTCATCTCCTGATAGTAGTCAGCGTGAGGTGTTAACGCGGTACCTGCAGCCCCTACGATTGGTTCAGCTACAAAGGCAGCAATATGTTTTGCCCCCGTTTTCTCAATCACCTCGATGAACTCCTTCGTTTGCATTTCCAATGAGTCTTTTTCCAGGTCAGCACGCAGTGCGGGATATTTTTCCAGTGAATTTTCAAAACGTTGTCGTCTGAGCGGGTGACCTGACAAAGAGAGTGCGCCCATGGTGATGCCGTGGTAACTTTTCCACCGTGACACGAAGTGCTTCTTCTCCGGCTGCCCATGTTCCTGCCAAAACTGAAGTGCTATTTTCATTGCAGTCTCCATCGCTTCTGTCCCACTATTGACGAAAAAAGTGTGTGTATGTTTTTTATGGGGCGATAATTCAAACAGTTTACTCGCTAACCGCTCGGCTTCCGCTGATCCAAATTGTGACCGATAGACAAACTGAAGTTTGTCGAGTTGTTCTCTAATGACCTTTAGTACTTTTTTGTGGGAATGCCCCAAGGAACATGTAACCGCTCCTGAAGATCCATCGAGATATACCTTTCCTTTTTCATCATAAATGTACACACCCTGGGCGGAAGCAGCTTTGATGTACGTTTTACGGAGCAGTGGTTGTACGTTGTGCACGTTTCTTTTGAATCCAAATCTGAGGAAAGATAATGTGATTTGTGCGTGTATTAAAATAGGTCTGGAATATTTAATACTTTTAGAAGAATGAAAATTAAGTTCTTCCCCAACGCACTAGCCATTGTAGTCGCTTTTATTCTTGTTGCGGGAATACTCACCTATATTATTCCTAAAGGGAAGTACCAACGTGCCGTTGACCCTGTCACGAAGCGCGAAGTTGTTGTCCCCGGTTCCTATGCTCCATTGGAAGCTGAAAATCTTTCACCTTTTGAAATTCTGGTCTGCATTCCCCGGGGAATAATTAATGGAGGGGAAGTGGTCGTGCTGATTTTTCTGGTGGGTGGTTGCTTATTTATTGTAGAAAAAACCGGAGCATTAAAAGAAGGCGTTGCTTCCCTGTCTTCAAAAGTGAAGGGAAAAGAGGAATTCGCCTTAGTCATGATTGGATTTTTATTTGCCGTGGGTGGTGCCACCGAGGGATTACAGGAAGAAATAATTCCGCTTGTTCCGGTTCTACTGGTGTTAACACGCAACTTGGGTTATCGGCCCATAGTTACAATTGCCATCAGCTATGGGGCGGCT
>Ga0184629_10001203_pt1 | contig 10744 bp, 9 predicted proteins | sample PLM4_32_b1_FD_133158 | JGI IMG/M metagenome (GOLD analysis project Ga0184629, IMG submission 133158) | Groundwater sediment microbial communities from an aquifer in East River, Colorado, USA - PLM4_32_b1 | ecosystem: Environmental > Terrestrial > Soil > Riparian zone | place: USA: East River... | reverse complement strand
GCTCCATGATGGAGGTTTCGGAGCGGAAGCGCACAGAGGCGCAACTGCGCAATCTCGCCGCCCGCCTCGAAGCGATCCGCGAGGAAGAGCGCACCCGCATCGCACGCGAGATTCACGACGAAGTGGGCCAGGCGCTGACCGCGCTGAAGATGGACCTCGCGTGGCTCGGGAAAAAGGTGCCACCGCGGGGGAAGCCCGTACGCCAGAAGCTCCGCAGCATGGAGGACGTGATCGACGGCACCATGGACGCGCTGCACCGCATCCTCGCCGAGCTGCGACCGGGCGTGCTTGACGACCTGGGGCTACCGGCCGCCATCCGCTGGCTCGCCGAGGAATTCAAGCGGCGCACTGAGATCGTCTGCACCGTGCACATGACGGGCGGAGAGCCCCAGCTCGACAGCGGGCAAGCGACCGCCGTGTTCCGCATCCTTCAGGAAGCGCTCACCAACGTCGCGCGCCACGCCCAGGCGAGGCACGTCGAGATCCGCCTCCACGCCCTGCCGACCGCTTTCGAGCTCGTGGTCACCGACGACGGCCGCGGGATCACGCCCGCCGAAGTACGGGCGAGTGGCACGCTCGGGATTCTCGGGATGCGAGAACGCGCACTGACCTGGCACGGGCGCGTCACGGTGCATGGTGAACACGGCCGCGGAACCACCGTGCGCGTCTTCATGCCGATGGACCGCGTCGGATGATCCGCCTCCTCATTGCCGACGACCACCCGCTCGTCCGCGCCGGCGTCCACCAGCTCGTAGGTGAAGAGGCGGACATTCAAGTTGTGGGCGAAGCTGTCGACGGCCACGATCTGCTCGCGCGGCTCCCGCAGACACCGGCGGACGTGGTGATTCTGGACGTCACGATGCCGGGCCCCGGATTCCTGCCGCTCCTCGCGCAGCTGAAACAGGAGCACCCTTCCGTCCGCGTGCTGGTCGTCAGCGTCCACCCTGAAGGCAACATGGCCGTGGGTGCACTTCAGGCGGGGGCGGCCGGCTACGTCAACAAGACGCGGACCGGTGCGGAGCTGGTCGCCGCCATTCGTAAGGTGCACGCGGGCGGGACGTATGTGACGCCGTCGCTCGCCGAGCGGATCGCCTCCGAGCTCACCGCCGGGCACGTCCCCCACCCTCGCGACGGCCTGTCGGTGCGAGAGCACGAGGTTCTCCGCCTCTTGGGCGCGGGCAAGAGTAACAAGGAAGTCGCGGCCATGGCCGGGGTCAGTCCCAAGACGATCAGCACCTATCGGACGCGGATTCTCCGCAAACTGCGGCTGCGGACCAACGCCGACCTCGTGCGCTACGCGCTGGAGCACGCCCTGCTCGGCTGATCCGCACGACCGCTCTGTCAGTCATGACTGACAGGCCCGTCACCGTCTTCGCACAGCCGTGTCGCGGTCCCCGGCAACACCTTGGTGACGTGAGACGATGCCGCAGGCTTCGGGTCTTCGTGGTCGAGGACTCGGAGATTGTTCGCACGCGACTCGTCGCGATGCTCGTCGAGACCCGCGGCCTGGAAATCGCCGGCGAGGCAGCGACCGTTGCCGACGCGCTCGCCCGACTTCCCGGCGGGCGGCCCGACGCCGTGCTCGTCGATCTCCGTCTCCCCGACGGCGACGGCTTCGAGGTCATTCGCGCCGCCAAGGCCCTTACGCCGCCGCCCGTCGTCGTCGTCCTCACGAGCTACGCCTACCCGCAGCTCGAGGCCCGCGGGCTCGCGGCCGGGGCCGATTGGTTCCTCGACAAGAGTACGCAGTTCCTCCGCGTCCCCGAAATCCTGACGTCGCTGCCGCGCATGTCCCACGAGCGCACCCGATGACGATCCGCATCCTCCTGGCCGAGGACAATCCCGACGACGCGCTGCTGATCCAGCGCGAGCTGCGGGAATCGGGGGTTGACGTGACAATCCGTCGCGTCGATTCCGCGGCCGCGTTCCGCGCGGCCCTGGACGAGGTCGATCCGGACGTGGTGCTCACCGACCACTCGATGCCGCAGTTCACGGCGCGGGACGCGCTCACGATTGCGCGCGCGGCGCGGCCGCAAACACCGGTGATCGTCGTCACCGGCAGCCTCGACGAAGAAACGGCGGCCGACTACATCAAGAAAGGCGCCGCCGACTACGTCCTCAAGACACATCTCGGGCGCCTCCCCGCGGCCCTGGTCGGCGCGCTCGAGCGGCGCCGGGCTCTGGTCGCCACCGACGCCGCCCACAAAGCTCTGCTCGGCTCGGAGGCCAAGTTCGCGAAGGCCTTCAACGCCAACCCCTCAGGCATGGCGATCACGACGCTCGACGGGCGCGTGGTCGACGTCAACGAGGCGTTCCTGCGAACGCTTGGATACACAAGGGAAGAAGCGCTCAAGCGTACGACGGTCGAGCTGGGCCTGTGGCGCAGCATCGAGGAACGCACCCATGCCATCCAGGAAGCCCAGCGGCTCGGGCGCGTGCAAACCATCGAGATCGAGGGACGCACCAAGGACCGCGCCCGGCGGACGCTGCTCTACTCGGCAGAGCTGATCGAGCTCGACGGCATCCCCCACGTCCTGGTGCTCACCACCGACATTACCGAGCGCCGCCAGCTCGAGGATCAACTGCGGCAGGCGGGTAAGATGGAAGCGGTCGGCCAGCTCGCGGGCGGCGTGGCGCACGACTTCAACAACATTCTCACCGCCATCCTGGGGTACGCCGACCTCCTCAACGCCGACCTGGCCGCCGACGATCGGCGGCGCGAGGACGTCGGCGAGATCCGCAAGGCTGCCCAGCGCGCCGCGGCACTGACCCGGCAGTTGCTCGCCTTCAGTCGCAAGCAGGTGCTCGAGCCCCGCGCGCTCGACGTGAACGTGCTCGTGGACAACATGGACAAGATGTTGCGCCCCATTCTGGGCGAGAACGTCGAGCTGCGCGCGCTGCCGGCAGCCGACCTGCACGCCGTCCGCGCTGATCCGAATCAGGTCGAACAGGTCATCCTCAACCTGGCCATCAACGCGCGCGACGCGATGCCCAAGGGCGGCAAGCTGACGATCGAGACGTCGAACGTCGAGCTCGACGAGAACTACGCCGCCCGTCACCCCAGCGTCGTCCCCGGGCATTATGTCATGCTTGCCGTGAGCGACACTGGAACCGGAATGGACGAGGCAACCCAGGCCCGGATCTTCGAGCCCTTCTTCACGACCAAGGACCCGGGCCGGGGGACCGGCCTCGGCCTCGCGACCGTGTACGGCATCGTGAAGCAGAGTGGCGGCACCATCTGGGTGTACAGCGAGTTAGGCCAAGGGACGACCTTCAAGATCTACCTGCCCGCGGTTGATGCACCCGCCGAGAGTCTCACGCAGCTCGCGGCACCGGCGCAGGACCTGACCGGAGTCGAGACCGTGTTGATCGTGGAGGACGACGAGCAACTATTGCATCTGGCCGACAGAGCCTTGCGGGCGCGCGGATACACCGTCCTCGCCGCCGAACGCGGTGCCGCCGCCCTCGCGCTCGCCCGGGGCCACCCTGGAACGATCCATCTGCTGCTCACCGACGTCACCATCCCCGACATGGATGGACGCACGCTCGCCGCGACGTTGCGCGCCGAGCGCCGGGAGATGCGGGTCCTGTACATGTCCGGCTACGCCGATCAGGCCATCGTGCATCACGGTGTGCTCAACCCCGATGTGGCCTACCTCCCCAAGCCCTTCACCACCGAGGCGATCGCGCGTAGAGTACGCGGAGTACTCGACGCGCCTGAACACCCCGGAGGGTCATGACCCCCACCCGCCTGCCGTGGAACTGGTCGATCGAACGAAAACTGCCCCTGTTCTTCAGCGCCTTGCTCGTAGCCGTCGTGCTAGTCATGCTCGGCGCCGCCTACCAGCAGGTGCGCAATGCGGCCCTGGGGTTCGCATCGGAGCGGGTGCTGCGCTCCAACAAGGAATGGGTGTCGGTGTTTCAGCGCTCGGCGACGACGCAGCGGACCCAGACGACGACGCTGGCCGCCGACCCGGGGCTCCGCGACTTCGTGACTTCGGGGGGACGGCGGGGCCGGGATTGGGCCCTGGCCGCCATGCGCCGCATCGCGCCCGACGCCACGCCGAATGTCGCCATGGAGGTGTGGGACAGCGGCGGCCACCGGCTGCTGCTGCGCGGCGACTCCGCGCTCGCGACGGACCCCGCACCGGTGCCCGCCTCAGACTCCGCGGTCATCGGGCCCTTCCGGCTGCGGCACGACACGCTCCTCTATTACCAGGTGGACGCCGCGGTGCGCCGCGGCGCCGAGGGCGCGGTGGTCGGCCGAGTCGTGCAAATCCGCCGGCTGAACCTGTCCGCCCTGGCGCGTCAAATGCTGACCGGGATTGCCGGAGGCGACATGACGTTGCTCCTCGGGAACGCCGCGGGGGAGCCCTGGACCGACCTCGAGAAGCTGATCCCGCCCCCGCCCGCCGAGGCGCGCGCCCATCGCGACACGACGGTGGCCGCCACCTACGAGCGGGACGGAACGAAGATCGGCGCCGCTGCGCCCATCCCCGGTACGCCGTGGATGTTTTTCTCCGAGCTGTCGCAGCAGCACGTCCTCGCCCCGTCCCTCGGCTATCTCCGCCGCATGTCCCTGATCGCGGCCGTGATCGTGCTCGTCGGCGCCCTCGGCGCGTGGTGGGTGAGCCGCCGCATCACCGATCCGCTGCGGCATCTCACGACTGCGGCTGCCGCCATCGCGAGCGGCGACCTGGCACAGCGTGTGGACGTCCCCGGTACGGACGAGCTGGGCCACCTGGGACGCTCGTTCAATGCCATGGCGGGTGAAGTGCAGCGCGCTCGGAGCGACCTCGAGCACCAGGTCGTCGAACGCACACAGGCGCTGCGCGAGACCAATGCCGAGCTGGAGGCGTTCTCCTACTCCGTGTCGCACGACCTGCGGGCGCCGCTGCGCGCCATCCACGGCTTCGCCCGCATCCTGCTGGAGGATCACGGGACGCAGCTCGAGCCTGAGGCGAAGCGCGTGCTCAGCGTCATCGACGAGAACACCCGCCGCATGGGGCACCTGATCGACGACCTGCTCGCATTCTCACGGCTGGGGCGCAAGGAGGTGGAGACGGCGCGCGTGGACATGGCGGAGTTGGTCCGCACCGTCGCGGAGGAAGTGCGGCGTGGCGCCGGCGATCGTGCCCTCGACATCACGATCGGTCCCCTGCCCCCCGCGCGGGGGGACCGCGACATGTTGCGTCAGGCCATCACCAACCTGCTCGACAACGCTGCGAAATTCACGCGCCGACGCACGCCCGGTCTGATCGACGTGGGGCACCGGGCCGACGGCGCCGAGACTGTGTATTATGTGAAAGACAACGGCGCGGGGTTCGACCCGCGATACGCCGGTAAACTGTTCGGCGTATTCCAGCGCCTGCACCGGGCCGAAGAGTTCGAGGGCACGGGAGTCGGCTTGGCGATCGTTCAGCGCATCGTGCTGCGCCACGGCGGACGCGTGTGGGCCGAGGGCCAGCTCGACGCGGGTGCGACATTCTTCTTCACGCTGCGAGGAGCCGACGCATGACCCAACCGCACGAGGTCGAGATCCTCCTGGTGGAGGACAACCCCAGCGACGCCGAGCTGACGCTGCGCGCGCTCAAGCAGCGGAACCTCGCGAATCAGGTGTTCGTGTGCCATGACGGCGCCGAGGCCCTGGAGTTCTTCTTCGGGGACGGATCGCACGCGCTGCGGGAGATCGGCGCGGTCCCGAAGGTCATCCTGCTGGACTTGAAGCTTCCCAAAGTGGACGGCCTCGAAGTGCTGCGACGCCTCAAGGAAGAGGATCGCACCAAGAAGATCCCCGTGGTCGTGCTCACGTCGTCGCGCGAGGAGCCCGACATCGCGCGGGCGTACCGCCTGGGCGCCAACAGCTACATCGTCAAGCCGGTCGATTTCGAAGCGTTCGCCCGCGCGGTCTCGGACGTCGGTCTGTACTGGCTCCTGCTGAATCACCCCCCTCGCTGACGCGTTGACGGCCCCCGCCTCCCCCCCCGCCTCGCTCCACATCCTGCTCGTCGAAGACCGCGATGTCGACGCCGAGCTCGTGCAGCGAGAGTTGAAGCGGTCGGAGATCAGTTGTCGCACCCGCCGCGTGGACAGTGAGGAAGGCTTCCGCCGCGAGCTGCGGGATTTCGGGCCCGACATCGTGCTGGCCGACTACACCATTCCCGGCTTCGGCGGGATGGCCGCGCTGGATATCCTGCGACGCGAAGCGCCCCTCGTCCCTCTGGTGATCGTCACTGGAAGCCTCGATGAGGAAACGGCGGCCGAGTGCATCAAGGCCGGCGCCGCGGACTACGTGCTCAAGACACACCTGGTGCGCTTGGGCCCGGCCGTGCGCAGCGCCCTCGAAGTGCGCAACAGCCGCGCGAAACGCGCCGCCGCCGAAGCCGCCCTCCGCACCAACGAGCAGCGGTTTCGCGCCCTCGTCGAGCACAGCTGGGACGCCATCGCCCTGTTCGGCCCCGACGGCACCATCCTCTACGGCAGCCCCGCCACGACCCGCATTCTTGGCTATGACCTCGCCGAGTTTGTTGGACGTAACGCGCTGGAGCTGATCCACCCAGAGGACCGCGATGCCGTGGTGGGCCGGCTCACCGAATCCGTGGCGAACCCCCGGAGCCGGGTGGACGTGGTGGCGCGCGTCCAGCACAAGAACGGATCCTGGCGCTACCTCGAAGGGGTCTTCACCAACCTGCTCGACGATCCGAGCGTCGGCGCCATCGTCAACAACTATCGCGACGCCACCGACCGGCGCAGCCTCGAGAATCAGGTCATCCAGGCGCAGAAGATGGAGGCCGTCGGCCGCCTGGCCGGCGGGGTGGCGCACGACTTCAACAATATCCTCACGGCCATCGGGGGCTACACCGACCTCCTCCTCGCCGACCTGCCGCCCGACGACCCCCGCCGCCAGGACGTAGACGAGATCCACCGCGCCGCCGACCGCGCTGCGGCGCTGACCCAGCAGCTGCTCGCCTTCAGCCGCCGGCAGGTCCTGCAGCCCAGAGTGGTCGACGTCAATGACCTGGTGTCGAACGTCGAGAAGCTGCTCCGTCGGCTCATCGGGGAAGACGTCCTGCTCGCGACGGCGCTCGCGAACGACGTGGGGCGCGTGCGCGCCGACCCCGGTCAGATGGAACAGGTGATCGTGAACCTCGCGGTGAACGCGCGCGACGCGATGCCCGCGGGCGGGCGATTGACCATCGAGACCAGCAACGTGGACCTCGACGCAGCCTACGCAGCCGAACACCGCACCGTTGTGCCGGGTCCCTACGTCGTCCTCGCGGTGAGCGACACCGGGAGCGGCATGAGCGCGGAGACGCAGTCGCACATCTTCGAGCCGTTTTTTACGACCAAAGAGGTCGGCAAGGGGACCGGGCTCGGTCTCGCCACCGTGTACGGGATCGTGAAGCAGAGCGGCGGCAGTATCTGGGTCTATTCCGAGCTGGGGCACGGCACGACGATCAAGGTCTACCTGCCGCGGGTCGACGCACCCGCCGAGCCGCTCCCCGCCCCCCCCATCACGGACGCCGCGGACCTCCGCGGCACCGAGACCATTCTCCTCGTGGAGGATGAGCCCGCCGTCCGCGGGGTCGCCCGCCAGGTGCTCGTCCGACAGGGGTACACCGTCCTCGAAGCCCCGGACGGCCGGACCGCCCTGGCGATGATCGACGGGGGCGGACCGAGCGTCGATCTCGTCCTGACCGACGTGGTGATGCCGGGGATGAGCGGCCGAAGCCTGGCGGATCAACTGACGAGCCGGCTCCCCGGGTTACGGATGCTGTACATGCCGGGGTAAACCGATGACGCGATCGTGCGGCACGGCATGCTCGAGCCGGGGCTCGCCTACCTGCAGAAGCCGTTTCGACCGGACGCCCTCGCGCGGAAGGTGCGGGAGGTGTTGAACGGCGTCGCTAGACCATACCCGAAAATCACCCGAAAACATCGATAATTCCAGCATTATCTCGCGAGTGTGCGCTCACTTAACGTTATATAGCTTTGTGGTGTATATGTTTAACATGGCGCAAGGCCAGACATGACGTTCTAAAGCAAGTTCAGTCAATAGCTTACGTTGCGAACTACGCCGGTTTCCGGCCCCGCCCACTAGATTTGCCCATGCCATTACCCCCCCTCTTTGGCCACGACGGGGTCAGAAAGCGGCTCGCCGGCGCCGTTGCCGCGGGCCGGTTGCCTCAAGCTCTGCTGTTCGAGGGCCCTCGCGGAGTCGGCAAGCAGCGCCTGGCGCTGTGGCTGGCCCAGTGCCTCGTGTGCGAGAAGGGGGAGGCGTGTGGCGACTGCCGAGCGTGTCGCATGGTCGCCACACTGCAGCACCCGGACGTGCACTGGTTCGTCCCGCTGGAGCTGAGCAAGAAAGGCGCGGACGCCGACAAGCAGGTCGATCTCGTGGCGGAAGGGCTGGCCGAAGAGATGGCGGCCCGACGCGAGCAGCCGATGTACCAAGCGCCGGGCGGGTTGGCGAGCCACGGCATCGCCGCCGTACGGCTGTTGTTACGACGCCTCTCTCTGACGCCCGCGATGGCGCGCCGCAAGGTGTTCATCGTCGGCGACGCCGAACGATTGATCCCCCAACGGGGGATGGAAGACGCCGCGAACGCGCTGCTCAAGGCGCTCGAGGAGCCGCCGGCCGACACCGTCGTCGTGCTCACAGCGGCAGATCCTGAGGCGTTGCTGCCGACCATTTTGTCCCGCGTTGTGCGTGTCCGGGTCGCACGAAACGCCGACAGTGTCGTGACAGAATTCGCGCAGCAGGTACTAGGCATCACGAGCAAAACGGAACTGGCAGAACGAGTTAGCGCAGCGGAGGGGTGCATTGGCAGGCTCCTTGCCATACAGGGGGATTCAGGAGCGGGGAGCCGGCGCGCCGGCGAGCTGCTCGAAGCGGGTCGTAAGGGCGCAACGACGCTCTACGCGCTCGCCCTGAGTCAGATGCCCTTCCAAGCACGGGGCGGCTTTACGGAGATGCTGGACGCGCTGGCGGGCCGCCTGCGCGCCCAAGCGAAGACCGGCGGCGAGACGCAGAAGCTCGTCGAAGCCATCGCCCGTGTGATGGACGCCCGGGAGCTGGCCCAGGGCAACGTGAACCCGCAGCTCGTCACCGCCGTATTGGCGGAGGACCTCGCGGGAGCCGAAAGCGCATGAAGCTGTCGCATCTGGATCAGGCGGGCCGAGCCCGCATGGTGGATGTCGGCGATAAGCCGATCAGCGTGCGGACGGCGGTGGCCGCCGGAGCGATCCGGATGTCGAGTGACGCGTTCCAACTGGTCGCCGACCAGACCGTCGCCAAGGGCGACGTCCTGGCGGTGAGCGAAGTGGCCGGAACGCTGGCGGCGAAACGGACGGCGGAGCTGATCCCGCTGTGCCACCCCCTCGGCCTCGACCACGTGGAGGTCGAAGCGAGCCTCGACGCGGGACTGCCGGGGGTGCGGATCCGGGCCGCCGTGAAGGCCGTGGGCCGGACCGGTGTCGAGATGGAGGCGCTGACCGCGGTGTCGGTCGCGCTGCTCACCGTCTACGACATGGTGAAGGCCGCGGACGCGGCGATGGTGATCGCGGACGTGCGTCTGGTGGAGAAGAAAAAGGCACCGCTCGACGCTTGAGCGACGCTTGATGACCGCGCCGCATCCTGGTGCGGGCAGATAGGACTCACAAGAGAGGGGTATGGATACGAAAACTCAACGTCTGATGCTGCGGGGCGGCATGATTCTGGTCGGCGCCCTGCTGGTGAGTACGGTTGGTGGGTGGGCCCGCGGCGCCTCGGCGGATGCCGATCGCATGCCGGCCTCCGGCTCCGAGCTGTTGGGCGAGCTACGCGATTTGCGTCAGCAGCTCGACGCGAAGCAGGGCGAGCTCGACGTCGCCCGGCTGCAGCTCGACCGCGCCAACGCCATCATCCAGTATTCAGGGCACTACCGGATCCCCGCTGATCTCGCGACCGCGATCTACGACGTGGCGTTGAGCGAGGGGATCGACCCGGGGCTGGCCTTCCGGCTGGTCAAGGTCGAGTCGGGCTTCACGCAGCGGGCCAAGAGCCGGGCCGGCGCCATTGGCTTCACGCAGGTGCTGCCCAGCACCGCTCGCTTGTACGAACCGGGCCTGACCACCGAGCAGCTATACGACCGCGACACGAACCTGCGGATCGGTTTCCGCTACCTGCGGGACCTGCTCGATCGCTACCCGTCCAACATGTCCCTGGCCCTGTTGGCCTATAACCGGGGTCCGGGCAAGGTCGAGGAGCTGCTGGGGAAGGGCCGCGACCCACAGAACGGCTACGCCACTTCGGTCATGAAGGGGTTTAGGCACCGGTAGGACAAGCGACAGCGAAAGAGCAGGTAGGCGACAGTAGGGGCACGGCAATACCGTGCCCCTACGTGTATCTGGCCTCTATTTGCTTGGGATTCTCAGCCATTCGCCGGGCCGTATCACGCTCCCCATCGTCATGCCATTCGCATTAAGCAGCGCCGTGAGCCCGACGCGGTAATACCTGGCGATCGCGCTGGGAGTCTCACCGGCCCGTACCCGGTGCCGGCCGGATGCGGGCCCGCCTCCCGCCACGCGGCGGTAGCGGGGCTCGGGCGGCGTGCTCCACGCCGATGCCGGCACCACCCGCCCGCTCATCGGCACGATGATGCGCTGACCGATGCGGAGCGCGTTCGCGCCCATCTGGGGGTTGGCGCCCCGGAGCATCGTCACGCTCACGCGGTAGCGCTGAGCGATCTCGGACAAGGTCTGC
>Ga0184629_10001202_pt1 | contig 10773 bp, 11 predicted proteins | sample PLM4_32_b1_FD_133158 | JGI IMG/M metagenome (GOLD analysis project Ga0184629, IMG submission 133158) | Groundwater sediment microbial communities from an aquifer in East River, Colorado, USA - PLM4_32_b1 | ecosystem: Environmental > Terrestrial > Soil > Riparian zone | place: USA: East River... | reverse complement strand
TCGAGCTGCTTTTTGATCTTTTCGGCTTCGTCCTTGCCCACGTCGGCCTTGACCTCCTTGGGAGCGGCCTCGACGAGGTCTTTCGCTTCCTTGAGGCCGAGCCCGGTGATCGCGCGGACTTCCTTGATCACGTTGATCTTCTTGTCGCCAGCACTTGTCAGGACGACGGTAAATTCGGTTTTCTCGACTGCTGCCGGAGCGGCGGCGGCCGCGCCCGAGGCCGCGGCAACCGCGACCGGAGCCGCAGCCGAAACGCCCCATTTCTCTTCAAGCAACTTCGAAAGTTCGGCCGCTTCGAGCACCGTCAGTTTCGAGAGCTCGTCGACCAGGTGTTGGAGATTCGCCATTGTTCGAGTTCCTATATGGGTTTGAAGTTGAGAGTTTCCAGTCTGTTCATGCCGCCTTGTTTGCGTAGGCCGAGATCACGCGGGCAAGCTGGCCGGCTGGAGCCTGCAATACACCCGCAACCTTGGTTGCCGGCGCCTGCAAGAGGCCGATGATCTTGCTGCGAAGCTGGTCGAGTGAGGGGAGCTCAGCCAAGGCTTTGACGCCGTCGGTATTGAGCACCGTACCCACTGCAATCCCGCCGAGGATCTTGAGCTTGCCATTCTCCTTGGCGTAGGCGACGAGGACCTTGGGAGCGGCCACGGGATCCTTGGAATAGGCGATGCCCGTGGGACCCTTGAACAGGTCCGCGATGCCTTTGGCTTGCGTTCCTTCAAGCGCACGCACGGCAAGACGGTTCTTGGCCACCCTGAACGACGCGCCGGCCTTGCGTAGGCGCGTGCGCAGTTCGCCCATTTGGGCCACCGTCATGCCGCTATAGTGGGCGACAACGACAGCACCGGCATCGGAGAAAAGCCCGTTCAGGCTCTCCACCATTTCTGCTTTTTGGGTTCTGTCCATACCCACTCCTTCTCAATGGAAGCTCACGCGCGTTCGCTCGCTTCCCCCTGTGATGTGATTGCCTCGGCTTCCACCGCGGCAATCTCCCGTCCCAGGGTTCAAACCCGATCTTCGGCGGACTCGCGTCTCACCTAGCTTCGGTTCTCGCCCCGTCTGCGCTGGCTTTACTTATTAAGTCCCGTTTGGGACGCCTGCGGTCTCGGACAGGTTTCCGGCGAACGCGCGCCGGAAATCTCATTCTCCTATGGTGCAGCCTGGCCGACGGAATCGAGCGCGATCTTCACGCCTGGCCCCATCGTCGAGCTGATGGAAATCTTCTTCAGATAGGTCCCTTTGGCGCCCGCGGGCTTCGCCTTGATCACCGAATCGATCAGGGCGCGCACATTCGCGGCAATCGCCTTCTCTTCGAAGCTCGCCTTGCCCACGCCGGCATGCACGATGCCTGCTTTCTCGACGCGGAATTCGACCGCGCCGCCTTTGGCGTCCTTGATCGCCTGGGTCACGTCCATCGTTACCGTGCCGACCTTCGGGTTCGGCATCAAACCGCGCGGACCGAGCACTTTGCCGAGCCGTCCGACGATGCCCATCATGTCGGGCGTCGCGATGCAGCGATCGAAATTGATCTCACCCTTGTTGACCTGCTCGGCCAAGTCTTCCGCGCCGACGATGTCGGCGCCAGCGCGCTTGGCTTCTTCCGCCTTGGCGCCCTTGGCGAAGACCGCAACGCGCGCGCTGCGTCCGGAGCCGTTGGGCAGAGACACGACGCCGCGCACCATCTGGTCGGCATGACGCGGATCGACGCCCAAATTCATCGCGACTTCGATCGTCTCGTCGAACTTCGCCTTGGCGCGGGCCTTGACCATCTTCACCGCTTCGTCCAGCGGATACGACTTCGCGGGATCGACGCCTTCGCGGGACTTGGTCGTGCGTTTTCCGAGTTTGCTCATGGCTTCACCTCGATGCCCATGGAGCGCGCGGATCCGGCGATCAGCTTGGCGGCCGCCTCGATATCGTTCGCGTTCAGGTCCTTCATCTTGGCCTTCGCGATCTCGCGCACCTGGGCCATCGTGACCGAGCCGGCAAAATCGCGGCCCGGCGCCTTCGAGCCCGATTCCAGCTTCGCGGCCTTCTTCAGGAAATAAGACGCGGGTGGCGTCTTCATCTCGTAGGTGAAGGACTTGTCCGAGAACACGGTGATCGTCACCGGGATCGGCATGCCCTTCTCTTGATCCTGCGTGCGCGCGTTGAAGTTCTTGCAGAACTCCATGATGTTGAGACCGCGCTGACCCAAAGCAGGTCCGATCGGCGGCGAGGGGTTCGCCGACCCCGCCGGCACCTGCAGCTTGATGTAGCCTGTGACTTTCTTTGCCATTGTCTTTTTCCGCCTCCTTCGCGGTTCGCGGTTCAGCGGCTCTGGCCGAGCCTCCCGCAGTGTTGCCTCAGACCTTTTCGACCTGAGTGAATTCCAGTTCGACGGGCGTCGCGCGCCCGAAGATCGACACTGCGACCTTCAACCGCGAACGATCCTCGTCCACTTCTTCCACCGTGCCGTTGAACGAGGTGAACGGTCCATCGGCCACGCGCACTTGTTCGCCGATCTCGAACATGATCGAGGGCTTGGGACGCTCTGCGCCCTCCTGCACCTGGTTCAGGATGCGATCGACTTCTTGCTGCCTCAACGGCATCGGCTTGTTGTTCTGACCTAAGAAGCCCGTCACCTTCGGTACGTTCTTGATCAGGTGATAAGCCTCGTTGGTCAGATCGGCTTTGACCAGGATGTAGCCCGGAAGGAACTTGCGCTCCGCATTCACCTTGTGCCCGCGCCGCACCTCCACGACTTCTTCGGTCGGCACCATCACGTCCTGGATGAGATCGGCAAGCCCCTGGATCGTCGCCTGGCGCTTGATCTCCTCGGCCGCCTTCTTCTCGAAGTTCGAGTAGGTGTGGACGATGTACCATTGCGATGACATGGACAAAAAACCTCCAGCTCTCAGGCGCTGCCGACGCCGAGAAGCAAGTTCAAAGCAATCCCCAGCGCGTAGTCGACGATCGCGAAGAACGTCATCGAAAGGAAGACCATGATGAACACCATGATGGTGGTCAGATAGGTCTCCTTCCACGACGGCCACGTCACCTTGGACGCCTCACGGCGGACTTCCGCGAAAAACGTCAGCGGGTTGCCGCGCCTCACGGGCGTCGGGGTGATGTCCTTCGATGTCTCTTCGGCCATGCTTTGCTGCTTCCCAGTCAATTGGCAGGAGTGGGAGGGATCGAACCCCCGGCCTACGGTTTTGGAGACCGCCGCTCTACCAGCTGAGCTACACTCCTACGTTCCTCATCTCCGCCGCTCTTCCTTAAGAAGCGGCACGCAACTCACTTTAGGATCTTGACGACGACGCCGGCGCCGACGGTTCTGCCGCCTTCGCGGATCGCGAATCTGAGCTTCTCTTCCATCGCGATCGGCACGATCAGCTCGATCTCGATCGTCACGTTGTCGCCCGGCATCACCATCTCGGTGCCTTCCGGCAGCTTCACGATCCCCGTCACGTCCGTCGTCCGGAAATAGAACTGCGGACGATAATTGCCGAAGAACGGCGTGTGACGGCCGCCCTCCTCCTTGGTCAGGATGTAGGCTTCCGCCGTGAAGTTCGTGTGCGGCGTCACCGAACCCGGCTTGCACAGAACCTGCCCGCGCTCCACCGCTTCCTTGTCCGTGCCGCGAAGCAGACAACCAACGTTGTCGCCCGCCTCACCCGCATCGAGCAGTTTTCTGAACATCTCGACGCCGGTGACGACCGTCTTCGTCGTCGGCCGGATGCCCACGATCTCGACTTCCTCGCCCACCTTGATCTTGCCGCGTTCGATACGGCCCGTGACCACGGTCCCGCGGCCCGAGATCGAGAACACATCTTCGATCGGCATCAGGAACGGCTTGTCGATCGGACGCTCGGGCAGCGGGACATACGTGTCCAGCGCCTCGTAGAGCTTCAGGATCGCCTGATCGGCGAACTCGCCCTTCTCGCCGTTCAACGCCTTGATCGCAGAACCGCGGATCACCGGCACGTCATCGCCCGGGAACTGGTATTTGCTGAGCAGCTCGCGCACTTCGAGCTCGACGAGGTCCAAGAGCTCCGGATCGTCCACCACATCGACCTTGTTCAGGAACACGACGATGAACGGCACGCCCACCTGGCGCGCGAGAAGGATGTGCTCGCGCGTCTGCGGCATCGGGCCATCGGCGGCGGAGACGACCAGGATCGCGCCGTCCATCTGCGCGGCGCCCGTGATCATGTTCTTCACGTAGTCGGCATGGCCCGGGCAATCGACATGGGCGTAGTGGCGCTTGTCGGTCGAGTATTCCACGTGGCTCGTCGCAATCGTCAGGATCTTGGTCGAATCGCGACGACCCTGGCTCTCGGAAGCTTTGGCCACCTGGTCATACGACACGAAGGTCTGCGTCCAGCCCCGATCCGCCGACACCTTCGTCAGCGCCGCGGTCAGCGTCGTCTTCCCGTGGTCCACGTGTCCGATCGTGCCCACGTTGCAATGCGGTTTGTTCCGCTCGAACTTCTGTTTGGCCATCGTATTTCCTCCGTATCCTTACGTCAGGCGAACTTGGCTTTGATCTCGTCCAAGATCGCCTGTGGAACCTGGTCGTAGTGATCGAACTGCATCGTGTACTGGGCGCGTCCCTGCGTCATCGAACGCAGATTGTTGATGTAGCCGAACATGTTCGCGAGCGGGACCATCGCGGTGATGATCTGCGCGTTGCCGCGCGTGTCCGTGCCCTGAACCTGGCCGCGCCGCGAATTGAGGTCGCCAATGACGCCGCCCAAGAAGTCATCGGGCGTTACCACTTCGACCTTCATGATCGGCTCCAGCAGCCTGATCACACCCTTCGTAGCAAGCTCGCGGAACGCCGCGCGCGCCGCGATTTCGAAAGCCATCGTGCTCGAGTCCACCTCGTGTGAGTCGCCGTCAACGAGGCTTACCCTGAAGTCGATCATGGGGAAGCCGATGAGAAGCCCACCTTCCTTCTCCAGCTTCAGGCCCTTTTCGACTGCCGGAATGAATTCTCTGGGGATCGCCCCGCCCTTTACGTCATCCACAAACTCAAAGCCTGAACCCGGCGCCAACGGCTCGAACACGAGCTTCACGCGCGCGAATTGTCCTTGGCCACCCGTTTGCTTCTTGTGGACGTAGTCGATCGTCACCGTTTTCGACAGGGTCTCGCGGTAGGCGACCTGGGGCTGGCCAATATTGGCGTCGACCTTGTAGGTGCGCTTCAGGATGTCGACCTTGATCTCGAGATGGAGTTCGCCCATGCCCTTGAGGATGGTCTGACCGGACTCCTGATCGGTGGAGACGCGGAACGATGGATCTTCCTGGGCCAAGCGATGGAGAGCGACGCCGAGCTTCTCCTGGTCGGCTTTCGATTTCGGCTCGATCGCGATCTCGATGACGGGATCGGGGAATTCCATCTTCTCGAGGATCACGGGATGCTGCTGATCGCACAGCGTTTCGCCAGTCGTCGTGTTCTTCAGGCCGGCCAGCGCTACGATATCGCCGGCATAGGCTTCCTTGATGTCTTCGCGATCGTTCGCGTGCATCAGGAGCATGCGGCCGACCCGCTCGCGCTGGTCCTTGACCGAGTTCAGCGCCATGGTCCCCGTCGTGACCGTTCCGGAATAGATGCGCACGAAGGTGATCGAACCAACGAACGGATCGTCCATGATCTTGAACGCGAGCCCGGCGAAGGGCGCCTTGTCGTCAGGCTTGAGCGTGATCTTCTCGTCCGATCGCGGCTTTGTCGCTTCGACCGGAGGTTTGTCCAGCGGCGACGGCAGATAATCCACGACGCCGTCGAGTAGCGGCTGGACGCCCTTGTTCTTGAACGCCGCGCCGCACAGCACCGGAACGAAACGGAAGCCGACGGCGCCTTTGCGGATGCAGGCCTTGAGCTGCTCCACCGTCGGCATCTTGCCGTCGAGATAGGCCTCGAGCAGCTTTTCGTCCTCTTCCACCGCGGTATCGACCAGCTTGGTGTGCAGCTCCTGCGCCTTCTCGCGCAACTCCTCAGGAATTTCGCTCACCACGTAGTCGGCGCCGAGATTCTCTTCCTTCCAGACGAGCGCCTTCATGGCCACGAGGTCGACAACACCCTTGAAGGCCTGCTCGCTTCCGATGGGGAGCTGGATCACCAAAGGACGCGTCCCCAGGCGATCAATCATCATCTGCACGCAGCGATGAAAATCCGCGCCTGTGCGGTCCATCTTGTTGACGAAGCAGATGCGCGGCACGCGATACTTGTCCGCTTGGCGCCACACCGTCTCGGATTGCGGCTCGACGCCCGCAACCGCGTCGAACACCGCGACCGCGCCGTCGAGCACGCGCATCGAGCGCTCCACCTCGATCGTGAAATCGACGTGGCCCGGCGTGTCGATGATGTTGATGCGATGGTCTTTCCAGAAGCAGGTGGTCGCCGCGGACGTGATCGTGATGCCGCGTTCTTGTTCCTGCTCCATGAAGTCCATCGTGGCCGCGCCATCATGGACTTCGCCCATCTTATGCGAACGGCCGGTGTAATAGAGAATGCGCTCGGTGGTGGTCGTCTTGCCGGCGTCGATATGCGCGGCAATGCCGATATTCCGGTAACGGTCGAGCGGGGTTTGTCGAGGCATTGGGGATCCTTGCTGGGCCTACCAGCGATAGTGCGAGAACGCGCGGTTGGCTTCCGCCATCTTGTGCGTGTCTTCGCGTTTCTTCACCGCGGTGCCGCGGTTGCTCGCGGCATCCATGAGTTCCCCCGAAAGTCTCCCCTGCATTGTTGGTTCGTTGCGGCTTCTTGCAGCCGTGATGATCCAGCGTATAGCGAGCGCCCGCGAACGATCGGTGCGCACTTCGACCGGAACCTGATAGGTGGCGCCGCCGACGCGGCGCGACCGCACTTCCAGCGCCGGGCTGACATTCCTCAGCGCTTCATGAAAAACGTTCAGCGGCTCCTGCTTGGTCTTCTGCTGGATCGTGTCGAACGCGCCGTAGATGATTCCTTCCGCAACGGATTTCTTGCCCTCGTACATGAGGCTGTTCATGAACTTGGCGAGGATCAGATCGCCAAATTTCGCGTCGGGAATGATCTCTCGCTTTTCAGCGCGGCGGCGTCGGGCCATGTCGGGTTCCTATTCTCTTTCCTGTTGGACCCCGGCTCTCGGCTCCGCCTCTGCCGGGGTGATTCTCGCTCTTCCGCGAAAATCACTTCGGCCTTTTTGTTCCGTATACCGAGCGGCGTTGCTTTCGATCCTTTACGCCCTGCGTATCGAGAACGCCGCGAAGAATGTGGTAGCGAACGCCTGGAAGGTCCTTCACGCGGCCGCCGCGGATCAGCACGACCGAATGCTCCTGCAGATTGTGGCCTTCCCCCGGGATGTAGCTCACCACCTCGTAGCCATTGGTCAGTCTGACCTTCGCGACCTTGCGCAGAGCCGAGTTCGGCTTCTTCGGCGTCGTCGTATAGACGCGCGTGCACACGCCACGCTTCTGCGGACAATTGGTGAGAGCCGGCACTTTGTTGCGCTTCGGCTTCTCTCCGCGGGGCTTGCGGATCAATTGATTGACCGTCGGCATTCTCTCTTCCGTTCCCGGCCAATTCGGCCGTGCAAAACACATCCAAGACCGGCGATACGATGCCGGCCGACAACGCGGAGGACCCGGGGGCAAACCAGCCGCCGGGTCGCGCAAGACCCGTTGCTCTACACTTTCTTCAGGCAGCGTCTCGAACGCGAAGGTTCGACGGCCTGCCGCGAAGGTGGGCGTATATACGTTCGCGATATGAGGGCGTCAATACTGAAAAGTCAGCATTTCTAAGGGCTTTCGCGACCGGCCCGACCGCCATGGACACACGGCGTTGGAACAAGGTGTCTCAGGCGCTCCCGAGAGTTCGATATTGCGACTTACTCGCAATATCATTATAACGGCAACGCTTCACCTTATCAGTGAGTTATCTCCGATGGATCCGACCCGCAAACCCAATAGCCTGAGCGAAAGGGGTCCGTCCCTGCCTCGCATCGACGCAAGCACTCTTCTCGCCTCCAGCCGTGAGATCATTCTGGTGCACAATGACCAGGAATACCGGCTCCGAATTACCAGCAACGACAAGCTCATCCTGACAAAATAGGGGCCGCAGCGCCCACCTTCACCCAGCCAGCCCCCTGCCGAGCGGTTTCCTTCCGCCCCTCGAACCGGGATGCCAGCCAGGTCTCAACCCTGAGATCACCGGCAGGCACGCCCCCTCCCTCGGCTTGCTCGCCGTGCTGGCCGCCGCGGTCATGAGCCCATGGCTGCGGCGGCTTTAGCGCCGGGGGGCAGGATCAGCGCCTTAACCCGGCCGGGTGGTCGAGGCGTTCGGGAAGACCGACTTGATCGCAGCTTCCGCGCACTCGTCGTCCTGGGTGCCGACACCGCCTGCACCGACCGCGCCGACCATATCGGTGCCGAGGAAGATCGGGAACCCGCCCGGCTGAGCGAAATCGCCCATCCATTCGGGCGCGCGGTTGACCTGCTTGTTCACGCGGTCCCACAGCTCGCTCGTCGGACGCCGCCAATGGGCAGCCGTCGTAGCTTTGAGTTCGGCGGTCTTGAGCACGGTTTCGCTTGCACCATCCATGCCCTGGAACGAAAGCAGCGTTCCGTCCGCATCTACGATTGAAATGCCGAGGCCTGTGTACTTCTTCTGGCCGGCATAGGCCATGCACGCATCGGCGAGTCTGCGCGCAGCGGTGGCGGTGATGATCTTGCGCGTGGCGAGCAGCGGCTGCGGGCTCGAAGCCGGCGCCGACTTCCCGTCGCCGAACACGGCCTTGATGGCGTTCTGCGCGCAGTCCTCATCCTTGCCGCCGGAGAGCCCCGCAGCACCGACACCGATAGCGCCCACCGTTTGGCCCTGAACGACAACCGGGAAGCCGCCGGGAATCGGGAAATAGCCCATCCACTCGGGCGCGCGGTTGATCTGCTTGTTCACACGCTCATAGAGCTCGGCTGTTGAGCTGCGGAACTTGGCCGCGGTCTTTGCTTTCCGTTGCGCGGTTTCCCCGGTGTTGCCGGTCGCGCCATCCGTCGCCTGATACGACAGGAGATAGCCCGCCGAATCCACGACCGCGATGGCGATCGGATAACGGTCCCGCGTGGCCTCCGCGATGCAAGCCTCGATCATCTTGCGCGCGGCAAAGCCGGTGATGTCCTTCTTGTCGGAAAGCAGCGGCTGGGTTTGTGCGTTCGCTGCCGTGAGCACGGCGGAGGCTAAAAGAAGAGCTGCGAGCGAGCGGTACGGCATTGGCGTTTCCCCATCGGATCGGGGCGCATCATAGCGTCGCCGCCGCGAAACGACAGGCCCGGGCCTTACGGCCCCCCGGCAAACAAGGTAGGCTTCGCCTGAATTTTGCGGGAGGACCTCATGAACAGACTGATGATCCCAGCAATACTCGTGGCAACGGGCTTGGCGGCCGTGGCGTGGTCGGCGCCAGCACCGCAGGCTGAGAACCACCGCTATTTCATGATGCCGCTGGAAAAAGATCCAACCCGCGAGGTTGGCCTGCAAACCGTCTCAATGCCACCGGGCGCTGGCAATGAGTTTCACCGCCATCCGGGCGAGCAGTGGACCGCGATCCAGGAAGGCGAGATCACGTTCACGATCAAGGGCAAGCCGCCGCAGGTGCTGAAGGCCGGCGAGTACAATTACGTTCCGCGCGGCACGGTCCACCGCCAGCAGAATCTCTCCGGAAGGCCCGCGCGCTACATCGAGATGCGGATTTTCGACAAGGGCGTGCCGGCATCCGAACCGGCGCCATAGCACAGCCGAAGTATCGGGTTAGGGACGCAGCGATCCGCCCTGGATTTGCGAGCGGATCGAGGCGTCCTTGATCTTGTCGTCGTCGGCGAGCATGAACGCCTTCGAGAGGATGATCGACAGCGTGTCGTCACCCTCGAACGGCAGCCGGACGTGCTTGCTCCCGGCCGTTCTGTCCCGAACGATGCAGAGATATTGATTGTTCGGCTCCATCTGGATGTTCCCCGAGCCCAGATGGATGCGATAGGTCCTGAGCTTGCCTTCGACGACGAAATAGCGCTCCTCGAGTCGACAGCGGGACGCGATGGCAAGCCCCGGAAGCAGGTCTTTGAGCACCGCATGCCGCGTCTTGCCGCTTTCCGATAGATCGCCGAAGGCGGCCTTGCCCCAATACTCGCCAAAGCGGTCGTCGCCGCGATCGCCCCAGGTGGGATCGGCGCCGATGCCGGCAACGCCCACAAACAGATCCGCGTCGCGCATCAATTCGGAGAACAGCACGGGATCGACCTCTGCGAGCGCAATGGGCTCACCGCCCACGGTCACAAAGCGCACCTGATCCGTGGACAGATATTCGAACTGGAAATTCTCCTGGTTCATCGCCGTTTCGATCGGATCGACCCGGAACTCGACCTGGAGCTCGCGATCGGCAATCCGCTTGAGCGGCCGGCCATTGCCGGGATCCCAGCCGCCGAACGCGGGGCACGCCCAGCCGCGCGCCTGGCACAGCGCGCGGAAGCGCTTTTGCTCGACGACATGGCCGGCAAAGCGATTCGAGTAAACGTTCGTCGCGCGCTCGGCGTCGGTGAGCACATAGATCTCGCGATGCGCCTGCTTGAACGGCTGAGTGATCTCGAGACGCACGAGCCGCTGCCGCCATGCAAGAACGTCCGCGGCATCGGACTGCATTGGATGCCAGAGCCTGACGCGGGTCTTCCCACTGAGAGAAAGCCGCGTACCCGCTGCATCTAAGATCCCATTCGACTTGGGCAGGCCCGCGATCCAGCGCCCACCGATCTCGAACGACC